>Ga0326597_10010519_pt1 | contig 12311 bp, 11 predicted proteins | sample RVTome_12_FD_203789 | JGI IMG/M metagenome (GOLD analysis project Ga0326597, IMG submission 203789) | Soil microbial communities from uranium-contaminated site in the Upper Colorado River Basin, Wyoming, United States - RVT100D185 | ecosystem: Environmental > Terrestrial > Soil > Contaminated >... | reverse complement strand
CCACGAGTTGTACGACTTTGGCGACGATTGATTCCGCGAGGTTCATACTTTCCGAACGTTCGCGCAGGCTGAAGCCTGCGGCTCAGGGTGTCGAAAGGGATGTGATTCACATGCTGCGCTACTTGGGTATTGACTACGGCACCAAGCGTATCGGACTGGCGATCGGCGACGATACGCTGCGGATCGCATCGCCAGTCGAGACAATCGCGGCCCGTGGTCAAGTGAAAGAGCATGTTCGGCAAGTATTGGAGCGCGCGGCGGAGTACGAGGTTGATGCATTCGTCGTCGGACTTCCAGTCAACATGGACGGCGCCGAGGGCGAACAGTCGAAGATCACGCGCACGTTCGGTGAATCGTTACGGAAGATGAGTGACAAACCCGTGCACTACTTCGACGAACGCTTGTCCTCGTCAACCGCACAAGAATTGCTCGGTCCGGCCGAGCTGACCCGCAAGAAACGCAAAGCCCGAATCGATGCTGTGGCCGCGCAAGTCATCCTGCAGGGATATCTCGATAGCACGGTAGACCGGCCATAGCAAGCGCTCAAAGAGTGCGAATCACACCTTATGGACGACGCCGCATTCTGGAACACACCGATACGGCTCGCAGCCCGTTGAAAAGTGTGGCATTGGCTTCCAGCCAGTGTGTTCACCGGCAAGATGCTGGCGTCACACAAGTAAGCACCCAGTCTTCATCATGCTGTTAGGGCTTGGAGAGCACATCGCGTAGAAAGTCGTCGAGGCGGTTAGTGTATTCGGGTGCATACTCGAACCCGCCGCCGTTGTGATCGCCGGGGGTGGTAATGAATTGCTTGGGCTCGGCCGCGGCGTCGAATAGCCGGCGGCCGTTGGAAATCGGGATCAACATATCGCCCGATCCATGGAGGAACAGCTTGGGGCAGGTGATGTAAGGCACTTTGAGCTTGGAAGAATACGTGTAGGTCAGCAGGAGACGAACGGGCAGGAGCGGGTAGTGCAAACGACCGATGTCTAGCAGACTAGTGAATGAAGACTCGACGATTAACCCCGCCGGACCGGAGCCGGTAGGGACGTCGGCTGTGCTGAATTCTCCCGTGGTACTCTCATTCCCGGTACTGCGCCGCTTGGCGAGTTCGATGGCGACTGCACCGCCGAGCGACCGCCCGAAGATGACGATGCGCTCAGGGGACTCGCCGCGCGTGCCCGTCAAATAGCGCCAGGCCGTCTCCGCATCCTCGTAGGTTCCGTCCTCGCTGGGCTTACCCTCGCTGCGGCCATATCCACGATAATCAAAGATGAGCACATTGATGCCCATTCGATGTAGTAGTTGGATGCCGTGAAGCCGATCGGAGATGTTCCCGGCGTTGCCATGGCAGTAGATAAGAGTACCGCGCGCTTCTCGATGGGGAATGTACCAGGCCGCGATGGAAACGCCGTCGCGCGTCGTCAGAGTCAGGTCTTCGAATTCCAGACCGAAGTCGGTCGGTGTAGCCGGGTAGTCAGGCGTTGGGAAGTAGATCAGGCGAGTTTGAAACATGGCGACAAACAGGGACACGCTCAAATAAGTTAAAACAACAATAACGACTAGACGCTTGAGACTCGGGATCGCGCGGAACCATGGCCTTACCGGCTTGGCGCCTTCATTGGCCTGCTCGACACCGCCTTGTTCTTCTCCTGCCATATCGAAACCACCAGCACCGCTCCGGCGCGGGAGCGAGTGTAATCAATACAAGTCCACGAGGCGAATATCGGCCCGGACGGGCTGGATTTCGATGTCATCCACCCGGGGAGTTGATGCGTCTTACTGATTGAGTAGAAGATCACTATCGGCCAACGTAAAGGGAGTTATCTATCATGTTATTTAATCGGATGTTGGGATTCGTATCGGTCGCGTGCTTTTGCGGGCTTATCAGTTGGGGATGCGTGGAGCGCAGCGAGTGGATCACGATCGCTCAAGACGGCTCGGCCACGCTTCGAATCCGCTATGAAGCACCGGAGCAGGAATTGCAGGGCGGAGACGCGATGCCGTCGGAGGCAAGCGGATGGGCCATCGAGCGATCGACCAAGAAGGAGAACGACAAGACGAAAGTCATCCTGGAAGGCGAGAAGTATTCCCGACCGGGCGAGGCAATGACCAGCACGTTTGCGGCTTTGTCCGATCCGGATTCGGACCTCTATCTGAGTTTCCCGACGACGCTGCGGATCGAGCACCGCTCGGACGGTGACTACTATTATTTCCGGCGAACGTATACCCCGCGCCGATGGGCTTATGTACAGCATTGGCAAGACGTTTTCTTCGACGACGACGATGTCAAGAAACTCTCGGACAAAGCACCGGAAGATCTCACGCTCGCTGAGCGTTCGAGAATCGTTGAAGCGTTCACGGGATTCGAAGCGTTCAAACAACTCGAACTCGCGATGGCCGCCATTGAGCAAAGTCTTCCAACACTGGCCGTCGAGCATGGATTGATGGCCCGGCAGGAGTTGATTAACCACTATGAAAACAAACTGGAGGTGTCGGAGAAGGATGGGGTTCGATCCGGTCCGATCGTTGAGGCCATCGTTGCTTGTGAAAGACTCGATCCAAAGGGTAAAGAAGCCTGCATTGAACAGGAATCTCAACGTATCTTGGACGCCGGATTGACCGCGTTCGCGGACTCGCTGCGTCGTGGCGCCGCGTTGAACGAGGATCAGCTTCGCCGCTTCGACGCGGCCTATGATCGGGCCGAAAGGGAGTACGCGGTTACCGACGCGCTGGCCGGTCACGCCTTTGAGATCGACGTGCGCATGCCGGGCACCATTATTGCGCATAACGCGATCGACGGCGAACTAAAGATCGAAGAGGATTCGTCGCGTATTCAGTTCCATTTCGACGGCAAGGCGTTTCGCGATCGCAAACATGAACTGATCGTCGTATCGAAGGTCGAGGCTGGAAATCGTGGATTGCAGGGAGACAGAAGCCATGACGGCAGTCGGTAGCGCTGCTTCTAGGGCGTTTGAACTGTACATCAACGACGTATACGGTTGGGCGTTCCGATTTTTGGGGCACCACCATGACGCACTCGATGTAGTCCAGGACGTTTTCTTGCGGTGGAACGCACAGTGCTCACGGGCGCTGCCCCGGCAACCGCGCGGGTGGCTCAGGCGAGTCACGATCAATAGGGTGGTCGATGTGCGACGCAAGCTGAAACCGGACGTAAACGTTGAAGGCGGCATGGAGATCGTAACCGAGGACAGTGCTCCGGGATCACGATTGGATCAGGAGACGTTACGCGAAGACGTGGCCGCGGCGCTGGATCAGCTTACGGAAATGCAGCGCGGCGTATTGGTGGCTAAGGTGTATGACGAAATGACTTTTTCCCAAATCGCCGACGAACTGGGCATCGGCGTGCCCACGGCCAAGACGCACTATCTGCGTGCGATTCGAGCAACGCGGGATCGATTACAGCCCCGTTGGTCCGCGGAGGTTGAAATATGAAATGCGAAGAATTCGAGATGTTGATGGCGGATGCCTTGGGCGATGAAATTACTGGTACGGACGCATTGGCGTTCGAACAGCACATCGCCCAGTGTAATAAGTGCAGAGCGGAGTACGAATCGCTGACACGATCGTTACAAACGCTGCACAGCTTGCCCGGTCCCGATCACGTCAGCGTGGAACGACTGGGGGATCGACTGGTTATCTCTCCTGTGTGCGGCGCGCCCAGGGCACGGCTTCACCGATTCGGTCTTGCGACGTTGCGGTATGCGGCCACGATCCTGATCGCGTTCGTGGCCGGGTATTCCTGGCATACGGAACCCGCCGCACCTCAGGTCAATCCTGAAGCACCAAGTGAGGCCATTGAGCAGCGCTTTGTTGACATTCACGCACAAAAGCCGGAGCGATCGCACTTCGCCAAGTGCTTGCTGGCTGTGTCGAATCGTCGGCACTAATGACGATCCCGAGGTGCATCTAGTTTCGCCCTACAACTCATTAGACATCAGTCTATCGCAGCCCTATCAACCCCAGAGTTGACGCGCTACCACTGCAAAGTGGGCAGCGGTCATGAACGCGATCGATGCCGCCGATGTGGTCGCAAAGAACGATACCAACGGATCCAAGGTGACGGGCGACTTGTCGACGCGGCAAGTTGCGGCCGTGGCCCGCGTGGCGGTGACGACGCGGAGTTGATTGGCCTTCGCCAGAAGTTCGCTGTGTGTCACCCGCCCGTACCAGGGATAACAAGTGAAACGGTGCATGTCTCCGCGCTTGATGATTTTGCATGCGAGGCGCTCGAACGATGTAAGTAGCTTCGGACTGCAGACTTCATTCGCCTGACCGCCGGCGACAGCGCGTTTCAGACGTTCGTAGAACCGAACGGACTTGAGGTGCAATTCGTGCCGATCCATTATCCTTTTTCCCCCTGCCGGCAGCTCTGTGTCAAGCGTATCCCCCGTCGCAGTCTTCCACCAAGAGCGAGCGCTAAGCTCGGGAGGCGTTGGCAGTCTGGTGCTACAACAGGTTTGAGACGCCGAGTGGTCTCGTGGGCGGTTGCAAGTTTCCCCATCCCGCAGCAACCGGCGATGCGCTTGTTTCGAGCTAATCCGGGTGGAGTGTACAATCTGTGCCGAGCGCGTGCGTCTTTTTTCTTGGCCATTCCGAAAATAAGTGCGGCGAAACTAAGGCTTGACATGCTCATTGACCCTCCCAATAGATCGACCATGTGATACAATCGCTAAAGACGGCAAAGGTTTGCTGTCGATTCGCACTACGGCTCGTGCCCGATGGAGAGGGCACAGGGCTCCGCACTAGGGCGAACACTCGTGCTTGTTACCGCCTTACCGTGCACGCGTATGTTCGTAGGCTAGTGGTACGTGCAGCTCCATCCGGCTTGGAAACTAATGGCATGCGATGCTCGCAACTACTCCTGATAGCATTTGTAAATACGGTCGTTCTGACGGGTTGTGTTCCGATTGCGGATCCTCCCAACGTAGGTATCGCGGTGGTTGACGTGGAGGGCGCGGAGCCGCCGGAGGTGGGACCGCCGGTAGCGTATAAACTTCGCGCGAAGGAGGCGATTGGTTCATCTGATCCACTGCTTGGGCATGCGGCGCAGGTAATCGTGACGGTTACAACGCATACACCCGAGTCAATTCGGATCCAGTTGTTGGACACGGAAACAGGCCGCCGTACTCCCTTCCAGCAGCTTTCAAGCAACGCCGAACCGAGTGCCCAGCGGTACGCGACCGATAACCTCGAATACGAGAGCAAAGTTCGTTCCCTCTTGCTCACCGGACACGGCATTTATTGGGCCGGCGCTAACGGGTCCGGCGAACCAACGAACGTGCATCGGTTACACATCTTTATTCCGACTGCACGAATCACGCCCTTCATGCAGCTTGAACTTTCCTCGCCACCCGGCGACACCAATCCGACAGGCGCAGCGGCGATCGAACTGGTTCAGGATTTTCTCTACATGGCCGTTATCGGTGATTCGGTTCTATGGGGTAATGGGCTGGAAGAGAAAGACAAAATGACCACTCACGTTGTCACTACGCTGGAGCGCGAAACCGGTCGCCGGGTTATTGTTCAACGCTTCGCCCAGAACGGCGCCACTCTGATTCCTACGCCGGAAGATGAAATATGCACGACGGATTGCAACGGGGAAGCCCCCACCACGCACACGTCGATCGCTACGCAGGCCGGGCTGATCGAACGCGGTGAACTGATCGAATTGGTGCTCATGAACGGATGTATCAACGACGTGAGCCCGGCACGGATCCTCAACCCCATTATGGATGAGAACGTTCTGGCGCACCTGACCGACTTCGTCTGTGGGGAAATGATGGTGGAACTACTCAACAAGGTTCGCTCGGTGACACCCCGTGCCACCGTCATCGTCGCCGGGTATTATCCGGTGGTCAGTGTGCAGAGCGATTTATTCGGACTGCAGGAGTGGCTCGATAGACGCAACATATTCGAGATCGGCGCAACGAGGTATCTCTTGGATGGCCTGCTCATGCGCGGCATGACCGAACTACTGGCCCAACGCTCGTTGCTCTTCAATGAAACCGCCCGTTCGGCACTCACGTGGGCCGTTGAAACCGTAAACCGCTGGACTCCGGGGTCACATTGGGCCTCGTTTGTTGATCCCGGCTTTGGTCCTGATAATGCGGTCTTTGCTCCGGATTCGTGGTTATGGAGCATGAGTGAGCCGGTTGGCCATTCCGACGAACGTTTTCCCACCCTTGACGTGGCCTTGGAAGATCCGCTCAGTGATCGTCGCACGCTGGCCTGCTTCAACGCGAATGTAGTCGTCGATCCTCTGGCGTGCTTCTTCGCTTCGGTCGGACACCCCAACCCGCGAGGGGCTCGTGCCTACGCTGATGCGATCATCGCGGAACTGCGTGAAGTGGGCATGTTACCCAGCAAACCGCCGGAACAAGACCAAACCTCACCCATCAACGACTGAAAACTGAAGACTGATCACCGAAAACCAACTACGCACCGCCATTGGGCCTGGAGGGATTTGAACCCCCGACCGAGCGATTATGAGTCGCCAGCTCTGACCACTGAGCTACAGGCCCCGCTGCTATTCCAACCGCGCATCGATCGTCCGTCAATGATACGCGATTTGCTACGGATTGGGTGCTGGACCGCTACGGTGGAATGGGTAGAGCAAGTCGGAACCGCTGCGGCGAACGTACTGCCCCCCCACGTCAGAATGTCACCGGGCTTGCCCCCGGTGCTCAGAAAACTGCACCTCGGATACCGTCACGCACCCTACGGTTTCTGAGGCGCTGCGGAATTAGCGTCGCGCGGCGCTTGATTCCGGCGTCTGCGAAGTTGACCACAAGCGGCGTCGATGTCGCGCCCCCGACTCCGCCGGACGTTGACGTTGATCCCCCGCGAACGAAGCGTCGATGCGAAGTTCTGAACTGAGAGCGCCGTGGGCCGCTCGTAGGAAAAACCCTCAACCGGATTGTACGCGAGAATGTTGATGTTATTGCGCATTTTTCGCACGATATCGGAGAGCTTATGAGCATGAGTCGTTGAATCGTTCACCCCGCCCAGCAAAACGTATTCCAGAGTCACCTCGCGACCGGTCTGCTTGAAATAATACTCAGCGGCTTCAATCAATGCCTTTATTGTGACACGTTTCGACCAGGGGATCAGTACGCGGCGCAGTTCATCGGTTGGCGCGTGCAACGACAAGGCCAGGGTCACTTGCAGCCCTTCGTCCGCCAACCGGCGCATTTGTGTCGGAAGCCCCACCGTGGAAATGGTGATTTTTCGGGCGCCGATGCCAACGCCCCAATCGGCGTTGATCGTTCGGACGGCGTGCACCGTGGCATCGTAGTTGGCCAGTGGTTCGCCCAACCCCATGAAAACCACGTTAGAAAGTCGATCTTGATCTTGACAAAGCTGCCGCGCCCGGAGCGTTTGCTCCACGATTTGCCCGGCCGTCAATTGGCGTTTCAACCCACCGATTCCGCTGGCGCAAAAGACACACCCCACGGGACATCCCACCTGAGTCGATACGCAAACCGTTCGCCGGCGCTCTTTGGGAATCAGCACGCACTCACTGGTCGCACCGTCGCGCCAGGATAGTAGCATTTTGACCGTCCCATCCTCGGAAACCTGCTTGGCGACGATGTTGGATTCATACAAGGGAAGCTCTTCCGCCAGTCGGCTACGCAACGCCTTGGGCAGATTGGACATGGCCTCGTAATCCGTCGCCCCGTGCTGGTAGACCCATTCCAACACCTGCACGGCGCGAAATGGCGGCTGATTCCAAGCCTGAAACAGCGCTTTCAAGGACTCGGGACCGTAATGGAAGACCCCCTTGGCCGGCCCCACGAGGCTCTTATCACTGGATGCTGGTTTTGTCATCAACACATTGTAACCGCAACGAGGTGGAGCAGGCGAGCGGCAAAGTCGATATCCTAAACAAATCCTTCAGGTTCTCGCGGACGCCGCCATGGCTGACGTATTGACAGGTTATCTCTTCCCATGAAGCTCAGAATCCCACCGCCACCCGACCGCACACCCGACCAACTTCGCCATCATTTCGAGGTGGAGAAGTCGATCGCGACCCGCCTCAAGCTGGCTGACCGCATGGAGCGCGCCGGCATATACCGCTCCATGTATGACGAGCTATTCTCCGTCGTGCCGGACCACCCTCGGCTCACACGACGAAAGGATGAGCGACGGACCCAAGAGGCCAACGCGGCCAAATTGAAGTTGTTTCGTCGGTTTATAAAACGGGGCGATACGGTCGTGGAGTTCGGACCTGGAGATTGCTGCTTTGCTTACGAGCTATGCAAGCACGCAAGGCATGTATGGGGCGTGGACATTTCCGACCAAAGAGGGTCGAAGGCGGCCCCGGATCATTTCGAGCTGGTGGTGTATGACGGCTATGCGCTGGATATCGAACCAGGATCGGCCCAGGTGGTCATCAGCGATCAACTGATCGAACATTTTCACCCCGAAGACACGGAGCACCATTTTCGTATCGTGCGGAATCTCCTTCGTAACGGGGGGCGTTATGTATTTCGTACCCCGCACCGGTACAATGGCCCGCATGACGTGTCCAAGTATTTCACGCAAGAGCCGCAGGGGTTCCATCTCAAGGAATGGACCTATGGTGAGTTGAGAGAGTTATTGAGAAGCATCGGCTATGAGTCTTGCTGGGGGTATGTGTGCTTGAAGTCCTGGACGATACCGGTTCCGATATCTGCTCTTCGCTGGATCGAACGAACCTTGAGATTCTTGCCGAACACCGCACAGCGTGTCGTAAGACAATTCGTCCTCCGCGACATATTTCTATCAGCCAAGAAAGGCCGTTGATGTTGTTCATTTTTGGTAGGGGAATCGGCATCGCGCTCTTCGTGGCGACGGCATCTGCCGATGCGACCGCACAAGAGTTGGAGAAACCCTCGCCGACGCAGCACGTCGCTTCTCCCGTTAAGCAACCCCACATAATACCGGGATGGGCGCAGGATGCGCGGTGGTATCACGTCGTTGTTCCGAGTTTTTGCAACGGCGATCCAAAAAACGATCTGAAAGAGCCTCACGGAGATCTCGCCGGTCTTGCGAAGCGTTTGCCGTACTTCGCCGAACTCCGAATCAATACCCTTTATCTTTCGTCGCTCTTTTCCGGCGATCGAATCTCAAGCAAGGATCCGATCGATCTTCGCCACATCGATGCATCGCTAGGTACGATCGACCAACCTCAACCGACGAACAAGGAATCGCGCGACCCATCAACCTGGGAAACGACGCCGACCGACCGAACGTTTCTGGAATTCATCAAGGCCGCCCACGCGAAAGAGCTGCGGGTCGTCGTGGGCACTTCGTTCGCCCGAAGCTCTGTAACGTCTACCCAAGACGCCGAGGCCTGGAAGTACCTGTTCCACATATCGAAACGTTGGATGGATCCTAACGCCGACGGAAATCCGTCGGATGGCATCGACGGTTGGGTGCTCCAAGACTTGGACGCGCTCCCGCATCAATTCTGGAAACTCTGGCGTGACTACGTTAAGACGACCAATCCCAGCGCCATACTGGTCGCCGATCACGCACAAAAGGCTTCACCTTGGCTCCGCGGCGATGAATTCGACGTCGCCATCAATTACGATTTAGCGCTGACCCTTCGGCGGTTTTTCGATCCGCGCGGTCATACCTCGCTGCAAGAATTGGCCGCGGATATTCGCAGCCTAAGCACGCGACGCCCGTTCGATCAACAACTGGCCTCACCCGTAGTCCTCAGCGGACCGGCGTTGGGACGAATGCGCTCCGCGCTATCTTTCAGTATGCCGGACGGCGCTCGATCGCAACCTACCGGCATTCCTGTCGGCGACTCAAAGATCGGAACCACCCGTTGGCGGTTGGCGACCGTATTGCAGCACTTCGTTCCCGGTGCGCCGATGGTCTACTACGGCGACGAAGTGGGCATGGTAAGCACGAAGGGTGAGGGGGCTTTATCCCCGATGTGGTGGGCGGATGGTCAAGGTGTGAAACTTCCCGCAGCATACCGGGCGGACTTCGCCGCCCTGACGCGATTCCTACATATCCGCCGCGAAAGGGACGAAGCCTTGCGCCATGGCGCCCTCGGCAAGACCCAAGCCGATGGCGATCGCGGCCTGCTGACGGTCACGAGATCCAACGAAACCGGGGACGTCCTCTTGGTGATCAACTTCGGCGAGGCAAAGCATGAGGTGCGTCTTACGGTTGGCACACCGGGACAGATGGTCGGCTTTGTGGGCCCTCGGCTGATCGACATGCCCCCGCCCCAGCCGGGTAGCGAGAAACTCGTTAAACCTTTGATGGTCGGCGGTAGTCGCCGCATCGTCAAACCTGACGGCTCAACACGTTTCTGGATTAACCCGATGACCGTACGCCTGATCCTCGTACCCGGCGAGAACGTGCCGTAGAATGCGAAAGGTATACTCGTGTACCGAGGCGCAACCTTAAAGTAATGGTCTCACTTCCCCCTGGAAAACCGCTTCCTGACGATCGCGTCTCGGGGAGAGGCCGGCCATAGCTAATCCGTAACCCGAGCGCAACGAGAGGCTCTCAAGCATTGACCCACCCGACGCGGATTGCGAGAATTGGGCGGTGCAATCGATGTGTGCGCGTTTGCGCCCTCAAAGAGAATTGCGGCACGGAGTTTGATCCATGCATGTTGTCATTCGAACGATAGCGGAATTCATTTCCATTAGTATACTGGCCCTAATTCTGGCTTTCGCCGCAAACGCCGTGCGAACCAAGGGATCGATTGATCTATACAAGGTTTATTTTCCGCCGATTCGCTCGGGTGAGACTGCCGTTGAAGAACCCACAAGACCTTCTGTTCCCATTTCAGTCAAGGAAGACCCGTCAGAAAAAGACCCGCCCAAGAAAGACTTCGGATTCCAGACAGTCACCTTAGAGCAAGCGGTAGAAATTCATAATGATCCCATGGCGGAAATCAAGGTGTACCTCTTCGTGGATGCGCGTGACGACAAGCACTATGAGGCGGGGCACATCTCTGGCGCCATCCAGGCCGACCATTACCAACTAGACTTGTATCTCGACAACTTGATGCAATACGCCGAAGCCGCCGAGAAAATCATTGTCTATTGCAACGGCGGGAATTGCGAGGACAGCATTTACATGTGCCAAGACCTCGAAGGGATGGGCATCGCCAAGAAAAAGATCTATCTCTTCGATGGCGGCTGGGAAGCCTGGACCAAAAACAACATGCCAATCGAAACGGGACGGAGCGAATGATGAGCGATTCGAAATCCAACTTCCGTCGATTGGACGAGTTCGAGATTCCGTTCCCATTCATCGTTCGCCTCTTCCTTGGCGGGCACTTCGTATACATGGGCGTGAACAAAATCATCGGCTCGATCGAATTTCTCAAACAGATCAACCTTTACGAAATGCTCCCCTCTGACCCACCGCACTTCCTCAACGCAACGGCCATCGTGCTTCCCTGGATGGAGGTACTTTGCGGCATGGCGCTGATTCTGGGCGTCTGGATACGCGGAGGGGCCACACAAATCGCGATTCTGCTGTGTGTATTTACACCGGCGATATTCTTACGGGCGCTGGCCATCCACAACGCCGATGGCACGCCCTTCTTGGACATCGAATTTGACTGCGGATGCGGAGGCGGCCCGGTCATCATTTGGAAAAAGTTGCTGAGCAACACCGGGCTGTTTCTGCTGGCCTGGTTCGCCCTTTTCTCCCAATCACGAAGACTTACCGTGGCTAAACTCCTGCAAGACCGGGCGAAATAACAGAACAACGAAACGCGTAGGGGCCGCCGTGCGGACCGAGTAAGTGTCAATCCCCTTGTTCTCCGTGAGGTCCGCTCAGCGGACCCCACACCTGACTCCCTCCCATCCCGCGCCACCGGAACGGAGGTCGCGCGATCATTTCGCCCACCTGGCCAAGCCCCCTTGCGTGTGCCCCTCGAATGGCTGTAGATTACCCTGCGCTCAACGTACCAGGATCAGAATTCACGGAGGATGCGCAAGATGAAACTCTCGCGACGCGTTACTGAACTGGCCGAGTCCGCCACTTTGGCGGTGTCGGCCAAAGCGGCTCGCATGAAAGCCGACGGAATCGATGTAGTCGGCTTCGGTGCCGGCGAACCCGATTTCACAACACCCCAACACATCAAACAAGCCGGGATTGATGCGATTAACGACGGACACACCGGCTATTCCAAACCGGCGTCGGGCATCCCGGCTGCCAAGAAGGCGGTCTGTGCCAAACTCCTCCGCGAAAACCAGCTCACTTATTTGCCCGAACAAATCGTCGTCACCGCCGGTGGGAAAATGGCGTGCTACCTGACGATC
>Ga0326597_10010518_pt1 | contig 12311 bp, 10 predicted proteins | sample RVTome_12_FD_203789 | JGI IMG/M metagenome (GOLD analysis project Ga0326597, IMG submission 203789) | Soil microbial communities from uranium-contaminated site in the Upper Colorado River Basin, Wyoming, United States - RVT100D185 | ecosystem: Environmental > Terrestrial > Soil > Contaminated >... | reverse complement strand
CGGCATGTTCCACGGCAAGGCCGGCAACGCCACGCTCGGCGCGCTGCTCGCGCTGTATGTGTTCGGCATCGGCAAGGCGGCGCTGATGCCGTTTCACCGCTGGCTGCCGGCGGCGATGGTGGCGCCGGTGCCGGTTTCCGCGCTGCTCCACGCGGTGGCGGTGGTGAAAGCCGGCGTGTTCACGGTGGTCAAGGTCGTAGTCTACGTTTTCGGCGTGAACGAGATCGCCGGACTTGCGAGCGTGCAGTGGCTGCCGCTGGTTGCCGGTTTCACCATCATCGCCGCCTCGATCGTCGCGCTGCGCTCGGATAACCTCAAGCGCCGGCTCGCTTATTCCACCGTCAGCCAGCTCTCCTACGTGGTGCTCGCCGCCGCGCTGCTCACGCCGCTTTCGGTGATCGGTGCGGCGCTGCATATCGTGGCCCATGCGTTGGGGAAAATCACGCTGTTCTTCGCTGCTGGCGCGATTTACACCGCCGCGCACAAGACGAAGGTGAGCGACCTCGACGGCATCGGGCGGCGCATGCCGTGGACGATGGGAGCGTTCACCATCGGAGCGCTGTCGATGATCGGGCTGCCGCCCGCGGCTGGTTTTATCAGCAAGTGGTACATCCTGCAGGGCGCGGTGGCCACCGCGCAGTGGAACGCAGTGATCGTCATTGTCGCCAGCACTTTGCTCAACGCCGGTTATTTTCTGCCCATTGTTTATCGCGCGTTCTTCGTTGCGCTGCCCGCGGGCGATCACCATGAGCACGGCGAGGCGCCGTGGACCATGGTGGCGGCGCTTACTGTGACGGCAATGGGGACGGTCGCCATGTTCTTTGTCCCGGCGGTTCCGCTGGCGCTGGCGCGCCAGCTGGCTGGAGCCTGACCATGCAGGAGCACTGGCTCATGCGTCCTGAAAACATCAAGAAACTGTGGCGCATCTTCATCGCGATTCTGGCGCTGACGATTGCCGCCGAATTTCTTGTCGAACACGAACCCCAATTCGGCATCGACGGCGTGTTCGGCTTCAATGCGTGGTTCGGCTTGCTCGCCTGCGCGGGCCTGATCGCGTTGGCCAAGCTGCTCGGCGTGCTGCTCAAGCGCCCGGACACGTATTACGAAGGTGGCGATGACTAGCCTCGCGCTGCATCCGGGGCTGGTCCTAATCGCGGGCGCGCTGGTGCTGGCGGTACTGCGCGGGAGGGCGCGCGGCGCGGCGAGTGTTATCGTGCCGGCAACCGCGCTGTATCTGGCGTGGCAGCTGCCCGATGGCGTGGCGTGGAGCGTGCCGTTCCTCGATTATCATCTGGCGCTGCTTTCGGGTGACAAGCTGTCAAGGCTGTTTGCGACTGTTTTCGCCATCATGGCGCTCGGCGGCGGCCTGTTTGCGCTCAACCAGAAAAACCCGCTCGAATTGCCGGCGGCTTTTGTCTACGCCGGCGCGGCAATCGGCGTAACGCTGGCCGGCGATCTCATTTCGGTGTTCGTGTTCTGGGAGTTGATGGCGATCGGTTCCACCCTTGTGATCTGGAGCGCGGGCAGCACAAGTGCTTACCGGGCGAGCCTGCGCTACCTGATGATCCACCTCCTGGGCGGTGTGATTCTGATGGCGGGCATCGCCGGTCATGTTGCCGAACTCGGGTCCATCGCTTTTCAGCGCATGGCGCTGGATTCGCCCGCGCACTGGCTCATACTGGCAGGTTTTCTTATCAACGCGGGTGCGCCGCCCCTTTCCGCGTGGCTGCCGGACGCGTACCCCGAGGCGTCCTGGAGCGGCACGGTGTTCCTCTCCGCGTTCACGACCAAAACGGCGGTCTACGTGCTGCTGCGCGGCTTCCCCGGCACCGAGATCCTCGTCTACTTAGGGCTTTTCATGGTGTTCTACGGCATCGTCTACGCGCTGTTCGAGAACGACATGCGGCGCATCCTCGCCTACAGCATCGTCAGTCAGGTCGGTTTCATGGTGACCGCCATCGGCATCGGCACCGAGATGGCCCTGAATGGTGCGGCGGCGCACGCCTTCGCGCACATCATCTACAAGGCGCTGCTGCTGATGAGCGCCGGCTCGGTGCTGCTGATGACGGGCAAGCGCAAATGCACGGATCTCGGGGGGCTGTTCCAGAGCATGCCACTTACCACCTGGTGCGGGATCATCGGGGCGCTTTCGATCTCGTCCTTTCCGCTGACTTCGGGCTTCGTGAGCAAGTCCATGATCTCGCAGGCAGCCGCTGACGGGCATTTGCTCGTAATCTGGCTGCTGCTCGCCGCCGCTTCCGCAGGCACGTTCCTGTATGCGGGCATCAAGTTTCCGTGGTTCGTGTTCTTCCAGAAGGATTCCGGTCTGCGTCCGCCCGACCCGCCGCTCAACATGCGGCTCGCCATGCTTTTCTTTTCCGTGCTGTGCATCGGGCTCGGGGTTTATCCCGATTCGCTGTACGCAATTCTTCCGTACCCCGTGGAATTCGAGCCGTATACCGGGGCGCACGTGGTAGCGCAGCTGCAGCTGCTGTTGTTTTCGGCCCTGGCGTTTTTCGTCCTGCTCGGCGTTTTGCGCCGAACACCCACGATCACGCTCGATGTCGACTGGCTCTATCGAAGGCTCGGACCCTCGCTCTGCGTCGGCATCGCGGAGCGGCTCGCGCGTGCGCTGGCGGGACTCGGCCGATCGGCTTCGTCACTCCTGTCGGGTGTGCTCGGGGCGCTGCATCGGCACCATGGCCCGCAGGGAGTGCTCGCCCGCACGTGGCCGACCGGCAGCATGGCGTTGTGGACGGTCATCCTGCTGCTTGCCTACCTGCTGCTTTATTATGTGTAGCTGGCGGCCGCGCAGCGCTTGATTTTGCTCCATGGCGGGTATAGCATTGTCCGCCTGTCGCAAGGCATGGTGTCGTATAAAAAAAGCAATTCCCTGCCGCCTTGTAACGAGTTGGTCCGAAGCTAATTTATCCATTAACCAGGAGGTTAATCATGAGCAAACAAGACCTGAAGAAAAATACGCAGGCCCAGCCTGACGTATCGTCGCGCCGCAAGTTTCTGACCGGCGCCGCTGCCGCGACAACCGGCGCCGCGATCGCCGGATTCCCGATGATTTCGGTGGCCCAGTCGCCCATCGTCATCAAGATGCAGGGCGCCTGGAGCGCCACCGACATCTTCAACGACATGGCGGTCGAGTTCGTCAAGCGCGTCAACGAAATGGCGGGCGGGCGGTTGAAGGTCGACTACCTGATCGGCGGGGCGGTGGTGAAGCCTTTCGAGGTGACGGACGCGGTGAGCAAGGGCGTGCTCGACGCCGGCCACACGGTGCCGGTGTACTGGTACGGCAAGTCGAAGGTCGCCTCGCTGTTCGGGTCGGGCCCGATCAATGGGTGCGACGCGCACCAGACGCTGGCGTGGATTTACCGCGGCGGCGGGTTGGCGCTCTACAACGAGCTGCTCGCCAAGCTCAACCTTAGCTACGTTGGCTTCTTCGCGATGCCGATGCCGACCCAGCCGCTCGGCTGGTTCAAGAAGCCGGTCACGGACGCCAAGCAGTTGGCGGGCCTCAAATACCGGACCGTGGGTCTCGCGGCGGACCTGTTCCAGGCGATGGGCGCGAAAGTGACGCAACTGCCGGGGGGTGAGATCGTGCCGGCGCTGGAACGCGGCGTGATCGACGCGTTCGAGTTCAACAACCCGACCTCGGACATGCGCTTCGGCGCCCAGGACGTGATCAAGAACTACATGATGGGCAGCTACCACCAGGCGATGGAGTTCTTCGAGATCATCGTCAACAAGAAGAAGTGGGACTCGTTGCCGAAGGATCTGCAGGCGGTCTGGCAGTACGCGGTGGAGGCGGCGAACTCGGCCAACTACTGGACCGCGATGGACAATTACTCGCGCGACCTGCAGGTGTTGAAGGACAAGCACAAAGTGAACATCCTTCGCACGCCGAAGTCCATCTTCCAGGCACAGCTCGTGGCCTGGGACGCGCTCACCAAGAAGCTCTCGGACGAGGATCCCATGTTCAAGAAGGTGGTCGAGTCGCAGCGCGCGTGGGCCAAGCGCGTGGTGTACTATCATTTCCTCAACGAGGCGGATTACAAATTGGGCTACGAGCACGTGTTCAAGACCAAGATTCCGTCGTGACTTTCGGGGACATTGAGAAAAACACATCATATTGGGGCGGCGCCCGTGGCGCCGCCCCATCTTTTTGCCGCGGGACATCCTGAGCCATGATTAACCGGTTTATCTACGGCATTGACCAATTGAGCAAGACGGTCGGCCACGCTTTCGCCTGGTGCATCATCATCCTGACGCTGGGCACGTCGTACGAGGTGTTCGTGCGCTACGTGATGAACAATCCCACGAGCTGGGCGTTCGACTTCAGCTACCTCATGTACGGCGGGCTGTTTTTCATGGCGGGCGCGTACACGCTGTCGCGCGACGGCCATGTGCGCGGCGACTTCATCTACCGCATGTGGCGTCCGCGCACGCAGGCCATCGTGGAGCTGGCGCTGTACATCCTGTTCTTTTTTCCCGGCGTGCTCGCGCTCGTGATCGCCGGCTGGCAATACGGCTACGACGCTTTCAAGATCCGCGAGGTGAGCGTCAACAGCCCGGTCGGGATTCCGGTGTGGCAGTTGAAGCTCCTGATTCCGTTCGGCGCCGGACTGCTCGCGCTGCAAGGCTTTGCCGAAGTGCTGCGCTGCATTCTATGTATCCGCGACAACCGCTGGCCGCGGCGGCTGCACGACGTCGAGGAACTGGAAACCGTGCTGGCCCAGCAACACGCCGCAGAGGTCGCGGCCAGGCAGGGGGGCGCGAAATGAGCGATCCGGTCCTCGCCCTGGTGATGTTGGGGTTGTTTATCTTTTTGATACTGCTTGGATTTCCCATCGCGTTCACGCTGATGGGGATGGGCGTCGGGTTCGGCTACTACGCGTACTATCAGGCCGGCCAGGAATTCTTCGACAACCGGATATTCTACCTGCTGACCCAGAACACCTGGAGCATCATGAGCAGCGACGTGCTGGTCGCGGTGCCGCTGTTTCTCTTCATGGGCTACGTGATCGAGCGCTCCAACATTCTCGACCGTTTGTTCTACAGCCTGCAGGTTGCGCTGCGCCACGTTCCCGGCTCGATGGCGGTGGCGGCGCTGGTCACATGCGCGCTGTTCGCCACGGCCACCGGCATCGTGGGTGCCGTCGTGACGCTGATGGGCCTGCTCGCGTTACCGGCGATGCTTAAGGCCGGATACGACGAGCGACTGTCGTGCGGTGTCATTTGCGCCGGCGGCACGCTCGGTATCCTGATCCCGCCTTCGATCATGCTGATCGTGTATGCGGCCGCGTCCTCGGTTTCGGTAGTACGGCTCTACGCCGCGGCGATGATCCCGGGTATCCTGCTCGCGGGGCTGTACGTGGTCTACGTGATCACGCGCGTAGTCATCAATCCCGCGCTCGCGCCGAAGCTTCCGGACGCGGAGAGCAACGTGCCGTGGATCAAGGCGATCCTGCTGCTGGTGCAGGCGTTCGTGCCGCTCGCCGTGCTGATCCTCGCGGTACTCGGTTCGATCCTGGGCGGCCTGGCGACGCCGACCGAGGCCGCCGCGGTCGGCGCGCTGGGCAGCCTGATCCTGGCGGCGGCGTACCGGGCGCTGACATGGTTGCGCCTGCAGGAGGCGGTCTACCTCACCGCGCGCACCTCGGCGATGGTGTGCTTCCTGTTCGTGGGCTCCTGGACTTTCTCGTCGGTGTTTTCGTATCTCGGCGGCGAAGGCATCATCAAGCAATTTGTGCTGGGACTGGATCTGAGTCCGGTCACGTTCCTGATTCTCTCGCAGATGATCATTTTTCTGCTCGGCTGGCCGCTGGAGTGGACGGAGATCATCATCATCTTCGTGCCGATCTTCCTGCCGCTGCTGCCGCACTTCAACATCGACCCGATAGTGTTCGGGATACTGGTGGCGCTTAATCTGCAGACCTCGTTCCTCACGCCGCCGATGGCGATGTCGGCCTATTATCTGAAAGGCATTGCGCCGGCGGCCGTGCAGTTGTGGGCCATCTTCAAGGGCTGTTTTCCCTTCCTAGGACTGGTGTTCGTCACCATGTTCCTGGTGTACGTGTTCCCGCAGCTGATGACCTGGCTGCCGAACCTTATATACGGCAATTGATCACCGCATGGACGCTTCCCGGCTCAACTGGCTGTCTGCGACCGACGCCGCGCGCGCTATCCGCGACGGCTTGATCGGCGCCGAGCAATTGACGGCGTCCTGTCTCGCGCGAGTGCGCGAAGCGGACGGGCAGGTGCAGGCGTGGACGTTTCTCGATCCGGAGCACGCGCTCGCGCAGGCGCGCGCCCGTGACGCCGACCACAGCGAAGGCCGGCCCGCCGGCCCGCTGCACGGCATTCCGGTGGGCGTCAAGGACATCATCGACACCGCCGACATGCCGACCGAGGACGGCAGCGCTCTGCACGCGGGCCGCACGCCAGCTCACGATGCAACCGTGGTGGCGATGCTGCGGGCGGCCGGCGCGGTGATCATGGGCAAGACGGTGACCACCGAGTTCGCGGCCTACACGCCCGGCAAGACGCGCAATCCGCACCATCCCGGGCATACCCCCGGCGGATCGTCCAGTGGTTCGGCCGCCGCCGTCGCCGCCGGCATGGTGCCGCTTGCGCTCGGCAGCCAGACCAACGGTTCGGTGATCCGGCCCGCGGCGTTTTGCGGCGTGTACGGTTTCAAGCCGACGCACGGTCTGATTCCGCGCGGCGGCGTGCTGAAGCTGTCGCGCACGCTGGACCAGCTGGGCGTCTTCGCGCGCACGCTGGAGGACATCGCGCTCGCCGTCGAACAGCTCGTCGGCCACGACCCGCTCGACCCGGACACCCGGCCGCGTGCGCGCGTGCCGTTCGGCGCGACCGCAAGCGAGGAGCCGCCGCTGCCGCCGCTCATCGCGTTCGTGAAGGGTCCGGTCTGGGAGCGCGCGGAGGAAGAAACGAAAGAGGCGTTTGCCGAACTGGTCTCGGCGCTCGGCGACCGCGTGGTGGAGATCGAGCTGCCGGAATCGGTGGGCCAGGCGCAGGAATGGCATCGCACCATCATGGAAGCCGAAATGGCGGCGAATCTCGATCTCGAATGGGAAAAAGGGCGCGAGCGGATCTCGGATTCGCTGCGCGCGCAGCTTGCCCGCGGGCGCGAAGTGAAGGCGCTCGATTATCAGCGCGCGTGCGCACGCATACCGTTGATCAACGAGGGCTTCGAGGAAATCTTCGATCGTTGCGATGCGATCGTCACGCCCGCGGCGGCGGGCACGGCGCCGCAGGGCCTGGAATCCACCGGCGATCCGGCGTTCTGCACGTTGTGGACGCTGTGCGGGATGCCGGCGCTCAATCTGCCGCTGATGCGGGGCGGGAGCGGCCTGCCGCTGGGCGCGCAACTGGTCGGACGGCGCAACGGCGATGCACGGCTGCTGCGCACCGCGCGCTGGCTTGCGGCGCAGGTCAAGACGGACTGAATCGTTACGGAGTAGTTTCCTATGGCATATAAAATACTGGCGAGCATCGTGGCGGCGGCGCTGCTCATCATCTTCATCAGCCCCGTCGTCATCAAACTCAATGACGTGGCGCTCAGCGCCGTGGTGCTGATCGGGATCTCGATGATGGCTGTCGATATCTGGCACGCGCTGCGGTCGAAGGACGACTGAACTTCGCGGTGGCGGACGCGCTGCTCGGCGGGCAGGGGGGCGTCGAGCGCTGGGTGCTATGACGTTCACTACCGGCAAACCTGCAATCGAAACTGCGTTGCGCCGCTACCGCCGGACCGCGTTCACGCTGGTGGTGCTGGGATTCGTGCTGGCATTTTTTCACCGCGTTGCGCCGGTCGCGGTCGCGGGCGAACTGCAGCAGGCGTTCCAGGTCAGCGGCGCCGCGCTGGGCGGTCTGGCGGCGACTTATTTCTATATCTACGCGGTGATGCAGTTGCCGACCGGGGTGCTGGTCGACACCCTCGGGCCGCGCCGGATCGTCGCGCTGGGCGCGGTGCTGGCGGGCATCGGCTCGATCGCGTTCGGCATGGCGCAGACGTTGGGCGCCGCCGCGGCAGGCCGCACGCTGGTGGGCCTGGGCGTGTCCGTGATGTTCATTGCGATGCTCAAAATCAACGCGGCGTGGTTTTACGACCGCCAATTCGCGACTGCAACCGGGGTCGGCGTTCTGATTGGAAATCTTGGGGCGGTACTGTCTGCAGCGCCGCTCGCGTACCTGGTGACCGTCACGTCGTGGCGCAATGTTTTTGTCGCAGCGGGGATATTTTCGCTGCTGCTCGCAATTGCCACCTGGCTGTGGATGCGCGACAGTCCGCGTGCGGCCGGCCTGCCATCGATGCGCGAGCGCGACGGCCTGCAGGCGCATCCGGATCGCGTGGGCCACTGGTACCACGGAGCGCTGCAGGTATTGCGCAATCGCGATCTCTGGCCGGGATTCCTGATGATGTTAGGCGCGGGCAGCTCCTACATCACGTTCGCGGGGCTATGGGCGGTGCCGTATCTGATGCAGGCGCACGGCATGTCGCGCGGCACGGCCGCAGGACACGCCAGCATCATGCTGCTCGGGTTTGCGCTGGGTTCGATCGTGCTGGGATACTGGTCGGACCGCAGCGGGCGGCGGCGTCCGCTGCTGATCGGCAGCCTTGCGCTGCACGTTGCATGCTGGGTGCCGTTCGTGATCGGCGTCGCGTTGCCGCCGGCTATCAGCTACGCGCTGTTCGCAGCGCTGGGTGCGAGCGTCACCGGGTTCACGCTGGCGTGGTCGTGCGCGAAGGAACTGAGTCCGCCTGCGTTGTCCGGCATGGCCACGAGCTTTGTCAACACCGGGCAGTTCATCGGTATCGGAATCCAGCAGCCGCTGGTAGGATGGCTGCTCGACCGCGGCTGGCGCGGCGAGATGGTCGAGGGCGTGCGCATTTATGCCCGTGAGGATTACCAGCTCGCGCTCGGGGTATTGATGGCATTTGCGGCGGCCGGGCTGGCGAGCGCGTTTTTCATGCGGGAAACTTATTGCCGCAACGTGACGGTGCCATGATCAAACTGGAGGAAGTATGAAACCCAAATTACTCGTAACACGGGAAGTGTTTGACGAGACGCTCGACTACCTCGCGCAGCATTGCGAGATCGAGTCGAACCAGCAGGACGTTCCGCTCGATCCCGAGACGCTGGCGCAGCGGCTCAAGGACGCGGGGGGCGTCATGTGCTGTCTGACCGACCGCATCGACGGCCAGCTGCTTGCCCGCTGCCCGCAACTCAAGGTGGCAGCGAATATCGCGGTTGGCTATAACAACATCGATCTTGCGGCGTGCACCGCGCGCGGCGTGGTGGCGACCAACACCCCGGAAGTGCTCACCGACACCACGGCCGACCTTGCGTTCACGCTGATGCTTGCCGCAGCGCGCCGCCTGACCGAAGCCGAAGCCTATGTGCGCGAGGGCAATTGGCGCGGCTGGCATCTGAAGCAGCTGCTCGGCGTCGATGTGCACCATGCCACGCTCGGCATCATCGGCATGGGGCGCATCGGCCGCGTGATTGCCAGGCGCGCGCAGGGCTTCGAGATGCGCGTGATTTATCACGATCCGGTGCGGCTTTCCGCCGACATCGAGCAGCGACTCGGGGCCACTTATGCGAGCAAGGACGACCTGCTGGCGCAAGCGGATTTCGTCATCCTGCAAATGCCGTATATGCCGCAGACCCATCACCTGATCGGCGCGGCGGAACTGAAAAAGATGAAGCCAAGCGCAATCCTGATCAATTCAACGCGCGGCGGCATCGTCGATGACGCGGCGCTGGTCCGGGCGCTCAAGGACGGCACGATCCGCGCCGCCGGCCTCGACACGTTCGAGGGCGAGCCGCAGCTCAATCCCGGGTTCCTCGAATTGAAAAACGTGGTGCTCGCGCCGCACATCGGCAGCTCGACCGAGGCGACGCGCCGCGCGATGGCCATGACCGCCGCGCAAAACGCCGTCGCGGCGCTGACCGGCGGCACGCCGCCGAATCTGCTCAATCCCGAGGCAAGGCCAAAAGCATAGCCACTACCACGGGCAACGAACCACCTACCGCGAGCATGGAGTGCAAGATATGACAGCAACTGAACTGCGGCTCGGCTTCATCGGCCTGGGCGCGATGGGGCGGCCCATGGCGCTGCATCTGGTCAATGCCGGCTACCGGATGTCGGTTTACGCGCGGCGGCCGGAAGGCGCGGCGCCGCTGGTTGCGGCCGGCGCGCTTGCGGTGGCAAGTCCGGCGGCAGTCGCGCAGGCTGCCGATGTCGTTTTTACGGTGGTAACCGCCTCCGCCGACAGCGAACAGGTGGCGCTGGGCGCGCAAGGCATCATCAAAGGTGCGCGTGCCGGGACAGTAGTGGTGGACATGGCGACGATTTCGCCGCTCGCCACGCGCCGCATCGCGCAGGCGCTTGCCGCGCAGGGTATCGACCACGTCGACGCGCCGGTGTCGGGCGGGCCTACGGGAGCGCAGGGCGCGGCGCTCTCGATCATGGCCGGCGGCAAGCCGCACGTGTTCGAGCGCGTAAAGCCGTTGTTCGAGTGCCTTGGCAAAACCGTGCTGCACATGGGGGACCACGGCGCAGGGCAGGTGACCAAGGCGTGCAATCAGCTTGCGCTCACCGTAACGCTGCAGGGTATTGCCGAGGCGCTGCTGCTCGCGCAGCGCTGCGGCGTCGATCCGGCGAAAGTTCGCGAGGCGATGCTCGGGGGGATCGCCGCGGGCCGCGTGCTCGAGCTGTTCGGCAAACGCATGGTCGAGCGCAACTTCGAAAACGGCATCGATGCGCGGCTCTACCACAAGGACCTGAATATCGTGCTCGACCTTGCCCACGGTCTGGGTCTGCCAGTGCCGGCCGCGGCGGTGACGCTGCAGCAGATCAACGCGCTCGTCGGCAGCGGCGGCGGCAAGTCTGATTTCTCGCGCATGATCGAAGTGCTGGAACGCGCCGCAGGGAGCGGTGATTAGTAACTCATGATTGGCGGAGATTGGTAACTGGCGACTGGGCAAGTCTGCTCTTACTAATCACCAATCTCCAATCACCAATTACCAGCCACATTTCGCCGGCACGCGGTTCGTGTCACAATTGACCGCTTTCTTGGTCCCGGGGTACTGACGCATGGCGCTCGCTTCCATTACCGCTGACACGCCGGCCGGCGCCGGTTCCAACCACGGCTCACCGGAGATATTCGCCGAGCAGGTGCGCCTGCTCTACCGGCTGTCCAAGCCCGCCTACGTCGGTACGCTGATCAACGTGATGGTTATCGCGATGGCATTGCGAAATGTCACGCCGCTGCCGTCGCTCCTGATCTGGATCGCGCTGGTGACGGTCGTGACCCTGGCGCGCTACTTGCTGTTCAAAGCGTATTTCGCGCGCCCGCGGCAGGCGGAGGAGGCGTTGCTGTGGGCCAACCGCTTTAGCGTCAGCGTGCTGGTGATGGGATGCATGTGGGGCCTGCTGGGCAGCGTGCTGATGCCGCAGGAAGAGATCATGTACCAGTTCCTGATCGTGTTCCTGATTGTGGCCATGGTGGCCAGCGCAATGGTGGTACTGACGCCGGTGAAGTTGCCGCTCCTCGCCTTCTCGCTGCCGGCGCTTCTGCCGGTGATCTTCGCGATGTTCGTCAACGGCGGCGATGTGCACTTTTACATGGGCATTTTGCTGCTCGTGTTCGTCATGGTCCTGTTAGGTACCTATCCGATCATTCACGAGACGCATGTTGCATCGTTGCGCATGCGTCTGGAAAACAACGCCCTCATCGACCATCTGTCCGAGGCCAACCGCAGGCAGACCGAGCAGATCGAGCAGCAGAAAATAACGGATGAAGCGCTGCGGCGGTCGACCCTGAAGCTCGAGGCGCTGATCGATGCCTCGCCGCTCGGGATCGCCGTGTTCGATATGGAGGCGAAAATCCAGCGCTGGAACCCGGCCGCGGAGCGCCTCTTCGGCTGGACCGAGCAGGAAGTGCTGAACAAGCCAAGCCCGACCTTTCCGCCCGCCATGGCCGAGGTGGCGAGCACTCACCGTGAGCGCATTTTGAGAGGGAAACTGTTCTATAACATGGAGACCGTCCGGCTCAGGAAGGATGGCACGCTGATCGATGTCAGCCTGTCGGCGGCGCCGCTGCGCGACGGCGCGGGTGTCACCATCGGCAGGGTCGCGATGTTCGCCGACATCAGCGAGCGCAAGCGGGAGGAGCAGCGCCAGAAGCTCCAAAGCGCGATTACCGAGATGCTTGCCGAATCGGAGCGCGTCGAAGAAATCATTCCGCGCCTCATCCAGCAGTTGTGCGA
>Ga0326597_10010517_pt1 | contig 12311 bp, 12 predicted proteins | sample RVTome_12_FD_203789 | JGI IMG/M metagenome (GOLD analysis project Ga0326597, IMG submission 203789) | Soil microbial communities from uranium-contaminated site in the Upper Colorado River Basin, Wyoming, United States - RVT100D185 | ecosystem: Environmental > Terrestrial > Soil > Contaminated >... | reverse complement strand
CGGCACCACCCTCCACGTCGAGCCCTCCCAGGAGCGGCGCATCCGGCCGGATCTGGGCGGGCACGTGCCCAAGATCGAGGACGGACCGTGGCCGGCGTTCCCGGCCGACCTCACGTCCATCATGGTGGTCCTGGCCACGCAATGCGACGGCCTCGTGATGATCTTCGAGAAGATGTTCGAGTCGCGCCTCTACTTCGTCGACAAGCTGGTGGGGATGGGCGCGCGGGCGGTGCTGTGCGATCCGCACCGCGTGGTCATCGCCGGTCCGAGCCCGTTGCGCGGCGGCGTGGTCGAGAGTCCGGACATTCGCGCAGGCATGGCCATGCTGCTGGCCGCGCTCGCCGCGGAGGGCCGGAGCGAGATCCACAACATCGGCCAGATCGATCGGGGCTACGAACGGATCGACGAGCGGCTGCGCGCGCTGGGGGCGAGCGTCGAGCGGGTGGGTGATCCCGGCCCGGTCCGATGACCGTGCCCGCGGCCTGCCTTCGGGAAACCGGCGCCCGGCGGGGCATTCCCGCGCTCGAGCTCACGGAATGGGCCGACCGATATGGCCTGACCGCCGGCGTCACCACGCGGGACGGAGGGTTCAACCTCGGGCTGCTCACCCCGGAGCCCGCCGCCGACGTGATCGGGCGGTGGCGGGCGTTCGCGTCGGCCATGGGCCCCGGCTTTCCGGCCATCGTCGTCGGCCTCCAGGTCCACGGTCGAACGGTCTCTCACCATACCAGGCCAGCGCCCGGTTGGACGGTCCAGGATGGTGTGGATGGGCACGCCACGGTGGAGGCCGGCGTGCTGTGCTGCGTGTCAGTCGCGGATTGCATTCCGGTGTACCTCGCACATCCGCCGACGGGGGCTGTGGCCCTGCTGCACGCAGGGTGGCGAGGCGTAGCGGCCGATGTGCTGGAGTCCGGTCTAACAGCATTGGAGCAGCTCGGTGGAGCGCGGCGCGATCACATTGTAATACATTGTGGCGTAGGGATTTGCGGTACATGCTATGAGGTTGGACATGAAGTCATCGAGGCGGTGACCGGCGCGGCTGCCACGAAGCCGGGCGCCCTCGACCTGCGGGCGGTTCTCGCCGCTCGGGCACGGGAGGCCGGCGTCGGCCACGTCTCGGTCAGCCCCTGGTGTAGCGCGCACGACGGGGACCGGTTCTTCTCCCACCGCCGGTCCTCCGGAAAGGACGGGCGGATGCTCGCGTACCTGGGGCGGGCGCTCGCTTGACCCCCGGGTTCCCCGCCTCTATCTTGACAGCGATCCAGCGGGCGTAGTCGGCCCGCCCTTTTTTTTCCGCTTCTTGCCGCATGCGGATCGCCCTCGATCACCTGACGGCCGAGCTTCAACGCCACCTCGCCGCGATCGGGCTCGAGGCGGTCGACGTCCGAATGGGCGGCGGTGCGCGGCGTGTCCGGCTGCAGGTGCGCGTCGATTGGCTCGACGCCGAACCGGGGCGGCAGGTCACGATAGACGATTGCGCGACGGTCAGTCGACATCTCGAAGCGTGGCTGGACACCTCGGGCGTACTGGGGGACGGGTACGGGCTCGAGGTGTCGTCGCCGGGGATGGAACGGCCGGTCCGCTGGCTCGCGCACTGGCAGCGCTTCGTGGGGCGCGAGGTGGACGTGCGCCTGCGCGATCGGGGACGCCTGCGCGCGCGCATCGCGTCGGTGGACGCCACCGCCGCCACCGTGACCCTGGTGCTCCACGGGGGCGAGGTCGTGACGGTCCCGGTGGCCGAGGCGCGAGACGCCACGCTGGCGGTGGACTGGGACGCGGCCCTGCGGCACCCGACGGAGCCCCCGCGCGCCGGCGGGCCCGAGGACCTGGCGAAGGAATGAGGGAGACGGCATGCCGAGTTCGGCTGATGTACTGACGGCGATTCGCGAGCTGGCGAGCGCCAAGCAACTGGAGCGCGACGAGCTGGTCGACCTGCTGCGGGACGGCATTCATGCCGCCCTCGTCAGGAAGTACGGGCCGACGGTCCGATCCGAGATCGAGATCGACGAAGCCCGGGGCGCGCTCCGAGTGGCGATCCTGCGCACCGTGGTCGAGCAGGTCGAAGACCGGGTCTGTCAGGTCTCCCTCGAGGAAGCCCGGTTCGAGGACGAGGACTTTCAGTTGGGCGACGTGCTCGAGGAAGAGGTCCCGTTCCAGGAGTTCGGACGGATCGCCGTCCAGGCCGCGAAACAGCGAATCATCCAGCGCGTGCGCGAGGGCGAACGGAGCCGGATCCGGGAGGAGTTCGCCGACCGGGTCGGGGAGCTGCTGTCCGGGGAGATCCAGCAGATCGAGCGCGGCAAGCTGGTCATCATGCTGAACCGCTTCCGCGAAGCGGAGGCCATCATCCCCTATCGCGAGCAGAACCGCCGGGAGCACTTCCATCAGGGGGATACGATCCGCGCGGTTCTCAAGCGCCTCGAGGAGACCCCCAAGGGCCCCCGTCTGATCCTGTCGCGCGCCGATCCTTTGTTCGTCCAGGCGCTCTTCAAGCTCGAGGTTCCGGAGATCCAGCAGGGCATCGTCCAGGTCCGCGCGGCCGCCCGCGAGGTGGGCAGCCGCACGAAGATCGCCGTGGTGAGCCGCGACGACGCCATCGACCCGGTGGGAGCCTGCGTCGGGCTCAAGGGGAGCCGGGTCCAGGCCATCGTGAACGAGCTGGGCGGAGAGCGCATCGACATCGTCCCGTGGTCGCCGGACCCAGAACGGTTTGCCAAGCTCTCCCTGGCGCCGGCGCGGGTGGCCAAGGTGTTCTCGGTCCCGGAGTCGCGCACCATTCAGGCCATCGTGGACGAGGACCAGCTGTCCCTCGCGATCGGCCGGAACGGGCAGAACGTGCGGCTGGCGTCCGAGCTCACGGGATGGAAGATCGACCTCTACTCCAGCCGCGAGTGGCTCGAGCGCGGCGGCGAAGGACCGCTCTTCGCGCCACTGCCGACCGAGGCCGAGGAGGAGCAGGTCACACATGTGGCGCTCAAGGAGCTGAAGGGCCTGCCGGCCGACCTCGTCGGCGTGCTCGAGGCGGGCGGGATCGTCGAGCTGAGCGATCTGCTCGATCTCGAGGCCGATGAGCTGCGCAACATCCCGGGCCTGACCCTCGAACAGCTCGAGATGCTCCAGGCGTTCATCACCGACCTGACGGAAGAGGGCGCCGACAACGCCGCCCGGGCCGACGCGCCGGCGGCCGACACCAAGGCCGAGGACGCGCCGGACGCGTGATGTCCGACCGGGCGCTCGGCCTGCTCGGGCTGGCCGCCCGGGCCGGCGCGCTGACGGTGGGGACCGGTGCGACACGGGCCGGGCTGCAGCGGGGGGATGTCCGGCTGGTGGTGCTGGCGAGCGACAAGAGCCAGCGCACGGAAGAGAAGGTGGAGCGGTTGGCCCGCGGCACGGCTGTGCCAGTGATGATCGGGCCGGAGGCGGAGGCGCTCGGCGCGCGGCTCGGGCGCGGGGCGGTACAGGCGGTAGGGATCGTGGACCCGGGGTTCGCCGAGGGGATCCTCGCCACGGGTTCAGGCGGGTAGCAGGAGGCGTATTGTGACGAAGACTCGGGTACACGATCTCGCAGCGGAGTTCGGGATCGAGAGCGACCGGCTGATCCGGCTGCTGGGAGAGGTGGACATTCACGTCCGCAGCCATCTCTCAGGGCTCGATGACGGCCAGGTGGCCATCGTGCGGGCGCGCTGGGAGCGCGATAAGCGGAAACAGGCGGCGCCCGAGTCCCCCAAGAAGGCCACGCGCCGACACGTCCGCGCCAAGCCCGTCGAGCCCGAGCCCGAGGAAGCCGCGCGCCCGCGGCGCCGGCGTCGCACCGCCGCCGAGATGGCGGAGAAGGCCGCCGTTGAGGAAGAGGAGCAGCGGGCGCGGGACGAGGCGGCCGCGGAGGCCGAACGTCCCCTCGTTCCCGTGGCCGAGCCGAAGCCGTCGTTCGAAGAGCGGGCGGCGAGACTGTTCCGCGAGCTGCCGCCGGAGGAGGAAACCGCTTTCGGCGCGCCGGAGGCCCCTGGCACCATCGAGACCGAGCCCGAGAGGGCCGACGCCGTGGAGGCGTCCGCCGAGGCCGACACCGAAGCGCCGGTGCGGGACGAGCCGACGGCCCAGCCCGTGGGCACCCGGGCGACGGCGCGGCCGGAGCCGGTGAAGCCCATGCGGATTCAGCGCCCGGCGGCGGGCGTGCAGCGGATCAAGCCGGTCGCCTCCGCCGCGCCGCGGCCCATCGCGTCGGCGGCCCCGGGCGAGGCGCTGGATGCGCGGCGGGAGCGGGACAAGGGCGGGAAGAAGCGGAAGAAGGGCAAGCGGTCCCAGGTGGATCAGGGCGCCGTGCAGGCCAACATCACGCGGACGCTCGCCACGCTCAAGACCCCCGGGGTTCGCAAGGGAGTCAAGCGCCGCGACGACGAGCCGTCATTCCGTGAGCGGGAGGAACAGCGCCGCCTCGAGGAGCGCGAGCGCGAGAAGACGCTCGTCCGGGTGAACGAGTTCATCACGGTCACCGAGCTCGCCGCCATCCTCAACGTCAGCCGCACCGACATCGTCACGTTCTGCTTCAAGGAGCTGGGCATGATGGTGACGGTGAACCAGCGGCTCGATTTCGACCAGATCGAGCTGATCGCCGGCGCCTTCGGGTTCCAGGCGGTGCGGGAAGAGGAGTATGCGCCGAGCGAGACCACCGAGGTGGCGGAGGACGCGCTCGAGACCCTCGTCCCGCGGTCGCCGGTCGTGACCGTCATGGGTCACGTGGATCACGGCAAGACCTCGCTCCTCGACCACATCCGGAAGACCAACGTAATCGCGGGGGAGGCGGGCGGGATCACCCAGCACATCGGCGCCTATCACGTGGGCGTCGGCGCGCACGGGATCACGTTCCTGGACACGCCCGGCCACCAGGCGTTCACGGCCATGCGGGCCCGGGGTGCCCAGGTGACGGACCTCGTGGTGCTCGTGGTGGCGGCCGACGACCAGGTGATGCCCCAGACCATCGAGGCCATCAGCCACGCCAAGAACGCCGGCGTACCGATGGTGGTCGCCATCAACAAGATCGACCTGCCCACCGCGAACGTGGACAAGGTCAAGCAGGACCTGCTCCAGCATGGCGTCGTCCTCGAGGACTTCGGCGGCGACACGCTGTCGCAGCCGATCTCCGCCAAGCTCGGCAGGGGCGTGGATGCGCTGCTCGAAAAAATCCTGCTCCAGGCCGAGATGCTCGACAAGAAGGCCAATCCCGACCGGCCGGCCCGCGGGACCGTGATCGAAAGCATGCTGGATCCGGGGAAGGGACCCGTGGCCACCGTCCTCGTGCAGAACGGGACGCTCACGGTGGGCCAGGACTTCATCTGCGGCAATCTCTCGGGACGCGTGCGCGCGCTGCTCGACGAGCGCGGGAACCGGGTCGACGCCGCCGGGCCAGGCGTTCCGGTGCAGATCCTGGGGTTCGGGGGCACTCCCGAAGCGGGGGACCACTTCATGGTCGTGCAGGACGCCACGCAGGCCCGCGACATCGCCCAGAAGCGTCAGCGGCTGGACCGCGAGGCGCAGTTCCGGCGGTCCACGCGCGGCGTCTCGCTCGAGGACCTGTCCAAGCAGATCGAGGAGGGTGCCATCAAGTCCCTCCGGATCATCATCAAGGCGGACCAGGCCGGGCCGGCGGAGGCGCTCGCGGACGCATTCGCGCAGTTGTCCACCGCGGAGGTCCGGGTCGAGGTGATCCACCGGGGCGTGGGGGCCATCTCCGAGAGCGATGTGCTCCTCGCGAAGGCGTCCCAGGCCATCGTGGTCGGCTTCCACGTCCGGCCCGACGCCAACGCCCGGGGGGCGGCGGAGCGGGAGAAAGTGGACGTCCGCACCTACCGGGTGATCTACGACGCGATCGAGGAGATGAAGGCGGCACTCGAAGGCCTGCTCTCCCCCGAGGAGCGCGAGATCGTGCTGGGCGAGGCGGAGGTGCGCCAGCTGTTCAAGATCTCCGGAGTCGGCGTCATCGCCGGGTGCTACGTCCGGCACGGGACCATGCGCCGGGGCGCGAAGATCCGGGTGGTGCGCAATGGCGTCGAGGTCTACCACGGCCAGCCCGCGAGCCTCAAGCGCTTCAAGGACGACGTCCGCGAGGTGAAGGAAGGGCTCGAGTGCGGGATCGGCGTCGAGAACTTCAACGACGTGAAAGTGGGCGACCTCCTCGAGTCGTACGAGGTCGAACAGATCGCCCGCACGCTCGACGCGGATCCGCCGGCGCGCGCGACGCGGGGCTGAGGCGGGCGAAAGCCACAGGCGCACCCATGGTGGTCGGGGTGGTGACCTGGGACCTCCACCTCAGCGGCTGCGCGTCGCTGAAGGACAAACGGCGCGTGCTCCAGAGCCTGAAGGACCGGCTGCACCAGCAGTTCAACGTCTCCGTGGCGGAGACCGCCAGCCAGGATTTGTGGCAGCGGGCCGAGTTGACCTGTGCGGTCGTCGCGACGGACCGTCGCCACGCCGAATCCGTGCTCACCGCCGCGGACCGGTTCGTCGCCGGGAACGCCCTGGCCCGGATTCTGGATTCCACGATGAGCATCGCATGAAACGGCGCCGCCCACACCGCCCCGAACGCCTCGCGGCGCTGATCCGCGAGACAATCGCCACCGCGCTCACCACGCAGCTCAAGGACCCGCGGATCGGCTTCGTGACCATCACCGGCGTGCAGGTCACCGCCGATGGCCAGCACGCGACCGTCAAGTTCAGTGTGCTCGGTACCGACGAGGAGAAGGGCCGGGCCGTGGAAGGCCTGGAGCATGCGCGCGGGTTCTTGCGGAGCTACCTCGCCACCCAGCTCGAGCTCCGGAGCACGCCGGAGCTGCGGTTCGAGCTGGATCGGGGCCTCGAGCACGCGCGCCGGATCGACGCCCTCCTGGATCAACTCCGGGGGGAAGGGGACCCTACGTGAGCGACGGGTTCGTGGTCGTGGACAAGCCCGCGGGCCCGACGTCGCACGACGTGGTCGACCTCGTGCGCCGGGCCACGGGCACGCGGCGGGTTGGACACGCGGGGACGCTCGACCCGTTCGCGTCGGGGGTGCTGCCGCTGCTGGCCGGACGCGCGACCCGGCTCGTCTCCTACCTCGTGGGGCTCGCGAAGCACTACGCGGGGGTCCTCCGGTTGGGGGTCACGACCGACAGCGATGATCGCACGGGGACAGTGCTCCGGGTGGATGCCGGCTGGCAGGCGGTCGCCGACGAGACGCTCGCGGAGGCCATGGCCGCCCTCACCGGTCGCCAGTCGCAGCGTCCTCCGATCTACTCGGCGCGGAAGATCGGCGGCGTGCCGGCGCACCGGCGGGTCCGCCGGGGTCAGGACGTCTCCCTCCCCGCGCGCGACGTCACGGTCCATGCGTTCGCCTGTACCGGCCGCGACGGCCAGGACATCGCGTTCACCGCCCACGTGTCGAGCGGTACCTACGTCCGGGCCCTGGCGCGCGATCTCGGGGAACGCCTAGGGTGCGGGGCCCATCTCCTCGAGCTGCGCCGGACCGCCGTCGGCCCGTGGACCGAGCAGGATGCCGTGCCGCTCGACCGCGTCGTGCCGCCATTCGCGCTCGCCCCGGCCCTCGCCGCGGTGCCCCACCTGCCACAGCGGGCGTTGGACGCCGATGAGGCCCTCGGGGTACGGCACGGTCGGACGGTGTCCGCGGGCGACGCGGAGGACGGTCCCTGGGCGCTGCTCGAGAACGGCGCGCTACTGGCCGTGGCCGAGCGCCAGGGACACCAGCTGGTGCCCCGGGTGGTGCTCGCGGGATGACGGCCGAGACGGTCCTGACGGTCGGCAGCTTCGACGGTCTGCACCTGGGTCACCACGCCGTCCTCACGGAGATCGCGGCGCGCGCGCGGCGCACGGGACGCCGCAGCATGGTCGTGACCTTCGTGCCCCACCCGCTCGAGGTCGTGAACCCGCCCGCGGCGCCTCCCCGGCTCACGCTCGACGACGAGCGCCGCGAGCTCTTCGCTCAGAGCCCGGTGGATGCCGTGGCGTTCCTGCCCTTCACGCGCACGCTGTCCCAGTACACCCCCGAGGAATTCGTGGACCTGCTGCTCCGGCGCTTCGCGCTCCGGGAGCTGGTCATCGGCCACGATCACGGATTCGGGCGGGGCCGCTCCGGCGACGAGCACCTGCTGCAGACCCTCGGGGCCGCCAGGGGCTTCACGGTGGACGTGGTGGCGGCGGTGAGCGTCGACGGGCGAGACGTCTCGTCCACCCTGGTCCGCCGCGCGATCGCCGGGGGCGACCTCGAGACGGCCGCGCGGCACCTCGGGCGCCCGTACGCCATGATCGGGGACGTGGTGCGCGGCGAGGGCAGGGGCCGAACCCTTGGCTTCCCGACCATCAACGTGGAGGCCCCGGACCGGCGGAAGCTGCTCCCGCCCGACGGCGTCTACGCTGTGCGGGTGGAATGGGACGGCGGGCGGTCCGGCGCCATGATGCACATGGGACCCCGTCCGACGTTCGGCGACACGCGCCCGACGGTCGAGGCCCATCTCTTCGGTGACGCGCCCGACCTCTACGGCCGGTCCGTCAAGGTCACCTGGCTCAGGCGCCTGCGGGACGTTCGGGCCTTCCCGAATGCCGAGGCGCTGCGAGCCCAGCTCGTGCTCGACCGGGAGGCGGCGCTCGCCGTCCCGGGAGTGCCATCCGGCCCGACGGCGGGTTAGCTTTTCAAGTCTTTCGACCCTACGGTATGACACCTTCCATTCGGAACCGCCTCCTCGGCATCGTCGCGCTGATCGCGCTCGCCGTCTTCTCGCTGTGGCCGCGCGGGGTCACGATCCGCGCGCTCGGCCCCGACGGGCGCATGCAGGACATCGTCACAAAGCGGACGCCGCTCAAGCTCGGGCTCGACCTCCAGGGGGGCATTCACCTGGCCCTCGAGGTGGACGAGAGCCAGGGCGCCGTCCCGAATCGTGCGGACGCGATCGACCGCGCCCTGACCGTCATCCGCCAGCGTGTCGACGAATTCGGCGTCTCGGAGCCGCTCGTCCAGAAGTCGGGCGCCGAGCGTATCATCGTCGAATTGCCCGGGGAGCGGGACCCCGCGCGGGCCAAGGACATCGTCCAGCGGTCCGCGTTCCTGGAGTTCCGGATCACGGACATGCAGGGGCAGTTCCGCGACGCCCTTCCCCGGATCGACCGGGCGCTCGCCCGGGCGGGGGTGACCGTCGCGGGTGCCGGCGCTCCGGCCGCCTCCCCGATTGCGGGTCTGCTCCAGGCCGATACTGCCGCCGCGGACTCGACGGCGGCCGACTCCGCCGACGCGGGGGCCGGGGCCCTCTCCACGATGCTCTTCGAGGGGACCGTCCCCGGCGAGTACCTCGTGCCGGAGGAGTTCTTCCCGCGGGTGGACAGCCTCCGGGGGATCCCGGAGGTCGAGCGGGAAATCCCGCGCGGGATAGAGCTGATCTGGGGTGCCGAGCCGCGCTCCCAGGGCGCGCGGTCGTACCGCCCGATCTATGCGGTGGACCGGCGTTCCGTCATCACGGGCGATCAGCTGGCGGACGCGTCCGCGACCCTCGACCAGACGACCGGCGGGGCCATCGTGCGGTTCACGCTGACGCGGGCCGGCGGCCGGGTGTTCGGCCGGGAGACCGCCCGGCATGTCGGCGACTACATGGCCATCATCCTCGACGGCCGCGTGCAGAGCCAGCCCCCGGTGATCCGCGGCCAGATCAACCGGGACGGCCAGATCGAGCTGGGCAACGCGGATCTCCGCGAGGCGCAGGATCTGGCCCTCGTGCTGCGGGCCGGTGCGCTACCGGCGCCCCTCCAGATCGTCGAGGAGCGCACGGTGGGTCCGAGCCTCGGTGAGGACTCGATCCGCAAGGGCATCACCGCCGGCGTGATCGGCGGTGTGATCATGATCCTCCTCGTAGTCGCCTACTACCGGCTCTCGGGCCTGCTCGCCGTCGGGGGCCTGGTTCTGTATGCCCTGTTCACGCTCGCCGGCCTGTCCGCGTTCGGCGCCACGCTCACCTTGCCCGGCCTCGCGGGGTTTATCCTGTCGGTCGGCATGGCCGTGGACGCCAACGTGCTGGTCTTCGAACGGATGCGCGAAGAGCGCGGGGCGGGGAAGACGGTCCGGGTGGCGGTGGATGAGGGCTTCAAGCATGCCATGCCTGCCATCATCGACTCCAACCTCACCACGGTCCTGACCGCGTTGTTCCTGTTCCAGTTCGGCACCGGGCCCGTCAAGGGATTCGCGGTGACGCTCGTCCTGGGCATTCTGGCCTCGTTCGTCACCGCCGTCTGGGTGACGCGCACGTTCTTCCTGCTGTGGTTGGAGCGACGGGCACCCACCACGGAGCTCTCGATCTGATGATTCGCCTCTTCGAGCACGCCAATTACGATTTCCTCGGGGCACGGCGGATCGCGTATCTGGTCACCGCCATCGTGTTCGTGGCGGGCCTCATCTCCCTGTTCGCCCGCGGGCTGAACGAGAGCGTCGAGTTCACCGGCGGCACCCTGATCCAGATCCGGGCCGTGGACTCCACGGTCACGATCAACCGCGTCCGCCAGGCGCTGGAGGCCGGCGGGTTTGCCGATCTCGAGCTCTCGACGTTCGGCACCGACCGCGAGTTCGTGGCGCGTGCCGGACTGCGCGGGGGCGGGCTCGAGGATGCCGAGCAGACCGGGCGGGCCGTCGACGCCGCCCTGACCGCGAGCCTGGGGGCGGGTACGTACTCGGTGGAGCGTGTGGAAGCGATCGGCCCCAAGGTGGGGGCGGAGCTCCGCTCGCGCGCGTTGCTCGCCATTCTCCTGTCGTTCGGCGGCACGCTGCTGTACCTCACCTTCCGGTTCGAGTGGCGGTTTGCCGTCGCGGCCATCATCGCCACGGCGCACGACATCGCGCTCACGATTGCGTTCATCAGCCTGCTGAACCGTGAAGTCACGCTGGTGCTGGTCGCGGCCGTCCTGACGATCGTGGGTTACTCGCTGAACGACACGATCGTGGTGTTCGACCGCGTGCGGGAGAACCTGCACAAGTTCAAACGCGAGAAGTTCGCCGAGCTGCTGAACCGCAGCGTGAACGAGACGCTGCCCCGCACGGTCCTCACGGGTGGCACGACGCTGGTGGCTACCATCTCGCTGCTGATCTTCGGAGTCAGCGTGATCCGGGACTTCGCCGCGGTCATGACCTTCGGGATCATCGTGGGCACCTTCTCGTCCATCTTCATCGCGTCTCCCGTCCTGCTGCTCATCGAGCGGCGCTGGCCGGGTGAGGATGTGCGCGGAGCCCGCGCCCTCCCTGAGCGCGACGCGTCACCGACGCCGGCGCGCGCGGACTGATCGCGGCAGCCGATGCTCGTCGACACGCATTGCCACCTGGGCGACGCGGCGTTCGACGAGGATCGGGCCGCGGTGGTGGAGCGGGCGCGGGCCGCGGACGTGGGGCACGTCGTGATCGTGGCCGAGTCGGCGCCCGCCACGGACCGCGCACGCGCGCTCGCCGCCACCTACGGCTGGTCCGCCACCGCGGGCGTCCACCCGCACGAGGCCCGGCACTGGGACGCCGGCGCCCGGGCGGTGGTGGAGGCCGCCCTCGAGGACCCCATGGTGGTCGCCGTGGGCGAGACCGGCCTCGACTACCACTACGAGTTCTCACCCCGCACGGACCAGCGCCGCGCGTTCGCCGACCACCTGGCTCTCGGCACGCGGTTCGGGCGGCCGGTCGTGGTGCATGCCCGCGAGGCGGATGACGACCTCGCCGCGATCCTGCGGGATGCCGGACCCGACGGCCCGACCGTCGTTCTGCATTCGTTCAGCGCGGGACCCACGGTGTTCGAGGCCGGGCGTGCCGTGGACGCCTACTTCTCCTTCAGCGGCATGATCACGTTCAGGAACTGGAAGCGGGAGGAGTACCTCACCGCCTGTCCAGCCGACCGGCTCCTGGTGGAGACCGACGCGCCGTACCTGGCGCCCGTCCCCCATCGGGGACGCCGCAACGAGCCGGCGTACGTCCGGCACGTGGTCGAGCGCCTTGCCGCGGTGCGCGGGGTCCCGGCCGCCGACATCATCCGTCTCAGTACCGCCAACGCGGCGCGCTGCTTCGGTGCGCGTGTCGCCACACCCCTTCGAGAGCCATGACGAACGTCCCGACTGATATCGCGATCGCGCAGGCCGCGAAACTCCTTCCGATCGCCAAGGTCGCCGCCACCTTGGGCCTCACGCCCGACGACCTGATCCCGTACGGTCACACCAAGGCCAAGGTCCGGCTCGGGGCTCTGGCCGGCAAGCCGCGGCGTGGGAAGCTCGTGCTCGTGACCGCCATCACGCCGACCGCCGCCGGGGAAGGA
>Ga0326597_10010516_pt1 | contig 12312 bp, 9 predicted proteins | sample RVTome_12_FD_203789 | JGI IMG/M metagenome (GOLD analysis project Ga0326597, IMG submission 203789) | Soil microbial communities from uranium-contaminated site in the Upper Colorado River Basin, Wyoming, United States - RVT100D185 | ecosystem: Environmental > Terrestrial > Soil > Contaminated >... | reverse complement strand
ATTTCCTCGCAGCCGGCTCGCTCGATGGGTTCCATAGACGCTGCGATTATAACGTCCAGGGGTCCCCTGGTTCAAAGATGGCTTCGACAAACCGCAGTCTTACGGCTGCGAATAGTATCCCTCGCGGGTCTGAACTTTGAGGTTCTTGATCCTGGCAGTGAGCCGAATCCTGTGGTAGCCGTTATCCGCGCCCGTCCGGTCCGGCGAATAGCCCAGGCTGTATTGGTTTCGCAGTTCCTCTTGCAGTGTCGCGTAGATCTGGCCGACGGATTGTTTTCTGGTAACCTCGAAGAGACGGCCGCCGGAATCCTTGGAGAGCCGCTCGAGGATGGCTCTGCCATTCGGGGGAATCTGCTGCGGATAAGGGTTCATCACGCCTCCACGCCGTCCCATCCCTCCTCCGCCAGGAGATCCGAAGCCGCCGCGGGACTGATACATCTCATCATCGACAAAGAGAATGGTGTAGATCAGCGTATCGGCGCGTTGCGATGACTCAAGAGCGCTCGAGAGAGTTTCCATGCTGCCGGTGTCCACGCCATCGGAGAGGATGATGAGGGCCTTTCGTCCCGGCTGTTTCTGCATCAGCTCGACGGAAGCGAGGTAGACCGCGTCGTAAAGATTCGTGCCTCCGCCGCCCAGTCCTGCTCGCGGCGCTCGGCCACGGGGTCCCGAATTGGGCCAAGGAGCAGGCCATGGCCCCGTACCCGGCCAAGACCCGGGCAATCCACCGCCGCGCTGCGACCAGACATCCGGCTCCGGTGTCCTCAGCAGTTCGAGCCCCGCCTGCAACCTCTCGCGCGATGAAGTCAGGTCCTGCAAAAGTTCCACCTCCTTGTCGAAGTGAATGAGGAATGCCAGGTCTTTGTCTTCGCGCAGTACATTGTCGAGAAAACTGTAACTGGCGCTGCGCTCCTCGTCGAGGACCCGCGCCTGGCTGAGGCTGGTGTCCACCAGCAGGCCGAGCGTCAGCGGCAGATCGGATTCCCTGGAGAAATAGCGGATCGTCTGCGGGCGCCCGTCCTCCTGGAGCGAGAAATCCTCCTTACTCAAATTGGAGACAATACGGCCTTGCTTGTCCCGCACGGTGGCGAGCACGTTGACAACCTTGACGTCGGTCGAAAAGGTCGGCTCCTGCTGCCCCGCCAGCGGATAGGCGAGCACGCAGACCAGAGAGATCGCCACTCCTCCCATCACAGGACGGGGGATGCGCCCAAGTATTCTCCGAACGAATTGACTTCTCGAATTCATAGAGCGTTCCAAAGTTTACCCTCGGGTCTATGGATCAAACCGGATCGTTGAATCAGAGATGTAGTTGCGATAGTTGCGGAAGTCGATCACGGTGCGGCTGCAGACACTGGCGACGCGCTGGCAGCCCAAATTTTCAGCGTGCACGGGCAGCAGAATATTTTCTGCTCCGATGGCGATAAAGGCGTAGTCCACCGCCGACTCGACCTGATCCATTGGAAAGTCCTCTGGCAGGCCTGCTGCCTGCATCTCCATCCGCAACACGCGCCCGCTCTCCAGTTCGATCCAGACCGACCCGGTGTAGCCCGGCGTTATCCTTTGAAAGTCCATTTGAAGATTCCAATGGGAGTTTTCCTGTTTCACTTCGAAATCATAAACCCGCGCGGGAAGGCCGAGGAGGCGCGAATTCTCCGCGAACCGGAACGTCGCCGCGGATGCGGGATGGAACAGGTTGCGCAGCGTAGTGGCAAACTCCCCGGTGGACCAGGAACCGGAGAGCTGCTCCATCCTTTTCTCCGTAGGCCGGCCATCAATTTTCAGGTTACGGTAGCTCTCCTGTCCGTTTTCGTAGATCACATCAGCGGAGACCGTATCGAGCGGTTTCCATCCCGTCGCGCGAGGGTCGCGCGTGAAGCGTCCCATGTGTTCCTCGCAAAGAAAATTGGGCAGCGCGTCGGAAAAGGTAAATGCGGCGTCCGCAGCCTTGGCGATGAGCGGGTCATCTGTTGGAAGCATCGCAGGTGTTTGGAGCATCGGAGGACGCTCAACGCCCCCGGCGGAGACGCTGCCCCGCTCATCAGATACCCGCCGCTTCAGTTCCGGCCGGGCAACTGTGCGTTTCAAAACCGGGCCTGCGCCGGTGTCCGAGAGTTCGGCAGCGGATGGATCCGGGCGGACGCGCGCCGCCAATGCCGCCGCCTGCTCCGGCGTAATCACCTGGAAGGTGACCTTGCCTGCGACCAGAAACGCGTGGTCGTCCAGTCGTGCCTCCACCGAAACGCGGTCTCCGGGCCTCAGATTGGCCGCTTGTACCTGTTTCGACTCTTTGTAAAATCTTGTGCTGCCGGCGCGTTTGAAATTAAAGAGCCTCCAATCGTCCAGCTCCAGGATGATGAGCTGGCCGGTGATCTCCTTCAAATTCCCTTCGTAGGTGACTGCCGGCAGATCGGGTAAGGCCAAGCTGATTCCGTCAGTGGCTCCGCCTCCCATCCCACCTCCTTGGGCGTGCAGTGGCGCTGCCGCGCACAACAAAAACACACTCATCAGAAGGCACGCAATCGCGTTCCGCAGGTTTGTGAGGAATTTCATAGATGCAGCCTACTTGCTTAGAACCCCTGCGAGGACATTAAGTTGCCTCGCGTCTCATATCGCCCTCTAGTACGGCAAAAGCGAGGTTGGCCTCACGGGTTTGCATCAGAGGACTTCGCCGCTTGTTGAAAAACCCGGTGCGATGTCATTCCGAGATCTGCCGCTTCTTGGCGGATCGAGGAATCTGCTTTGTTTTCAATATCGGAAGATGAAAAGCAGATTCCTCGCCCCTCGACTTCGCTCGGGACTCGGAATGACAGCAATGTAATTTCTTAACAAGTTCCTAGCCGCTCCAATCGCATGGATGCGCATCCGGCTATAGTGTTCTTCGGAAAAGCAGCGTGGCCGCTGTCATCGTCACGATAGAAAAAACAATCAGGTACGTGAGGTCCCCGGTGATGGCGGCAAGGCCGGTGTCCTTGAGCAGCAGATTCTTGAAGGCATGCACTGCGTAAGTGAACGGATCGACCGCGGCAATGGCGCGCATCCACCCCGGAAACGCCTGGGTCGGGTAAACAGCTCCGCTGGGAAAAAACAGAAGCGTGTTGAGAACTCCGAAGATCGCCCGGGGCAACAGCGGATCGCTGACCCGCACCATGATCAGGAACATCATGCTGACCAGGGCCAGCGCGCAGGCAACGATCACCAGAAATACCCTGGCCATGCGCAGCGGCTCGAACGGGTCCGAAATGCCGGCAATCAGCGATCCGATAGTCATCAGCACCGTTCCCGACAGGACTGCCTTGATCGCTCCGGAGATATTGAATCCCATGATGAGCTCGAATTTTGTGATCGGGGTGACCAGGTAGCCTTCGTGCAGCCCGCGTGCCTTATCGTCAATATAGATGATCCCTCCGCCGATCATCACCATCATGAAGATGGACATGACGATGGAGCCGGGCAGCAGGTATTGGATGTAAGGAACATAGGGATAGATCTCCACAACATCCAGAGTCAATTGGGAGGGAATCCGGGCAGGTCCGGCGCTCTCCTGATTGTAGGCGCCCACCAGTCCCGCGAGTGAGCCATTCAGAGTGGCGGCAACAAAATTGTCGGCGTTATCTTCAATCAGGGCGATGCGCGGTTCCTGCCGGGTCAGTGTGCGACGGGAGAAATCCGGCGGGATGGTCAGGACGCCGTTGATGCGCCCGTTTCGCAAGTCGGCCAGGGCCTGGCCGGCGTCGGCGTACTCGATGGTTTGGAAGGTGCGCGCATTGGCGGCGATGGCTCCGGCCAGTTCGCGAATCTTGACCCCGGGCAGCCCATGGTCCTGATCCACGACTCCCAGCTTCAGGTTCTTCAAGCTGCCCCCAAAGGCATAGCCTAGAACCACCAGTTGCACGATGGGAAAAATCATGGAGACAGCGATGAGGATTGGTGTGCGGCGAAAGCGCCGCAACTCTCGTTCCACGATAGCCATCGTCCTGCGCATGAATCTCCTTCCGAACTTACCGCGGCCGGACCATGAACGGACTTTCCGCCACCGGAGCTTCCCGCAGCTCGTCCCGCAACTGGCGTCCAGTATAATGGACGAACACATCATCGAGGGTGGTGCTTTGCACGGAGAGCGAGTGCACCGTAATCCCCTCCGCCGTCGCCAGTTCCATCAGCGCCAGCGTAGTCGCCGGGCCGTTCCCGGAGGCGATGCGGTAGATGGGGTCCTCGCCGGTGACTTTCTGCGCCTCCGGCAAACTCTTCAAACGGTCCAGCCAGCCCGGAGGAGTCGCGGAAAAGCTGACTTCCAGAATATTGTTTCCGGGGATGGCAGCCTTCAGCTTCAGCGGCGAATCCAGGGCCACGAGCTTGCCGTGATCGACGATGGCGATGCGGTCGCACAACCGGTCCGCTTCGTCCATGTAGTGCGTGGTCAGCAGGATGGTCAGGTTGTTGCGGTCCTTGACGCGCCGGAGCATCTCCCATACAGCGACTCGCGACACCGGATCCAGGCCCGTTGTCGGCTCGTCGAGGAAAAAAATTCGCGGCTCGTGAATCAACCCGCGGGCAATCTCCACACGACGGCGCATGCCTCCGGAGAGGTTCTTGACCGGCTTATCGGACCATTGCGTCAGTTCCACGGCTTCGAGCAGCTCCTTCATCAGGACTTTGCGGCGCTCGCGCGAAACGCCGTAGAGTTTGGCGAAGATCAACAGATTCTCTTCTACGCTCAGCTCCAGATCGCTGGTCATGGCCTGCGGGATCACGCCGATCGCGCGGCGCACGCCGTCCGGCTTGCGAACCACATCAAATCCGCCAACCTGCGCCGTGCCGCTGGTCGGCGGGATCAGCGTGGTCAGCATGCGAATGAGCGTTGACTTGCCCGCGCCGTTGGGGCCCAGCAGCCCGAAGATTTCACCGCGCTCGACGGCGAAGCTGATCTCGTCGACGGCGATGAAGTCGCCGAAACGCTTCGAAAGCTGGTGGGTTTCAATCTCGCTCATAGAAGGCGTGGCGACTAGCGGGCCAGCGGGAGCATCACGTAGACCGTCATGCCGACGGCAATTCGCCGGTCGCTGTTGTCCACCCGCAGGCGGAACTCGAACGTCTTGATGTCGCGCTTGGCGCGGCTCACGTCGCGCTGCGTTGCGAAACCAGCGTCGATCCCGCGAAAAAAAACCGTCCCTTGCCGCTGCTCGCCGGAAGGCAATTGCACGGTGAGCTGGTCTCCGACTCGGATGCGCTCGATATAAGTTTCCTCCACGTCGGCGCGCACCCAGAGATCATCCGGATTAATCAGCGTAAGGATCGGCTGGCCGGGATTAACCACTTCGCCAAGCCGGGTGGCCAAAACGTCCACGATGCCGTCGCTCGGCGCGGCGATTCGGGTGTAGCCAAGATGCACGTCCGCCTTTTCCCGCTGCGCCACGGAGGCCGCCTGCTGATGCACGGTCTGGAGCAGCTCGCTGCGCCGCACGGCAATCTGCTCGGCGGAGGATTGGGCCAGGGCCACCGCAGCACGCTGCGCGTCTGCCTGTTTAGCCAGCGAATCCACCCGGGCCTTGGCAGCTTCGTAGGCAGTCCGGGCGTGATCGAGCTGCTCAGGAGGAACCACGCCCTGGCGAACCAGTTCGCCGGCGCGGTCAAAATCAAGCTTCGCATTCTCCACGTTCGCGTTCGCCTCCGCCTGCTGCGCGATCAATGCTTCCAGGCTCGCCTTGGCCTGCTGGACCAGATGCTCGGTTTGCTCCTGCTGGTAGCGCAGCGCAGCCTCGCTGGTGGCGACTTGCGAGCTGTAGCCCTCCACGCTGTGGGCATAGTAGGCCCGCTCGGCTTCGAGTTCGTCCGGGGCGATCGTGGCGACTGGCTGGTTCCTGGTAACGGTATCGCCCTCTTTCACATCCAGGCTGGAAATCCTGCCGGAGATTTGCGGGCTGACGATGACGTCGTTCGTTGTAACGATCCCGGTAAGAACGAGCGTCGTGGGTCTTGGGCGTGTCAAGTAATAGGCAATACCCCCGGCTACCGCCAGCACAATCAGGACAGTCGCCAGCCGCCTTCCAGCTTTACCGTTCGCGGTAGCTGCGACGACAGGCAACAATATTGAGGACCCGACCATTCAACCTCGCTTCATGCAAACTGAAACAGTATCACTTTCTGCCGAAAACTGTGCAGGGACTGCGTTCCCGGAAGGTGTGCTCTTCTCATTGACACCACATTCATTATTTATTGAATTGCGGAAGTTCCGTCACTCATTTTTTACAAAGGGAGATTTGTAAGGCAAACCGGGAACCAGTTTTGAAATCGCAGAATTCGAATGCCGCGTGCTCCGTTCGCTGTTGACAAAGCGATTCAATTAGGCACAATTTAATGATTCGGAGACTGCGCCGCATTGAAGAACCGGGGAGAGCTTATATGCCAGTGATAGAGCGTGGAGCAGCAAAATATTCCCACATCTTTGAACCGGTCAAGATTGGAAACATCGTTTCCCGGAATCGCGTGAAATACGCCGCCTGCTCTGTCTCCAATTTCAATACCCGGGATGGGCACATCAGCGACCGGGAGTACGCCAGGATGGAAGTGATCGCCGGCACCGGCGCGGGCATGATCACCAACCAGGGGGCGTATCCGGATGTCGAGAGGGCCGGCAAGGCCTATTTTCGCCAGCTCAGTATCGCCGAAGACCAGTTCATACCCGGCTTTCGAAAAATTGCAGAATTGCTCCACGGCACGGGCGCCATCGCCATCCAGCAGATTCTTCACGCCGGCCGTTACGGCGGAGTTGACCTGGACCACTGCATCCAGCCTTCGGGGGTCCCCCAAACGTTGCGCCACTTCCGGCCTCCGCGGGAGATGAGCCTTGAAGACATTCGCCGCTGCATCCAGGATCATTGCGACGCGGGCCGGCGGGCCATCGAAGCTGGTTTTGACGGAGTCGAGATCACCGCCTTCATGGGCTATCTGCTGGCTAACTTCCTTTCGAGTTTTACCAACCGGCGGACGGACCAGTACGGCGGCTCGCTCGAAAACCGCGGCCGCTTCCTGGTGGAACTGCTCACCGGAATGCGCCGGACCATTGGCAAGGACAAGATCCTGATCGTGCGGCTGAATGGCGAGGAGTTGATGGATGAGCGCGGCGGCAACACTCCGGTGCAGTGCATCGAATTCATGAAAATGGCCGAGCAGGCCGGAGTGGATTGCATCAGCATTGTTGTTGGCTGGCATGAATCGACTCGGGGCGCTCTGGGGCGCGACGTCCACAGCGACCACTGGCTTCCGCTGGCTGTGAATGCCACCAAAGCGCTGCGCGTCCCGGTGGCCTTCGGACCGCGTTTTTGTGATCCCGCCAAAGCCGAGGAGGCGCTCGCTCGCGGAGCCTTCGGCCTGTGGGAAGTTTGCCGCCCGCTACTCGCCGATCCGGAGTTGCTGCACAAGGCAGCCGAGGACCGCGCTGAAGAGATTCGACCCTGCGTGGGGGGGCTGTTATGTCTCTCGCGGATGTTTCGCAACCTCCCCTATGTTTGCGCCGTCAATCCCCGGCTGGGTCATGAAGTGGAGCCGGAATATCAACTGCGGCCTGCGCGGGTGCACAAGAAGGTGCTGGTCATCGGCGGCGGCCCGGGCGGGCTGGAATGCGCTTTCATCGCCGCCCAGCGCGGCCACTCCGTTACCCTCTGCGAGAAGAGCAATCGCCTGGGAGGCCAGTTGATTCCCGCCTCCAAGGAAATTGGCGGCGGCCACATTTTTCTTGACCTGGTGCGATACTACGAAACTCAGATGAAGAAATGGAATATAGATGTCCGGCTGGAAACCGAAGTAACGCCCCAATTATGCGCACAACTTGCGCCGGATGTCGGTGTCGTCGCCACCGGATCAGAGATCGACGGCGTAACGCTGCCTGGCAAGGACCTGGAACACGTAATGATCGCCCATGACGTTCTGGAAGAGGGTGCTCCGTGCGGAGAGCGCGTCGTGGTGATTGGCGGGGAGCGGATCGGCCTGGTGGCCGCCGAGTACCTGGCCTCGCGCGGTAAGGATGTAACCATCGTGGAGATGGGGAAACGCATGGGCGACGATGTTATCGCCACCTTCAAGTGGCGGCACGCGGCCTGGGTGAAGGAGCTCGAAATCAAGGCGCTGCTGAATACCCGCGCGACCGAGATTGTCACCGGTGGCGTGTGGGTGGAGGACGAGGGCGGACGGCGGCTGCTGCCGGCTGACACCGTAATTCTGGCGATTCCTCGCAAACCGTGTCAGCAGTTGTTGACGGATCTCGAGTTTGTTTGCGATGAGCTCTACACCGTCGGAGACGCCATCAAACCCCGCTCTATGCATAACGCCATTCGAGACGGCTACCTCCTGGGGATTCGGATTTGAACTTCTGCGCGGGCTAAGCTAAGACGATTGCCGCTGACATGGCGGAAATTACAAGGAGACATGGATGCAGGTAGGTATCGGTTTGCCCACGACCACCCCAGGCACAGATCGGGCGTTGTTCTTTGAGTGGGTGCGCAGGGCCGAGCAGGGGCCCTTCTCCACTCTGGGTGTCTTTGACCGCCTGGCCTACGACAGCCTGGATCCCCTGGTGAGCCTTTCCGCTGCCGCGGCGATGACCAGCCGTATCCGCTTGGCGACCACGATTCTTACCGGCCCTCTCTATAACACAGCGCTGCTGGCGAAGTCAGCCGCGTCGCTCGATGTGCTCTCCGGCGGACGCCTGGTTCTGGGTCTGGCCATCGGCGCGCGCGACTCGGACTATGAAGTGGCTGGCGTGCCACACAAGGGGCGCGGACGCCGCCTGAGCGAGCAACTGGCCGCGCTGCGAGATTACTGGGAAGAGAACACGATCGGCCCGAAACCGGCTTGTCCCGGCGGACCGCCGCTGCTTCTCGGCGGGTTGAATGATCTGACCTTTGCCCGCGTGGCGCGCTACGCCAACGGATACCTGCATGGCGGAGGACCTCCTGCGACGTTTGTCAGGGCTTCAGAAAAAGCCCGCGCGGCCTGGGTTGATGCCGGGCGTCCCGACCGGCTACAGCTTTGGGGCATGGCTTATTTCGCACTGGGCGAGGATGCCATCGATGCCGGAATGCGGTACATGCGGGACTACTATGCCTTTGTGGGGCCCTTCGCGGAAAAGATTGCGGCCGGCATGTTGACGACTCCGCAGGCAATCGTGCATTTTGTCCGCTCTTACCAGGAAGCCGGGTGCGATGAATTGATCCTGTTTCCGTCCGTCAGCAGCATCAGCCAGCTCGACCGGCTGGCCGATATCATTGGGTAAAACTCGAGGCTGGGTCCGGATGGTTGTTGAGGAGAAGGTGTTGTGAAAATTGTGATACTGGGCGGCGGGCCGGGTGGACTTTATTGCGGCCTGCTGATGAAGAAAGCCAATCCCGCGCACCAGATTACTGTCGTTGAGCGCAATCCTCCTGACGCCACCTTCGGCTGGGGCATAGTTTTTTCCGACCGCACCCTGGCTTCCTTGCGCGAAGCCGATTATCGGTCCTTCAAAGAAATCACCGATCATTTCGTCATCTGGGATGCCATCGACGTGCGCTATCGCAATGAGGTCATCCGCTCCGGCGGCCACGTTTTTGCCGGCATCTCGCGCAAGGTGCTGCTCCAAATTTTGCAGCGCCGATGCAGCGATGTGGGCGTCGAGTTAAAGTTTCATTCCGATCTGACCGATCTGCGGTCTCTGAAAGGCTATGACCTTCTGATTGCATCCGACGGAGTCAACAGTCTGGTTCGCAAGACCCACGCCAAGGTGTTCCAGCCGGACCTGGCTGTGGGCAAATCCAAGTTCGTCTGGCTGGGCGCGGCGCGGCCGTTTGACTCCTTCACCTATATTTTCGAAGAAAATGAGCACGGATTGTTTCAGGTGCACGCCTACACGTTTGACGGCGCCACCAGCACTTTCATTGTGGAATGCACGAAACAGGCCTGGCTCAATGCCGGCCTTGACCAGGCCAGCGAAGCCGATACCATCGCCTATTGTGAGAAGGTCTTCGCCACGAGCCTGCGGGGACATGCCCTGCTATCGAATCGTTCCCTTTGGCTCGATTTCATCACCGTGCGAAACAAGACCTGGCGGCATGAAAACATCGTGCTGCTGGGCGACGCCGCCCACACCGCTTATTTCGGAATTGGGTCCGGGACCAAGATGGCCATGGAGGACTCCATCGCCCTGGCCAACGCCTTCGAGCGACACTCGGAGATTGATGCCGCCTTGAGCAGCTACGAGCTGGAGCGACGGCCGGTCATCGAATCGCTGCAGAAGGCCGCGGACGAAAGCCGGACCTACTTTGAGGACACGCAGCGCTATCTCCATTTCGACCCGATGCAGTTTGCATTCCGGCTGCTGACCCGCAGCGGAAGAGTCACATACGATAATCTCCGCATTCGCGACCCGCAGTACATGGAATCCGTGGACCGTTGGTATTGGAAGCGCCAGGTGCTCGACGCTCCGTGCACAACGCCATTCCTGGTCGTGCCCACTCCAATGCTCAGTCCCTTCCGGCTGCGCGAATTGACCGTGCCGAACCGCGCGGCGCTGTCCGTAACCTCGAGCGGCAAGGCCAGCGACGGCATGCCGGATGAACACCACCGCGACCAACTTGTTCGCCGGGCGCAGAGCGGGGCCGGCTTAGTCATAACCGAGGTGGTCGCCGTCTCCCCGGAAGGCCGCATTACGCCGGGTTGTGCGGGTATCTATTTGGAGGAGCACGGCTCAGCATGGAAACAGATCGTTGATGAGATTCACGCCCGCTCATCAGCGAAAGTGGCAATCCAGTTGGGGCACGCCGGAAGGCGAGGTTCCGCGCGGCCTCGATGGGAAGGACTCGACCGGCCTTTACGTGAGGGCAACTGGCCGCTGCTCTCCGCTTCCCCAATTCCCTACTCCAGCCGCAACCAGACGCCGGCGGAGATGGATGGTGCGGCGGTGGCCAGAGTACGGCAGGAGTTCGTTCAAGCCGCGCAGAGAGCACGCGAGGCCGGGTTCGATCTGTTGCAGCTTGAGTTCGCCCACGGTTATCTGCTGGCGAGTTTCCTGTCTCCGCTGACCAATGAACGCAAGGATTGTTACGGCGGCTCGCTCGAAAACCGGATGCGGCTGCCCTTGGAAATCTTCGACGATGTGCGCGCAGTGTGGCCGAAAGAACGGCCCATCGCCGTAGCCATTTCCGCCACAGACTGGGCCAAGAATGGTTTTGCGGTGGATGATGCCGTCTTGGTTGCAGGCGCACTCAAGAATCATGGCTGCGACATGGTAACGGTCTTCGCCGGGCAGACGGTCATTGACGAAGAACCGCAGTTCGGAGCCGGTTCATTGACTGCCTTCAGCGACCGCGTTCGCAATGAGGCGCACGTCCCGGCCATGACTGCGGAACATCTCACTAATACCGATCAGGTGAACACGATCATCGCCGCCGGACGGGCAGACCTGTGCATCATGGACCTCCCCGTTTGAATCACCCACGGCGGCATGGGACGGCTGAGATGAGCGCCAAACCGGAACCGGCCTCACGCGTTGCTGGCGCGGGCCGGCGTGGATTTTCTTTCCATCTCCCGTGGTGGAAAATTCGAGGACGCCAAACGTCCGAAAATTGGCGAGACCGCATATCCTTGATACGGGCCAGAGCGGGGAAGCCTCATGCCAAACCACAAAATGCCGGCAGGCGCGAACATTCACCTAGCGGCAGGAATCAAGCAGGCGGTGAATGCCGCAGGATTTCAATTGCCGGTGATCGGCACGGGCAAGATCAATACGTGGGAGCTCGCGGAATCCATCTTGCGCGACGGCAAGGCTGACCTCATCGGCATGGCTCGCGCGCATCTGTGGATCCTGAGTGGACTCGCAAAATCCGTAACCAGGCCCATGACGAGATACGCCGGTGCGATTACAAAAACGTCTGCGAATTGCTTTGCGATCAACGGCACTTCAAAGTAGTGTACAAGTTGTGGGGTGGAATTCGCTTCGGGGGACGCGTCCATCCACCTTAAGATTTCTACAAAACCAATGGCGGTGAAAGCCGTTGGACTTATAATGCAGTTGCGGGTGAGGTCAAGAGGGATTTCTGGTTCGTCGGGTAATGCTCTTGGCAAGGAAGGGACACGAAAGTTCGGCTGATTGGCGGAGGAAGAATGAGGATGAGATGGCTACTGCTTATAGCACAACTGAATCACCGTCCGCGGAAGTCGCCAGGGACCAGCGCAGCTTCATCGAGCAACTGAAACAAACCGGAGACCTTGTCATCGTCGATCAACCAGTCCACTGGGATTTGGAACTGGGCGCCATTAGCCGGCGCGCCACCGAGACCG
>Ga0326597_10010515_pt1 | contig 12313 bp, 4 predicted proteins | sample RVTome_12_FD_203789 | JGI IMG/M metagenome (GOLD analysis project Ga0326597, IMG submission 203789) | Soil microbial communities from uranium-contaminated site in the Upper Colorado River Basin, Wyoming, United States - RVT100D185 | ecosystem: Environmental > Terrestrial > Soil > Contaminated >... | reverse complement strand
GGCGACTGCAACGGTCAATGCCAGCAGGGCGAATTGTTTTCGCGGCATTCGAAAATCCTTTGACAGCAACATCATCAGCCTACACTTCCTCAGGGGTCTTGGTCGGAATATAGCAGGCGGGTCCAAGGAGTTACAAGGGGAAAATGGGGTGCGGAACTGCCGAAGTTCATACATCCGCCAGGTTGCAGGCGGGAGCTTGGGAAAAAGCAGGTAGAATACAGTCGCGTTACCTTACGGAAAGAGCAGGTCCCTCGTCGCGGGGGCTCCTTGGGTTGACCGCGAGAGGGGCGATTTTGGTATGCCCAGAGCCGCAGTCTCGAACTCCGAGTCAGTCCGTTCCTCCGCACCCGACCAGCGCCTCGGCACGGCGTTCTGGATTCTGACGGCGACGGTGGCGACCGTGACGCTGGGGATGGCGCCGGGGCTGCACTATTTCGACGTCACGCCGAAGCTGGTGGCGCTGGCGGGCGGAGCGTCGCTGGTGTGGATCGCGCAGGCGGCGGCGAACCGGCTTCCGGCTCCGGCGCCGGAGCAGCGAACTTTCTTCCGGCTGTTGTGGGGACTGGCGGCGGCGGCCGTGCTCTCCACCATCTTCTCGCGCGACGCCGTGCTCTCGCTCGCGGGCACCGAAGGGCGGCGGCTGGGGCTACCGGCGCTCGTGGCGACGCTGGCGATTGCCGCGGCCGTGCCGGCGGTGGCGGGAAACGATCCGCGGCGGCGGCGCTGGTTCGTCGCGGCGATTGCGCTCACGGGCGTTGCCGCGGCCGTCTATGGGATCGCGCAATACCTGGGCATCGATCCGTGGATTGATCCTTCGCTCTACCGGATCGGGAGAGGCGAGCAACTGCTGATCCGGCCGCCCTCGACGCTGGGACACGCCAACTTCTTCGCCATCTTCCTGCTGCTGGCCCTGTTCTCGGCGATTGGGCTGGGGCTGTCCTCCGGAGAGAACCCCCCGGGCGGGAAGAAACAGCCGGGCAGTCGCGAACAAACAGATGGAGAGAAGTGGGAGCGGTGGGGCTGGGCAGTTGCGGCGGCGACGATTGCGCTGGGCCTCGTGAGTTCGGGAAGCCGCGCCGGATGGCTGGGCGGAGCGGCGGGCGTGGGGGTGCTGCTGCTGCGGTTTTCCAAACAGCGTTCCGAGCACAGGGCCGCGGAGCGACGGGCTTTGCTGACGGGGCTGGCGGTGACAGCGGCGCTGGGTCTGGCCTTCTTGGTCTCCCCGTGGGGCCAGCCGCTGCGGAATCGGATTGTTCTGGATGATCCTCTGAGTGATCCAGGCATCACGGCGCGCGTTCTGATCTGGCGGGACACGCTGGGACTGCTCGCGACGCACCCGCTGCTCGGGAGCGGTCCCGATACCTTCGAGCTGGCGTTTGCGCAAACGGCGTCGCCGGAGCTGGCGCGGCTCGCGCCGGACCAGTACGCCGAATCGACGCACAACGTGTTTCTGGAAGCGTTCGCGGGCGGGGGTCTCCTGGGGGGATTGCTGTTCCTTGCCCTGATGCTCGTGGCGCTCGGCGCCTATGTGCGGGCAGGTCCGGACTCGGCGCTTCCCTCGGAACCGCTGCGCACGGGGCTGCTGGCTGCGCTGGCGGCCGGGCTGGCGGCTGCGCAATTCAGCGGCGAGACGATGGCCACGCGCCTGGGCCTGCTCACGTTCGCCGCGCTTTCCGTATCGGTTCCGCTGGCCCCGGCGCGGCGCGCGGAGCGCGGCATGGCGGGCGGGATCGGCGTGGCGTGCCTGGCAGTGACCATCGTGTTCGGAAGCCGCATGGCGCAGGCGGACCGGGCGCTGTTCGAGGCCCGGGAGTCGGCATCGCAAGGCGACTTCCGGGCGGCGCTCGAACGGGGCCGGCGCGCGCGCGCGGTGTTTCCCTGGACCGGAGTGCATTCCTTCGCGTTCTCGCGCATGCTGGGGCAGGCCCTTTCCGGATCGGATCTGAGCAGCGAGCAGCGAGCCGAGCTGCTTGACGCCGCGGAAGAGTCGGCGCAAGCGGGGATGCTGCACGCCTCGCAGCCGCAGGCCGTGCTGGTGCACCGGGCCTCGATTGCGGTCTTGCGCGGCCGGGAGCAGGAAGCGGGGGAGTCTTTGGAGTCGGCGATCGGGGAGGCGCCTTCCTGGTACCGGCCGCGATGGCTGCTGGCGGTGCTGCTGGCGGGCCGGGGAGAGCTGCAGCGGGCCGCGGAACAGGCCGGGGCGGCGCTCGCACTGGGGGCCGGAGTGCATCCGGAGATTGCGGAGTCGTGCCGCAAGATTCTCGACATGGCGCTCGCGCAAGGTGACGACGCCGGAGCCCGGGAGGTTATCCGCTTGTCCTATGAAGACGGGCTGGTCAAGCCCTCGGAGACCCACGCGGAGACTCCGAACGGGCGCTGGGCGTTCCCTTATACGGAGGATTCCTTCGTCACGCTGCCGCGAAGCACGCTGACGTTCCGCGTGAACGTCCCGGCGGAGGCGCAGTTCCTGGCGACGGTTCGGATGCCGCTCCCGGAAGCCGATCCGGCACGGGCCGTGGTGCGAATCAACGGGGAGGAACTCTTTTCCGAGCCGGCAGCACCGCAGGCGGCGGTGCGGCTGGACTTGAGCCGGTACGCGGGCCGGAGCGTGGAGTTGCAACTGGGCGCGGAGCCCCTGCCGCAGGGACAACGCGCGGCCTGGGTCCAATGGCTGGCTCCGCGCGTCGTTGTCGGAGTACCCCGATAGGCAGCCGAAAAAGGGGGGGATCGAGCTTTTTTTGTTGCTTTGTCGCGCTGAGTCTACATAGAATCACCTCTCATGCCAGGAACACGCCATTTATGGGCAACTCTCTTCGCCGGGTTGCTGATCGGTCTGATGCCGGGAGCGGCTGCAGCCAGCGGCCTTGCGGGGACATCATCTTCGGTTGAGGTCCGTACCGCTCTCGCGCCCAACGCGGTGTTTGCCGCGTTCAAATCGAATCTGACGGGATCGGCCGCCCGGCCGCAGGCCGGACCGGAGGGGACTGCGCTCGAACGAACTTCCTCTCTGCCGGAACGCCCCGAGACATACCAAATCGCCGCTGCATTCGCGCAAGAGACCACGGCCATTTTCCAGGCCAGCCTTACGGACTCGCCTGCCCAGGCGTTAACGCCCGCGAGCCTGTCCGTTACGCCGCCGGCGATCAGCCTTTCGGCGACAGTCGGGCAGGGGGCAACCCGAAGGCGTTTGGATATCGTAAGCCTCGGGGGTACGGTAAACTGGCTCGCGCGGGCCCGGATCTTGAACGGAGAAAACTGGCTGAGGATCACGCCCGAGAGCGGCGCGGCAGCGGCCGGAGATCCCGCGGCGCTGGGCGTCGAGATCGACATCGGCGCGCTCGGAACCAGCGCAGGCATCTTCCAGGGGCTGATCCAGGTCACCGACCAGGCCAGCGGGTTCGTGCAAACGGTTCCGGTCGCGGTGGTGCTGAGCGTTGAGCAGAGCCGGATCGGGCTGAGCGACCGCTCGTTTCATTTCACCATCGCTGGTGGAGGGGCGACACCGCGGCCGCAGACACTCCGAATCTACAACCGGGGAACGGGAACGATGAACTGGTCGATTCCGGCCAGCGCCGTGCCGCCGTGGCTCACCGCTTCTACCCGGAGCGGGTCGGCCGGAGGCGGCACCTCCCTGGCTTCCGCGGTGGTATTTTCGGTGAACGGTTCGGAGGCCCTGGCCCTTTCCTCCGGCGTCTACCAGACTCTGCTGCCTGTCCAGGCGCCGGGGGCGAACAACAGCCCGCAACTGGTGACCGTGACGCTGCAGCGGGTGCCGGGAAATACGCCGGCGTCGCCGGGCATCCGTCCGGCGGGGCTCGTGTTTGTGGCCAGGCAGGGAGGAGCCGCTCCCGCGCCGAAGAGCTTCACGGTGAGCAATCAGGGGGGCGGATCGCTCAACGCGGTGTTCAACGCATCGGCTACATCGGGAGGCAACTGGCTGAGCGTCGGCGCCACGGGAGGGACCATCACGGCCGCGACGGGTCCGCTGACGACGGAGGTTACGGTCAATCCGGCGAATCTGACGCCGGGGTTCTACCGCGGGACGATCCGGGCGACGTTCGGCGGAGGCGAGCAGCTGGAGGTGTCCGTGCTGCTGATCGTAACGCCCGCGCCAAGTTCCACACGGCTGTCCGTTTCGTCGCCGCCCGCGCTCGAAGGCTGCACGCCGGACTCCATGGAGCTGATCCCCGAGACGATCGGAAACGGCCAGATTGCGCCGGTTTCCTTCCCGAGGGTTCTGTTGGTCTCAGTGATCGATTCCTGCGGCGAGTTTGTGGATGACGCCACGGTGGTGGCAAGCGTGGTGACAAGCTCAGGAACAACGACGATCGTGATGGAGGCGCTCGGGGCCGGGGCGTACAGCGGCACGTGGGTGCCCGACGAGCAAGGCACGGCGATCCCCGTCAGCTTTTCCGCGCTGCACCCGACGCTGCTGCCGGTCAGCAAGACATTCCAGGTTTCGACCGAGTTGGCGGCCGAGGGAATCCAGTTGCCGGTCCTGTTGACCAGCGGCGTGGTCGAGGGCGCCGGGTTCACGCCCAACCGGCCGCTTGCTCCGGGCGGGTTCATCTCCCTGTTCGGGTCGCGGTTTACGGACGTGACGGTTGGGGCCAGCGAGATTCCGCTCGAGCGGGAGCTGGGCGGCGTGCGCGTGCAGATCGGGGACATTGACGCGCCGCTCCACTTCGTCTCCCCCGGACAGATCAACGCGGTGCTGCCGGTCGAGTTCGATCCCGGGGCCAACGTTTCGATCGTGGTGAGCTCGAACGGGGTCCTGACCGCGCCGCAATCCTTTCTGGTGGCGCCGGCCATGCCGGGCATCTTCGTCAATGACGCCGGCATCCCTGCGATTCGCCGCTTTGTTTCCGCCGGCGAGCCGTCGCAGCCGGTGACACCGCAGAATCCCGCCCGCCTCGGGGACGTTTTGGAGATCTTCGCAACGGGCCTCGGCGAGACCGATCCGCCGGTCGGCTCCGGCGACGCCCTCGCAACCGGCAGCACCGTGCTCAACCCGGTGAGCGTCGAGATCGGCGGGCTCGGCGTCCCGGTGCTGTATCAGGGGCTCGCGCCCAACTTCGTCGGGCTCTACCAGGTGAACGTCCTGGTGACCGACAACATTCCCACCGGCAGCGTCCAGATCCGTCTCATCCAGAACGGAATCGTCGGCAATCCGGATAACCCCGCCATCATTACCGTCGTCGGCCAGTAAAAAGACCTTTACCACGAAGGCACCAAGACACGAAATAGTTTGACCGCTTTGTGGTCTTCGTGCCTTGGTGGTTGAACTCCCGTCAAAAAATAGCCTTGAGGGCGAACTGCACGCGGCGCGGCTGCTCGTCGAGTGGAGCAGCGCTGATTTCCGTGGACCCGAAGCCCTGTCTTCCAAAGGTCGCCTGTCCGAACGCCGGCGACTCGAAAACACGGTTGGGGCTGTTGAGATTGGTGTGGTTGAAGAGGTTGAACAGGTCCGCGCGGAACTGAATGCGCCCCTGCTCGCCGAGATAGGGGAGGGGGAAACTGCGGCTGAGACCGAAATCCACGTTCCAGAAACCGGGGCCGCGGAACACGTTGCGGGGCTGGTTGCCGATGTCGCCTCCCACGGGAGGGCGGAACTTGGTCTGATCCAGCAGGCGGACGCCCCCGGAGATTTCTGGGCGGGAATCCAGGAAGGCTTCGTCGTTACTCCCGCCGAGAAAATCCGCGCGGTTGCGAACGAGAAAGCCGCCGGACTCGGGGAAGAACGTGCTCTGGCATTGCGCGACGGGCGTATCCGCCGCGGGACAACTGTTGCCGGTGTGGACGGAGAACGGGAAGCCGGAGCGAATGCCGACCAGCGCGGCGGCCTGCCAATCGGACAGGAAGCGGAGCCAGCCGTTGAAGCGGGGTGATTGCGCCACGGAGCTGAACACGAGGTTGTGGGTCTGGTCGAAATCGGACCGCCCGTAGTCGGCGCGCGGATCGAACTGCCGCGTGAAGCCGGTCTTGATCTGGAAAAACGCGTCACTGGCGAGATTGCTGGAGGCGGTTCTCTGGGCGGAGAGGCCCGGCTGGACCAGGGGATCGCTCTGCATGTCGCGGGTGCGGCTGTAGGTATAGGACATCTGGAACTGCACGCCGCTGCTGAACCGGCGGTTGAGAGAGACTTCCAGGGCCAGGAAGTTCGAAAGTCCCTGATTGGCGCGGTAGCTGATGTCGCTGAAGCCCGGATTGTAGCGGCCGTTGTTATTCGCGGGCCGTTCCGGCGGGATGGACAGAGCGCGATTGAGGAGGTCCGCGGTGACGAGCTTGCGGCCCAGAGACCCGGTCTGCGTCACCTCGACAATGAGGTTGGGGGTCAGCTCCCGCTGCACGCCGACGAACCAGCTCTGGCTGTAGGGAGTTCGGAGGGCATCGTCGACGAGGACGGTGGCGGCGGGCAGGAGCCGGGAAACCGGGAAAACGCCCTCCGAGGCGGGAATCGAAAACTCAAACTGGGGGGCCCGGCCCGGGAGGTTGATCAGGGTCTGCAGCGCGAGGTTGTTGTTGCGCGCATCCAGCCAGATGCTGTTGAAGACACGGTCGTAGAACAGCCCGTACGCGCCGCGCACGACGGTGGTGCGGTCCCCGAACAGATCCAACGCAAAGCCGAACCGGGGGGCGATATTGTTGCGGTCGGTTCCATAGAGGGTTCCCTCCGCGAGCCCCCCGGCCGTGATGCGCTGTCCGGGAGTCGCGCCGCCGCCCAAAACAAAATTGAGGTCGCGGCTGCCTGCGCGCGCGTTGGGAACGCCGAAGTTCTCATAGCGCACGCCGAGGTTGAGCGTGAGCCGCGGGGTGAGCTGAATGTTGTCCTGGAAAAAAATCCCGAAATCCTTCTGCAGGTACTGGCGGCGGAAATCGGCCTCCGTCGGGAAAGCAGCGGTCTGCCGGTTGAGGGAAATCTGCAGCAGCGAGGGGGCGTCAAAGAAGAAATCGAAGATCGAAGTGAAGTCGTAGAAGCCGGCACGCGCCGGGTCCGTGTAGGAGTTGTGGCGGGCCACACGGAGTTCCGCGCCCAGCACCAGAGCGTGACGCCCGGCGAGACGGCTGAAATTATCGAGGATATGGACGTTCGAATCCTGGAAGGAATAATCGAAGGGCGTACCGCTGCCGGGGAGCGACACCCCGTCACCGCTCGACAGGAACGGGACATCCGGCTGCGGCCGGAGCGCGCGAACGGTGTTGCGGCCATACCCGAATTTGAGCTCGTTCGACCCGCCGCCGAGCTCGCGCGTGTAGTTGAACGCGAGGTTCTGGCCGCGGATCACGAGCGGGGCGTTCAGGCCGGGGTAGACGCTGAAGCTGAAGTTCTCGGAGGTCGCCTGCGAGATGGAATAGCGGGCGGTGAAGCGGTCGCGACCGTCAAGCGAGCTGTAGTCGAGGCGGGCGAGGCCGAGCGTGTCCCGCACCAGGGACGGCTGAATCACCTGACGGCTGACGGCATAGGGAGCGTAGGGATGATCGGCCGGGAGCGGGTCGCCGTCCGGAGGCGGAAAGCGGCGCATCACTTCCGCCGCCACGCTTCCCTGCGGCAGCGAAGACACGAACAGAGGGGTCGGAACAAACACGGTGAAGGGCCGGCTCTCGGTCGCACGGTGGGCGCGCTCGAAGTTGCCGAAAAAGAAGAGGCGGTCGCGCCACACCGGGCCGCCGACGGAGGCGCCGGTCTGCGTGCTGCGCGAAGGAAGCCGCTCCAGGCCGGAAAGATTGTTCGCGAAGCTGTTCGCGTTCAGCCGGTCATGGTTGAAGTAGGAAAACAGCGTGCCGTGAAAGTTATTCGTCCCGGAGCGCGTGATGGCGTTGGCCAGGAACCCGGAGGCGCGGCCGTATTCCGCCGTCCAGTTGCTGGTGGTCATGCGGTATTCCTTGACCGCCTCGGCGGAGACCTTGGTGGCCCGCCCGGTGATCGTCGGATCGTTGTTATCGACGCCGTCGAGCAGAAAATTCGAGCTGGCGACGCGCTGGCCGCTGACGGAAAACCCGAGGCCGCGCGCGGTGGCGCCGTCGGAGGTCACGCCCGGCTGCAGGACCAGCAGCGTGTAGACATCGCGTCCGGACAGCGGCAGCTCCAGAATCCTGGTTTCATCAATGAGGCTGGACAGCGAGCTGACCAGGGTTTCGGTGATCGGGATGGGGAGCGTGATGATGAGCGCCTGCGGCACGGCGGCGTCGGCCCCGTACATGACCGAGAGCACGTTGGCGGGCGTCGGCCGGGCGCGCGCACCCGGGCCGGCCGGGCCCGGCACCGCAGCCGGAGACGGAGCGGCAGCCGAGGCCGTCAAAGCGAAATCGAGCTCCAGCCGCGCCGCCACGGCCAGCTCCACCGGCGAGCGCTCCTCGGGCCGGTTCCCGAGCGCGTCCACGCGGACGGAATAGGAACCCGGCGAGACCGCGGAAAAGTAGTACAGACCCTGTTCGTTCGTGTAGCGGTACGCCTGCGTGTTGGTGGCGAGGTTGCGCACCAGGACCAGCGCCCGGTTGACGGGCATCCCGTTGCCGCCAAGCACGCGGCCCTGCAGCACGGCCTGCGAAGTTTGCGCCCAGGCGTCTTCCACCACAAAGACACCCAGACACACGAGACAAACAAAAGAAGAGAGCAGAAGCAAAAATTCCTTCGTTCGTATCTGAGTGCTCTTTGTGTCGTTGTGGCTCAAATCGTGCAGCTTCCGGCGGGGAATGATCCTCATCGACGCTGTTCCGCGGCACGGAGCTTCTGTTCGAGATCCCGGCGCAGCCGCGCGTCCGTGGTGCGCGCGATGGCCTGGCGGTAATCTTCGGCGGCCTGCGCGAAATCGCCCTGCGCCGCATGCACGTCGCCGAGGCCGGTGAGCGCGGCCCCTGGCTGCAAATCCCCGGCCAGCATCTGGAGGAAGAGCTGCTCGGCCTCTTCCAGGCGTCGCGAGTTGAACAGAAACTGCGCCAGGGCCCCCACGGCCGCGGCGTTCCGGGGATCGGCGGAAACAGCTTCCTGCAGGGCGGACTCTTCGAGCTCCGAATCGCGGCGCTCGCGGTAGATTTCCGCGAGCTTCATGCGCGGCTCGACCAGGCGCGGGTCGAGATCGGCGGCCTTGCGGAAGTTGGCTTCGGCTTCCCGGCCGTTATTGCGGCGCTGATAGATGAGGCCCAGATTGTGGTAGCTCAGGGCATCGTCGGGTTTCAGCTCGATGGCGCGGCGAAACTGCTGCTCGGCGTCGTTCGCCCGGCCCTGGAACAGGTACAGGATGCCGAGGTTGTAATAGAGGTAGGAATAGCGCAGCCCGAGCTCCTCGCCGAGCTCAATGCCATGCCGGAGTTCTTCCTCGGCGTCGGGAAAGCGGGAGAGCGCCGCATAGACGCGCGAGAGGTTGTAGTGCGGGTAGACCCATTTTTCGGCGCGGTCGGAGGCGAGGCGGAAATTGCGAATGGCGTCGTTCCATTGCTGCTGCTCCATGTACGCAATGCCCAAGGCGTTGTAGGTGTAGGGGGCGTCGGGGTCGGCCGCGACGACTTGCTGGAGGACGGCGATTCCCTGCTGATACTGGCCGTTCTCCACCAGCGCACGGCCTTCCATGAACCGCGCTTTATTGACGAGCGATTCGTCGAACGGGGCCAGTTCGCTGGCGCGCCCAAACAACTGCGCACCCTCCTGATAGTTGGCGGCGGTCAGCGGAACGACGGCGTCGCCGCGGCGATAGGAAGAGAGCACACGGTCCCCTGCCGTCGCGAGCGCGATCAGCAATTCGTCGCCCACGTCTTCCTTGTCGACTTCCGGGACCGGAAGCTGGCCGAAGCGCTGATAGAGCTCCCAGGCATTCTCGCCGGGCGGGCTGAGCAGCCGGCCCTCATCCAGGGCGCGCTCGAACTGATCGAGCACCTCCACGCCTTGCGGGATCATGTTCTGCAGCGCCGCGACTTCGAAGCCGCGACGGCGGCGCCGCGCCAGCGTCAAGCCTTCGGGGCCTCCCTTGTCCACGAACGACAGCGGGGTTTCCGGCTCGAAGTCGCCGAAGTCGCGGATATTCTGCTCGCGCTCGCTGGCGTCGGTGACCTGGATCTGGAGGTAGTTCACAATCTCGTTGGCGGTGACGGTCTGGTCCATGTCGGCGTCGGCCTCGCCCATCAGGCCCTTGAGGAGGTAGTAGGTGAACAGGCCATGCCCGCCGCCGAACTGCTCGCCCTCGCGGGAAAACTCGTTGGGACGGCTGGCCAGCAGCCCCATCACCTCGCCGCGGTTGCGGGAGGCGTCTTCAATATAGCGATTGACGGACCCTTGCCCCTGGCCGAGCTTGCCGGCGCGGCAGGCATCGGCAAACAGGAAGACGCGGCGCGCGTTCTTCAGGCGGTTCGACATGATGTTGCCGAGCTCGCGCATCGGCAGGGCGCTGCTGTAGAGGTCCTCGCGGTCGGAGTCATATCCGAGCAGATAGCCCTCGCGGGCGGCCTCCCGTTCCACCATTCCGTGTGTGGCGACGAAAATGTAGACGGTGTCTTCGGGCTTGATCTTCTTCGCCAGCGTGCTGCCGAGCCGGCTGCGGATGGCCTGATAGCTGGCCTCCTCGTTGGTCAGCAGAAATACGTTCTCCGGCGGAAAGGCCCGTCCCATGGGGCTGGTGATGAATTTGTAGAAATCGCTGGCGTCGTCGTCGGCGTACTGGAGCCACTCCTCCTCGGGAAGTTCGGCAAACTCGGAGACCCCGATGATGACGGCATAGTAATTGGGCTGCTCCTCCTGCGCGCGCGCCAGGACGGCGGCTGCCATCAACGCAACCAGAACCCACGGGATCAATCTCTGCCGTTTCAAGACTCTTCCTCCGCCGCCCTGGGGGAGCGGGCAGCCAAAAGAGGTTCTCGGAACCCCCCATTATGGGCTAGAGTATAATTTCCCCCGAATGGATGTCAACCCAATGTCGGACGCGCAAACAGGAGCCGGGAAAGGCACATCGGCGGTCAACTTGGCCCATTCGGCCTCCGGGACCGCTGCCGGAACCTCCAGTCCGCCCGAACCAGCAGGGCCCCGGAGGAAGTGGACCGCGCTGGCCTGGCTCCTGGCGGCGGCGGTAGCCGCGGCGGCGCTCGCCTGGGGCCTGGCCGAAACGCCGCCCATGCGTATTCTGCGGCTCAAAGGCTACGACGCGCGGTGGATTCTGCACGGCAGCGAGCCGCCTCCCTCGAACGTCCTCCTGGTGATGATTGATGCGCGGACCGAAAAAGCCATCCAGGAGCCGCGGCTGTTCTGGCATCCGCACTTTGCAGCGGTGCTGCGCGCGGCGGCGGCGGGAGGAGCGAAGGCGGTCGGGGTGGACGTGTCGTTCGGGCTTTCGGTCGAGCCCTGGGCCCCGGACCTCGACCGGCAGCTCGCGGCGGCCTACGCCGAAGTCTCGGCAACCGTCCCGGTCGTGTTCGCCTACGACAGCCTGACGCCGCTCCCGGAGGATTTGCCGCTCTACCTGCTGGCGAGCATTCAGGGAGGCCTGGCGTATGCCAACCTGACCGTCGACAGTGACAACTTTGTGCGGCGGCAGGAACTTCGGAGCCGCGACGAGTTGGCCCAGGAATCCTTCGCGGCGCGTCTGGCGGCCGCGGCGCTGGGCGTGGAATGGAGCGCGCAACCGGGCCCGGAGAACCTGGGGGCGGACCCGGGCGCATCGCCGGCGCAGACGCTCCGCCTGGGAACTCGCACGGTGCCGCTCGACGCCTCCGGATTCATGTTGATCCACTACTGGGGCCCGCAGGGAACGTTCCGGGCGGTGTCGATGGCGGACGTGCTGGAGGCCGAGCGCGGAGGAAACGCCGGCCAGCTCGAACAATGGTTCCGCGGAAGCGTCGTGCTGGTCGGGGCCGAGGACCCCGCCGATCAGAGGTCCACTCCGTTCTATCTGGCCGCCGACGGACAGCAGCTCACCACCGGCGTCGAGATTCAGGCGAGCATTCTGGCGACCCTGTTGGAGGAACGGTTCCTGCGGGAATTGCCGGCGGCCGCGAGGTTCGCTCTGGTGCTGCTGTTCGCATTGCTGGCGGCGGGCCTTACCTTCCGCTTTCAGGTTCCCACGGCGCCCCTATTGCTCGTCGCGGCCTTCGCCGTCTATTTTGCGATCAGCATCAGAGCGCTGGGCGACGGGCTGGTGCTGCCGCTGGTCGCGCCGGCGCTGGCGATTGCACTGGGCGGCGGCGGCGGTTACGTCATGTACTCCCTGACGGAGGGAAGGAACCGCCGGCTGCTCCAGGACGTGTTCGGGAAGTTCGTATCGCCGGACATGGCGCAGGAGATTCTGGCGCGGGGCGCCATTCCGCTCGGGGGAACACGGCAGACGGTCAC
>Ga0326597_10010514_pt1 | contig 12313 bp, 15 predicted proteins | sample RVTome_12_FD_203789 | JGI IMG/M metagenome (GOLD analysis project Ga0326597, IMG submission 203789) | Soil microbial communities from uranium-contaminated site in the Upper Colorado River Basin, Wyoming, United States - RVT100D185 | ecosystem: Environmental > Terrestrial > Soil > Contaminated >... | reverse complement strand
TCTTCAATGCGCTGCCGACGAAGACCGGCACGACGCTGCCCTCGCGCGTCCCCTTGTGGACGGCCGTCTCGATCTCGTCGTCGCCGATCGACTCGCCATCGAGGTAGCGGGTCATCAGCTCGTCGCTCGCCTCCGCGGCCGCCTCGACCAGGGCCTCGCGGCGCGCCTCCTCGCCGGCGCGCATCTCGTCGGGGATCGGGACCTCCTGCGGCCTGCCCCCCTCGTACACGTTGGCGTGCTGCTCTATGACGTCAACGTAGCCACGGAACGACTCGGCGGCCCCGATCGGCAGGTAGACGGGAGCGATCTTGGGGCCGAACTTCACCTTCAGGCCGTCGAGCACGGCGTCGTAGTTCGCGTTCTCGCGGTCCATCTTGTTGACGAAGATGAAGCGCGGCAGCCTGCGCTCCTCGGCCAGCCGCCAGACCTCCTCGGTTCCGACCTCGACCCCGGCGGAGGCGTCGACCACGAGGATCGCGGCGTCGACCGCGGCCAGCGCCTCGATCACATCGGCCTGGAAGTCGGCGTAACCGGGCGTGTCGACGAGGGTGATCCGCGCCCCATCGGTCTCGAGGGTCCCGATCGCCAGGTTGATGCTCTGGCGCCGCTTCTGCTCGTCCGGGTCGTGGTCGAGTGTCGCGGAGCCGGCGTCCACGCTGCCCAGTCGCGCGATCGCGCCGGCGTCGAAGAGCATCGCCTCGGCGAGGCTCGTCTTTCCGGCGCCACCGTGAGAGATGAGGGCCACGTTCCGTATCCGGTCGGGGCTGGTCGGCTTCATCGGTGCTCCTTGTGCGCGGGTCGCAGCAGCCGAGGCCGATTCCGCCTCGGGCGAATCGTCAAGCCGGAGAAGGAGACCAATTATAGGGACGTGAGATGGTCTGCCGGTCGCACCGTCCCGATCGACTCGTAGCTGTTGCGCACCCATGCCGGCTCACGCTCGTCGAGGCGGCCGAAGACCCACTCCGGCCCGAACGTGGAGGTGAGGTCGAGCGAGGTGCCGACGCTTCGGAAGCGGTGGACGACCTCGGCACCCGCCGCGATCGCCGCCGCACGGTCGCCAGGGAGCAGCCTCAGCGCGTATTGCGTGCCGATCGCCGCCGCCAGGATGACCGCGCTCGGATGGACGAGCGCCGGCCCATCGTAGACGAGCCAGCGGGCATCCACGGGGAGCGCGCTATTAAGCGCCTCCCAGAGGCGGTCGACCACCGCCGGATGCGTGCCCAGGTGGAGGCGATCGACGGCGGTGGTCGGTGGCCCGCTGTCGGCCTCATGCGCCGGTCGTCCATGTGCCAGGTAGGCCAATGCCCCCGCGTTCTCCGCCCGGTCGAGGAGGGACACCATCGGCTCATGGTAGGGAGGGACCGATGGCATTGCTACAATCGGGCTCCCACACCAGACCGGAGGCCCGATTGTCCGGCCACAGCAAATGGTCACAGATCAAGCGACAGAAGGGCGTCAACGACGCCAGGCGCGGGGCGCTCTTCACGAAGCTGACCCGCGAGATCATCACCGCCGCGCGCCAGGGCGGGGGCGACGTCGACGGCAACTACCGGCTGCGGATGGCCGTCGACAAGGCACGCGACAACAGCATGCCGATGGAGAACATCAAGCGCGCCATCGAGCGAGCGACAGGGGCTGGCGCCGACGCCGTGCAGTACGAGGAGATCACCTACGAGGGGCTCGGCCCGGCGAACGTGGCGGTGATCGTGGCGGTGATGACCGACAACCGGAACAGGACCGCGTCCGAGGTCCGCAGCATCTTCACCAAGATCGGCGGCTCATTGACCCCGGTCGCGTGGCAGTTCGAGCAGCGCGGCCTCCTGAGCATCCCGCTGAAGGGGAATGACCCTGACGAGGTGACCCTGGCCGCCATCGACGCGGGGGCGACCGACGTCGACGCTCCGGAGGGCGGCGTCATCCTGGTCACGACCGAGCCGGCCGACCTCGAGCGCGTCCGTACGTCGCTCGCAGCCGCCGGCTATCCCGCGACCTCGGCCGAGGTCGCGATGGAGCCGACCACGAAGGTCGAGATCACCGACGAGAAGGCCGCGCGCCAGGTGCTGGGCTTCGTCGAGCGCCTCGAGGAGCTGGAGGACGTGCAGAACGTCTACGCCAACTTCGACCTTCCGGACGCGTTGATGGAGCAGCTGGAGGCATCGGTCGCCTGACCTCGTGCGGCGCTACGATGCTCGGGTGATCGCGCTCGGCATCGATCCTGGCACCGCCCGCTGCGGATTCGGGGTGGTGGCGCTGGCCGATGGTCGTCTGCGACTGGTCGATGCGGGGGTGATCCGCACGGAGAGCGGGGAGAGCGACGCCGGCCGCCTGCGCGCCCTGTATGGCGCCCTCACGCAGCTGCTGGCGGTGCACCGGCCCCACCGCGTGGGCGTGGAGCGCCTCTTCTTCCAGCGCAACGTGCAGACGGCGATGACCGTCGGACAGGCGCGGGGCGTCGCGCTGCTGGCCGCGGCCGAGGCCGGGCTGGTGGTGGACGAGCCAACGCCGAACGAGGTGAAGCAGGCGGTCTGCGGCAACGGCGCGGCCGACAAGGCCCAGGTGGCGGCCATGGTTGCGCGTCTGCTGGGGGTCGCCATGGACGGCGTCCCGGACGATGCGACCGATGCGCTGGCGGTGGCGATCGGGTGCGCCTATCGCGCCGCCACGACCGATCGTCTGACGGCAGCGCGGTGATCGGCTCGCTGCGGGGCCCCGTGACCCATGTCGGACAGGAGTTCGTTCTGGTCGAGATCGGGGGGGTCGGCTACCGGGTCGTCGCCGGTCCGTCACTCCTCGCGCGGCTGCGGCTGGGGAGCGAGGCACGGATCTTCGTCCACCACCTCGTGCGCGAGGACCAGCAGGCGCTCTTCGGCTTCGCCTCGCCGGAGGAGCTCGCCTTCTTCGAGCTGCTGATGACCGTCACCGGCGTGGGGCCGCGCCTGGCGCTCGCCATCACCAGCGCGCATGCCGTCACCAAGCTCCAGCTCGCCATCGTGACCGACGACGCGGATCTCCTGACGTCGGTGAGCGGCGTGGGGCGCAAGACCGCCCTGCGCATCATCCTCGAGCTGAAGGAGAAGATCCACGCCGCCGGGATCGCCGCCGGAGGGGGAGCGAGCACCGACTCGGACGTCGTCGCTGCGCTCGAGTCGCTGGGCTACACCGCCTCGGAGGCTCGCAGGGCCGCTGGCGCGGTGGCCGGAAACCGGGACGGCCTCGACCTCCGCATCAAGGCAGCCCTCCAGGAGCTGGCCCGGTCCCGATGACGGTGCAGGCGGAGCGGTGGAGCGACCCCGCGGTTGCGGCACGGATCCTGACGGAGTTCCACGTCTGGGCGGTGGTCGGGGCGTCGCCCGACCCGACCCGGGCGAGCCACGGCGTCACACGCTCGCTGATGCGGTTCGGCTACGAGGTGATCCCGATCTACCCGCGCGAGACGACGGTCCACGGCCTCGTCACGGTCCCGGACCTGCGCACCGCCGCTGCCCGCCGGCCTGCCGGCAGCCCGATCGAGGTGGTCGACATCTTCCGCGCCTCCCACCGGGCGGGAGAGCATGTCGACGAGGCGATCGAGATCGGCGCAAAGGCCGTCTGGCTCCAGCTCGGGGTGTGGGACGAGGCGGCGGCCGAGCGAGCCGATGCCGCCGGGCTGCTGGTGGTGATGGACCGCTGCCCGGCGATCGACTACCCGAGGCTCGTGGCCGGCTGAAGCTCCTTCAAGCGTCGCGGCGCAGCACGAGCCCGATCTTGCCGAACGGGGGCCGTGGCTCTGAGTAGGTCCTGACGCGCGGGTCGACCTCGCTCTCGACGCCGGGATCCCAGAGCCGATTCGTCGCTTCGAAGGAGACCTCCGCCAGCTGCGGCCAGCGTTCGAGCATCCGGCTCCCGATCTCGTTGACGAGGTGCTGGATCGACAGGCTGACGAACCCGTGGAAGACCGATGCCGCGAGGTCGGCAACCTGCTCGCCTGCGACGTAGCGGGTGGGGTCGCCGCCGAGCGCGTCCTGCGCGTCCGCGTAGCGCCAGCCGATGTCGCACCAGATGTAGAGGGGCCGATCACGACGCTCGGGGAGGGTCGTGTGCTCGTCCCGTGCGAAGTCGGCGAAGGCGCTGCCGGTGATCTTGATCAGCTGCAGGTCGGTCCGCCCGCACGCGTGGCCGGTGATGCGGGCGCCGCCCTCCGCACGCTCCAGCTCGAGTGACGCGGTGGAGCGGTCATTGCGATCGCGTGCGAAGAGGACCTCGGACGCGGTGAAACCGTCCCCGTCGTCGGCCACCACCAGGGCGGATGGAAAGGGGAGCTCGCGACCGTGCATCGTCAGCCGCTCCATGTCCGGGTAGGTGGCCAGGAAGGCGGCCCCGACCTGGTGCACCCATCCTTCAAGGGTCGGGGCGATGGACGCCAGCGAGGCGGCGTGCATGAAGTTCTTCATCGTATCGGTCGCCACCACCCGCCGGTTGTCGCCGCGGGTATATGCCTCCAGAAACGCGGTGCCGTGCACCGTCACCTCGAGCTCGGCGGCCATCAGGGTGTTCTCGCGCCCGCTGAAGGGCGACTCGGGGATCCGCCGCACGCCGCGCAGTGGGGTGCCGTAGGTGCGGTACACCTTCACATCGGCCTTGCCGTAGCGAATCTCGTATTCCATCAGGTGTCTTCCTCGCGGTCGGGGTACCCGCCGCGCAGCCGGGCGAGGCGGTCCGCGGCGATGTCGATCACGTCGTCGAGACCCCGGCCCAGCTCCGCAGCCCGGTCGTTGCGCATGGCCGCCTCGATCAGCGGTCCGATCGACGAGAGGGGTCTGCCGGCCACGAACACGACGAACCGGAACCCGAAGCGATCCTCGTATACCTCGTTGAGCATCGCCAGCTCATCGAGCATGGGTTGGCCATCCTCGTCGAGCTCGGAGCCATAGCCCTGCTCCTCGAATGATTCGGGGGAGACCGTGGCGGGATCGGCGCCCAGCGGGGGATGGGCGTTGAGGAGCTCGACCTGATCAGCCTCGGGCATCGTCCGGGCAATCTCCCGGGCGGTCGACATGAACCCGTGATCGGATTCGAAGGGTCGTGCCGCGGCGAGGCGCTCGAGGAAGGCCCGGGCTCCTTCGAAGAGGGGTGCAACCTCCTCAGCGAACGCATCGCCGGAGAGCGCGTTGAGGTCGTCGATCGTCGGATAGCCCATCAGGTGCCCCGGTAGGTCGAGATCCCGAACGGTGAGAGGAGCAATGGCACGTGGCAGCTGCGTTCCGCATCGTCGATCCGGATCCCGACCGCGAGGTTCTCGAAGAAGTCGGCGTCGCGGTCGAGCGTCGCCGCGTAGGCCGCCAGGTCGAAGACGAGCTGGTAGTCGCCGACCTCGAGCTCCGCCGGCAGGAGCGATCGGATCCGACCGTCGGCATCGGTCACCAGCTCGTTGACGAGCTCCGGCCGTCCATCCTCCTCGACGCGGAAGATTGCCACCGGCAGGCCGGACGCCGGGACGCCGAGCTCGAGGTCCAGGACATGGGTCGAGATGGTGGGACGGGGATCGGCCACTTGCTATCCTCCGCGCATGGCGGACCTGACGATCCGGGTAGGCGACCTGAACTTTACCGCCCGATGGGAGCCCGAGGCGCCGCGAACGGTCGAGGCGGTGCGGCGGCTGCTGCCGCTTCAGTCGCGGCTGATCCACTGCCGATGGAGCGGCGAAGGTACCTGGATCCCGCTTGGCGACCTCAAGATCGGCGTCGGCTATGAGCACCACACCTCGCACCCCGCCCCCGGCGACCTGCTCATCTATACCGGTGACCTCTCCGAGTGCGAGATCCTCTTCGCCTATGGCGCCTGCGCCTTCTCGTCGAAGCTGGGCCAGCTCGCCGGGAATCACTTCGCCACGCTCGAGCCCGATGCGGGCTGGCGCGACCGACTGCGGGAGGTCGGAAGGCGGACCCTGTGGGAGGGCGCCCAGCCGATCGAGATCCAGGAGGTCGGCTGACCGTGGGCCCGGAATGGGTGGTCTTCATCGTTGTCGTCGCGGTGGTGCTCCTCGTGGCAATCACCGGCGGACGGACTGGTCGCGGCCGCGGGTCGACCGCGGGCAATTACGACCCGGACGCGGCGGGTGGCTGACCTTCTCATCGTCGGGGGTACGGTTGTCACCGCCGCAGGCTCGTCGGCTGCCGACGTCGCGGTCGCCGATGGCCGCATCACGGCGGTGGGAGAGGGACTCGCGAAGTCCCACCCCGGCGTCGTGAAGGTCGATGCCACGGGCCTGCTGGTGCTCCCCGGCTGCATCGACGTGCATACCCACACCCGTCTCCCCAGCCAGCGCGAGCCGGACCGTTTCTTCGCCGACTCCGTCGCCGCCGCCCACGGGGGCACGACCACCTTCCTCGCCTTCAACAACCCGGGGACCGGCATCAGCTCTGTCGTTTACGCCGAGGGGGTGGCCGGGGGGCGGATCGGCGTCGAACGCATGGTCGATCTTCTCGCCACGACACCTGCCAGGCTCTTCGGCCTGCCAGCCAAGGGAGCGGTCGAGGTCGGGCGCGACGCCGACCTCGTCCTCTTCGACCCGGAGGCGACGCGTACCATCCGACAGTCGGAGCTGCACCATGTCGGGGACTTCACCCCGTACGAGGGGCGCGAGGTGCGCGGCGCCGTGCGTTCCGTCTTCCTGCGCGGCACCGCGGTGATCCGCGACGGTTCGTTCGTCGGCGCCCGTGGGACCGGGCGCTTCACCGAGCGAACGCGTCAGGCGTCAAGCAGCGGGTAGGCCCCGAGCGTGAGGAACTCCGCGAAGTCGTCGCTCAGGACCAGCTCGTCCAGCAGGGTGGCGGCATCTGCCCAGCGGAAGCTAGGCGCCGATGCCGTTAGGCGCTTCAGCTCGGCATCGCGGATGGCCGCATACAGGTCGGCGGAGATCGGCCGCCCATCGCCGAGCCGTACGCCGTGGACGCGCCACTGCCACAGCTGACTGCGGCTGATCTCGGCCGTCGCCGCGTCCTCCATCAGGTTGTTGATGGCGGCGGCCCCGTTGCCGCCGAGCCATGACGCGAGGTACTGCAGCGCCACGCTGACGTTCGTCACCACGCCCGCCTCGGTCACCTGGCCACCCTCCACGCGCGTGTCGAGCAGCTCAGCGGCCGAGACCCGCACGTCCCCGCGCAGACGATCCTTCTGGTTCGGCCGATCGCCCAGGATCGCGTCGAAGATCTCGCGCGCGACCGGGACCAGGTCCGGGTGCGCGACCCAGGTTCCGTCGGAGCCGTCGGCTGACTCGCGCCGCTTGTCCAGCCGCACCGCCGCAAGAGCACGCTCGGTGACCTCGGGCTCCCGTCGGTTCGGGATGAAGGCGCTCATGCCGCCGATGGCGTGCGCGCCTCGCGCGTGGCAGGTGCGCACCAGCAGCTGCTGGTAGGCGCGCATGAACGGCACCGCCATGGTCACCTGCGCTCGGTCGGGCAGGATCATGTCGGCTCGCGTGTGAAACTTCTTGATGAGGCTGAAGATGTAATCCCAGCGGCCGGCGTTAAGGCCCGATGCGTGCTCGCGCAGCTCCCACAGGATCTCGTCCATCTCGAAGGCCGCCAGGACCGTCTCGATCAGGACCGTGGCCCGGATGCTGCCGCGGGGGATCTCGAGCTCCTCCTGCGCCGCGACGAACACGTCGTTCCAGAGCCTCGCCTCGAGGTGGGACTCGAGCTTCGGCAGGTAGAAGTAGGGCCCTGATCCGCGGTCGAGCTGCGCTCGTGCATTGTGGAAGAGGGCGAGCCCGGCGTCGAAGAGGCTCGCCGCGATGGGGGAGCCGTCGACCACCAGGTGCCGCTCGTGCAGGTGCCAGCCCCGGGGCCGGATGACGAGCGTGGCGATCTTCGGCTGCAGGGCGTACCGCTTCTCATGCGTCTCGAAGGTCAGTTGCCGACGCACGGCCTGCGACACGGCCCATTGGCCGGTCAGGACGTTCTCCCAGGTGGGGGAGAGGGCATCCTCGAAATCGGCCATGAAGACGCGAGCGCCCGAGTTGAGGGCGTTGATCATCATCTTGGGCTCGACCGGGCCGGTGATCTCCACGCGCCGGTCGGTCAGGTCGGCCGGTGCGGGAGCGACCCGCCACTCCGGGTCCTCCCGGATCTGGGCGGTCTCGGGCAGGAAGTCCGGGGCCGAGCCCGCGTCGAGCTGGGCCTGTCTCACGGACCGAGCGCCCAGCAGCTCCCGGCGTCGCGTGTCGAAGGCCCGGTGCAGGTGCGCCAGGAAGCCGAGCGCGTCGGGCGTCAGCACCTCCTGCGCATGGGCCGACGGTGGTTCGGTGAGCTGGACCCCCGCCGGCAGTCCGGCCGTCACCAGCCGCCCTCGTCGCGAAGCAGCCGATGCAGGACGCGAGCAGCGACGGCGCGACGATAGTCCGCGCTGGAGCGGACGTCGTCGATGGGGCTGATCTCGCCGGCCAGCGTGGAGGCTGCCCGATCGGCAACCGCCTCGCTCGGCACAGCGCCTTCCAGCACCGCCTCGGTGTCGTGCGCGCGGATAGGGGTCGGGGCCACCGAGCCGAGCGCCAGGTGGACGTCGCGCCAGGCGGCATCCCGCTCCTCGTCGATCTGCCAGGCGAGGGCCATCACGACCTTGCTGATCGCCTGGGCGCGTCGCGTGCCGACCTTGCGGTAGCGAAGCTGGCGACCGGCCGCCAGCGGGATGCTGATCCGCAAGAGCAGCTCAGTCGGCTGGAGCGCGGTCCGCCGGTAGGCCGGCCAGAACTCCCGGACCGGGATCCGGCGCTCACCGCGAGCGGTCCCGGCGGTCAATTGCGCGTCGCACGCGAGCAGGAGCGGCAGCATATCGCCCGCGGGCGAGGCATTCATGACGTTGCCGCCGATCGTGCCGCGGTTCTGGATCTGCGCCGCTCCGATCGTGCCGGCGGCCTCCGCGAAGGCGGGCAGGAACTCGGCGACGAGCGGCGAACGGCGCATCTCGGTGTACGTCGTCAACGCGCCGAGCACGAGTGCATCCGGCTCCATCCGGATGCCGCGCAACTCGTCCAGGTGCCAGATGTCGAGCACGCGCTCCGGCGGCTCGCCCAGCTCGCCCGTGATCTGGACCAGCAGATCTGTCCCGCCAGCCACCGGCCGATGCGGTGCCTCGGCGAGGAGGGCGTAGGCGTCCGGCAGGGTGCGCGGCGATGAGACCGGCGGCTCGACGGGCATCGGTCAATCCGGATCGGAGCCGGCAGCGCGGCGCCGCTCCGCGGCCACCGCAATCGCCTCGACGATCTTGGTGTAGCCGGTGCAGCGACACAGGTTCCCGGCGATCGCGTCGCGGATCGAATCGTCGGTGGCGGGGCCGCCGGCAGCCAGGAAGGCCTCGGCCGCCATCAGCATGCCGGGCGTGCAGATGCCGCATTGCGCGCCGCCGGTCTCCAGGAAGGCAGCCTGCAGGTCGTTCAGCTGCTGCTCGGTGCCGAGCCCCTCTACCGTGCGCACGCTGGTGCCGTCGACCTGGCAGATCGGTACCAGGCAGGCGTCGACCACGGCACCGTCGAGCAGCACGCTGCACGCGCCGCATTCCCCCTCCCCGCAACCCTCCTTGGTGCCGGTCAGCGCCAGGTCCTCGCGCAGCACGTCCAGCAGGCGGCGCATGCCGGAGACCTCGACCTCGACCGGGTCGCCGTTGACGGAGAAGCGATAGCTCACGTGGTGCCTCGCTCGGGGGTCGGTGCGCTCAGCCCGGGTGGAGGCGGCGCGGGAGCGCCGGTCACCGCGGCCAGGATGCGCTCCGGGGTGGCGGGCAGGTCGTGGATCCAGATGCCGATGGCATCATGGATGGCGGCCACCACCGCCGGCGCGCCGACGTCCATCGGCAGCTCGCCGATCCCCTTGGCGCCGTGGGGGGCGCCCGAGAACGGCTTCTCGACCAGGATCGCCTCCAGGCGCGGGGCATCGAGGGCGGTCGGGATCAGGTAGGTCGCCAGCCGGTCGTTCAGGTAACGGCCATCGACCAGCTTGATCTCTTCGATCGTGGCGTAGCCGATCGCCTGGAGCGTGCCGCCCTCGACCTGGCCCTCCGCCAGGACCGGGTGGATGATGCGGCCCGCATCATCGGCCGATACGACATCGCGGACGGTCACTTCGCCGGTGTCCAGGTCCACCTCGACCCGGGCCACCGCGCACGCCCAGCTGAAGGCCGGGTAGGCGTCGCCGGTGTAGGTGACATCGTCGAACTGGACGTTCGGGTACGGCTCGAAGTGCTCGTCGACGCGCAGGCTGCCGTGCTCCAGGACGAAATCGCGGTAGGACTCGCCAAACGTGCGATCGGTGGCGGCCTCCACCTCGGCGCGCAGGCGCCGTGCCGCCTTGACGATCAGGCCGCCGACCACCATGGCACTGCGGGAGGCGACCGTGGGTCCGGAGTTGGGGACGATGCTGGTGTCCTGTGGAGCCACCTCGACCGCGTCGGGCTCGAGCCCGAGCGCCCCGGCGACGAGCTGCGGGAAGATCGTCTTGGTGCCCTGGCCCATCTCGGTCTGCGCCGTCAGCACCCGCACCGTGCCCTCGGCGGTCAGCTCGACCGATGCGACGCTCGCGATGTGCACCTCGCCAGACCCGGTGAAGCCGGCGCCGTGCCAGCCCATGGCCATCCCGATCCCGGAAGCGACGCGCGCGCCCGACTGTCGCGCCTCGCGCGCCCGACGCGTCTGCTCGGCGTGGCGCTCGAACTCGCTCGCGTCGGCGGCAGCCTCAAGCACGTCGAGCGCGGCCACGCTCTCCCGGAGCACCTGGCCGGTCGGTGTCTCGTCGCCCTCCTGGTACGCCCATCGGCGCCGAAGCTCCAGGGGGCTCATCCCGAGCGCCTCGGCGATGCGGTTCACCTGCGTCTCGGCGGCGAACTCGGTCTGTGGCGCCCCGAACCCGCGGAAGGCGCCGTTCGGCGGCGTATGGGTCGCCATCGAGCGGCCCCGGATGCGCACGTTCGGACACCGATACGGTCCCCCCGCGTGGAGTACGCCGCGCGACAGGACCACCGGCGACAGGGTGCAGTAGGCGCCGCCATCCATGACGACATCGATATCCTGTGCCACCAGCCGCCCGTCCCGCATCACGCCGGTGCGGTGACGAACAACCGCCGGATGGCGCTTGGTGGTTGCGCTCAGGTCCTCGTGGCGGTCGTAGATCATCCGCACCGGCCTGCCGACCTTGCGAGCCAGCAGCGCCGCGTGCAGGGCGATCATCGACGGATAGTCCTCCTTCCCACCGAAGCCCCCGCCGGTCTCCGCCTGGACGACCACCGCCTGGGCATCGGTGAGCTGCAGGGCACGCTTCAGGGCGGCATGGATGTAGTACGGGCACTGGCACGACCCATGGACGCTCACGCCGCCGTCGAGCTGCGGGACGGCGATCATCGCCTGGTTCTCGATGTAGAGCTGTTCCTGGTGGCCGACCCGGTAGGTCCCGTCGATCACCAGCTCGGCCTCGGCGAATCCGGCGTCCAGGTCCCCTCGCCCGATCTCGAGGTGCGAGATCTCCTCGGTCGATTCGAGCGGATCGAAGACCGCCGGCAGGCGCTCAGTCCGCACCCGCACCCAACGCTTCGCTTCGCGCAGTGTCTCGCGGTCGGCGGCGGCCAGCAGGCAGAGGGCCTCGGCCTGGTGGCGGATCTCGCCGCCGACCGGGACCAGAACCGGCTGGTCGTCGCGGATCAGGCTGACGACGTTGTCACCGGGGATGTCCGCGGCGGTGACCACCACCACCCGGCTCCAGTCAAATGCCTCGTCCAGCTCGACGCCCAGCAGCGTGGCGTGCGGCTCGGTGGAGCGGATCGTGGCGCCGTACCAGGCGCCAGGGAAGACGAGGTCATCGGCGTACTTCGCGGCACCGGTCAGCTTGGCCGGTCCCTCTCGGCGGAGCGGGGAGCGGTTCGCGATCCGCCCCGGTGTGCGCGTCCCGGCTGGAACGACCAGCGGGTCGGGTGCCAGGAGCTCCTGTGTGCCCGGCGGCAGCACGCGCGTCATCCTGCTCTCTCCTCTTCGGCGGACGATAGCACCGTCGTCGCGGTCATCGGTGACGGCTGAGCTTGCGCATCATCCATGCCCGCGGCGCAGGGCGCGCCCCGGAAGCGCCCCGGTGTGCATGTTGTGGTCGACCACGAGCTGCCCGTTGACCACCACGTACTCGATCCCATCCGGGTATCGGCGCGGATCGTCGTAGGTCGCAGTTGAGCGGACGCGCGCGGGATCGAAGACCACGAGGTCCGCCCAGAAGCCATCCCGCAGCAACCCTCGATCTGCCAGCCCCAAACGCGCCGCGGGCGCGCCGGTCATCTTGCGCACCGCCTCCTCGAGCGTGAGGAG
>Ga0326597_10010513_pt1 | contig 12315 bp, 8 predicted proteins | sample RVTome_12_FD_203789 | JGI IMG/M metagenome (GOLD analysis project Ga0326597, IMG submission 203789) | Soil microbial communities from uranium-contaminated site in the Upper Colorado River Basin, Wyoming, United States - RVT100D185 | ecosystem: Environmental > Terrestrial > Soil > Contaminated >... | reverse complement strand
GCATTGATCAGCTCGAACGCATGCTGCGGTTTGTTGGATCCCGGCAACTCGATCCCGGTATGATTTACGACAGTAAGGACAATCTGCGGCTGATCATTCCGGTACCCAGGTGGGAGGATTATGTCAGTCTGGCCGTTAGCGAGATCCGGTTGTATGGCGCGAACAGTATCCAGGTCCCCCGCCGACTACGGGCAATGCTGGAAAACATGATCGAAGTCTTGCCCGCGTCGCGGACTCCGGCCCTGCGCGAGGAATTGGCGTTGCTGCATAACGCTGTGGAGCGCGAACACACAGATGCCGTGGGCCGCAAGCAGGCCGAAATCGGCGACCGGCAGGGAGTCGGTGGTACCACGTTGGAGAATCCCTGATTACTCAAACCAAAGAGGATCAGATTAAGACTAAAAAATACATTGAAGATGTCATTCCGGCGTGATCCCGGCATTCGCCGGTACTTGACTACGAAATGACATGTCACAATCTGCGAGCTATGCAGAAATTCATTGAAAATCATTCCGGGAACATATTAAAGAATCTGGCACGGATCGCTCCGGGTCTTCCGTCGCTTCTCAATTACCGGCGCAGCTATCTGCACCATGATTTTATTGCCGGTGTTTCCGTCGCCGCCATCGCCCTTCCGGTCGGCGTGGCCTATGCGGAACTGGCGGGGTTCGACCCGGTGGTGGGGTTGTATTCCAGTATCCTGCCATTGGTTGCATACGCCCTGTTCGGCACGTCCCGGCAACTGATTGTCGGCCCGGATGCAGCGACCTGCGCCATGGTGGCCGCTGCCGTTGCACCTCTTGCGGCAGGAAACGCTGAACACTATGCCTCCCTGTCGGTCATGCTGGCCTTTTGTTCCGGGTTGTTCTGCATCATTGCCGGCTTCTTCAGGCTGGGCGCGCTGGCGGACTTTCTTTCCCGCCCCATCCTGGTCGGGTTCCTGAACGGGGTTGCCATCAGTATTGTGCTCGGCCAGATCGGCAAACTGTTCGGGTTTGACATTGAATCAGGCCGGATTATTCCCCGCCTCGTCGAATTCTTGTCCAGGCTGGAGTTGACGCATCTGCCTACCCTCGCCGTAGGCGCCGCTTCTTTCGCCCTGCTGGGTCTGAGCAAGCGCTTTCTGCCCAGAATGCCCGCCGCCCTGCTGGTTATGATTATCACCGCACTGTGCGTGGCGCTGTTCGGGCTCGATGAGACGGGAGTCAAGGTGATTGGGGCGGTACGAAGCGGGTTGCCGCAACTGGAGTTGCCCTCCATTTCGTCAGGCGCGGTGGAGGATATTGTCATCGGCAGCGCCGGCATCGCCCTGATCAGCTTTTCCAGCGCCATGGTGACCGCGCGAAGCTTCGCCGCCAGGAACCGCTACGATATCAATGTTGATCGTGAATTTACCGCTCTGGGTGCGGCAAATATCGCATCAGCCTTCTCACAGGGATTTGCCGTCAGCGGCGCGGACTCCAGGACCGCCATGAATGATGCCTCCGGCGGCAAGACCCAGATCGCCGGACTGGTGGCCGCAGCAACCATTGCCGCCGTACTCATGTTCTTCACCACGCCGCTCAGCTATGTGCCGATTGCGGCTCTTGGCGCCGTGCTGGTCATGGCGGCCGTCGGGCTGTTTGATTTCAATACCATGCGGGAAATCTATCGTTACGATCGGATCGAATTCACCCTGTGTATTTTCACTATGTTGGGCGTGGCCACGGTAGGCATGATCAAGGCCATATTGATCACGGTGGTGTTATCAGTACTCCGCTTTGTTCAACTGGTTGCGCGTCCAAATGCCATTCAGCTCGGTACGGTTTACGGAATGACGGGATTTCACGATCTTGAGGACCATCCGGAAGCGAACACCATTCCAGGTCTGCTTCTGTTCCGGTTTGAAGGCCCGATCGTGTTTTTCAACGCGACCTATTTCAAGCAGAAGCTGCTGGATATGACACGAAAAGACACACGGTGGGTTGTTATTGATACCTATCCGATAACCAGGGTTGATTCCAGCGGTTATTACATTTTGCTCGAAGTAATCGAGCGCCTGTCGCAAAAGGGGATCCGGTTCTGCATGGCCGGACGGCAGGCCAGGATCAGATCGCGCATGAAGAGCATGGGCCTTGACAAACAGGAACCGGGTGTTCGAATCTTTCCCAATATGCAGGCGGCTGCGGATGCATACAAGAATGAAACTCCGGATCAGCGGTAAAAAACATAAATAAACATTACGGAATTAAACAAACGGGGGTGACAAAAATGAATAAAGTTTCCAAGGACAAGGGCGTTATCCTGGTGCTCCTTGACAGGTTCAACAAACAAAGACTGCCCCGGGCACTGGAGATGAAAAAAAGGGTGGATCGCGGTGAACTGCTGAATGAACTTGACCACTCCTTCATCAAGGAAGTGATAACCGATGGAAGAAAACTGGAATCGCTGGTCAAGAGGAATCCGGAATATCGCGATATATATGAAAAAGCCTTCAATCTCTGGCAAGAGATCATCGCCAAAGATCTTGAGAATCAAAAAAGTTATCGTAAATAACCGGTTATCAGGTGTATCCAGTATAATGGTACTGAAAAGGATATAGTCACAGGAAAAAACCAGCGTATACCGACAGGAACGTGCGAATATCAAGAAACAAAGAATCAATAAAAAAATTCGCCGAGGGGACACTACATTGAGGTTTTTCGGGTTGGTCACTATAGCGCTGTCGATCGCTCTGGTGATCCTATGGGGAACACTGGCGCTTTATTATTCCGGCCCCGCCGGGTTGAATACCGCGCTGGCGGCGGTTTATGGCATGTGTGGCCTCGTGACGCTGCTCGGTCTCACCATGCCGCGGTGGCGGCTCCGGATTGCAAGCGGGTTTTTCGTTGTGTTCGCAGTGCTCATGATCTGGTGGAATACCATCGAGCCATCGAATGATCGCGACTGGCAAGCGGATGTTGCCATACTTCCATACGCAACGGAAAACGGCGATCTCGTCACGGTGCATAACATCCGCAACTTCGACTATCGCACTGAAACTGAATACATCCCCGCCTATTACGACAAGACCTTTGACTTGCGCGAACTTGAATCCGTGGATCTCGTCGCGGTCTACTGGATGGGTCCCGCCATCGCCCATACCTTCGTGAGCTTCGGCTTCCAGGGCGGTGATTACCTCGCCGTTTCGATCGAGACGCGCAAGGAACAGGGCGAGGGCTATTCAACGCTCAAGGGTTTCTTCAAACAGTTCGAGTTGTACTACGTGGTCGCGGATGAACGCGACGTCATACGCCTGCGTACCAACTACCGCAAGGACCCTATCGAGGATGTCTATCTTTACCGTGTCCACAAACCGGTCGAGAACGGGCGGCGACTGTTTCTTGAGTACATGCGCAAAATCAATGCGCTTGATAAGCAACCTGAATTTTATAATACCTTGATTCATAATTGCACAACCACCATCTGGTTGAACACGCGGGTCAATCCTGACCATGTACATTTTTCCTGGAAGCTGCTGGCCAGTGGCTATGTCCCGGAGTACCTGTATGAACTGGATGCCCTGGATTCGACCGTTTCTTTCACCGACTTGCAGCGCCGGAGTCATATCAACGCACGCGCCCAAACGGCTGATAAGGCACAGGATTTTTCCAGGCTGATCCGAGAAACAAACTAAACTACCCTCGCCTGCAAAGCGAGGGATTAATATACTGGCGGCTGGAAGACGACTGAAAAAATCTCCCTTCTCCCTCCGGGGCGAGATGGGGGTAGTAACCGAAGCGAAGCTTCGGCCCATCGAGCGGGAATACAGGGACGTATTCCCCGGGGTTTCTGTACCTGCAGGATTGCAGGTACAGAAACAGGGCTGGGGATGAGGGACTGATTGATGGTCACAATGACACCGCTTTCCCTCACCCGCCGCTACGCGGCGGCCTCTCCCGGAGGGAGAGGCAATAAAACAGGCTCATGTTCGCTACACTCACATTTCGCCTGAATTTACTTCGCCACCCTTTGATACGGGTGGACAGATTGACCTTACTGCGTACAAAATGCTCATAAAACAAGGGGGAGGAGACTGATTTGAACGGAAACCTGCATCGTTTCCTGATCAGGGGGCTGTCTGTGTGGATGTTGCTGTATTCAGGCCTTGCCTCGGCCGAATCCTGCAACAATACCGAAGCACAGGCACAGGGCCGCCCCAGAATCGGATTGGTACTGGGCGGCGGCGGCGCCCGTGGCGCCGCGCACGTGGGAGTGCTGAAGGTGCTGGAGGAAATGCGCATCCCTGTGGACTGCATTGCCGGCACAAGCATGGGCGCTATTGTTGGCGGCCTGTATGCGACCGGTATGAATCCCGATGAGATCGAGCGGGAACTGGTGGCGATGGATTGGGACCACATCTTCGACGATGCCCCCCCGCGGCCGGAACGGCCCTTCCGCCGCAAGCGCGATGATGATAACTACCTGGTCAAGAAATATGCCGGCTACGAGAAGGGCAAAATCGAACTTCCACTCGGCTGGGTGCACGGCCAGAAATTCGACGTGGAATTGAGCCGCCTGACCCAGCCCGTTGCCGGCATCACCGATTTCGATAAACTTTCCATCCCGTTTCGCGCCGTAGCAACCAACATCGAGACCGGCCAGGCCGTGGTGCTTGGGTCAGGCAACCTGGCAAGGGCCATCCGCGCCAGTATGTCGGTGCCGGGGGCATTTGATGCGGTGGAGGTTGACGGCCTGCTACTCGTGGATGGTTTCGTCGCCAACAATGTACCCATTGATGTCATCCGGGCCATGGGGGCGGAGATCGTGATCGCCGTGGACGTCGGCACACCACTCTTGAAACGCGAGGAGATCAAGACCGTGCTTTCTGTCGTTGGCCAGCTCTCCAACATTCTGAGCAAGCGCAATGTCGAGGAGCAATTGCGGACGCTGCGCGCGACGGATGTCCTGATCCAACCTGACCTGGGCGAATTTTCGGCCTCGGACTTCAAGGGCGCCGGCAAGGCCATTGTGATTGGCGAAGAGGCGGCGAAGCAAGCACGTGATGCCCTTATGAAGGTTGCCGTGGCGCCCGCAGTTCATCAGGAGTATGCCTCCAACCGTACGACCCGTACCTACGAACCGCCGGTGATCGCCTTCATACATTTTGACAATGAATCCAACATTGGTGACGACGTCCTGGCGGAGCCGTTCAAGGGACTCATCGGCAAACCGCTCGATCAAGCGGCGTTGAAGCACAGCATCGATGAACTCTATGGCTGGGACATCTACGAAAATGTGCGTTACGACATCGTCGAAGAAAACGGCGAAAAGGGCCTGCTCGTGCATGTGGTGGAGAAAAGCTGGGGGCCGAATTACCTGCAGTTCGGCATCGCTCTCGCCACCGATCTTGATGGCGAAAGCACCTGGAACCTGGGCGCGAGCCTCTTGAAGACCGCGCTCAACCGGCGGGCGGGGGAATTGCGTCTCGCCGCGCAAATCGGGGATTCGCCCCTCGTCTTTGCGGAGTTTTATCAGCCGCTGGACGTCGGCCTGCGCTACTTTATTAATCCCCGGGCATTCTATGACAGCCGCGACTTCAGCCGCTTTGAGGGAGGCGACGAGATCGAGGAATTTCGCGTGCACCGCTATGGCCTGGACCTGGGAGCAGGCCGCGTGCTCGGCCGCTGGGGTGAGGCGCGGGTGGGTCTCCGCCGCTTTGCGGGCGAAGCGGATCAACGCATCGGTGATCCCGCGGCGTCCAACTTCGATTTTGACAGCGCCGAGGCTTACCTGCGGCTGAGCTACGATACTCTGGACAACCGAAACTGGCCACACCAGGGTGTTCTGGCCGCTTGGGAGTGGATTGAATCAGTGGAGGCCCTGGGCGCGGATACTGATTTCTCCCAGTCGCTGCTCAGGGGCGGCGGGGCGCATACCTGGGACCGCAACACGGTATTTGGCGGTCTTGAGTTTGATTACACGGTCGACGGGACCGCACCGGTGCAAAACCGGTTCCGCATCGGGGGCTTCACCATGCTCTCCGGATTTACCCAGGACCAGTTGAGCGGCCAGCAGGTATTGCTCCTGCGCAGCGGTTATTACCGGCGACTTGGCAACATTCAGTGGTTGCCGGCCTATGCAGGTTTCTCGCTCGAGTATGGCAACGTATTTGAAGATCGTAGCGACATCAGTCTGTCGCCCGATGATGCGCTGTTGGGGGGCAGTGTGTTCCTGGGTCTGGATACGATACTCGGACCAGTATACCTGGGGTATGGACATGCGGAGCAGGGCAATGACAGCGTCTATTTGTACCTGGGCCGATTGTTTTAACAACAATGGTTCGTCAACTGGATGCAATACAGTATGATTTTGTTCACATACAGTCGCGGGTGTATAGTTTAATTCAGTGAAAATCCCATTCATCCGGATAATCATTATCGAGGTATTCCATGAAGATAACACTTAATCCTGATTTTATTATTATCTGCTTGTGTGTAATTGGTCTGGTAACACCATATTCTCTTGCTGCGGGCGGCGATGAAGGTGTATCTGACTCCCAGGCAGAGGCCCGGGAAATACTCATGAACATGGGCAAGTTTCTGGCACAAACACAGCGTTTCAGTGTGAATATCCTCAGCGGCTATGACGTGGTCCAGGAATCGGGACAGAAAATCGAGTTCAATGATAACCGCAAGGTCATTGTCAATCGGCCGGACCACCTGCGCGCTGAAGTTGAAAAGAGCAACGGGAGCCGGAATCTCGCGGTATTTGACGGGAAAAATATCAAGGTTTCCACCACCACCGAACATGAAAGCGTGTATGCAGAGACGCCCAGTCCCGGCGATCTGGATGCGTCAATCAAGTATCTGGTCAATGACCTGAATATGCGTCTGCCGCTGGCGGTCCTGCTGGTCAGCCAGCTTCCGGCAGAATTTGAACAAAGAGTGCAGGATATTGACTACGTGGAAAATACCAGGATCTTCGGTCATCCGGCGCACCACCTTGCGGGGAGCACCGATACCGTCGATTTCCAGGTCTGGATCAAGGACGGTGACCAGCCACTGCCGCTGCGCATCGTATTAACTTACAAGCATGAGGGGGGACAGCCACAGTTTCGGGCGCTGTTCGCTGAATGGAACCTGTCTCCTGAAATTACGGACTCGACTTTTGCATTTAAACCGCAGGACGGCGCAAAAAAAATCAGTTTCCTGGCGAAGTTGAATGAAATGGGGATCAAGGCAAAAGAACCAGCTGAGCCGACCACTCCCGCAGGAGAACAACCATGAAAACTGATTCATCCATCATCCTGCAAGTTGCCACCGTAGTATTCATAACCCTGTTCTGTATCATGGATTATGCCGATGCCCGCGGAGGCGGCAGAGGAGGCGGAGGCGGCAGGGGAGGTGGTGGTGGCGCCAGCTTTTCACGGAGCGGCCCGGCGGCAAGCGGCAGTTTCTCGTCGAAGTCCAGATCAGCGAGTGCAACCAGGCCTTCGAGTACATCCAGAACATCAACAATGGACAGGAGCCGACAGGCAAGCACTTCACAGTTGAGCGACCAGCGGTCCCAGATGCAAGCGGGCACGGGTGAACGTCAGACACAACAGCGACAGCAGCCCACCTCTGAGCAACAGTCACAACGCCAGCAGACTGCCTCTGATCGCCAGACACAACGTCAGGAAACCGGCACAGACAAACAAACGCAACGTGAACAGTCAGCAAGTGATCGGCAGGAAGACAGAGAGGGAAGCAGGGATGAAGCGCGTGAAGACTGGCAGGACCATGCAGACGATGCACGGGAAGACCGCCAGGACTTCATCGATGACGAGCTGGATGATCACCATGGCGATGTTTACTATGGCTATGGATACTGGGATGACGACGATGACTGGGAAGAAGCGGTGGTTGCGGGAGCAGTCATCGCGGGGACTGTCGCCCTGGCCGCATCAGCTTCCGGATCAACCTCTACAACGACGGTCTACAATTACTATTCGGCACTTCCCTGCACACCCATCACAGCGGTTGTTGACGGCGTGTCTTACTACCAGTGTGGATCGGACTGGTATACCCAGGCATATCATGGCGACAGCATCACCTATGTCATCGTTGCGCCCCCACCGGGGTATTGAGGCCGGCAACAGGAAAGGGGCCGGAGTGTTTTGAAAATCAGTTCCTCCCTTTTATCTTTACCAGTCCACCCGCCTTAATCCTCCCCCAGGGGGAGGAAATTATCAAAGCCCCTTCCCCCTTGAAGGAGGAAGGTCGGGATGGGGGTGAAATGTTTAGTATACTGGATGTTGGTATTCACCACATGACAGTAAATTGTTTCTATAATACTCAATGATTATTTCCTTCATCGTCGCCATGGATCGGAACCGCGTGATCGGCCGCGGCGGCACACTGCCGTGGCGCCTCTCCGCCGATCTCAAAAATTTCAAGGCCATTACGATGGGGAAGCCGATCATCATGGGCCGCAAGACGCATGAATCCATCGGCAGGGTTTTGCCGGGACGGGAGAACGTGGTGATCACTTCCGACAAGGGCTACCAGGCGCCGGGTTGTACCGTTCTGCACAGCATGGAATGTGTTTTGGCAAAATACAGCCACATGGATGAAATCATGATCATGGGCGGCGCCGATCTGTACAGGCAACTCCTCGACCGGGCCGACCGGATTTATCTGACCGAGGTGCATGCGGAACTGGAAGGGGACACCTATTTCCCCGAATTCGATCGCGAAAGCTGGGAGGAAATCGAACGGCAGGATTTCAGGGCCGATGCAAAGAACGAGTATGATTACAGCTTCGTGGTATTGGAGAGGAGCAAATAATCAAAAGCTTTTTTCCTGTCAGGGAATTGAACAATATGGTAGTGCCTCAGTTTGAATTTACTACACTGATTGTGTCATTTCGAAGGAGTGTAAACGACTGAGAAATCTTGCAGTTGTGAAAACCGCAAGATCCCTCGCATACGCTCGGGATGACAAATTGAAGTACTATAAAGCAATACAGGGCTGACCCTGTATATTTTGTCCCCCATTAACCAGTAATAATCGGCAGTGACCCAGTTTGTCATCCCGAGCGTATGCGAGGGATCTTGTAGGGATCCCTCACTACGTTCGGGACGCCTGCGGCGGATTTCTCAGCCACCAAGTGGCTTCGAAATGACATAATTTGCTTTAATATCAAACTGAGGCATTACTGAATTATTTGTCAACCTGTATTGAATGCGTGCGTTATATATAATGTATCCCGGCCCTTGCCCGAGGGGCTTGCGGACAAGGTAAATTTAACGCAAGCGTCCCAAGAGGCGGATATATCACGGAAATTCATGTTCTAAAGAAAACAAAGCGCAAAAATCCAACAGACCATGGACTCTCCTAGCCAATCACCACCACCTGACGCGGTCACTGTCCAGCCACGCAGGCACAGCAGACGAAAAAAAACCCGTTACGGGTGGAAGGTATTTTTGCTGTTCATAGTAATTGCTGGAGTGGCTGCTTATTACTTCAGGGGCGATGAGGAGAAATCCGTAACCAGTATTGCTACTGTGACTGTCCAGCGGGGGGATATTGAAGTCACAGTTACGGCACTCGGCAATCTGCAACCCCTCAATTACGTGGATGTCGGCGCCCAGGTCTCGGGCCAACTCGAAAAACTGCACGTCGACATCGGCGATACCGTGGAGGCGGGCGCACTGCTGGCCGAGATCGATCCGCAGATACTGTTCGCCCGTGTTGAAGCCGGCCGCGCCCAGTTACAGTCACAAAAGGCCCAGTTGGCTGAGCGGCTGGCGGAACTCGAGCTGGCCGAACAGCAGTACCAGCGCCAGGAAAATTTGCTGAGTGAAGATGCGACCAGCCAGGACTCCTACCAGGTCAGCGTGGCGCTCGTCAAAACCAAGCAGGCCCAGATTGCCGCATTGAAAGCCCAGATTGAGGAAACCGAATCCTCGCTCCGGGGTGATGAGGCCGAACTCAGTTATACAAAAATCTACGCGCCCATCAGCGGGACCGTGGTTGCATTGCCGGCACGCCAGGGCCAGACGCTCAATGCCAACCTGTCCGCGCCGGTCATTTTGCGCATCGCGGATCTTTCCACCATGACGGTCTGGACACAGGTGTCCGAAGCGGATGTGCCGAAATTGAAAATCGGGATGGAAGCCTATTTCACCATTCTCGGCAAACCCGGCCAGCGCTGGAGCGGCACATTGCGGCAGATATTGCCCACACCTGAAGTCATCAATAATGTCGTGCTGTACACCGCACTATTCGAAGTCGCCAATCCGGAGCAGCAGTTGATGACCCAGATGACCGCGCAGGTTTTCTTCGTTATTGCCTCCGCCCATGATGTCATTACCGTACCCACCACGGCGTTACAACCTGTTGATGAAAAATCCGGCCGCTACCGGGTTACCGTGATCGGCGCTCAGGGTGTGCAGACCGTGCGTGAGGTGGAGGTCGGCATCAGCAATCGCGTGAGCGCAGAGATCATATCCGGCCTCCGGGAAGGCGAACGCATCGTGGACCATCCGCCCAGAAGCGACACAGCAGTTGACCGGCGCACCCCGTTCCGTATCTTCTGACATGAGCACGGCTCTCATGCACGACCATGCACCGCTCATCAAGCTGGTGGATATCAAGAAGACCTTCTATCCCGGCGGTGAACTTTTTATTGAGGTATTGCATGGTATTTCGCTCGAAATCCAGGGCGGTGAATTTGTCGCCATCATGGGCGCCTCGGGCTCGGGCAAATCCACCTTGATGAACATCATTGGCTGCCTCGATCGACCGACGGCGGGACATTACTACTTTGCCGGTGAAGACGTGGCAGGTCTTGACCGTGATCAACTGGCGCGGTTGCGCAGGGAAGCCTTCGGTTTCGTGTTTCAGAGTTACCACCTGATTGCCACGGCAACCGCGGTAGAGAACGTGGAAATTCCTGCCATCTATGCCGGCGTTACCACCGAGGAAAGGCAGACACGCGCCGTGGAATTATTGACGTCGCTGGGACTGGCCGACAGGCTGCATCATCGCCCTAATCAGCTCTCGGGGGGCGAGCAGCAACGTGTGTCCATCGCGCGGGCCCTGATGAACGGCGGCAAGATTATACTTGCCGACGAGCCTACGGGCGCCCTGGACAGTCACAGCGGTGCGGAAGTCATGAAGTACCTGCATAAGCTGTCGGACCTGGGGCACACAGTAATCCTCATTACCCATGAACGTGACATCGCGCAACATGCGGACCGCGTGATCGAGATGAGGGACGGGATGATTCTGAATGACAGTGCTCCATCACGGCAACGGGCCACCCCGGACCAGTCTCAGGTCATGGCATTTACTGAAAATGGCGATCATACCGCCTCCCTGATTGGTGAGGCGGCCGCGTCGATGTTGATGGCGCTGCGTTCCTTACACGTTAACCTGTTCCGCACCATCCTCACCCTGCTCGGCATTATGATCGGCGTGGCCGCGGTGATTGCCATGCTCGCCCTGGGTGCCGGCGCAAAAAAATCCGTGCTGGAACGCATCGGCTCGATGGGGACCAATTTATTGCTGGTTCGTGCCGGCGCTCCCAATATCCGCGGTACGGACGCCGTTGTGGCAACCCTGGTCCCGGCGGATGCCATCGCGCTGGCGGAACTGACCAATGTGCAATATGCCGTACCGGAAGCGAATGGACCCGTCACGATACGTTTTGGCAACCGCGACGTGCAAACCACGGCCACGGCCACCTTGCCGGAATATCCGGCTACACGCAGTTGGCCATTGACCAAAGGCACATTCTTTATTGCGGATGATGTGCAAAGTTATGCGGCCGTCGTGGTACTTGGCCAGACGGTGGCCAAAAATCTGTTTGGTGAATATGTCGAACCGGTCGGTCAGTTCGTACTGATAAAAAATATACCGTTTCTGGTGATTGGGGTACTGACGCCCAAGGGTGCTACAGCCTGGGGCAGTGATGCCGATGATGTGGTGTTCGTCCCGCTCACCACCGGCAGCTTGCGGTTGCTGGGATACAACTATCTGCGGTCCATCACCGTGGCCGTAAATGACGTCGCCGGTATCGATACCACAGAGAAGGAAATTATCACTTTGCTGCGCACGCGGCATGGCCAGGAAGATTTTCAGGTGCGGAACCAGGCCGCTTTGCTGGAAACCATCTCGGAAACCTATAACACGCTGACATTATTATTGGGCTCCATCGCAGTGATCTCGCTGCTGGTCGGGGGCATCGGCGTGATGAACATCATGCTGGTCACCGTCCGCGAACGCACCCGCGAGATCGGCATACGCATGGCGACCGGTGCGCGCATGCGCGATATCCTGCTGCAGTTTCTGACCGAGGCCACCGTGG
>Ga0326597_10010512_pt1 | contig 12316 bp, 12 predicted proteins | sample RVTome_12_FD_203789 | JGI IMG/M metagenome (GOLD analysis project Ga0326597, IMG submission 203789) | Soil microbial communities from uranium-contaminated site in the Upper Colorado River Basin, Wyoming, United States - RVT100D185 | ecosystem: Environmental > Terrestrial > Soil > Contaminated >... | reverse complement strand
CGGAAGCTGTTCGCGGGTGTGTTCGTTGCGGTCATCCGGAAAGCGCAACAGATCGTTGCCTCTTGGCAACTCTCTGTTGCCTATTTCCGGGAGGGCTGGCACGAGCGGGCCGCCTGCTTCCCGTTTTCCCCGACTCAGCCCCTCTTCAAAGGGAGTGGCTGCCCACTACTGCGGAGCACTGACCCAGCCGGGGCCGGGCCGGGACAGTCGGCCCGACTGGACCAGGCGGTCCATCGACGAGGTCGTCACCGGCCACGAGAACCACTGCTTGATCTCCTCCTGATGCGTGACCACCGCGGCGCGCACGCCCAGCACGACGAGGTCGTCCAGCGCGGCGGAGGGCGAGACCTTGCGGCGCTGCGTCCACGCCTGGTCCCAGCGCGCGAGCGTGGAGGAGTGCCGGTGCGCCGGCTCGATCCCGACCGGCACGAGAGCCTCCCTGGCCACTACCGCACCGGAGCGCTCGAGCTTCTCGCGCGCCGAACGCAGCACCTTCGCGTCGAGCCCGAGCTCGGCCTTGAGGTCGTCGAGGCTCGTCGGCCCCGCGAGCGAGAGGTGGCGCACGATCGCCGCCCCCTCGGGGCCGAGCTGCCCGTCAGCGGCCAGGTCGAGCGACTCGCGGCACAGCGGGTCCACCAGCGCGGCGGCCTCGCGCGAGAGGAAGAGCACCTTCCCGTGGTGGATCTTGGGCGTGAGGACGCCCGGGCGGCCCGCGAGCTCGCCGCCCCAGCGCCATTTCGTGCGCGGCCACGACCCGAAGCCCGCCTTACCCGGCGCGTAGGGCTCCTCGTGCGTGGCGCCGAAGAGGCTCGGCAGCGCCGAGTCGGCCACGAGCGTGAGCAGCCGCCGGTCGCGCAGGAACTCCTCGGCCTCGTCCACGCTGGCCAGGGCGCGGTCGGCGCTGAGACGGCAGAGCCGGATGCGCTCGTGGCGCAGCTCGGCCAGCGTCGGCATGCGAGTGGTGTAGCCGAGAACTAGCGGGCGCGCTTCAGGGCGTAGGCGCTCTTGTCCGCGCTCTCGACCAGCTCCTTGGCGGTGCGCGCGTCGTGGGGGTACGTGGCCACGCCCCAGCCGCGCGAGGGCATGGGGATGGTGCGGCCGGGCTCGAGCTCGACGTCGGTCGCGTCGACCAGGTCCATCAGGCGGCGGACGGCCTTCTCGGCCTCGGCTCGCGGCGTCTCGGGCATCACCACCGCGAACTCGTCGCCGCCGTACCGCGCGGGCACGTCCTCGCCGCGCACGTGCGTGCCGATGACCCGGCCGAGCGTGCGCAGCACCGCGTCACCCGCGAGGTGCCCGTATCGGTCGTTCACTCTCTTGAGCCCGTTGACGTCGAAGTAAGCCACCGACAGCTCGGTGCCGCGCCGCTCGGCGCGCGAGAGCTCTTCCTGCAGGCGATCCCAGAAGTAGCGGTAGTTGTGGATCCCCGTGAGGGCGTCGGTGTTGGCCGCGAGCTTGAGCCGCTCGTGCAGTCCGGCCACCTCGATGGCGGCCGCGAGCTGCGCGCTGACCGCCTGCATCAGCGTCGCGTCGCGCTGCCCGAAGGCGCCCACGCGCGTGCTCAGGAGCCCCAGCACGCCGACGCCGCGGCCGCCGGCCAGCAGCGGCACGATCAGGGCCGAGCGCGTGTCGTCCTGCGAGATCCAGCGCGGGTCGCCCTTCACGTCCTCGACGAGCTGCGTCTCGCGGTTGGTCATGACCCACCCGGCCAGGCCGCTCCCGCGAGGCACGCGCGCGCGCGGGAGCGACGACCACGTGCCGGCGCTCGCGCGCAGCAGCAGGTCACCCGAGACGGGCTCCTCGAGCATGATCGCGAGCCGCGTCCCCGGCAGCCGCCGCACGAGCACCGCGAGGACGCGCTCGAGCAGCTGCTGCAGGTCGAGCAGGGCGTGGAACTGGGGCGTGATCTCCGACAGGATCGCCAGCTCGCGCGCGCCGGCGAGCTCCTGCTCCACCTCGGCCACCGCGCCGCGCGCGGCGATCATCGTCGCGAACTCCGCGACCAGCGCGGGGTCGTAGGCCCTGCCGGCCCCGGCGCGCAGCTCGGCCAGCGCGGCCTCGGACGGGAGCGCCGCGCGGTAGGGACGGTCCACGAGCATGGCGTGGTAGGCGACGACGATGGCGAGGATGCGCGCGAGGCGCGGTATGGCCTCGCCCGCGAGACCCATGGGATAGCCGCTGCCGTCCCAGCGCTCGGACGCGTGGCGCACTACCGGCGCGACGTCCTGCAGGAAGCCGATCGAGGCGATGATCTGCGCGCCCAGCACCGGATGCTCCTGGATCATCCGCCGCTCCTCCGGGCTGAGCGCCTCGGTCTTGGCGAGCACGGAGGCCGGTACGGCGATCTTGCCGATCGAATGGAAGAGCGACGCGTAGCGCAGCGCCCGCAGCTCGCTCTCGCCGAGCGCGAGGCGCTGGCCCAGCGCGACGGCGTCCCCCGCGACCCGGCGCAGGTGATCCTCGCCGTAGCCTTCGCGCGCCTGGATGGTCACCGTGAGCGTCGTCACGGTCGACAGGTAAGCCTCCTCGAGGTCGCCGTAGAGGCGGACGCTGCGCAGGGCCGACGCGCCGATCCCGGCGAGGATGCCCGTCAGCTCGCGCTCCTCGTCGCTGAACTTGCGCGGCTCGGGCCAGGCCACGTAGAGGACGCCCACGGTCTCGTTCGCGGCGCGGAGCGGCTGGACCATCACCGAGCGGTGGCCGCTGGCCAGCAGCATGCCGCGCCCGGGCTCGGCCAGCATCTCGGGGTCGGTCACCTCGACCGTCTCGCCCGCGAGCGCGCGCGCGGTCGTGGCCAGCGTCTTCGGTATGCGTGGCGTCAGGTCCTTGCCGTCGGCGCGCACGAGATCGTCGCCGCCGTGGTCGAGATACACGGCGGCGTTGCCGCCGAGCAGCGTGCTGGTCGCCTCGCCCAGGCGGCGCGCAAGGGCCGTCGTGTCCCGCAGCGACACCAGCTCGACGCCGACGCGGTGGAGGTCGAACAGCCGTTTGGAGAGGCGCGCGGTGCGCTCGTGGAGGTCGGCGCGCTCGATGGCGATCGCGGCCTCGCCGGCGATGTCCTGGAGGAGCTCGAGGTCGCTGGGGCCGTAAGCGCCACGGTGAACGCTCTGGGCCGAGATCGCGCCGATGACCTGGTCGCGCAGGCGCAGCGGCGCGACCATGACCGAACGCTCCTCGACGGTGCCCCAGGCCTGCCGCGGGATGCCCAGCCCGTCCCGGTCCGCCTCGACGTCGCTCAGGAGGATGGGCTCGCCCGTCTTGATGCAGTGCCCCGCGAGCGTGCCATCGAGCACGCGCTCGGTGGGCTCGAGCTCTTGCGAGGCGTCCACCAGGAAGCGGTACTCGAGACGCGTGCGCTCCGCGTTGGCGGTGGCCACGAAGAAGGCGTCGACCGGGACGACCGAGCGCACCTGGCGGAAGACCTCGCGGAAGACCGCGGTGGGGTCGAGGGTCGATCCGACGGCGTGCGATACGCGCACCGCCGTCTCGAGGAGCTGGATGCGCCTGTTCGTCCCGGACCCGAGTCCGGAGAGCCAACGCCTCATCCGCCTTCCTCCGGTCAGGCCGAGGCTATCACCCCTTGACTGCCTGACCGGTCAGCGCCGTATCGGATGGGGTCTCAGCGAGAGCGCAGCCAGCGCTCGACGAGCAGCACCGCGACGACGCCCAGCGCGAGCAGCGCCAGCTCGCCCCAGCCGCCGCGCTCGACCGCGGGCCGCAGCACGACCGCGAACAGCAGGAAGGCCAGGACGGCGCCCGAGACCAGGACGAACGCGGTGCGCGCGCGCACGTCAACGCGGGCCGAAGATGCGGCGCTTGGCCCAAGCGAGCGGGTCGTAGAACTCCGTCACCACGCGCTCCTTGAGCGGGATGATGGCGTTGTCGGTGATGTGGATGTCCTCGGGGCAGACCTCGGTGCAGCACTTCGTGATGTTGCAGAAGCCGAGGCCGTGCTTGGCGCGGATCAGATCGATGCGGTCGTTCGTGTCGAGCGGATGCATCTCGAGCGCGGCGAGCCTCACGAAGAAGCGCGGCCCCGAGAACGCCTGCTTGTTCTCCTCGTGGTCGCGGATCACGTGGCACACGTTCTGGCACAGGAAGCACTCGATGCACTTGTGGAACTCCTGGACCCGCTCGACCTCCTGCTGGTACATGCGCCGCTTTCCGTCTGGGCCGGGCGGCGCGGGCCTGAACGCCGGGACGGTCTTGGCCTTCTCGTAGTTGAAGGAGACGTCCGTGACCAGGTCGCGGACGAGCGGGAACGTCGCCATCGGCGCGACGGTGATGGGCTCGCCCTCGGGCAGGCTCGAGAGGCGCGTCATGCACATGAGCCGCGGGTGGCCGTTGACCTCGGCGCTGCACGAGCCGCACTTGCCGGCCTTGCAGTTCCAGCGCACCGCCAGGTCGGGTGCGGCGGTGGCCTGGACGCGGAACACGACGTCGAGGACGACCATCCCGGGGTCGACCGACACCGTGTACTCGGCGAAGCCGCCCGAGGCGCGGTCCTCGCCGCGCCAGACGCGGACGGTCGCCTCGCGGGTGCCGGTCGCTTCGGTCATGGCCGCACGCCCGCCATCCCGGCCGGTGCGGTGGACTCCATCTCCGGGTGCTGCTCCTGGCGCGGCGGCGGCTGCGCCTCCGCGAGGACGAGCGCGCGCAGATCCTCGGGCAGCTCGGGCAGCGGCTCGGTCGCGAGCTCGAGGCGCCCGTCGCGCAGCCGCGTGACCACGTTCACCTTGGCCCACTCGGGGTCGGCCTTGGGGAAGTCGTCGCGGGTGTGCCCACCCCGGCTCTCCTTGCGCAGTGCGGCCGAGCGGGTCACGGCCTCGGCGACCGTGAGCATCGAGCGCAGGTCGAGCGCGAGGTTCCACCCGGGGTTGAACCGCGCGCCGCCCTTCGCGGCGACGCCCGCTGAGCGCTCGCGCAGTGAGCCGAGGCGCCGGACGGCCTCGTCGAGCTCGCTCTGCGTGCGGATGATCCCGACCAGCTCGTGCATGGTGTCCTGCAGCTCGGAGTGCAGCGCGTAGGGCTCCTCGCCCTCGCCGCCGCGCTCGAGGGGCGCGGCCATGCGCCTGGCGGCCTCGTCCACCTGCGCCGGGTCGACGCGCGGCGCGCGCTCGCGCGCGGCATGCTCGGCCGCGTACAGCCCGGCACGGCGGCCGAAGACGAGCAGGTCGGACAGCGAATTGCCGCCGAGGCGGTTCGCGCCGTGCAGCCCGGCCGCGACCTCGCCCGCGGCGAAGAGCCCGGGCACCGTGGAGGCCGTGGTGTCGGGATCGACGCGGACGCCGCCCATGATGTAGTGCAGGGTCGGCCCCACTTCCATCGGCTCCTTGGTGATGTCGATGTCGGCGAGCTCTTTGAACTGGTGGTACATGGACGGCAGCCGCGCGCGGATGTATTCCGCGGGCCGGCGGGTCGCGATGTCGAGGAAGACGCCCCCGTGCGGGCTGCCCCGGCCCGCCTTGACCTCGGCGTTGATGGCGCGCGCGACCTCGTCGCGCGGCAGCAGGTCCGGAGTGCGCCGCTTGGTCTTGTCCTCGTACCAGGCGTCGGCCTCGGCCTCGGTGTCCGCCGTCTCGGCGCGGAAGAAATCGGGGATGTAGCGGAACATGAAGCGCTCGCCCTTCGAGTTGCGCAGCGTGCCGCCGTCGCCGCGCACGCCCTCGGTCACCAGGATGCCGCGCACGCTCGCCGGCCAGACCATCCCGGTGGGGTGGAACTGCACGAACTCCATGTCGATGAGGTCGGCCCCCGCCTCGAGCGCCATGGCCATGCCGTCGCCCGTGTACTCCCACGAGTTCGAGGTGATGCGCCAGCACTTGCCGACGCCACCGGTGGCCAGCACCACCGCCTTGGCGCGCAAGACCACGACCCTGCCGCTCTGGCGCCAGTAGCCGACGCAGCCGCTGACGCGCCCGTCGTCCGTGAGCAGGCGCTGGATCGAGCACTCCATGAGCACGTCGATCCCGACCTCGACGGCCCTGTTCTGCAAGGTGCGGATCATCTCGAGGCCGGTGCGGTCGCCGACGTGCGCGAGGCGCGCGTAGCGGTGCCCGCCGAAGTCGCGCTGGAGGATCAGCCCGTCGGGGGTGCGGTCGAAGAGCGCGCCCCACTCCTCGAGCTCGAGGACGCGGTCGGGGGCCTCCTGCGCGTGGATCTGGGCCATGCGCCAGCTGCTGACCAGCTTGCCGCCGCGCATGGTGTCGCGGAAGTGGACGTCCCAGCCGTCCTCCTTCCAGACGTTCCGCAGCGCCGCCGCGATCCCGCCCTCGGCCATGACGGTGTGGGCCTTGCCGAACAGCGACTTGCACACCAGCGCCGTGCGCGCGCCCTGCGCCTTGGCCTCGATCGCGGCGCGGATGCCGGCGCCGCCAGCGCCGACCACGACGACGTCGTACTCGCGCTGCTCGGCGTTCAATTGAACACGATCCGCGGGTCGCTGATCCAGCCCAGCGAGAGCAGCCGGATGTAGAGGTCGGTCAGTCCGACGCTGATGAGGCTGAGGATGGCGTAGCTGCCGTGGCGCACGTTGAGCCGCGACACCAGCGAGAAGAGCCCGTACGCGAGCGGCCGCAGATGGAAGCGGTCCAGACGACCGCCCACCAGATAGCGGCAGAAGTGGCAGGAGAACGTGTACAGCGCGATGAGCACGACGTTCACGGTCATCAGGAGCGAGCCGAGCCCGATGCCGAAGGCGTAGCCGCCCGACGCGGTCGGGAAGCGGAAGGCCAGGATGGCGTCGTAGCTGAGAATGAAGACGAGCAGCACCGCCGGGTACCAGGTGAAGCGGTGGATGTTCTGCCAGATGAACGGGACCTTGGTCTCGCCGCCGTACCTCGCGCGGGCGTCGGGGACGGCGCAGGCCGCCGGCGACCAGAAGAACGCGCGGTAGTAGGCCTTGCGGTAGTAGTAGCAGGTGAGGCGGAAGGAGAGCGGGAACCCGACGATCCAGAGCGCCGGCGCGAGGTTCCACCACGTCCCGACGATCGGCCCGAAGGTCAGGTGGTCGCAGTTCGCCGTGATGCACGGCGAGTAGAACGGCGAGAGGTAGGGATCGACGTAGTAGTGGGCGTTGGCGACGCCCGCGAAGAACGAGTAGACGACGAAGGCGCTGAACAGGACGAAGAGCAGCGCTGGCTCGAGCCACCACACGTCCCGGCGCAGCGTGCGCTGGCGGACGGCCGCGGTCAGCGTGGCCACTGCCTGACGGTACGGAGGCGCCTGCGAGAAGGCAAAGATATGGGAGTGCTCATCTCGATAGCCGTAGGCTATGCACGTGGACGTGCGCGACCTGCGCTACTTCCTGGCCGTGGCCGAGCAGCGGCACTTCACGCGCGCGGCCCGCGAGCTGGGGGTGGCCCAGCCCTCGATCTCCAAGCAGATCCGCCTGCTCGAGCAGGAGCTCGGAACTACGCTTTTCCACCGCACGCGGGGCAACGTGGCGCTCACCCACGCCGGCGAAGCGCTGCTGCCCTGGGCGCGGCGCGTGCTCGCGGACGTGACCACGGCCACGGACGAGGTGCGCGAGCTCGCCGGGCTGCGGCGCGGCCGGCTGAGCGTCGGGGCGACGCCGAGCATCACCACGGCGATCCTCCCGGGAGCCCTGGCGGGCATGCGCGCGGCCTACCCCGGCCTCGACCTGAAGCTGCGCGAGGCGGGCTCGCGTGACCTGATCCGCGACGTGGACGGCGGCAGCCTCGACCTCGCGCTGGTGATCCTGCCGGTGCGCCACCGCTCCCTGCGCACGGCGCCGCTGCTGCGCGAGGAGCTGGTGGTCGCGGTCGCCCGCGAGCACGCGCTGGCCAGGCGCGACGCGCTGGCCCTGACCGAGCTGCGCGACCTTCCGTTCGTGATGTTCCGCGAGGGCTACGACCTGCGCGAGACGACGCTCGCGGCCTGCGCGGCCGCGGGGTTCGAGCCGCGCCTCGCGGTCGAGGGCGCTGAGATGGACGGCGTGCTGCGCATGACCGCGGCGGGCCTCGGCGTCGCGGTCGTGCCGAGCATGGTCGTCGCGAAGGGCGGACCGCTCCGTGCCATCCGCCTGGTGCGCCCGCGCCTGGCGCGCACGATCGCGTTCGCCTACCGCAGGGACCGCCCGCCGGCCCGCGCGGCGCGCGAGCTGATGGAACGGGTGTCGGCGCTGGTATCGAGCCGCGCCTGGTTGAGCACGATGCCCAGCGGCTTGGAGAGCATCGGCTCGTCTGCTCCTTGACGGCGCGCGGCGCGGCGAGCACGGTCCGGCCGAGGAGGTGCGAGATGACCACGGCGATGCAGGTCCGGGTGGTCCGCGCGGCCGAGCGGAGCGCTCCCGCGGAAGGCCAGACCGGCGCGAGCAGGCGCTGGCGGATGACCGCGTGTGGGCCGGCACCGTGCTCACCGACCCCGCGGCGTTCTCGGGATGGCACCACCACGGCGAGTACGACACCTACGTCTACGTGATCAGCGGGCGCGTCAGCGTCGAGTCGGGTCCGCAGGGGCGCGACCGCGTGGACGCCGGTGCCGACGACTTCCTCTACATCCCGCGCGGGACCGTCCACCGCGAGGGCAACCCCGACGAGCTGCCGGCGCACGCGGTCGTCGTGCGCGTCGGCTCGGGCCAGCAGGTCTTCAACGTGGAGGGCCCGGGGACCTAGGCGAGCGTGAAGACGCTCACCGGCGCGCTTTTGCCCTTGACCAAGGCCTCGCCCAGCGGGCGCAGAGCGATCGCGCCGCCGAGCTGCGCGGCGGTCGACTCGGAGAGGACGACGTCCACCCCGAACTCCTTGGTCAGCGACTCCATGCGCGCGGCCGTGTTCACGGTGTCCCCCATCGCGGTGTAGTCGCTGCGCTCGGGCAGGCCGATGGCGCCCAGCACCACGTCGCCCGTGCTCATGCCGATGCCATAGCCGACGGTCGGCTCGGCGCGGGCCTGCCGCTCGCCGTTGAGCGTGGTCAGGTCGGCGCGCATGCGCGCCGCCGCGCGCGCCGCCGCCGCCGCACCGCTCCGCGCGTCGCTCATGGCCCCGAAGATCGCCAGCAGCCCGTCGCCGGTGAACTTGTCGAGGATCCCGCCCTCATCGAGCACCGCGCGCGCCATGACCCGCAGGTACGCGTTCACCGTGCCGACCGCGGCCTCCGGCGTGACGCGCTCGGCGAGCGCGGTCGAGCCGCGCAGATCGGTGAACAGGATGGTCGCCGTCCGTCGCTGCCCCTCGAGGCCGAGGCGGTCGCCGGCGACGACGCGCTCGACGACCGTGGGCGGCAGGAAGCGCTCGAGGCCGCGCCGCCGGTCGAGCTCGAGCACCAGCGCCCCGAGGGCGACGACCGTCGCGAGCGCCATCATCCCGTGGTAGTTCCAGAAGCCGAGCGAGTAGACGGGCGCCACCACCATCGCGACCTGGGCCTGGGCCAGCAGCAGGAAGGCGATCGCCAGCGCGGCGTGGCTGGGGAAGCGGCTGCGGGCGAAGTCGGCGGACTGCCGCTGCGCGGCGAAGACCAGGAGCAGCACCGTCGATCCCGCCGCCAGCGCGACCCACGGCCCGTTCCCCTGGACCGTCATCCCGCCGTAGCCGCCGTAGTAGTACGCGACGTTGTAGCCGGTCATGCCCTCGACGGCGTTCGCGACCGTCCAGGGCTGCGCAAGCGAGTAGAGGCCGTAGGCCAGGATGGCCGCGGCCGTCGCGGCGATGAGCCGGCGCGCGGTCAGCCAGGACGAGCGCGCCAGCCAGCCCGCGAGGGGCGTGTAGCGCGCCGCGAACATCCACGCGGGCACGGCGATGCTCAGCTGCGCCGACAGGGCCACGATCGAGCCGGCCGCGACCTCGGCCGCCGTGCCGCGCAGCAGGACGCCGGGCGTGGCCAGGCCGTGCACGGCGAAGATCCCCGCGAGCCACATGAAGCCGATGGCCACGAGCACGGACGGCCAGTGCCGCAGGTCGAGCGCCTGGCGCGCGACGACGATGGCCACGGCGGCCGCGATGAGCGCGACGTTGGTGGTGACGGCGAAGTGCTGGACCGCGTCGTCGAGGCGGACCTCGGAGGCCGGCGGCGTCAGGACGTAGCCCAGTACGCCGAGCGGCACGCCGACCGCGGCCGCTACCAGGAGCGGCCAGGGCCGCAGCGACAGCACGCGCGAAGTCTAGAAAGAGCGAGCGAGCGTCCGGCTCCGCCGGCGCGAGCGAGTTCAACGAGCGGTGTCGAGGCGGCGAGGCCCGAAGGGCCGAGCGCGTTGAAAAGGCTCTAGGAGCGCGCCGCGCGCATCCTGAGCGCAAAGACCAGCGGGATCAGCACGGTCCCGGCCACCGCTGCGGCGACCCAGTACCAGACCGCCTCCCAGTGGCAGATCCCGCGGCCGCAGCCCTCGCCCGCGCGCTGGATCTCGACCAGCAGCAGCGGCAGGCTCGCAGGCGTGGCGACGACGGACGCCGCGATGAACGCCGTCGCCACGGTCGGGAGCGAGCGCTCCAGCCCGCCCAGGCGGCTGTCCACGGCCCGCGCCGACCAGGCCGCCCAGCCGCTCGCGCCGAGGGTGGCCAGCGCGCCGACGGCCACGGACCAGGGAAAACGCTCCTCGAAGAACGCGATGCGCACACCGAGCGCGAGCTCGGCGGCCGTCAGCAGCGCCCGACGAGCAGGGTCAGGGTGGGCAGCCGGGGCTTGGGGCGCTCCGGCGCGCTCACCGCGCTAGCGGTAGGTCGTCCACCATTTCTGGAGGTAGTACATGGCGGCAAGCAGGAGCACCACGGTCACCAGGACCATGTAGAACTCCTGCGACTCGCCTACTTCGGTCAGCACTTCACTGCGTCCCCAGCTTCATAAGATAGTCGGCAACGGCGCGCACCGCTTCCTCGCTGAGGGTGCCTCCGCCGGCGGCGCCGTAGGCCGGCATCGCCGTGCCCGGCTTGACGTCGGAGGGCTTGGTGATCCACTTCACCAGCCAATCGGGGTCGCCCGAGTCCTTGAGGCGCTTGAGCTCGTCGCTCAGCGGCCCGCGCGTGCCGTAGCTCTCGAGATTAGGCGCCAGCGGGTTGGGACTGGTGGCGCCGGCGGTGACCGTGTGGCAGACGGTGCACGTCGCGCGGAAGACGTCCTCGCCCGAGCGCACCGCCGGGGGCGGTGGGATCTGCTCCTCGAGCGGGGGCGGCGGCTCGCCGTGCGTGACGCGGACGTGCGCGACGTCGGCCCAAACCTCGTCGGTGCCATACATGAGCAGGTCGGCCAGCTGCTTCACCTGCCAGTGCGAGAGCGGGCCGCCCTCGGAGCGTGCCCATGCCGGCATCGAGTAGCGCGGCGGGTCGAAGTGCCGGCCGCGGCTGATGGTGTTCTCGATGAGACGGCGCGTGTCGCCGACCGCGGCCGGATCCTCCTTGATGCTCTCGTACTTGAAGGTCGGCTTGTTGAGCGGCAAACCCGGGAGCTGCTTGCCGTCGGGCGTGGTCCCGCCCTTCCCGTCGCGCCCGTGGCAGTCGTAGCAGAACGAGGCGTAGAGGGCCTTCCCGCGCACCACGTCCTGTCGCAGCTGGTGCTCGACGGCCGCGGCGCGCAGCCCGCCCGGGCCCAGCGGGCTGGCCTCGCCCTGGATCACGAAGTAGCCGCCGATGAAGGCGAAGGTGAAGAAGAGCATGGCCGCGCCGATGACGATCTTCTTGTCGAGGTTGCCCGAGATCTCCAGGGGATCGGGCGACGCCGGGATGGGCGAGACGAAATACGGCGTGGGCTGCTCGACCGTCGCCCCGGGTGGGTAGTGCTGCTCGAGCAGCTCGACGCCGTAGACCGGCTTCTCCACGGGCTCGACCTCTTCCTGGTGACGTACCAGGAAGGCGAAGTAGGCGATGAGGCCGGCGAAGAGCAGGAGCGAGACGAGCGCGAGGACGAGGTTGACGTCTAGGCGGACGTCAGGCATCCGCGACCTCGGCGTGCGCGGGGTCCCACTCGTTCTTGGCCCGCACCAGCAGGTTGAGCGGATTCGTGTCGACGACGATCGACCCGCCCTCGTCGCTGAGGTGGAAGAGGTCGAGCGGACGCGGCGCGGGACCACCCTGCACGATCGCGGTGTTCTTGTTGAACAGCGATCCGTGGCAGGGACAGTGGAACTGGTCCTCGGCGCCGTTCCAGGGCACCGCGCAGCCCAGATGGGTGCAGCGGCGAAATGCCGCGGCGATCGCGCCGGGCGCGTGGATAAGGAAGAACTTGCCCTCGATCAACAGTTGCGGCGCGTCGTTGGTGGACGCGAACTTGGCCAGGATGTCCTGCTTGCGGCCGGCCGGGATCTTCCCGCCCAGGCCGGTGATCTTGTTCACCCACAAGAAGGGCAGGAACACCGCGGTGATCTCGG
>Ga0326597_10010511_pt1 | contig 12317 bp, 15 predicted proteins | sample RVTome_12_FD_203789 | JGI IMG/M metagenome (GOLD analysis project Ga0326597, IMG submission 203789) | Soil microbial communities from uranium-contaminated site in the Upper Colorado River Basin, Wyoming, United States - RVT100D185 | ecosystem: Environmental > Terrestrial > Soil > Contaminated >... | reverse complement strand
GCTACACTATGTCATGGAATCCGGCGCAACGGCGGAAACCGCGGGGGTGGGCAATGAAGGCGTAGTCGGAATTCCGTTGTTCATGGGCGGGAATACCACGCCGAGCTCAGCCGTGGTGCAGACCTCCGGCCACGCCTATCGGCTGGCGAGCCGCCGGCTGAAGGACGAATTCAATCGGGGCGGTTTAATGCAGCATTTGTTGCTGCGCTACACCCAGGCCCTGATCACACAGATGACCCAGACCGCGGCCTGCAATCGGCACCACTCGGTCGAACAGCAGCTGTGCCGCTGGGTGTTGTTGACCCTCGATCGAGTCGCTACGCCGGAGTTGATCGTGACACAGGAATTGATCGCCAGCATGCTCGGCGTGCGCCGTGAAGGCATTACTACGGCCGCCGGGAACCTGCAGCGTGCCGGTGTTATCAGCTACCGCCGTGGCCATATTAAAGTGCTCGAGCGCTCCGCACTGGAGAGGCACGCATGCGAGTGCTACGCGGTGGTCAGGAAGGAACTGGACCGCCTGCTGTCCGATGTGCAATACCGCCAAGCCGTTGCGTGAATTCAATTCGGCTCGAACAATGGTAGCCGCGTTCGGATTGCTGTCGCTACGGTTTTGCGCTTAGCGGCGTCATGCTATTTTTCCGGCGCGGGAAACGCGCCAGCCCCACCGTCCGCATGGCAACATGCTGGTCACAGGGCAGTGGTCGCTGGATGGCGCGGCCTGGCTATCGGGAATTCGTCGTCACATCTTTGGTGCCGGTCACTGCAACATGCACCCGGCGATCGGGCTGCAGGCAGGCGATGACCTTGACGCTCCTCGCACCTTGGCAGTCGCCAGCTTGGGTGACGGGTTGCGTCTCGCCCTTGCCTTCCGCACTGACGCGATCGACCGGGACATCTTTGCCCACTAGGTAATCCTTCACTACGTTCGCGCGCCGTTCCGAAAGCTTCTGGTTGTAATGATTGCTGCCGAAGCGGTCGGTGTGACCGGTCACGAAGATCGCGTCGTACTGCGCACCACTCAACTGGCGCGTAAAATCGTCCAGTGCTGCCTTGCCTTCGGGCTTGAGCACGGACTTGTCGAACGCAAACAACGCGTCTGCTGAGAATGTGATGCTCTGCGGCGCCACTCTCGCCGGCACAGGGGCGGGCGCGGGTTTCGGCGGCGGCGGGGCAACGGCCACCTGCTTGGGCGCAGGTGCTGCGGCCTTCTGAGCGACGGGATCACAGGGTTCGACCGAACGCTCCGGCGTCCAGTCGCTGTCGCGCCAGCACAGACCCGTCGTGGAACTGGTGGTTATGTTGTTCCCGTACGAATCAACTAAGTAACCCTGGTTCTTGGTATCTTGGGCGGTCGACATACCCGGGAATAATGTCGCGGCAATCCCGACAAGGATCAGTGTTTTTGTTGCGTTCATGATCGTCACTCCTGTTTGTCTCGAATGGCGTGGGCGCGTTCCCACTCTTGCCGGGCTGCGCTCAGCCTCTATACATTGTTCCCTATCCCTTCAGTATTCGTCGTGCGCTAGCGCACATACTCTATTAATAGTTACGCAGCCGGATGACGTTCCGCTTTCTCTAAGGACAACGGCGATTGTTAATGAAAATCCATCCTCGAAGTACTCTGCCAGTAGCGGGAAAAGGGAGGTTGCGTTAGCGAGCATCAGGCGAGTTCGTCGGCAAATTGATGATTGACATCGCGATGATGGGCTTCATCTGCGCGCACGGCGATGATGACATCGCGCAAGCGCGCATCGGGCGCAAGTCGCCAATAATCGATTGCGATCCTGGGCGCCGGGACATTGGCGTGGATCCCATTGTCTACACCTGCCAGATATTCCGTGTAGCTGTAGACGGCTTCTTCCTCGAAATACCCCACGACGCGATGCGCGGTCCTGGGGGATATGAGGTACAGGAGGAAAAAAAAGTTGTAGAAGATGCCTTGAGCCAAAACAATGAGCAGGCGCTCGGATCCCGAGGGCTGGGCGATGTGAATGAACGTCATCAAGTGCATGCGTTCATTCTCCGCTTCTTCCAGAAGCGTGTGGATCCAGCCGCGATCTCCCTCAATGCGCCGCAGGGAATGCAGATGTTGCAAGGCGCCGCCGACCATGCCCGGTACGGCAGCGATCGTTTCTAGCACTACTGCGCGATGGCCATACCGACGCGCGAAAAACGCGTCGGCGAAGAATCGCAGCAACCGGGTGAAAATATAGGCGACCCGATCGGAGAAATCCTTTGGAGCGTAGTGCCGCTCAAGCGGCGTCATAGCAGACATGGCCTCATCATCCCCGTGTTCGGCGGCAAATCCTGTGCGCAAGCGTACAGATCGAATGGCGCAACACGGGCAGGGCTCGCATTCTCGGCCAGCGCGCTTTGAACAGGCCCCAATGCAAAACGCCCCGGCAAGATGCAGGGACGTTTCTAGCCATCGGTTATGCCTGCTGTTGTTTATGCCCGAGGCTCACCTTGCTCATTGACACTAATCGTCGGTCCGGGCGGGGCTGTCAACTGCACGCGATGCTCCTGACCGCGGAAATGGTATGTGACATCCCAGTAGTCTGGCCGAGCGTCGCTGGATACGTTTTCGCATCGTTGGACGTCCTGCGTTTGCGCCTGCTGTCCGCCGCCTAAGCGACCGATGTTGGCGCCTGCCGCGGCCCCAGCAACCGCGCCGCCGGCAGTCGCGATATCCTTGCCGCTTCCGCCGCCGACCTGGTGACCGAGAATGCCGCCGATGATGGCGCCGGCAATTGCCGCCGGAATATTAGCGCTACTGCGCTCTTGCGAAATTTGTTCGCGCTCGGTCCAGCAACGCTGTTCGGGTGTCCCCATCACCGCCCGAACTGACGTCACGTTGGCCTCATACACGCGTTCCTGATTACGGCGCCGATAGTCCCGACCCGCGACAGACGCGCGTGCATAGCGATTGTCGTCGATGCGTGCGTTCGTGCTCACGGCCCGCACCGATGAAACGCGATTGTTCAAGCCCATCGATGCCAGTGACGGATACCGGCCCGGACGTAAGACCATACAGCGTCCATCGAAGCGGGCGCCTTCGCAAACCTCCCAGCGCTCGCCGAGAACCTCGACCGAGGAGGCACGGTCATTGAAGCCAAAGCGCCCGAAGTTGCCGACTTGTCTTTCCGTGGTGAAGGATCGGCCGCGAAAGCCTTCGTGCTCGTAGAAGGTGACTTGCGCCACCACCGGAGCAGGCGCATAACGATTTTCGTCGATGCGCGCGTTCGTGCTCAGAACTCGCACCGATGAAACGCGGTTGTTCAAGCCCATCGAGGCTAGTGACGGATACCGGCCTGGACGCAAGACCATACAGCGTCCGCTGAAGCGCGCGTCTTCGCAAACTTCCCAACGGTTGCCGACGACTACGATCGATGAAGCACGGTTGTTGAAGCCAAAGCGCTCGAAGTTGTCGACCCGCTGTTGCGCTGTGAAAGACCGGCCTGCAAAGCTTTCATGCTCGTAAAGCGTGACCTGTGCCGCCGCTTGGGTGGCGAAAGCCACTCCTGCGACTGCCAGTGCGTATCGCAAAATTGCATTCATCGATGCCTCCTGCAAATAGTGGCGCATACCGAAACCAATATCGAGCGTCGGTATGCCATCTTGATGCGCGACACAATTCGGCGTCGCCGAATGTTGGCACAAGACTCCGCTGGACGTTGGACTGCATCCTTGGGGTTAAATCACCGTCTTGCTCGTACTTTTATCCAAGAGCACAAGGTAACAATATTCGGACTATGCAGCACCATGGAACCGTAAGTCCGTGCGAAAGCGAACATTGCGTGATCCCGTGCTGCTCCGGTTCTGCGCGAATGTGCGCTAACGTACGGAATCCACAAGTTACGCAGGGGAAAATTGCCGCCTGAAAACCGACATCGGAGATCGACATGAACACGAAATGTGCACGGGCGTTTGTGATTGCCGGACTACTGGCTGTCGGTCAGGCAATGGCGGACAAACCGCCATGGGCAGGCGGTGGCAAGAGCGGGAAGAGCGAGCAAGGCGAGAGGCGCGGCAACGACGACAGCCGGCAGCGCGGTGGCGACCAGAGATCGTCACGCGAGCACACCGAGTCTCCAGCCAGAAGCCCTGCGCATTTCGGCGAGCGCCACCGGACTATCGTCCATGACTACTACAACGAGCAGTATCGCGGCGGTCATTGCCCCCCGGGATTAGCCAAGAAGCACAACGGCTGCATGCCGCCCGGACAGGCCAAAAAATGGTCTGTCGGCCGGCCGTTGCCGCGCGAGGTGATCTATTACGATGTGCCATCGACGCTCGTTGTGCAGTTCGATAGGCCGCCGGCTGGGTATCGCTACGTGCGAGTGGCGGGTGACATCCTGCTCATCGCAGTTGGGACGCGAATGGTCATCGATGCGATACAAGATCTAGGCAGGATGTAACGAATCCGTTGGCGAATTCATACTTTCGGCGCGCGCGGAGGACGCGATGAATATCCGGGAGAGGATATTCCATGGACTATTTGACGCGTCAGGATCGCCGGCGTGAGGGGAAGAGTTTTTCTACGCGAAACGCGATATGGCATGTACGAAGGCGTTTACACCATCAAAACGAGGGACCGAATCGCACCCCACAGCAGAGTTACAGCCATCCTGCGCTTGGGTGGCCGTGATTCGAGCGCAGTATGGGGTCAATCCTTGTTCACCGCAATCGCTCCACGCACAGGGCCTGACGGATAGGCAGAAATTGCGCCAATTCCGCGGCCGCAGTTGACGGGGTCGCGCGTGGAGTTGGACGTAATACCCTCCCATATTCTCGCTCTATGTGCGCTGGCGCGCAGAACGCTCGGCGGAAGCCAAGGACAATAGCGATGGGCGTTCTATCTTCTACCTCCTCCCTAGTAGGACGCCTGCAGTATTCGGACCCGGAACGGGATTCCCGTTTCGGGTTCTTTTTTATTGTTTTAATTCTCTGGAGATTCTGACCATGAAACAAGTAAACGGCATTTCTGCTTTTCTTATTGCCATCCTGTTTACGGCTATCGCCGGTTGCGCGTCCACTTCGACGACCGAGGGCACAGGAGAATACATTGACGACTCCGTTATTACGACCAAGGTGAAGGCGGCGATCCTCCAGGATCCTTCGCTTAAAGTCGCTGAAATAAACGTCGAGACGTTCAAAGGTATCGTGCAGCTGAGCGGTTTCGTCAAGTCTAAGGCCGACATCAACCAAGCGGTTGCGGTCGCGCGTGGAATCAGCGGAGTAACGTCCGTAAAAAATGACATACGGCTGAAGTAAAACGTAGTGTCACTACTCGTCATTCACGAAGTTATTCACTCAGGAGAGTCGTTATGACCAAGATAAAGAGACTCGGATCAGTGCTCGCTGCGTCTGCTGTTTTGACGCTGATTGGCTGCGAAACCATGAACACACCCGGCCCGATGTCCTCGTCTCAGCCGGTCAGCTCCGCAGGCGCTTACGCGAGATCAGGCGTGGTGCATTCCATCGATCGTGTCCAGCAGGGCAACAGCGGAATCGGTGGAAGTGGGATCGGAATCGGTACCATTGCGGGCGCGGTGGTGGGGGGTGTTCTCGGCAATCAGGTGGGCGGCGGAACGGGAAAAACGGTGGCTACCGTCGCTGGCGCCGCGGGCGGCGCCTATGCCGGGCATGAGTTGGAGAAGCGCCAGCAAACGCCGGATGGCTATAAATTCACTATCCGTATGGACGGCGGGTCGTATGAAACCCTGACGCAAGACACCAACCCTGATATCAGAGTCGGCGACCGGGTGTGGGTCGACAACGGTGTCGTACGGCGGCGATAGTCCGGTGATCGCGTCGCATTGCCGCTGCGGCGGAATCGCGGAAGTTATGACATGTCGACGTTTAGTAAACGATATCTGGAAATGAAGCGGGCCGCCCAACGCGGAACAGGGGGGGCACAACGGCCGAGAATCGTCACCTTGGATTCGCTCCGGCATTCATGGGTTCCAGTACTGGCAGGGTCTATCAGTGCACCTTCGTTGACGGTCGGCCATCTCCGTTTCACGTGCTCGACGGTCTGCCCGATGCCTTGGTGATTGCGCGTGATCGCCGAGGCCGGCCCTCTCGTGTTCTAAACCATTCCGCGCTATGCGCGCAAACGCACGGAAGTGGCCAAGGCATTGCGAGTAACGTGCATCACTGCTCGCGATACGGCGCGCATCGTTTTTTAACAGTCACCTGGAAGGAATCATCATGAGTTATTCGAAACTGTTTACAGCAACATTGGCGGCGCTTGCATTGAGTGCATGCATTAGTGCACCCGCTGGTCCGGCCGGACCGACAGGCGCAACCGGATCAACCGGATCAACCGGGGCAACCGGATCGACCGGATACACGGGTGCAACAGGAGATACCGGTGCAACCGGCGTCCAAGGCGAACGCGGCAACACCAACGCCGGCACGGTCGTGATTGTTCCGGCGCAATAGATTATTTACCGTCGCGCACGATATTCATTCACCAGATAAAGGCATTCGTCATGAGATACTCCATATTGTTTACCGCAGTGTTGACGGCGCTCGCTTTGAGCGCATGCGAACGGGAGACCGTGATCGCTCCCGTACCCGCCGTGAACGTTGTTCCCGTCCCGGGGCCAGCGGGACCGACCGGCGCGACCGGCGCCACGGGCGCGCAGGCTGAGAAGGGCGACACGGGCGCTACCGGGGCCACTGGGGCGACTGGATATACCGGTGCAACCGGCGCTGAAGGCGTCCAAGGTGAGAGCGGCAAAGGTGGCAGTACCGTCGTCATTGTTCCTGCTGACAAATAATTCCGGCCGTAACAGGCCCTGCAGCTGGAAAAAAAAGCCCGCGCGAGCGGGTTTTTTTTCAATGTCGGCGCCCTGGCATCAGCGGCCTGGCTCAATGTTGTTTTCGACAGCACGCTTTCGCGCCAAGGACGCAGTGATTTTCGGGCACATCTCGCATTTGTCGCGATGTGTGCGCAAGCGCACAGAGTGGCGTCGACAAACGCCGAACAATGGGGTCAACGATCATGAATACACAAACTGACAAATCCGACTCGCTGCTGCCCGCGATCGTAGTCATCGCGGTGATGCTATTCGGTATCGTTGGGATCGCGCGTATTGCGGGATGGCTCCCCAATTCGATTTTCGATTTCGGCAATGTTCCTCCAGTCGAAGTGCTTTCGAAGGCCGCCAAGCTAATGGCAAGAGCCGATCGGCCGTACGCGCCCAGCGACGCTACTAGCAAGGCGCGTTGCCCCGAATGTGGCGTAATCGTGTCGATGCGCGAGATCGGCCTGAACGTCCCGAGCGCCGGTCATGACGCAGTGAGCGAAACCTTGGTCAATGCCGAAACCGAGCCGGCGGAAAGCGACGCCAGAGGCTACGAATTCAGCGTACGTCTGTCGGGTGGCGCACGCCGCGTGATCATTGCCCCGAACCGTGCACGCTGGCGGGTGGGCGAACGCGTGATCATCATCGACGGTGCAAACGCGTCGCAGCCATGACGACCACATGGATCGACGGCGGGGCAACGCCCTTGCCCGATCCCGCGGGTGAGACGATTGTGGCGCCCGAGGCGCCTGTCGCCGCCGTGCAATCCGTGCCGGTTGCTGGGAGCATTGTCCGTTATTGGCGTATGAATGTGGCGGTCAGCTTATTGGCGATAATTGCGGTCGTTGCCGCGCTGTATCTGGCACGCGCGTTCTTTATTCCCTTGCTCATCGGAATCTTCGTGAGCTACACGCTGAGCCCGGTAGTAAATTGGCTGAAACCGTGTCGCGTTCCGCGTCCCCTGGCGGCCGCATTGGTACTGGTCGTGCTTACCGGCGGCCTGTCGTGGCTCGCATGGTCGTTGAGCGACGATGCTGCGGCAATGGCAGAGCGCCTTCCCGAAGCCGCGCAGGCGCTGCGGATGAAACTGAATGCAGCACGCCGCGGCATCCCCACCCCATTGCAGAACATGCAGGAAGCGGCGACGGAACTGCAGGGAGCCGCCACCGACGCCGGCGCGAAGCCTGGAGCGCGCGTCAAAGAGGTCCGCGAGCCGGAGTCCGCGGCATGGTTGCAAAACTACGCGATGGCGCAGACCACACTGCTGTTTGCGGTGATCGCGCAGGCGCCGATCGTGTTGTTGCTCGCCTATTTCCTGCTTGCCTCAGGCGAGCATTTCCGCCGCAAGCTGGTGCAGTTGGTCGGGCCCTCCATGTCGCGTAAGAAGGACACCGTGCGCATTCTCGATGGGATCAATGAACAGATCCGGCTCTACCTGCTCGCCATGTTCGTGTCGAACGTGCTGGTCGGCATCGGGACCTGGCTCGCGTTCGCAGCGCTTGGAATTGAGCAGGCGGGTGTATGGGGTTTCGCCGCCGGTGTACTGCATTTCATTCCCTACCTGGGGCCGGCAATTATCGCGCTCTCCAGCGGCGTGGCGGGCTTTCTGCAACTGGGGTCGCTGCTCCAGGGACTCGCGGTCGGGAGTATTTCGCTGCTTGTGGCAGGCACGATCGGATTCGGATTCATGACCTGGCTGCAGAGCCGGTTCGCGCGCGTGAACGCCGCGGTGCTATTCATCGCGTTGCTGTTTTTCGGTTGGCTATGGGGGGCCTGGGGTCTGCTGCTCGGTGCGCCGCTGATCGCTATCGGCAAAGTCGTTTGTGATCGCGTCGAGCCGCTCAAACCGTTCGGCGAGCTGCTGGGGCGCTGAGGATCGTGGCAATGCCGGCGATTGATCTCTAAAGAAGGCGCCGCGAAGATTTTCAGTCATATGTTCGCCGGAGAACAGAACATTCCGGCTATGAAGCACAAGATGGCCGCAATGAATGGTGGTCCCCAGACTTGGCTACCGCACAACGGGGCTCACCAAGTTGTAACCGCGGAAACGCAAACGAAGCAAAGGATACTTGCCATGTTATATACCATCGCTGTCATTCTGCTCATCTTGTGGCTGCTCGGGTTAGTCACTTCCACTACGATTGGCGGATTCATTCATGTACTCCTGGTGTTCGCCATCGTGGTCATCCTACTTAGAGTAATCAGCGGACGACGCGCCGTGTGATTCTGTTCACCTTTAGTAGCAAAACTGGAGATACATCATGATTCGCAGAATACTGGCAATATTGATGTTGTTGGGTACGGTCGCAGGTTGCAATACGGTGGAAGGCATGGGAAAAGACATTGAACGCGGCGGCGAGGCGACGCAAGATAAAGCACGCGATGTGAAGAATCGCATGTAATCGATGCGGGGCGAATTGGACGATTTCTTTCTTGTGTCACTCTCCAGGCTAACATAGACGCAAAATCGGTCGCGGCTGCTGCGGCCGGTAATAGGAAGGGAATGTCCGCGTGCAGGCAGTCGAGACGAGCATTCTGACGATCAACGGCGGCTCATCGAGCATCAAGTTTGCGTTGTTCTCTGGCGATCGATCGCCACGCATGCAGCTGAGCGGCCAGATCGAACGCATTGGACTGCCCGAAACCGTCCTCTCCGTCCGAGGCATCGATCAGAGCGAGAAGGTCACGCGGTCGATCGCGGCCAAAGATCACGCAGCCGCTGTGGAAGTGCTGATGGATCGGATCGAAGCGCACGAAAATGGCGGCGCTCTGGTCGCAGTGGGGCATCGTGTCGTGCACGGCGGTCCGAATTACCATGACCCGCAACGGCTGACTTCGGCACTGATGGAGGAATTGCGTCGGCTCATCCCTTTGGATCCAGAACACTTGCCGGTGGCGATTTTGCTGATCGACGCGCTGGGTCGCCGCTTTCCGCAGCTGCCGCAAATTGTTTGCTTTGATACCGCCTTTCACCACGACCTGCCGCGTGTGGCGCAGCTCTTGCCGATTCCGCGACGCTATGCGGCACAAGGCGTGCGCCGTTATGGATTTCACGGACTTTCGTATGAGTTTTTGCTCGCGGAATTGAAGCGCACCGAGGGAGCGGCCGCGGCCGGGGGCCGGATCATCCTTGCGCACCTCGGCAATGGCGCGAGCCTCGCCGCGGTGCGTGATGGTAAGCCGATCGACACGAGCATGGGATTCACACCGGCGGCAGGTGTGCCGATGGGCACCCGCACTGGCGACCTCGATCCGGGTCTTGTCTGGTTCCTGGCGCGAACCGAAGGTTTAGACGCGCAGCAGTTCGATGAGCTCGTCAATCGCAAATCCGGCCTGCTCGGCGTCTCCGAAATCAGTTCCGACATGCGCGACTTGCTGCGCCGTGAAGCTGAGGACACGCGGGCGGCCGATGCGGTCGCGTTGTTCTGCTATCAACTGAGGAAATGGATCGGCGCGTTTACGGCCGCATTGGGTGGGCTGGACACGCTAATTTTTGCGGGAGGCATCGGCGAAAATTCTTATATCGTGCGTGCGCGAGTTTGTGCTGGACTAGGATTTCTCGGCGTCGAGATCGACAGTGTGCGAAACGAGGTAAATGCAGATGTGATCTCCACGGATGCCTCCCGGGTAAGCGTCCGTGTCATGCACACGAACGAAGAATTGGTGATTGCGCGCTCGGTCTGGCGCATTCTTGGACTCGACGCGAAGGAATAGAGGATCAAACCATGCGCAGAACAGAGCGGGCCATGCAAGCTGAATGTTTCAGCACGAGGACGCGGGAGAAAAACTGCAATGGATAGCGCCAGCGACGGCACGGCATTGTCGGATGCGCTGGTCGTCTTCGGTGTCACTGGCGATCTCGCACATAAGATGATCTTTCCCGCGCTCTATGCGATGGCGAAACGAGGCGCCCTCAACGTTCCGGTGATCGGCGTCGCGTCCTCGAAATGGACGCAGGGGCAACTGCGCGAACGGGCAACGGACAGCATACGCAAATTCGGTGGGAGCATTGACCATCGCGCCCGTCGCCATCTGCTCTCTGGATTGCACTATGTCAACGGCAACTACAACGACCCGCAGACCTTCAATGCACTGAAGAAAGCATTGGGCGATGCCCGGCGTCCGGTGCACTACCTCGCCATCCCGCCGTCGCTGTTCCCGACTGTCATAAAGGAACTAGGTGCAGCCGGTTTGGCGGATCAGGCGCGCGTCATTGTCGAGAAGCCGTTCGGACGCGATCTGGCCTCGGCGAGGGCCCTCAATCGCGTGGCTCGTTCCGTGTTTCCGGACGACGCGATCTTCCGCATCGATCACTTCCTCGCGAAGGAGGCGATCATGAATATTCTCTACTTCCGCTTTGCCAATTCGTTCCTTGAGCCGATCTGGAACCGCAACTATGTCGCCAGCGTCCAAATCACGCTCGCGGAGGATTTCGACATAAAGGGGCGCGGCGCATTCTACGAAACCGCTGGCTGCCTGCGCGATGTCATCCAGAACCATCTGTTCCAGATTGTCGCGTTACTCGCCATGGAGCCGCCGACCTATAGGGGTTTTGGCGCGGTGCACGGTGAGACCGCCGATGTTTTGCAGGCCATGCGTCCTCTGCAGTCCAGCGACCTGGTGCGCGGCCAGTACGTCGGTTACCGTAAGGAACCGGGCGTGGCAGAGAATTCTGATGTCGAGACGTTCTGCGCTCTGCGGCTTTTCATCGATTCGTGGCGCTGGGAAGGCGTACCGTGGTACCTGCGTTCCGGCAAGTGCCTGGCCGCGACCGCAGCCGAGGTGATCGTGCAGCTCAAGCCGCCGCCCCAGCGTTTGTTCGCTGACTCCGTGCCGGCGGCCGGACTGGCGAACTATCTGCGCTTTCGGCTATCGCCGAATTCCGCCATGGCCCTCGCCGCGCGAGTCAAGCGCGTGGGCGAGGAGTTCGTCGGCGACCAGCGCGAGCTTTTCCTTCTCGATGAGCAGCCAGGAGAGGAGGCGCCGTACGAGCGGCTTCTGAGCGACGCCATGGCGGGCAACGGCGCACTCTTTACGCGCGCGGACGTGGTCGAGGCGGCGTGGGCGGCGGTAGATCCGGTGCTGAAGAAGCATCCGCGGACCAGGTCCTACAAGCGCGGCAGTTGGGGGCCTAAGGAGGCCGACGCTCTAATTGCGGCCGATGGCGGGTGGTACAGCCCGAGGTTATCCGATGCCACTTCAAATTGACGACTATGCAATGATCGGGGACTGCCATACCGCGGCATTGGTTGGCCGCGACGGCTCCATCGATTGGTTATGTCTGCCGCGATTCGATTCGGGTGCGTGTTTTGCGGCGTTGCTGGGAGAGCCCGCGCACGGGCGCTGGCTGATCGCTCCCGTCGCAGAAGCGCGTAGCACCCGGCGCAGATACCGCGATGGCACACTGATTCTGGAAACCGAATTCGAGACCGATGAGGGCGCCGTGCGGATCATCGACTGCATGCCGCTGTCGAATGAGCGCTGGGATGTGCTGCGTAT
>Ga0326597_10010510_pt1 | contig 12318 bp, 9 predicted proteins | sample RVTome_12_FD_203789 | JGI IMG/M metagenome (GOLD analysis project Ga0326597, IMG submission 203789) | Soil microbial communities from uranium-contaminated site in the Upper Colorado River Basin, Wyoming, United States - RVT100D185 | ecosystem: Environmental > Terrestrial > Soil > Contaminated >... | reverse complement strand
AAATGCAATTCCTGTCAGGAAATCACTTTGGGTAGCAGTTTGGATGTAATTGAAATCGACGGGGCTTCCAACAACAGCGTGGATGACATCCGCAGCTTAAGAGAAAACGTTCGCTACGCCGCGGCCGGTGGAAAATATAAAGTCATTATCCTGGATGAAGTGCATATGCTTTCCAATTCCGCTTTCAACGCCTTGCTCAAAACTTTGGAAGAGCCGCCACCACATGTAATCTTTGTCTTCGCCACCACCGAACCGCAAGAAGTTCCGGAGACGGTTTTATCCCGCTGCCAGAGGTTTAATTTCAAAAGAATCGCTCTTGCGGATTTACTGGAAACCGCGAAAAAAATCGCTCACAAAGAAAAAATTGAATTGGAAGATGAAGCGGCTTTCATCTTGACTAAAAGGGCGGAGGGGTCGGTGCGAGACATGCTCTCTCTTTTGGACCAGGTGGTCTCTTTCAGCGGACAGAAGGTTTCGGCTGACCTGATTTTGCAAACTTTGGGACTGGTTGACCAGGAAGTATTTTTCCAGCTGAACGAAGCCATTGTCAAAAAAGATGCCAAAGCCGGGATTTCCTTGGTTCAGCAGGTTATAGATTCCGGCGCGGATATAAAAGAATTTGTCATAGGTTTAACCGAACATTTCAGGAATCTTCTGATGGCTAAAATTTCAGATCATGAAAATTCATTTTTACCACCAGTCTACGCTGAAAAGTATCAGAAAGAATCAGGTAATTTTACTGCGGAAGATTTAATAAGAATGCTTAAAATTACCACCGATTTGGAATTAGCCCTAAAAACCGGTGAGCCGAAAATTCATTTAGAATTGGGAATATTGAAATTGATTAGAATGGATTCCACGGTTTTAATAGAAGAGCTTCTGAAAAAATTGGAAGGTTCAAGTGAAGCCATTCCTCCGGTCAAGAATTTTCCAGTAGCTGAAAAAAGTAGTTCCCCCCTATATGAAAATCCAACTTTATTGGGGACTTATGAGGTTGAACCTGTGACAGAAAATCCCACCGCTAAAGTCGATTTGAATTTAGAAAGTCTGCTCAAGGTTTGGGAACAGGTGATTGATAAAATAAAAGAACACAATGCTCCTCTGGGGACATTCTTAAAAGAGGGGGAAGTACTGGAGCTGAAAGGTAACCTGCTTACATTAGAATTTGCCAGAGATAGAGCTTTTCATAAACAACAAATCGAAAAAAGAGAGAATTTAAGTTTGATTGAAAAAGCCCTAAATGAAGTTTATGGTCAACCCTTGAAATTAAAACTGGTTTTGAATTCTAATAAAGTCAACCATACTCCTAATAAAGAAAAGAAAAAAGTCGATTTGGAAGAACTGGCTAAAAATGAGCCGCTGGTGAAAAATATTCTGGAGACATTCGAAGGAGAAATAATTCAGTAGCAAGCTCAATTTTAAACGGAGGGAAAATGCTTAAAGGAATGGGTGATATGATGAAGCAATTCGGCAAGATGCAGGAAAAAATGGAGGAGATGCAAAAAGAGCTGGAAGCAAGCCGACTGGAAGGGTCAGCCGGGGGCGGGGTGATAAAAGTGGTAGCCAACGGCAAGGGGGAAATTTTGGAAATGAAAATAAGTCCGGAAGTGGTCAACCCCAACGAAATTGAGATGCTGCAGGATTTAGTCATGGCTGCGGTCAATCAAGCCAGACAAAAAGCGGAAGAATTGATGAAGCAAAATTTAGCCAAAATCACCGGGGGCTTGAAGATTCCGGGGCTGCCCTTTTAGCTAAGCCAGTATGTTCAAGTCCAGTGAATCGGTAGAAAGATTAATCGAAGAGCTTGCCAAAATGCCGGGGATTGGCAGAAAAACCGCTCAGAGAATCACTTTTTATATCTTAAAAGAAACAAAAGAAGAAGCGGCCAGTTTAGCCCAGGCAATTTTAGATGTCAAAGATAAGGTAAAATACTGCTCCATCTGTTTTAACATCACCGAATCCGACCCTTGCTGGATTTGTCTGGATGGAAAAAGAGATAAAACTTTAATCTGTGTGGTGGAAGAGGCCAATGATGTCTTAGCTCTGGAGAAAACTGCTGAATATAAGGGGCTGTACCATGTTTTGGGAGGGGCTTTGTCTCCTCTGGATGGAATTGGCCCGGATAATTTGAGAATCAAAGAGTTATTGACCCGACTGAAAGATGACGTCAAAGAAGTGATTTTAGCCACCAATCCTAATGTGGAAGGGGAAGCGACCGCCATTTATCTGTCCAAGCTGATTAAACCTCTGGGTGTGAAAGTTACCAGAATCGCCCGTGGTCTGCCTGTGGGTGGTGATTTGGAATATGCCGACCAGGTGACTCTGACTAAGGCGATTGAAGGGAGAACGGAGTTTTAGGAAAATAAGTTTTGTAGCGTCCCGTTTTACACGGGACGTCTTTCATTCCCAGTGGCAGAAGCCACTCGGCGGGACTCGTGATAAACCACTGGGCTACCCATTTGCACGCGTAGGGGCGAAGTTTATCTTCGCCCTTGTCTATTGGGGGTGGAGACAAGCTCCACTCGTGGTGAATCGCACTCGTGATGAACCACCCCTATGCGAAGCTACATTATTTAAGAGCAATTCCTTCGTATATTTAGAGAATTCAACGATTGCTGTTGATTTAATGGGTGTTGTTTTATATTTTAAAATTTGAGCGAAATTTTATGTTAGAAAAACTCATAACCAAAATCTTTGGCTCCAAACACCAGAGAGACACCAAGAAAATCCAGCCCATAGTGGTGGAGATAAACCGCATCTACTCCGGTCTTTCCACACTATCAGACGAAGAACTCAAAGGCAAAACTGAAGAATTCAAAAAACGTCTGGCGGACGGAGAAGCTCTGGACGACATCCTGCCGGAAGCATACGCAGTAGTCAAAGATGCCTGTCGGCGTCTGGTTGGTAAAAAATGGGATGTCAGCGGAATCCAGATAACCTGGGATATGGTTCCCTATGACGTTCAGCTAATCGGTGCGGTGGTTCTCCACAACGGAAAAATTGCCGAAATGGCTACCGGTGAAGGGAAAACGTTGGTAGCCACCATGCCTATATATCTAAATGCCCTTACGGGTCGTGGAGTTCATTTAGTCACCGTCAACGATTACTTGGCTCGTCGTGATGCTCAATGGATGGGGGAAATCTATAAATTTTTGGGACTTACGGTCGGTTGCATCCAGAATGAAATGAACAATGACCAGAGGAGAATTCAATATGCCTGCGACATAACCTACGGCACCAACAATGAATTCGGATTCGACTACCTGCGGGATAATATGGCCATTCATTTGGAAGACCGGGTCCAAAGAGGATTTTCTTACGCCATCGTAGATGAAGTCGACTCAGTTCTAATCGATGAAGCCCGGACCCCCTTGATTATCTCCGGTCCGGTTACCGCCGATTCCAATCGCTATGCGGAAATGAAACCTCTGGTGGAAAATTTGGTCCGCAAACAGACGGCTTTGGTCAATAAAATGCTTTCCGAAGCAGAAGAGTTTTTGCAACAGGGAAAAGAATATGAAGCCGGCGCTAAGCTTTTGACCGCTCAACGAGGTTCCCCCAAAAATAAAAAATTGATGAAGCTCAAAAAAGAGGGTGGTCTGGCAAAATTGATTCATGAGGTGGAAAATGATTTTCTGCGGGACAAAAAACTGCATGAGCTGGATGATTTGCTCTACTTCAGCATCGATGAAAGAGAAAATACCACCAATCTGAACGAAATGGGGAGAAATCTTCTCTCTCCGGAAGACCAGCAGTTGTTCGTCATTCCTGACATCGTGGAGGGATTACATCAGATAGAGTCAGATGAATCTTTATCCCCCTCAGACAAGACCAAGAAAAAAGAAGAGTTATATAAACTGCATTCCGAACGGTCTGAGAAAGTGCACAATATAGGCCAGCTTCTCAAAGCCTACGGCCTGTTTGAAAAAGATGTAGAGTACGTGGTGCAGGATGGAAAAGTGATGATTGTGGACGAATTCACCGGTCGTTTAATGCCCGGCCGCAGATACTCGGATGGTCTGCACCAGGCCATCGAAGCCAAGGAAGGAGTGAAAGTAGAAGGGGAAACCCAGACCTGGGCCACTATTACCTTGCAAAATTATTTCAGGATGTATGAAAAATTGGCCGGCATGACCGGAACTGCAGTAACCGAAGCTCCGGAATTCTGGGAGATATACAAATTAGATGTAACTTCTATTCCCTCCAACGAGCCGATTCGCCGGCTGGATTTTGATGATGTCATCTTCCGCACCAAAAGAGAAAAATATAATTCGATTATAGAAGAGATTACCGAATACCACAAAGCCGGACGGCCGGTCTTAGTGGGAACTGTTTCAGTAGAAGTGTCCGAAACCCTGTCCCGCATGCTCAAAAGAGCCGGAATTCCGCATTCGGTTTTGAACGCCAAGTATCACCAGCAGGAAGCTGAGATTGTAGCCGGAGCCGGTCAATTCGGAGCTGTAACTATTGCCACCAATATGGCCGGAAGAGGTACGGATATAAAATTAGCCCCTCAAGTGGTAAAATCAAGAGGCTGCCGTCTGGTGGCTGAACCGACTAAACCGGGAGTTGAACCCTGTCCCTTTTTAGAAGAATTAAAATGCTATGAGGATGTCCCCTGCGGTCTGCATATCGTCGGAACTGAAAGGCATGAAGCCAGAAGAATTGACCGGCAGCTGCGTGGTCGTTCCGGTCGTCAGGGTGACCCTGGGTCATCCAGATTTTATCTATCTTTAGAAGATGACTTGATGCGGCTTTTCGGGTCAGAGCGAATCGCCCGGATTATGGACAGATTAGGAATCAAAGAAGGGGAAGTGATTCAGCACGGCATGGTCACCAAAGCCATTGAACGGGCTCAAAAAAGAGTGGAAGCCCAGAACTTTTCCATCAGAAAGCATCTTCTGGAATATGATGATGTGATGAATAAACAGAGGCAGGTGATTTATGAGCGACGCTTGTCGGTTCTGGAAGCTGAAAATTTAAAAGAAGAAGCTGTCGGCTTGATTCAACAAATAGTGGAAGCTAAAGTGGAGCAATTTACCCAAGAAGAGTATCCGGAAAACTGGAATCTGGAAGGTTTGCAATATGAACTAAGAAAGCTGTTTTTGCTGGATGTGAAATTTCCTCCCGAACAAATCCCCTCTTTGGAGAAAGAGGATTTGAAGCAGAAGCTGACCGGAGCCGTGATGGAGATTTACAATCAGAAGGAAAAAGCTGTCGGTGAAGAGATGATGCGGAAGCTGGAGAAATTCGCCATGCTTTCGGTGATTGATGATAGATGGAAAGAGCATCTGTATGAAATGGACCAGCTCAAAACCGGAATCGGTTTAAGGGCTTACGGTCAGAGAGACCCGTTGATTGAATACAAAAAAGAATCTTATGGGATGTTTGGGGAGCTGGTAGAAAAAATTGATGAGGGGATTGTGGAGACGATTTTCAAACTGCAGGTGGCTGAAAGAGCTCCGGCTCAAAGAGGACGGCCAACCCCGGCTCTGCAGATGGTGCATCAGGAGGCGACCGGAATGGGTTTGCGCGGAGAAGTATCTCAGCAGGAGGAGGCTACGCCGAGTAAATCTCAACCGGTGAAAGTGGGGGATAAGGTGGGGAGGAATGACCCGTGTCCGTGCGGGAGCGGGAAGAAGTATAAGAAGTGTCATGGAGCGTGAAAACTAAAAAATTTCTTTGAATAAAACGCGTAGGGGCGGAGCTTGTCTCCATCCGCCACTGTCATTCTGAGCACAGCGAAGAATCCCCTACTTTTAAAAGCGAGATCCTTCACTGCGTTCAGGATGACCCCAATCGCTCTGGGTGCAGGGACCCAGAGCTACCCATGCCGGTGGGTAGGGTCGGGTCCCTGTACCCGACCTAATTGACCTCTCCCCTCCCTCTCCTCTAGGAGAGGATATATAAATTCCTCCCCTATAAGATGGAAATGTAGCGGTCGGATTCATCCGACTTCTTTTAAAATGTAACGTCCCGTTTTACTTAACAGTATCCCGTAGGGACACGGGACGTACGCCCCGATAAATCGGGGCGTTACAGTTAATTTACTTACCCCTCCCTTCCCTCCCCTAAAAGGAGAGGGTAACTAATTTCCTCCCCTGTAGGGGAGGACAAAGGAGGGGTCAGAATTTTTTATTTATAAATTGATTTTCTCCCCCATTTCCCCTATATTAATTCAAATTTTCAGAACCTATGCTCTCAAAAATCCTCTCCTCGGCAGTCATGGGAATCGATGCCTATTTAGTAGAAGTGGAAACCGACCTGTTTCCGGTTTTACCGGCATTTGCCATGGTCGGTCTGCCGGATAACGCGGTCCAAGAATCCAAAGAAAGAGTCCAGTCAGCCATCAAAAATTCCGGATACCTGTTCCCCAATAAAAAAATCACCATCAACTTAGCCCCGGCAGATATAAAAAAAGAGGGCTCCAGCTATGATTTAGCCATCGCAGTCGGAATTTTAGCCGCATCGGGTCAGATATCCAGAGAAAAATTTGAAGAATATATAATTTTAGGTGAGCTTTCTTTGGACGGCTCTCTCCGTCCCATTCATGGAACCCTGCCCATGGCAATTTCTGCCTTCTCCAACGGTGTCAAAGGGATAATTTTGCCCCAGAAAAACGCCAAAGAAGCCGCCATGGCTTGCGGAGTACAGGTTTTCCCAGTGGAAAATTTACAACAAGCCGTGGAATTTTTAGAAACTGAAAAAACCATCCAGCCCTTTACCATTAACATTGATGAAGTTTTCTCCAGTGCTTTAGAATACCCTATCGATTTTTCAGATGTCAAGGGACAACAGCATGCCAAAAGAGCTTTGGAAGTGGCGGCGGCCGGTGGGCACAACATTATTTTAATCGGTCCGCCCGGTTCCGGAAAAACCATGCTGGCTAAACGTCTGCCGACTATTTTACCCAATTTAACTTTAGAAGAAGCTTTAGAGACCACCAAAATTCATTCAGTAGCCGGACATTTACCTCCCAATACAGCTTTGATTGCTACTCGTCCTTTTCGCTCCCCTCATCATACCATTTCCGATGCGGGTTTAATCGGAGGCGGCAGAATTCCCCGTCCGGGAGAGGTTTCTATGGCTCATAACGGGGTTTTATTTTTGGATGAGATGCCGGAATTTCATAAAGATGTCTTAGAGGTTTTAAGACAGCCGATGGAGGATGGAAAAGTTACTATTTCCCGAGCCACGACCTCTATCACTTATCCGGCCAAATTAATGTTAGCCGGAGCCATGAACCCTTGTCCCTGCGGTTATCACGGCGACCCCAGTCATAACTGCTCCTGTAATCCCAGTCAGATTCATAAATATATGTCCCGCATTTCCGGACCGCTTATGGACAGGATTGACATTCATATCGAAGTGCCGGCCATAAAATTTAAAGAGCTTTCCGGACACCCGACCGGGGAGATGTCAGCTGTGATTCGGGAAAGGGTGAATAAAGCCCGCCAGGTTCAGCTGGAAAGATTCAAAGATGAGAAAAATATTTTCTGCAATGCCCATATGGAGTCCAAAGAGATTCGGAAATATTGTGTTATTGATGAAAAATCGTTAGAACTTCTGCGGATGGCGATTACCAAGCTGGGGTTGTCGGCCCGGGCTTATGACCGAATTTTAAAAGTGGCTCGGACGATTGCGGATTTGGAGGGGAATGCTGATATTATGCCCCAGCATATCTCGGAGGCGATTCAGTATCGGAGTTTGGATAGGAATTTATGGCTGTAAATAAGAAAGGTCTAAAGTGAAAGTAGGTATATTGGGTTCCGGTGTGGTTGGTCAGACGCTAGCTTCCGGGTTTCTGAAGAAAAATCACCAAACTATGATTGGAACCCAGCACGAAGAAAAACTGAACGACTGGCTGGAAAAGAATAAAGGAGCTAAAGTCGGAAGTTTCGCGGAGACGGCTGCCTTTGGCGATATCATCGTACTGGCAGTCAAAGGCACTGTGGCTAAAGAAGCCCTGAAAATGGCTGGTGCAGAAAACATCCGGAACAAAACTATTATTGATGCAACAAATCCTATCGCAGACGCGCCGCCGGTAAATGGGGTGTTAAAATTTTTTACTTCCCTCGACAATTCTCTGATGGAGCAGTTGCAATCTGCTCATCCGGATGCCAATTTTGTAAAAGCCTTTAATAGTATTGGCAGTGCCTTTATGGTGAATCCTGATTTTGATGGAGTTAAGCCGACTATGTTCATCTGTGGTAATGACGAGAAAGCAAAGAAAGATGTCAGTGGAATTCTTGACCAGTTTGGTTTTGAAGTTGAAGATATGGGTAAAGTTGAAGCGGCTCGGGCCATAGAGCCGTTGTGTATTTTGTGGTGCATTCCGGGGTTTTTACGCAATGAGTGGACGCATGCTTTTAAGTTGTTGAAGAAATGAATAGAATTCGTGGGTCAAAATGGTTGGGATAGAAATTTATGGTTGTGAGTTGAAAATATGCGAAATAAAATGAAGTTTTATCTTCTATTCTTTTTGATTTTTATTTTCCCCTTGATTTCATCTGAACTTTTTGGGAGGGAGTTTGAAAAAATTGCAAGTTTTGAGGCGTGGAGAGGAGAAATATCTGTTGGAAATGACGGCTTAGTAAGGATAATTAATGATATGGGTACTCACTATATGCGAAACAGAAAGGATACTCTCGAGGCCGAAAAGAGAAACCCAGGATGGAAGGGGGAATATTATAGTTATGAAGACTACAAATGGAATGGATCCGAGTATAAGAAAATATACAAAGGATTTACAGATAATGTTGGATCGGTTACTCTCTCTGGTGACACTATTGACCCTCGCAATGGAGTCAATTTTGATGCGCTTGATCTAAGGATTTCACCAGGGTTATCAAAAGAACTGCTTTCTCAATTAGATAAGATAAAGTATTTCGAGCAGGCAGATGTTGATTGTGATGGTAAAGATGAAAAAATTTTAGTTTACACTGAAAAGGCAGACCGAAAAGTATACCCCGACTATCAACCCGTAATATTGTTAGTCTATGAGCTTGTTGATAATAAGTCAGTTATTGAATACGACTTTAGAATTGCAGACGGTGCCAGAGGTGGACCACTCGAAATCAGAGATGTTACTCAAGATAGTTGTCCGGAGATAATTTTACATATAGTCTGGGTTGGTGGTAGCGGTTATACAGATGAGGTGCTTATATTTGGAGTAAGGAAGCAGATCAAGAAAAAGAAAGCGGAAGAGAAGAAATAGAAAAACAAAAAAGGAGGCATAATGAGTAAACAGTTACAGAGGATAGTAGTAAGCATCTTATTAGGGGTGGGGATTGTTTTTGGATTTAAGGGTAATGTTTTTGCCACCGCCTATTCCTTTCAGGGCGGCCAGATAAAAGCCGTCTTCGGACCGCACGACTCCACCGACACCCACAGCCCCTATTACCAATTATACAAATTCCTCCAATCCGCCAAAAAAACCATCCACTGCTCCTGCTACGAATTCAATATCGAAACCCTGGCCCAGATTTTAGCCAACAAAGCCGAAGAGATGCCGGTCCATGTCGTCTTAGGAGAAAAACCGGCCAGCAAAACCATACCGGTCGATTCCGACCAACCCTGGGACGCCTGGCAGATTTTACAGAACAGCAAAGTCGCACTCACCCTGGCAGCCAACAAGAGCGGTATCATGCACAATAAATTCTGCGTGGTGGACAGCCACAAGGTCTGGACCGGGTCGGCCAATTTCACCTACACCAGCATGTTACGGGATTTCAATAACGGCATCATGGTCACAGATAAAAAAGTTGCCCTAAATTACCTGACCGAATTCAGGGAAGAGGAAAGAGGGAATTACGGCTCCGCCTACCAGCCCTTTCCCACCCCCCATCCGGAGGTGGAATTAGGCAACACTATGATTGAAACCTATTTTTCCCCGGATGACAAAGTCCAGTCCCAGATTTTAAGTGAAATCAAAGCCGCCCAGTCCTCCATCGAATTTATGATTTTCGCTTTTTCCTCGCAAAAGATGCTGGATACCATCTTGGCCAAAATGGACCAGGGGGTCGAAGTGTGGGGGATTTTCGACAACCGTTACCGCAACACCGAATGGGGGAAAAAGGTCTTCGAGGCCTTGAAAGCCAAAGGAGCCCGGGTCAAATATGACGATTTACCCAATTTGGTGCATCATAAGGTGATGATAATCGACGGAAAAACGGTTATCACCGGCAGTTATAATTTTTCCCAGAATGCGGAAAAAGAAAACGACGAGAATACCCTGATTATACACAGTCCCCGGGTGGCGGGTAAATACAGCAGAGAGTTCTGGATTTTGTGGGATATGTTTTAGGTTTATCCAATGTTATTGACTGAATATCACAAAACAATTAGCTCTGGGTTCGGTGACCCAGAGCTACCCTTTTCTCTTTATAGCTGTTGACCGATGACATATAAAACAGTGCAGTTGGATACCAAAGAAAAGATTGCCACCATCACCCTGAACCGTCCGGAATCTCTCAACGCTTTGAATATGGACTTGTCCAAAGAGCTGCTGGAGGCGGTGCTTAGCTGTGGTGAAAATAAGAATATCCGGGTGGTGGTAATCACCGGAGCGGGAAATGCCTTTTCCTCCGGAGGGGATGTTCGGGCTTTTAAGGAGAATCTCCCCAATATCGCCGTCTACTTGAAACACCAGACCACTTTTCTGCACAAAGCCATTTCCAATATTGCACGGATGCCCAAACCGGTCATTGCCGCCGTCAATGGCGTAGCCGCCGGTGGTGGATTTAGTTTAGCCCTGGCCTGTGATTTGACCATCGCCTGCGAATCCGCCCGTTTTGTCACGGCCTATTCCCATATCGCTCTTACTCCGGATTTAAGCTGTACCTATTTTTTACCACGCCTGGTGGGGAATAAAAAAGGGCTGGAGATGCTTTATACCAACGCCTCTATTACCGCTAAAGAAGCATTGGAAATGGGAATAGTAAATCAAGTGGTTCCGGATTCAGAATTTCAGAAAACTGTCAGTGATTTTGCCATCCAGCTGACCAAAAGACCGGCTTTCGCTCTGGCTAATACCAAAAAACTTTTTCGTCTAAGCTGGGCTGCTAGTCTAGAAACTCAGATGGAAAATGAGACCGAAATGATAGGGCAAGCCGGTCAGACCGAAGATTTTGTCGAGGGGATTACGGCTTTTTTAGAAAAAAGAAAACCGAAGTTTAAATGATGATAGAAGTGAGAAGAATTATTTAAATAATTGACCTCACCCCAACCCTCTCCTACAGGAGAGGGAGAAGAATTTCTTCCCTTTTTAGGGGGATCTTTTTCACCCTCTCCTTTAAGGGGAGGGCAGGGGAGGGGTTAGTTGCAACCCATTAATTTGAAAAAATGTCAAAGAGGAAAGATTGAAAGTAGCCAATAATATTCTAGAATTAATCGGGCAGACACCGATTGTGCGATTGAATCGCTTGACCCAGGGTTTGAAAGCTGAAATCTGGGCTAAATTAGAGTTTTTTAACCCTACCGGCTCGGTCAAAGACCGGATTGCCTGCTATATGATTGAACAGGCGGAGAAAAAGGGTTTACTTAAACCCGGCTGCGTAATTGTGGAGCCCACCAGCGGCAACACCGGAATTGCTTTAGCCGCGGTCTGTGCCATCAAGGGATATAAAATGATTGCGGTGATGCCGGAAACCATGAGTTTGGAAAGAAGGAAAATGCTGAAAGCCTTCGGAGCTGAAGTGGTCTTGACTCCGGCCAAAGAGGACGTAGCCGGCGCCATCGCCAAAGCCGAAGAGATTGCTAAAAACACACCCGGTTCTTTCATGCCCAATCAGTTCAAGAATCCGGATAATATAAAAACTCACAGCCAGACCACGGCTCAGGAAATCTTGCAGCAGACTCAAGGAAAATTAGATTATATTGTGATTGCGGCCGGCACCGGAGGAACCCTTTCGGGTGTGGCTTCGGTTTTGAAGGAAAAAATTCCAGGATTAAAAGTCTGCGTAGTAGAACCGGCCGGCTCGGCGGTTTTATCCGGCTGTGAAGCCGGGACTCATAGAATTCAAGGCATTGGGGAAGGGTTTATTCCGGAAAATTTGAAATGCGAATGCTTTGATGAAGTGATACCGGTATCAGATGAGGAAGCCATTCAAATGGCCCGTAAATTATGCAAAGAAGAGGCGATTTTCGGAGGGATTTCAGCCGGGGCTAATGTTTTTGCGGCTCTGAAAATAGCCGAGAAATTGGATAAAAAAGCCAAAATTCTGACTTTTATTCCGGATTCGGGGCAAAGATATCTGACTTGTGAAGTGTATGATTTTTAGAGAAAACAGAATCAACAAATTGAAGTATAGTACAAAG
>Ga0326597_10010509_pt1 | contig 12319 bp, 14 predicted proteins | sample RVTome_12_FD_203789 | JGI IMG/M metagenome (GOLD analysis project Ga0326597, IMG submission 203789) | Soil microbial communities from uranium-contaminated site in the Upper Colorado River Basin, Wyoming, United States - RVT100D185 | ecosystem: Environmental > Terrestrial > Soil > Contaminated >... | reverse complement strand
CGCCGCGGCAGCTCCGCGTAGAGACAATCGAGATTGGACAGGCCGCCGCCCAAAACAATCGCGTCCGGATCGAGAATGTTGACGACACTCGCGAGCGCGCGCGAGAAGCGATCGAGGAAACGTTCCATGGTTGCCTGTGCGCAGGCCTCGCCTGCTTCGGCCGCCGCTGCGATCTCGGGTGGATCGAGTGCGAGCCCCGTCACGCGCGTGTGCTCAGCCGTGAGGCCCGGGCCGCTTAGGAACGTCTCAATGCACCCATACCGCCCGCAATAACATGCGGGTCCCGGCGCTTCCTCCGCCGTCATGCGCGGCAGCGGATTGTGTCCCCATTCGCCCGCGATGGCATGTGCCCCCGTCAGGACCCTTCGCGCGACGGCGATGCCCCCGCCCACACCCGTGCCCGCGATCACGCCGAAGACGACATCGGAATCCTGACCCGCGCCGTCCACGGCTTCGGAAAGCGCAAAACAATTCGCATCATTGGCGATCCGCACCGGCCGGCCCAACGCCTGGGCCAAATCCCTGTCGAAGGGCTTGCCGTTCAGCCAGGTCGAATTCGCGTTCTTCACCAGCCCGGTGGCGGGGCTGATCGCGCCTGGAATGCCGACGCCGATGCTCCCTGGCACGCCCAGCGTCGCGTCCGCGGCGTCCACCAGCGCTTTCACGGCGCGGATGGTCGCCGCGTAGTCGCCGCGCGTCGCGTTCGTGCGCTCGCGCAATACCATCGTGCCGCTCATGTTCAAGGCCGCTATCTCGATCTTCGATCCACCGAGATCCACACCCAATCGCAGCCCATCGCTCATGGGGATCGCCGTCCCAATGCGTCGCGGATAAAGCACTCTGCGTCATGCCATTCCCGCGCATGAAAATGGGCATGGGGCGAAGGCGGTAGCAACGTCTTCAGGCGCACATCGCCCACGAAATGGATGCGGTAGACGTCGGGTGCGTGCTCCGCGGCGGACGCGAGGTGCGCCGGAATGTCGTCGACGAAGAAAGCGGGAGCCTTCGCGCGCGCGGCAAGTGCGGCAAGCGCGGGTCCCTTCGGGCCCGCATTGATTGCGAGCGGAAAGGGAAGCCCGATCCGGACGAGATTGCGCAGGCGCGCCGGCGCTTCGTCGGGCGCGACGTTAGAGAGCACGACGATGTTCATATCGGCGCCAAGTGCGCGTACGGCATCGATCGCGCCGGGCACCGGCGAAAGATCGTCGCAACCACGCCGGAATTGCGAGAGAAGCGCGGTCACATCGTCGCTCGCCACGATTTCCCCGGTCGCACGACGTTTCACGTTGCCATGCAGCCGGTAAGTCGAGAGATCAAGCACGAGGTTGTGATCGGTGAGAAACGCTTCGAAGCCCGCGACGAAGAGAAACAGCACCTCGTCGGCATCGACGACGAGAAGCGGTTGTTCCGCGGACAGGGGAACCGAATCGAGTGTCACGTAAAAACCGGTCATTAGCCCGTTTCTCCGTCGCGCCCGCCGGGAAGCGCGCGCCGCGCGGCATGCAGCGAGGCCGGACTTTCCGATTCGGCTTCGCAGAAGCCGAGCAATACCGGTTCGTCGGCGAGCAAGAAATCCACGACGGCGGCCAGCATTTCGGGTTCGCCGGCACGGGCGCGCAATTCCTGCGGTTCGAGGCCCGATATCGTCAGGAACCGCGCCATGGCGCCGGCCTCTCCCGCCAAATAGGCGAGCGCCTTTAACGCAGTGATTTCGGCAGCTTTTCGGTCCATCGCGCCCATCGTCAATGGAGCGTTAAGACATCCCCCTTACAAAGGGCAAGAAGGAATTCGGCGCCGACCGGGAAACGCGAACTTTACCGTTAACCCTGTAGCGCCGGATCCGCGAGAGCGCCCCGTCGGCGAATCCGACGACCGGGGCATGGGAGTGTCAAGCGATGGACGCTAAACCCAAGACCGTGCTGATCGTCGAAGACAACGAGCTCAACATGAAGCTCTTCCACGACCTTCTCGATGCGCACGGCTACAAGATTCTCCAGACCAAGGACGGCATGGAGGCGCTTGACCTCGCCCGCGAGCATCAGCCGGACTTGATCCTGATGGATATCCAGCTTCCGGAGGTTTCGGGCCTCGAGGTCACGAAGTGGCTCAAGGAAGACGACGCATTGCGTGGCATCCCCGTCGTGGCGGTCACCGCCTTTGCGATGAAGGGAGACGAGGAAATCATCCGGCAAGGCGGCTGCGAGGCCTATATCTCCAAACCGATTTCGGTCACGAGCTTCCTCGACACCGTCCGCCGCTTCCTCGGCTGAGGCTATGACGGCACGCGTACTGGTCGTCGACGACATCATCTCGAACGTCAAGCTGCTCGAAGCGAAGCTGACGGCCGAGTATTTCGAGGTCGTCACGGCTTTCAACGGCGAACAGGCGCTGGCAAAGATTGCGACCGAAAATCCCGACATCATTCTTCTCGACGTGATGATGCCGGGCATGGATGGTTTCGAGGTCTGCGGCCGCATCAAATCCGATCTCAATACCGCGCACATCCCCGTCGTCATGGTGACGGCACTCAATCAGTCTTCCGACCGCATCGCCGGGCTCGAGGCGGGCGCCGACGATTTCCTCACGAAGCCAGTCGACGATCTCGCGCTATTTGCCCGCGTGCGCAGCCTCGTTCGTCTCAAGATGATGAACGACGAGCTCCGCATGCGCGAGCAGACCGGCCAGAGCATGGGCCTCATGGACGCGGGCAAGACGCTCGTCGATCCAGATCCCTCGGGGCGTATTCTCGTTGTCGAGGACCGTCCGGAATCGCTCGCCTGGTTTCGCGAAGCGTTGGAGCCGAAGAACCAAGTGGTCGATGCGAGCGTATTCGACGAAGCGTTGGTGCGCGCGCGCGGCGGTGATTTCGATCTGATCATCGTCAGCCTCGGATTGAAGACCTTCGACGGCCTTCGGCTTTGCTCGCATTTGCGCTCGCTGCCGGAGGCGCGCAATACGCCGCTGCTGGTGCTGGTCGGGCAAGGCGATACGCGCAAGCTCGCCCAAGCTCTCGATATGGGCGTGAACGACTATTTGACGCGCCCGGTCGACCGCAACGAGCTGACGGCACGCGTGCGCACACAGCTTCGCAAGAAGCGCTACGCCGATAAGCTGCGCGACAACATGCAGCTCAGCCTCGAGATGGCGATCACCGACCAGCTCACGGGGCTGCATAATCGCCGCTACATGGAGAGCCATCTCGGCACGCTGTTCGCGAATTCCGCCGCGTCGGGCAAGCCGATCTCGTTCTTGATCATGGATATCGACTACTTCAAGTCGGTCAACGACACGCACGGCCACGACATCGGCGACGAAGTGTTGCGCGAGTTCGCCAACCGCATCGGGGCCAATGTGCGCGGTATCGATCTCGCCTGCCGCTATGGCGGCGAGGAGTTCGTCGTCGTGATGCCCGATACCGATGTTTCGTTCGCCTACACCATCGCCGAACGCCTGCGCCAAAGCGTGGAGGCCCGGCCCTTCATCATCAGCCGCCCGCCCGGCAAGCTCGACGTGACGGTCTCCGTCGGCGTGGCGTCCTCGGAAAACCGAAAAGACACCTCCGAAGGGCTTTTGCACCGCGCAGACCAGGCGCTCTATCGCGCCAAGCGCGAGGGCCGCAATCGGGTGGTTGCCGAGGCCGCTTGATTTTTCCGTGAAATTTCGCCCGCGCGCTCGACGCGGCCCCCATCCTTCGTTCAGGCTATATTCAGCCGCGATCGCCGACCGTCCTCGGCGATGCTCGCGCGGGGGCGCGCGGGGCCTATCAAGGGAGACATGGCGCTCATGACGGCGAACTCAACTCTTTTCCCGAAATATACGATGCGTGTGGCGGCATTGGCCGCGGGCATGATGGTGGGGGCAATGGCTATCGCCGAAGCCGCCGAGATCACACTTTATGGCGACCGTGGATTTCGCGGAGGTTCGCGCAGTCTCAGCGGCGACCTGCGCAATCTCGACATGATGAATTTCAACGATCAGGCATCGAGCATCCGCATTCGCGGCGGCCGCTGGTTGGTCTGCGAGCATGCCAACTTTCGGGGCCGTTGCGAGACCATCCGCGATGACGTGACATGGCTCGGCGCCATCGGCATGAACGATCGCATTTCATCCGTTCAGCTTATCTCCGATCGCGACGATCGCCGGGGCTGGGACCGCGACGATCGCTGGCGCGACCGGCGGGGCCGCGACGACATCACGCTCTACGAGCATGCCGGGTTCCAGGGTGCGGCGCGCGGCTTCGACGACGACATTCCCAATTTGCAGAGCTTTGGCTTCAACGACGCCGCTTCGAGCCTGCGCATCCGCGAGGGACGCTGGGAACTCTGCGAGCATGCCAATTATCGGGGCCGCTGCCGGACTTTCGACGCCGACAGCGCCAACATCGTGTTCACGGGACTCAATGATCGCGTTTCCTCGCTGCGCCGCGTCGATCGGCGCGGGCACTGGGACGATCGCGATGATAGAGATGATCGATGGGGCGACGGGCGCGTCGGTGGCCGGGGCGGCCGAGACGGCATTACGCTCTATGAGCACGTCGATTATGGCGGGGCGGCGCGCAACTATCGCGGCGACGTTCCCGATCTTGTAGCCGTGGGTTTCAACGACGTCGCCTCGAGCATCGCCATTGGCGGCGGTCGCTGGTTGCTTTGCGAGCATGTCAATTATCGGGGACGCTGCCAGGCTTTCGATGGAGATGTCGACTCGCTGGTGCCGTTTGGCTTCAACGATCGCGTTTCCTCGATCCGGCGCTTGCGCTGACGCGACGCCATTGAAAAAGGAAGGGGGCCGGCCCACCGCCGGCCCTTTTCTTTTGACGTGTCGTATTAGGCCGGCGCGGCGCTCATCTGACGGACGCGGTCGATTACCTGATGAAAGACGTTCGGGTCCTGCGCGCCGGGGACAATGTACTTGCCGCCGAAAATGAAGGCGGGCACGCCTTCCACACCGATGCGTCTCGCCAGCGCGTCCTCGCGCTCGACGAGATCGCGGTCCGCCTCGCCGGCCAGCAGATCGGCCAGGATCGCGCGATCCATGCCTTCCTCGACGCCGACATCGCAAAGCACGTCCGGATCGCCGATATCGAGGCCCTCGATGAAATAGGCCTGGAAGAGCCGTTCGACGACCGCATGCTGGACGCCCTTGGTCGCGGCCCAGCGAATGAGGCGATGGGAATCCGTCGTCGCCGGAACGTGCGCAATGTGATCGAAGACGAAGGCAATGTCCTCGGCTTCCCCGGCGGCTCGGATCGCCTGATAGACCTCGCCGCCGCGCGGGTCGCCGCCGAACTTGGCCGCAAGATATTCGCGCCGGTCCATGCCTTCGGGCGGCATGCCGGGATTGAGCCGGAACGGCCGCCAGCGCACGTCGAATTTGTCGTCCGGGCGTTCGGCCAGCGCGCGGTCGAGCCTGCGCTTGCCGATGAAGCACCAGGGGCAAATCGTGTCCGAGATCACGTCGATCTGCATCCGCGCAAGCTAGCCGGAACGGGTCCGGCCGGAAAGGCCGCGGCTTGACGCAGGAGACGCGCTTTCCCACGATCCGGCGCGTGGACAATCATTTCGATCTTTCCGGTGAAATCACCTTCGTGACGGGCGCCACCAGCGGCCTCGGACGCCATTTTGCCCGCGTCCTGGCGCGTTCGGGCGCCGCCGTCGCGCTCGCCGGGCGCCGGCGCGACCGGCTCGAATCCGCCAAAGCGGAAATCGAGAAGGCGGGCGGCCGCGCCGCGGCGATCGTGGTCGACGTGACGGACGCCGCCGCACTCGCGCCGGCGCTCGATGCGGCCGAGGAGGCGCTGGGCCCTATTTCGATTCTCGTCAACAATGCGGGCTTGAACGTTCAGTCGCGGGCCGTCGATCTCGATACGGCGGATTTCGACCGGCTGATGAGCACCAATCTTCGCGCGCCCTTCCTGCTCGCGACCGAAATGGGCCGGCGCATGATCGCGCGCGGGCGAGGCGGGCGGATCGTCAATATCGGCTCCATAGGAACATTCCGGCCGCTGTCCGGTCTTGCCGCCTATTGCATGTCGAAAGCCGCCATCGGCATGATGACCCAGAGTCTCGGCCGCGAATGGGCGCGCTACGAGATCAACGTCAACGCGCTCTGTCCGGGTTACGTCCCGACCGAACTCAATAGCGAGTGGTTCGCCGGCGAGGCGGGCCGGAAGCTCGTGGCGTCGTTTCCGCGCAGACGGCTGATGGCGGAAAGCGATCTCGATGACGCGTTGCTGTTTCTTGCGAGCGGACGGGCGGTGACGGGCACGTTGTTGACCGTCGACGACGGGCAGTCCCTATGACCACGCGCGCGTCCTGATGCGTCGCGACCGCAGGCCGTTCTGGCTGAAGCAGGCGCAAACCGCATGCCGGCGCTGGTATGCGCGGCAGTTCCTCTTCCCGCAATTCGCGGCGCTCGGGCCCCACGCCGATATCGTTTGGCCGTGGCACGTCGAGATCTGGGGCGCGAATGTGCGCGCCGGCCGCCATCTGCACATACGCACCGCGCCGGACGGGCGCGTGCGGCTCACGACGTGGCGCGGACCGTCGGGCCGGGAAGGGAGCATCGAGATCGGTGACGCCTGCCTTTTCATGCCCGGCGCGCATATCATGGCGGCGGAGCGCGTCACCATCGGCGACGGCGCCATGCTCGCCAGCCGGGTGACCATCGCCGATTGCGATTGGCATGGTCTCTATGACCGCACCGCCATCGACCGCACGGCGCCCGTGACCCTTGGGCGCAATGTCTGGATCGGCTTGGGCGCGACGATCTGCAAGGGCGTCACGATCGGCGAAAACAGCGTGATCGGTGCGGGCGCAGTGGTGACGCGGGACGTTCCGGCCGACAGCGTTGCCGCGGGCAACCCGGCGCGCGTCATCCGGGAACTCGATCCGGCACGGCCTAGGCGCACGCGTCTCGATCTGTTCGCGGACGAACATGGTTATCTCGCGGGCATGGAGTCGCTGGATCGCCTCGCCCACGAGGGCGGGACGATCCTGGCGTGGATGCGGGCCAAACTCGCGCCGGGCCCGGACGATTAGCCTAATTTGTTTCCGGTTCCCGCGTTTCGCGAGACGAAATCTCGGCGGACTGTGCGTTCGTCATCGATACGACGCGGATCGCCGTGACACCGGCCGGGATCGCGTCGAGTTCCATGCTCGCCTCGATGTTCTCGACGGCTTGCGTCACGATCTTCGATCGCGGCGGCGCGGCGACGAAGCCCAACGCGAGCGTTCCTTCGCCGCCGGTTCGATGTTGCAAGCGAATCAGTTCGGGCTTGGTCCATCCGCCGGTGGCCACCGTGCCGGCTGCCTTGACCCGAAGACCGTCGGGGTTGCCCGCCGGCCGTTCGAGGGTCACGGATTCGACCGCGTTCACAAGTTGCGGCTGCGGGATCATGGTCGGTTCGTCGACCGGCGCGGTCTCGGTTTCGGTCTCGGTTTCGGTCTTGGTCTCGGGCACCATGCCCGTCAACGGAGAGCTTTCCTCCGCGGGTTCCGCATTTTGCGCGGTCTGCTGGTTCGAATCGTCGCAGGCAGCGACAGCCGCCGCGATCAAGAACAAAGTTCCAAACTTGGAAGCGTGGTTCCACATGTAAAAACCCTTCGGAGTGCGGCGTTTGCGAGAACGCGCGGACGGCTCTAGAAGTTTCATCACATGGCAATTTTGTAACCCGATGGGAACGATATGGGTCCGTTGCAAGGCGTAAAAATCGTGGAATTCGCGGGCATCGGCCCGGGGCCGTTCTCGGCCATGCTGCTCTCCGACATGGGCGCGGAGGTCGTGCGCATCGACCGCAAGGGCGCGGCGGGAGCCAACCCCTTCGACGTCACCAGCCGCGGGCGGCGGTCCATCGCGCTCGACTTGAAGAAAACGGAAGGTGTCGAAGCGGCGCTGAAGCTGATCGAGAAGGCGGACGGCCTGATCGAGGGGTTCCGGCCCGGCGTCATGGAACGCCTGGGTCTCGGGCCGGACGTCTGCCTTGCGCGCAATCCGCGCCTCGTCTTCGGCCGCATGACGGGTTGGGGCCAGACCGGCCCGCTCGCCTCCGCCGCGGGGCACGACATCAATTACATCGCGCTCAGTGGCGCGCTGCACGCGATCGGCCCCAAGGGCGGCAAGCCGGTGCCACCGCTCAATCTCGTGGGCGATTTCGGCGGCGGCGCGCTCTATCTCGCGTTCGGCATGACGTGCGGGCTGTTCGAGGCGCGGGCGTCGGGCAAAGGCCAGATCGTCGATACCGCGATGACCGAAGGTGCGGCGTCCCTGGCGGCGATGTTCTACGGCATGGCGGCGTCGGGTTTCTGGAAGGAAGAGCGCGGCAGCAATCTGCTCGATTCCGGTGCGCACTTCTACGACACCTACGAGACGAAGGACGGCAAGTGGGTTTCGATCGGCTCGATCGAACCGCAGTTCTACAAGGAGCTTCTGGAACGCACCGGCATTTCCGATTCCGAATTCGTCCATCAGATGGACCGCGCGAAATGGCCCGCGCTCAAGGAGAAAATCGCCACCGTCCTCAAGACGAAGACGCGCGACGAATGGGATGCGATCATGCTGGGCACCGACGTGTGCTATGCGCCGGTGCTGAGCCTCGCCGAGGCGCCCAAGCACCCGCACAATGTCGCCCGCGAGGCCTTCGTCGAAATGGGCGGCGTCGCCCAGCCCAACGCCGCGCCGCGCTTCAGCAGGACGCCCGGCCGCGTGCAGGGGCCCGCGCCGAAGGGCGGCCAGCACACCGAGGAAATCCTGCGCGATTGGGGCCTGGGAGCCGAGATCGAACCGCTGCGCGCCGCGGGCGCGATCTGAGGATTCATGAGCACTCTGCCGGGCACGACCGGGCGCCGGCGCATCTATCTGATGCGCCACGGGCACGTCGACTATTTCTCCGACGACGTGAGGCGCACGGGCAATATCCGCGACGTGCCGCTGACCCCGCTCGGCCGCGACGAGGCCGAGGACGGCGCCCTCACGCCAGAGATCGAACGCGTTCTCATCAAGGCGATCAATCTCACGCTCTATAACTGGCTCAAGGCGGGCATGAACCGCACCAGCGTCGAGGCGATCGTCTTGAGGGATTGAGGCTCAAGCCGCCAGCTCGCACCACACCGGCACGTGGTCCGAGGGCTTTTCCCATCCGCGCACATGGCGGTCGATGCCCGCGGCCTTCAACCGGTCCGCCGCCTGCGGCGACAGCAGCACGAAATCGATGCGGATACCGTGATCCTTCTGCCAGGCGCCGGCCTGGTAATCCCAGAACGTGTAGCGATGCGGCTCGGGCGAGCAGGCGCGGAAGGCGTCCGTCAAGCCGAGATAGGTCGTGCGCCTTAGCGCCGCGCGCGATTCCGGCTGGAACAACGCGTCCTTCAGCCAGGCCTTGGGATCGTGCACGTCGTCCTCGGTCGGGATCACGTTGAAATCGCCGGTGAGCGCGAAGGTTTCTTCCTGCGCGAGCAGGTTCTTGGTGTGCGCATGCAGCCGCTTCAGCCAGGCGAGCTTGTATTGGAACTTCTCCGTGCCGACGGGATTGCCGTTCGGCGCGTAGACGGAAGCCACGCGCACCGCGCCCCTCTTGGTCGAGACAACCGCCTCGATGTAGCGCGCGTGGTCGTCGCCGTCGCCCCCAGGCAGGCCGCGCGTCACGTCCTCGATCGGGTGCTTGGAGAGGATGGCAACGCCATTATAGGTCTTCTGGCCGTGAACCGCGCAATTATAGCCCAGCGCCTCGAAAGCCTCGGCGGGGAAGCCGTCATCCGTCGTCTTGATCTCCTGGAAACACACGATGTCGGGCGCGGCCTCCCCGAGCCACGCCGTCACGGTTTCGAGCCGCGCCTTGACCGAATTGACGTTCCAGGTGGCGAGTTTCATACGGCGCTAAACGGAAAAGCTCGTCCCGCAACCGCAGGACGAAGTGGCGTTCGGATTCTTGATCTTGAACGCGCTGCCGATCATCTCGTCGGAGAAGTCGATCTCCGCGCCCTTCAAGAAGTCGAGCGACACCGGATCGATAAGAACCGTGGCGCCGGATTTTTCAAGCACCAGATCGTCGTCCATCCGCGCGTCGTCGAGCGTGAAATTGTACTGGAAGCCCGAACAGCCGCCGCCCGTCACCGCCACGCGCAGCATCAGTTTTTCGGGCTCGGCCGCCAGAATCTCGGCGATTCGCATGGCCGCCCGGTCGGTAAGCGCAACAGGGCTTTTCTCTAGCACCGTCATGAATTCGACAGTTTAGCACACGAGGGATATGTAGTCGCTTACGGGAATTAAGCAATGTCCGTAAGCCAAACCGCCGTGCCGCCCGGACGCCTTCTAGGCCCCCTGTTCGAGGCCCCGCCGCGCGCGCCCTATGCCACGCGGCCCGCCGACAGCCGTGGCCGGTTCCATCGCGAAGAGGAAGGCGCCACCCGCACCTGTTATCAGCGCGACCGCGACCGTGTCGTCCATTCGGCCGCCTTTCGCCGCCTCAAGCACAAGACCCAGGTCTTCGTGCAGCACGAGGGCGATTATTATCGCACCAGGCTCACCCATTCGCTCGAAGTGGCCCAGATCGCGCGTTCGGTCGCGCGCGTGCTGGGCCTCGACGAAGATCTGGCCGAGGCCGTGGCACTGTCGCACGATCTCGGCCACACGCCGTTCGGCCATGCGGGCGAGGACGCGCTTGCGGCCGCGATGGCCGAGTTCGGCGGCTTCGACCACAATGGCCAAGCGCTCCGCCTCGTGACGAGCCTCGAACATCGCTACGCCGCGTTCGACGGCCTCAACCTGACCTGGGAAGCGCTGGAGGGCCTCGTCAAGCACAATGGTCCGCTTCTTGGCGAGGGACGCGGCCGGGAAACGCTTTCGCGCGCCATCGCCGAATTCAACGCGGTTTGGGACCTCGATCTTGCGTCCCAGGCCGGGCTCGAGGCGCAGGTTGCCGCGCTGGCCGACGACATCGCGTATGCCAATCACGACCTCGACGATGGGCTGCGTGCGGGGCTGTTCGCGGTGTCCGATCTCTTCGACGTCCCCTTGGCGGGGCCCATGTTCCGCGCTCTGTCCCAGGGCCAACCCGGCATCGACCTGGGACGGATCATCGGCGAGTCCGTCCGCCGCCTGATCTCGCAGATGGTCGACGATCTGGTCGCCGAAACGCGCCGGCGCCTCGCCGATGCCCGTCCGGCGAGTGCCGCCGAGCTCAGAGCCTTGGCCCGGCCCATGGCCGCCTTCTCCGAGGCGATGCTGCGCGACCTTGGTCTGCTCAAGGCCTTCCTTTTCCGCCGGATGTACCGCCACGCACGCGTGAACGAGGCGATGGGCCGCGCCAAGCGGATCGTGACCGATCTGTTCGGCGCCTATCTCGAAAGGCCCACACTGATGCCCGAGGAATGGTCGCGCCTCTGCGGGCCGTCGGGCGATACGCGCACCGCGCGTGTGGCCTGCGACTATATCGCCGGCATGACGGACCGTTTCGCGATGCAGGAACACGCCCGAATCTTCCACATGGAATTGGCGATCTGAGTGTTGCGAGGTTCCGCGGACGCTGTAGTTTCGGCGCGGCCGGGTGCTAGATTGGCGGCCGGACGATTCCCCGGAGCGAGGCAATGGGCCAAATGGATCGTGGCATCTACCAACCGGCGGCCGATGACGATCGCGTCGTCGATGTCACCGACGACGACGAGGACGAGGAACGCTCGCGCCTTCCGCTGCTGATCGTGATCGGCCTGTTGATCCTGGCTGCGTTCGCAGGCGTGGTTTGGCTTGCCTACAACCAAGGCCTCGATCGGGGGCGGCAGGATGCGCCGCGCGTCATTGCGGCGCCCGAGGGCCCGGTTCGCGTGGCGCCCGAGGATCCAGGCGGCGTCGAAACGCCCTTCACGGGCCTGAAAATCTACAACGAGCCTGTGCCGCCGGATTCGGAGGCCGAATCCTCCAACCTTGCCGCTCCGGCGGAAACCCCGATGGGGGAAACAGGCGAAACCCAGACGTCGACGTCCGCGCTGGTGGAAGCGGTGCCCGTCGAAACACCCGAAGCCACACCACCCGCCGCCGCGACGCCGGAACCCGAGACGGTTCGCCTGACACCTCCGCCTGCGGAGACCGCAGCGGTGCCCACGCCTTCGACGACGGCTGCCGCGGCGTCGGGCGCGGCCGTGCTGCAGATCGGCGCTTATGAGAGCGAGGAAATCGCCGAAGCGGCTTGGCGGCGCTTCCGGACCCGCCACGCCGATTTCGCGGCCAATCTCGATCGCGACATCCAGCGTGCCGATCTCGGGGACAAGGGCGTATGGTATCGTGTGCGCGTCGGCCCATATGGCGAACGCGGCGCCGCGGTCGAGGCGTG
>Ga0326597_10010508_pt1 | contig 12322 bp, 12 predicted proteins | sample RVTome_12_FD_203789 | JGI IMG/M metagenome (GOLD analysis project Ga0326597, IMG submission 203789) | Soil microbial communities from uranium-contaminated site in the Upper Colorado River Basin, Wyoming, United States - RVT100D185 | ecosystem: Environmental > Terrestrial > Soil > Contaminated >... | reverse complement strand
GTAGGGTGTAACCGAACTGTAGATGAGGCGGGGATTGAGCAACCGAACGTCTGCGTAACCGAGACCGAAGCGCTCAAGTGCGCCGGGGTCATGCGATTCGACGAGTACGTCACACGCTCTAATCAGCTCACGCAGGCACTCGCGGTCGGCCGCGTCGTTAAAAAAGTCCAGAACAGCGCTATGTTTTCCAAGGCCGACCGCTGCCCAGTACAGTGAAGGCTTGGTGCTGTCATCGGACTCGAACGGCGGCACGCGTCGAGCAGCGGCTCCGCCGGGAGGCTCGATCTTCAGCACCGCGGCGCCCAGATCCGCCAACAGCCGGGCGGTGATCTCGGCGCGTGCCGTTGTCAGGTCGAGTACTCGGACGCCCTCGAGTAGAGTCGCCATCTCTTTAATCGCGCCGAGTTGCGGTTAAACAGCAACACCCGGGAAACTGGCGCTCAAGGCGGACTTTACCGCGCGCAGTCGCTCGCACAACTCCAGTACGCGATGTCTGCCGCAACGTCGCTCCAGTCATTTTTTGTCTTCCCCGGTAACGCGGTGGCCATCAAGCGTGGCGCCGTTCGCGACCATGCGCGCGATGTCCCCTTCAGCGTATCCCAACTCGCGCAAGATATCCACGCTGTGCTGTCCGAGCTTGGGGGCGGGATTCCATTCCCGGCGCACGCCGCTCGACCACTTGTTCGGCAGACGGATGTTGCGAATCCGGCCTTCGGTGGGATGCTCCCGGGTTTCGAAAAAACCGACCTCCTGCAGATGCGGGTCCTCAAACAGGTCATCCAGCGTATGGTAAGGCATCGCCGGCACGTCGCTGCGGTCGAACATCTCCATCCACTCCGCCGTGGTGCGCGTCTTTAATGCCTCGCTGCGCACGCGGAAATACTCGGCGACATTGGCAAACCGCGCCTGCACGCTGGAAAAACGCGGATCGGTCTTCAGCTCCGGGCGGCCCATCGCGTCGAACAGCGCGAACACCTGCGCGTTGGTGTTCGCCGAAATACAGATCCAGCCGTCGCTCGTCGGAATCGGCTTCGCATGCGGATCGAACAGCCGCGGATCGCCCGTGCCCCCCAGCGGCGGATCAAACGTCCGCAAATACATGTGTTCCTCGAGCACGAACTTCACGGCGTTCTCGAACATGGGAATCTCGATCGAGCAACCTGCGCCGGTTTGCGTGCGCCGGTACAGTGCCATGGTGATCATCTGCACCGCAATCAAGCCCACCACTTTGTCCATCACCACCATCGGCAAATAGCGGGGCTCGCCGGTCGCGCGATGATTCAGCGCCGCCACGCCGCCCGCGCCCTGAATGATCGAATCGTAGGCGGGCTTTTCGCGGTAACGGCCGTCCTGCCCGAAACCAAACATGCCGCAGTAAATGATTCGCGGATTGGCGGCGCGCGCGTCCTCATAGGACAGTTTCAGCCGTGCCATGGCCGCCGGCCGCACATTCCAGATCAGCACGTCGGCCTTTGCGATCAGCCTCAGCAGCGCCGCATGCCCGTCCGGGTGTTTTACATCGAGCACGATCGAACGCTTGTTGCGGTTCAAGTGCAGGAACTTCGCGCCCATGCCTGGCGTGATGGAGCGCCCGTTCAAGTTGCGCATGAGGTCGCCGGTATGCGTTTCGACCTTGATCACGTTCGCGCCGTGATCGGCCAGAATTTGTGTCGCCAGCGGGCCGACCACCACCTGCGTCATGTCGACGATGGTTACGCCCTCAAGGGGCCCGCCCGCCATTACGCGCCCACCGTACCGACCTCAAACGCGGGCGCAGACCTCGCTGCCAACACGCTCTCCATCATAAGACTGCGACAGCCATCATTCTGCCCCAACGACGATCCCGGCTTTGCATAATCTGCCATTGCAGTCCACCTTTTCGATTGATCAACCGCGAATCTATCGCCCGCACCGTAAACGGTCAATTGCGCGACCATTTCGCGACCGCATTGCAAGCGACGCCGTTGCGCTGCGATAACGCCACGTGTTCAGCAGGGGTTCGTTTGACAAGATCCCCCGCTATGGCGTCAGACGTTCAATTTGGCTAAGCAACCTCAGGGGGTAACGTCTGGTGGCCCAGGGGAACTCGGGGCTCACCGACTTGTGCTTTCATGAGCGGCGGCACACCTGGTCCTCATGGCGTCGGCAGGCTGGCACGAGCTGCGATGAACTGAAAGACTTGGGGGGAGGCTGGAAAACGCGCAGCACGGTCGATTGCTACGCGAAGTTTGCGACCGAGAATTTGGTTGCGGCGGCAGCACGAATCGAATCGGACGACGGTGCAAGTCCCGCGCCAACGCCAGTTCCATCCACGAAGCGGGCGGAAAATGGCGTGATGGAGCAGGAAGAAACCGCAGGAAACGTGATCTTTACGTCACGATTTCCCTGCGGTGGCAAGAAAGCTGATTAGGAAGACAGCCGCAAGCTGCTGATAGTGTTGGTGGGTCCGCTGGGACTCGAACCCAGGACCAAGGGATTATGAGTCCCCTGCTCTAACCAACTGAGCTACAGACCCGTGATCTCAACAAAACTTCACTTACCTAATGAGCGCATCCGGCATCACCGTGCCTTTGCGCTCCAATTTCTCGTAAGGACAAAAATTACAGGCGGCATTGCAGACTGCGCGGGTCTCTAGATGGACCAGTGCAGGGTAATCGAGGTACCCGCTTGCCTGCAGATAACGAGCCTTGTCGCCGATTAGCTGTTCTAGCGTGGTCGCATCGTAGTACGCGCTGCGGTCGGAATTCCGCCGCGCCTGCACCACATTCGCCAGCAGCTCCTTGAGCATCTGCGTAAAGTCGCTGCGCCTAGCCGCCTTCCTGATCGAGGAAACTGCGCAACCGATCGGAGCGCGACGGATGACGCAGCTTGCGCAGTGCCTTCGCTTCGATTTGCCGTATGCGCTCACGCGTGACGTCGAACTGCTTGCCGACTTCTTCGAGCGTGTGATCGGTGTTCATCTCGATGCCGAAGCGCATGCGTAGCACCTTTGCCTCGCGCGGTGTGAGCGTATCCAGCACGTCCTTGGTCACATCACGCAAACTAGCGTACACCGCCGCGTCCACGGGAGCCATCTGGCTGGAGTCCTCAATAAAGTCGCCTAAGTGTGAATCGTCGTCGTCCCCGATCGGCGTCTCCATAGAGATCGGTTCCTTCGAAATCTTCAAGATCTTACGGATCTTGTCTTCGGGCATCTCCATTTTCTCGGCGAGCAGAGCAGGTTCCGGCTCCTGCCCCGTCTCCTGCAGGATCTGGCGCGAGATCCGATTCATCTTGTTGATCGTCTCGATCATGTGCACCGGGATTCGAATGGTGCGCGCTTGATCTGCAATCGAACGGGTGATCGCTTGGCGAATCCACCAGGTCGCATAGGTCGAAAACTTATAACCGCGCCGGTACTCGAACTTGTCGACCGCCTTCATCAGGCCGATATTGCCTTCTTGGATCAAATCGAGAAACTGCAGTCCGCGGTTGGTGTATTTCTTCGCAATCGAGATCACCAACCGCAGATTGGCCTCGGTCATCTCGCGTTTCGCACGGCGCGCCTTTGCCTCGCCCATGGACATCTGGCGGTTGATCTCCTTCAGGTCCTTCAGCGGAATACCTACCCGCTTTTGTACGTCGATCAGCTTGTTCTGCAGCTCCATGACCGCGGGTTCGAATCGAATCAGTGCATCGGCATAGGGCTGACGCGCCTCGATCTCGTTGGCTACCCATCGCAACTGAGACTCGTTGCCAGGGAACGCCTTGATGAAGTGAGACCTAGGCATACGCGCCTTTTCGACACAGATTTCCATGATCTCGCGCTCGTGGCTGCGGACCTCTTCGACCAGTTTGCGCACACCGTCGCACAAAGCCTCGACCTGCTTGGCGGTGAAGCGAATATTCATCAACTCGCTGGAGATCTGGTCTCGCGCCTCGAGATGAGCGCGACTGCGCGCCCCGCTCTTAGCGAGCGCCTTGAGCAGCTTGGCATATAGACTGCGAATAACGGCAAAACGCTTGAGGGAATCCTCCTTGAGTTTAAGCAGGTTCGCGCTTGCGATCGCGCCGTCATCGTCTTCATCGCTGTCATCGATATCGTCACCGTCTTCGCCTTCCTCGGTCACTGCCTCGATTGGCTCGTTGTCTTCGGCGTTGGGATCGATCAGACCGTCGACCACCTCATCGGCGCGCAATTCATCCCTGTCTACGCGCTCGGATAGTTTTAATATCTCCGCGATCGTCGTCGGACACGCCGAGATGGCCTGAATCATGTGCTTTAGGCCTTCTTCGATGCGCTTCGCGATCTCGATCTCGCCCTCGCGGGTCAGCAGCTCGACGGAGCCCATCTCGCGCATATACATCCGAACCGGATCGGTCGTTCTGCCGAATTCGGCATCAACACTGGATAGCGCCTGCTCCGCCTCTTCGGCAACATCCTCGTCGGTGACCGGCTGGGTCGTATCCGACATGAGCAAGGTTTCCGCATCGGGCGCTTCGTCATAGACCTGTATGCCCATATCATTGATCATGCTGATAACGGATTCAATCTGCTCCGCGTCCAGCATGTCATCTGGCAAGTGATCATTGATCTCGGCGTAGGTCAGGTAGCTACGCTCCTTGCCGAGCACGATGAGATTTTTCAAGCGCATACGCCGCGTCTCGGCATCGACGACCGGCATCAAGTGCCTAGCCCCGTCGCTTAAGCCCCCACGCCCGCTTTTGTCCTTGCCGCCGCGTGCGCCGCGGGTTTTGCGTCCTGCGGCACCAATTTCCTGCTGCTGCGCACGCAATGCCCGCATCTTGGCGATGGCTCGGGCCTGCTCAGCCGCCTTCGACTTGACTGCCGCTTGCTCTTTGGCGTGCCCCTTAGCGGGCAATGCAAGCTGTTGTTTTTCCCCTGCGACGGATCGCAATACGGCCTTCGGCTTGAGCTTTGCCGCGACTTTGCGCGGTCGCGCTGGGGCGGACTTAATCTTCGTGGGCAACGTGACTTTTGCTTTACGTACTGATTTGGCCTTGGCTTTTGCTGCCAGCTTGTTCGTCTTAAAACGAACTGCCCGCTTTGCACGCGCGACTTTTGACCGTAATTTCGTCGTCGCCAAGCGTTTCGGCGCCGCTGCTCGCCGCGCCTTTATTGTTTTCGCGAGCGTCTTTTTTACGCTCGGCTTTTGCTTCGCTTTTGCCTTTGCCTTTGCCTTTGCCATAAATCGTTCCCCGGTCGGAGTGCGGAAAAAGTTTTCAATTATACGCGTGACTCGACACTATCAGTCGGTTGTTTTGCCCGCTGGCTAAGCGCCTTAAGCAGGTTCTCAAATTCGGCTTGCTCAGTGCCAGAGCGCGCCGGCTTAGTGCTCAACTCGGTTAGGCGGCGACGGTCCGTTTGATCGCGCAAGGCTCTGATCGCATGAGCGAACTCAGCCGTCAGGTCAACCGCAGACGCTGTCAGCAGTTCGGTCTCTACTGCCCGCAACACCTCAGCAGTTGCCGCGTGCGGGATCGCCTCCAGCACCACTGGGATGACCGCTCTTGAATCAAGACCTGGCCGTGCCGCAATCAAATCGAGCACCGCCGTCAAAGCGGAGCAATAACGATCTGAAGTATCAAGCACGGTGCGATCCACCTGAATCGCCAGCTCGGGGGTGTGTAGCACGGCACGTAAGATCCACTGAGTTAGGGTCACTGGGGCACGGCGTGAACTAGGCTTAGCCGCCTGCGTACGGCCAGCCGGCGGTGTCGCCCGGCGAACTTCGAACAGCTCATCTACCTCACCAAGACTCACCTGTGCAATCTCGGCGAAGCGCTTACGCAGCAGCAGCGCCAGTGTCGGGGCCGCAATCTGCGTGACTAACGGTCGAGCCAAGTGCAGCAAACGCGCGCGCCCTTCGGACGTTTTGTTATCCACCCGTGCGGTCAGCTCGCGCACGAGCATTTCGGACAGCGGCACGGCTTCGAGCAATAGCGCTTCAAAGGCCGCGCGGCCATGCACACGCACATAACTGTCAGGGTCCTCTCCTTGAGGAAGGAACAAGAAACTCGCGCTTCGCGCATCCGAGAGCTTGGCGAGACTGACCTCAAGCGCCCGCCATGCGGCGCGCCGCCCTGCCGCGTCGCCGTCGAAACAGAATATGACGTGGTCCGTTAGCCTCAGCAGCTTTTCCACATGCATCGGTGTAGTGGCGGTGCCAAGCGTTGCGACTGCCGCGTTGACGCCATGCTGTGCGAGCGCGACAACGTCCATATAGCCCTCGACGACGATGACGCGGCCCGCCTCTCGCAACGCCTGCCGCGCCTGAAAAAGACCGTAGAGTTCGCGCCCCTTCTCGTATAGGGCTGTCTCCGGGGAATTGAGATACTTTGGCTCCCCATCGCCTAGGACGCGCCCGCCAAAACCGATAATGCCGCCGCGAGCATTTAGAATCGGGAACATGATGCGACTGCGAAAACGGTCATAACGCCGCCCACCCTCGCCGTCGATGACCAGACCCGAATCCTTGAGAGCTGATGAGGACTGGTAGTCCGGAAACGCTTCTGCCAGGCCTTGCCACTCGGGTGGCGCATATCCAAGACCGAAGCGCGCTGCAATTTCGCCAGTTAACCCGCGTTGCTTGAGATAAGCGATCGCATCCGTGGAGCGCTTAAGATTTTCCTTGTAATAACGCGCCGCCGCGAGCAATGCTTCGCCTACATCGGCGCTCGGTCGCGGTTGACGCGCTGCGTCCACGCCACTCATTTCCGGGACGATCATGCCGACCATTGACGCAAGCTCTTTGACGGCGTCCACATAGCCCAATCCACCATGCTCCATGACAAAGCTGATCGCATTGCCGTGAGCTCCGCAGCCAAAGCAATGGTAGAACTGCTTGCTCGGGCTCACTGAGAATGACGGTGTCTTCTCGTTGTGAAACGGGCAACGGGCGACGTAGTTATGGCCGGCCTTGCGCAGTTGCACCTGCCGCTCGATCAGGTCGACGATATCGACCCGGTTAAGCAACTGCTGCTTGAAGTCGTCGGGAATCATGTAGCTTCTACCATTTGCCGATGGATGCCCCACGACGACGTGGAAGGGGACGTCGCCCATACCGCAACTGCCGCGGGCCCAAGCGACCAAGAACTCTGCGCGATTATAGAGGACGGAAGGCGCCGCCATAGAGGGCAACATCTGTGCCAGAATACCAATAGCGTTGCAACCACGGACCACGCGCTGCGGCCGGTGCGTTGCGCGCTGGTCTCGGCCCTCGTAGTCGCGACCCTAGCCGCTAAGTCTTGCCTTCACCAACTGAGAGACGGCACCGACATCCGCACGACCGGCAAGCTTAGGCCTAATCCAGGCCATGACCGCGCCCATATCCTTAACCCCAGTTGCCCCGACAGAGCTAATCGCCGCCGTCACAAGCGCATCGATATCGCCCTGGCTCAACGCTTGGGGCATGTATTTCTGCAATACCGCCACCTCGGCCTTCTCGCCGTCGGCAAGGTCTTGCCGCCCCGCGCTTTCAAACTGGGTTATCGATTCGCGCCGTTGCTTGATCATCTTGTCGATCACGGCCAAGACGTCCGAATCCGACATCTCAGTTCGCTCATCGACTTCGCGCTGCTTGATCGCAGCCAAAAGCATCCGTATCGCCTTCAGCCGGTCCGCTTCTCGCGCTCGCAGCGCCGATTTCATGTCCTCGACAACCCGATTCTTGAGTGACATGGCTACCCCACCCGATGGGTGAATGCAATGGAGACGTTCCGGCGCGCAGGGCCGAAACAGAATCAGAACAGGAAGGACTAGAAAAGTTTTGGAGGCAAAAGCTGGGAACGCAGCCGTTTGTGCTGTCGCTTCACCGCGGCAGCAAGCTTACGTTTACGCTCGGAGGTAGGCTTTTCGTAGAACTCGCGCGATCGCAACTCGGTGAGTAACCCAGTCTTTTCGACCGTGCGCTTGAAGCGCCGCAGCGCGGCTTCAAATGGCTCGTTCTCTTTGATACGAACTGTCGTCATGCGGGAAATATTCCTAGGCTGAACGCGGTCTGGCATTATAGCAGTGGTCCCAAAGCTTTCAACCAAAATGCTCAGTGCAAACGGCGATCTGTGTGTCCTCGGCATCGAGACCTCGTGTGATGAAACCGGGGTTGCAGCCTATTCGACCACGCGCGGCCTTCTCGCCGATACGTTACACAGCCAAGTCGCGTTGCACGCGCGCTACGGGGGTGTTGTCCCTGAACTCGCATCGCGCGACCACATTCGCCGCGTTATCCCCCTCATACGACGAACGCTTGAGGATTCCGGGATCGGCCTAGAAGACCTCCACGCCATAGCCTATACCGCGGGCCCAGGGCTAGCGGGCGCGCTACTTGTGGGGGCCTCGATTGCGCAGGCGCTCGCCTATTCGCGGGAAATTCCGGCCTTGGGGTTGCACCATTTGGAAGCCCACCTGCTCTCACCACTCATGTCGTCTCCAGCCCCAAGCTTTCCGTTTGTCGCGCTGTTGGTCTCAGGCGGCCACAGCCAACTCATGCGGGTAGATGCGATCGGGGAATACGCGCTCCTCGGGGAAACGCTAGATGACGCCGCGGGCGAGGCTTACGACAAGACGGCCAAACTGCTTGGGCTCGGCTATCCGGGGGGGGCCGCACTTGCCAAGCTCGCCGATTCTGGGAGGCCAAACCGATTTCGCCTGCCCCGCCCAATGCTCAGTAGTACTACTCTCGACATGAGTTTTAGTGGGCTAAAGACGGCTGTCGTAACTCAAGTGCGAGCTCGACCCCTTAGCCTACAGGATCGCGCGGACTTGGCGGCGGAGTTCCAAGAAGCGGTGTCCGAGGTCCTGGTTGCCAAGGCCATCGCAGCAACTCGAGCATCGGGGTTCAAGCGGCTCGTGGTTGCAGGCGGAGTCGGCGCGAATCGCCGGCTGCGAAGCCTTCTTGCAGAAAAAGCGCTTGCCGCGGATATTTCGGTCTTCCATCCACCACTGGCGTTTTGTACTGACAATGGCGCGATGGTCGCTTTCGCAGCTGCGCTGCGGCTTGCTGCTGGCAAGTGCAAGGCATCAACATCCGCCGGTAACTTCACGGTCAGGCCCCGCTGGGACCTGGAGGAGTTGAGCGTTAATCCAGCGCTATAACCAGGACACGGGCTAGGAAGCTCGCTCCTCGGTTTGTCCGGTCGTCCCAGTATTTCGCTCACCGATGCGGCCCTCGGTGCCGGCAACGAGGTTGGCGATGTTCTCCTTATGGCGCACCACGAGCAGTGCCGATACGACGAGGACGCCCCAGAAAAAAGCATGCTCGGCATCGAAGAGGATCGCTGCACAAGCGGGGGCGAACACCGCAGCCACTAATGCTGCCAAGGAGGAAATGCGGAAAACCGCGGCAATGACTATCCAGGTCGCTATCGTTCCTAACCCCAGCCATGCGTTCAGGGCCAACAATGCACCCGCCGCGGTCGACACGCCTTTGCCGCCGGCGAATCGATGAAACACAGGAAAAACATGACCGAGTACCACACCGACATAGGCCGCAGCCTCGCTAATTTCTGGTCCAGCGCCGTAACGCACCGCAAGGTATACAGCTAGCCCGCCTTTGCCCGCGTCGCCGATTAGCGTCAGCCCGGCGGCAACCTTGCGCCCGCTACGCAGCACGTTGGTTGCCCCGGGGTTGCCGGATCCGTAGCTACGCGGATCGGGTAGCGCGAACACGCGCGACACCCAAACCGCGAATGACACCGAACCGATAAGATAGGCGGCAAGCGCTACGACTATCGGGTTCATCGTGGCTATTCTACAATCGCCGGCCTGGCCATGGACACTATCTTCATCACGCAGCTCCGGCTCGACGCATTGATCGGCATTTATGCCTGGGAGCACGAGGTGCCGCAGACTATCGAGCTCGACCTGGAAATCGCAGTTGATGCCAGGCGCTGCGCGCGCTCGGGGAAGATTGGTGATACGGTCGACTATGCCAAGGTGGTCAGCCGAATCAAGGCAGCACTCGCCAATCGCCACTTCGCGCTGATCGAGAAGCTCGCCGAAGAACTCGCGGTCTGCATCATGGGTGAATTTGGCACCCCGTGGATCCGCATTTCGGTCGCCAAGCTCGCACCAATGCGCGGCGTAAGAAAGTTGGGCATAACGATCGAGCGCGGCAAGAAGTCCAAGAACTAGAACGCTCACCCGCGTGGGTGATGTTTCATGTGCAACTGCTTGAGCCGTTCGCGGGCGACGTGGGTATAGATCTGCGTGGTGGAGATATCGCTGTGACCAAGCAGCAACTGCACTACGCGCAGGTCGGCGCCATGATTGAGCAGGTGTGTGGCAAAAGCGTGGCGCAGGACGTGCGGAGAGATCGGGGTGACGATCCCAGCCTTGCGGGCGTAACGACGAATGAGGTGCCAAAACGCTTGTCGAGTCATTCCTTGTCCGCGGCCGGTGACGAACAACGCCTGGGAAATGCGCGCGCCAAGAATTTTTCCTCGGCTCTCGCGAAGGTAACGTCCGAGCCAGTCAAGGGCCTCCTCGCCGAGGGGCACGATACGCTCCTTCGCGCCCTTGCCCATGACTCGGACCACGCCCATGTCGTGACTGACTTGGGATAACGTGAGCGCAACCAGTTCCGAGACCCGCAGCCCGCTTGCATAAAGCACTTCGAGCATCGCCCTATCGCGCATACCCAGATTTGTATGGGTCGCGGGCGCAGACAGCAATTGCTCCACATGCGCCTCGGTCAGCGTCTTTGGCAGGCCACGCGCAGGCCTGGGCGCAGCGATCGTCAGCGTCGGATCGGCGCTCAAGCGGCCCTCACGCGTCGCATGACGATAAAAGCGCTTCAGGCTAGATAGCATACGGCCCGTGGTTCGGGAGCGCGCGCCTGTTTCGACCCGATGCGCCAAATACTCCAGCAATTCCGCCCTACCCGCCGCCAGCAAATCGCATCCACATTGTCCCGCGAGCCAGGCGCCAAGCTGCGAGAGATCGCTTCGATAGCTTGCGAGCGTAGTGCGTGCGAGACCATCCTCAAGCCATAAGGCATCGCAGAACTCATCCAGAATCGGGTCGTTAGCGCCCTTCATGCGCGAGCAGCCAACGTTTAATACTCAGGGGCAGCGAGTCACGCGAGTGCATGAATCCACCCATCTGGCCGTTCGCGGCAAGCACGCGATGACACGGCACAATCAACGGGATGGGATTGGATCCACACGCGCCGCCCACGGGACGCGGGGCGCTCTTCAAGAGAATCGCAAGTTCCCCATAGCTTCGGGTCATTCCGCTTGGAATACGCGCAATTTCACACCATACGCGTCGCTGAAACGGTGTGCCTTTAGCCTCACAGGGCAGATCGAAGCAGTGCAAGGGGTCAGTTAGGTAGGCGTCTATCTGGCGGCATACTTCGCGCGCCAAAGCGTCCTGCGGCGGGCTCGTAAGTACACTAGAAGGGAGATACTCCACGCGCACCAATTTCTCCGCGCAGGTACGAATCCCGATCACGGCAAAGGGTGTGGCGAACCGTGCCGTATAGACTTCACCTATCCTTTCCACGCCATTGTCCTCCGACGGTCGTAACGCAGACCCTCGCCTAGCGCAGTTTAATCCGCTTGCACATTGCGAGCATGTTAGCAATGTGCCCGATTCCAGACTCAGTAGCGTAGCGGCAGCCGCCCGGAAAGGCGCGCGACCCATTCCAGCGGATCGAGCCGTGCGGCACGCCCGCCTAAGCAATCTGCGAGGAAACGCTCGGATGCCCGCAGCACGGCGAGGTGATGCGCCCAATAGCCGAGCGAATGACCCATGTCCGCGAGCGTAAGATGTTCGACGGCTTTGCCTGCTTTTCGGAGAGCGCCCACCATTGCAGCCGATTGCTCCGGGGGTACGCGCACATCTTTCTGCCCTTGAATGATCAGCAATGGACGTTCAATCCGGTTTGCCAGGTTTACAGGCGATACCTTATCCATGCGGCTGCGATCGGAAGCAACGGCTGGGTCGCCCACGAAGCTGTACCAAAAACTGAGCTCGTGCTCCCAATACGGCGGAAAGGTCTCAATCAGTTTGGCCAGATCGGTGGGCCCGGCAATATCGATTCCACATGCGAACTCTCGCGGATGTTGTGCCAGTGCCATGAGCGTCGCATAGCCACCATAGCTGTGCCCCATCACCGCGATGCGCCGAGGATCGGCAATCTCGCGCGCAATCGCCCAGTGGGCTGCATCGATCAGATCGTCTTGCATCTTCGCGCCGAACTCCCCGACCGCTGCATTCATGAACGACTGCCCGTAGCCTGTCGAGCCGCGATAATTAATCGCCAGCACGGCATAGCCGCGATTCGCCAGAAACTGAGAGCGCAACAGATCCGCATTGTGG
>Ga0326597_10010507_pt1 | contig 12323 bp, 7 predicted proteins | sample RVTome_12_FD_203789 | JGI IMG/M metagenome (GOLD analysis project Ga0326597, IMG submission 203789) | Soil microbial communities from uranium-contaminated site in the Upper Colorado River Basin, Wyoming, United States - RVT100D185 | ecosystem: Environmental > Terrestrial > Soil > Contaminated >... | reverse complement strand
AGTTAACCCATCCCAGGACATGGCCAATGGCCATCCAGGCGCGATAAACCGGGTGCAAAGTCGCGGGAATCAGGAGCGCCCACGCCGCCAGGATTCCACCGACTATCCAGGGCCACAAGGGAAAGCCGTGGCCGAAAATCCATGGCAACAGCACGCCAAACAGAACCGCGGTAATCGCGCCGGTGGTCAGCCCGAATTTGCGCAAGAATACCGCGTTTGGTGTCGCGTTTATCAAAGCCATGCGGATCAGTCCAAGGTAAACTCTGCGCGCCAATCACCGGATTCCTGCCACGACGGTTGATCCTTTTTAGCCAGGAGAATGTTTTCCAGCACCAGATAGTCCATCTCGGTGCGCATGAAGCAGCGGTACGCCTCCTCCGGCGTACAGACGATCGGTTCACCCCGAACGTTGAATGAGGTATTCACCAGCAGCGGGCAGTTGGTCAACGACTCAAAGGCCTCAAGCAGCGAATAAAACCTGGGGTTGGTCTCGCGATGGACTGTCTGGATGCGCGCCGAGTAGTCCACATGGGTGATGGCCGGGACATCGGAACGCGGTACGTTGAGCTTCTCGATGCCGAACAGTTGTTGCTGCTCTGGCGTCATGGAGATGCGCCGCTGTTGCGTGACCGGCGCCACCAACAACATGTAGGGGCTCGCACGATCGATTTCGAACCACTCCGATACTTTTTCAATCTTGATCGCCGGGGCGAAGGGTCTGAAAGACTCGCGGTACTTGATCTTCAAGTTCATCACCGATTGCATCTTACGCGAGCGGGCATCGCCGATAATGGAACGCCCACCCAAGGCACGTGGGCCAAACTCCATTCGTCCCTGGAACCAGCCAATCACATTTTCCGCCGCCAGAATTTCCGCCAGGCGCGGCATGAGCCGCGCATCGTCGATCTGCTCATAAGGGGCTTTGATTCTGTCGAGGTAGCGACGAATAGCCGCATTCGTGAAGCACGGCCCAAGATAGGATCCGCGCATGTTATCGGCACCGTTGGCGTGCCGCGGCTGTTCCAGATACTCATGCCAGACCGAAAGTGCCGCCCCCAGCGCGCCGCCGGCATCGCCCGCCGCCGGTTGGATCCAAATATCCCGGTAAGGGCCCTCGCGCAGAATGCGACCGTTCGCGACACAATTGAGCGCCACGCCGCCCGCGAGACACAAGTACTCCGTTCCGAGTTCCTGATGCACGGTACGTGCAAGCCGGAGGATCACTTCCTCCGTTACCGCCTGGATCGAGCGCGCGATGTCCATTTCACGCTGGGTCGGTGGCTGTTCCGGTTTATGCGGTGGACCGCCGAAGAGTTCATCAAACCGGCGGTCGTCATCGTCAGGCCGGTCGCATAGTTGAAATACCGCATGTTGAGCCGGAAAGTGCCATCCGCTTTGAGATCAAGCAGATGCTCTAGGATAAGATCCACATATTTAGGCTCGCCATAGGGCGCGAGGCCCATCAGCTTGTATTCGCCGGAGTTGACCTTGAAGCCTGTGTAGTACGTAAAGGCCGAATAGAGCAGACCCAGAGAGTGTGGAAAATCGATCTCCCATTTTGCGGTGAGACGGTTGCCCTCGCCGAGCCAAACGGAGCTCGTCGCCCACTCACCGACACCGTCCAGGCACAATACGGCCGCCTTCTCATAGGGGCTGGGGAAGAATGCCGAGGCGGCATGCGAACGGTGGTGTTCATTGAACAGCAACGGTGGCAGGTTTTTTTCATTGAGCCCGCTCAACGCCGCCAGTTCTTTTTTCAACGTGCTTTTAAGATAGAGCTTTTCCTTAAGCCAAATCGGCATCGCGGCGACGAACGAACGAAAACCCTTGGGAGCGTACGCGAGGTAAGTCTCCAGCAAGCGCTCGAATTTAACCAGCGGCTTGTCATAAAAAACGACGTAGTCGATATCCTTGAGAGCGTAACCGCCCTGCGTAAGACAATACTTGAGCGCTTTTTCCGGAAAACCGGCGTCGTGTTTCTTGCGCGTGAAGCGTTCTTCCTGCGCAGCCGCAACAATATTGCCGTCCACCACGAGCGCCGCCGCGCTGTCGTGGTAGTACGCCGAAATCCCAAGTATTGCCTGACTCACGATTACTCCTTAAGGAATTGCCGCAATGTGGCGATCAATAGATTTTGAACTGAGTGGTGAGATCATTTAACTCTTGCCGCGGAAATCATGTTAAGTATCGTTGCTAATTCGTCCCCCTGCCACCATGTTCTATCAGCACCAGAGGCAACGCCAACCGCATAAACCATTGCTTTATTCAGGTTTGATTGCATTTTTATACCAGCAAGCAGAGCCTGGCCCAAATAAATTCGTTTCGCTATTTATTAACAGGTCCTATTGAGATCGGCCGCTGTCGTTCTCCGACAGGGCCTGATAGGCGCTCAGGAGTTTTGGTACTTCATGTTTCCAATCCAACTCGTTCTCGATACGGCTTCGGCCAAAGCGGCCCATTTTTATCCTAAGCTCCGGATCGTCAAGCAACTGTAAAATTTTACGCGCCAGGTCAGATTCATTGTTTTTCTCCGCATACAATGACGCTTCCCGGGCCGAGTACCGGCCTTCGATCAGATCGAACTGAACGACAGGCTTTCCCAAGGCCATGTACTCCATGATTTTGTTCATGGTGGACTTATCGTTCATTTCATTGGCCACATCCGGATTCACACACACGTCCGCCGTGTTCAGCATCTCGAGCATCTGCTGATCGGGCACTCTTCCGGTAAAGGTGACGTGATTGCCGACACCCAATGACTGTGCATACGCCTGCATATCCTCCAGCTCAGTGCCACCGCCGACCAGTCCGAAGTGAATATCATTCCGCTGCAAATCATGGACGATGTACTGTGCCGCCCGCAGCAGGTAGTCGATACCCTCCTGCTTACCCATGACCCCAACATAACCCACGAGATACCGCCGGCCCCGCTTGAGCTCAGGCACCGGCGGGATAATCTTCAAGCGACGCAGGTCCGGGCCGCTGCGCACGACAAATACACGCTCCGGTTGCTTGCCGCCACGCTCGATTGCGATTCTCTTGTACGATTCGTTCGTGGCAATGGACACGTCCGCGATCCTGAACGTCCAGCGCTCAAGCGCAACCAGTAGTTTGTAAAACATATCGCGCCGGCCGAACTTCGCCTCGTACAGCTCCGGATTGATGTCGTGATGATCGAAGATGAATTTTTTGCCGAACAGCTTGAAGAAACCGCCGATTAGAAAGATCGTGTCCGGCGGATTGCAGGCATGAATCACATCGAAGCCGCGAGTAAAGAACACGCGCCACGCCAGAAAGAACTCCCAGGACAACGCCCAAGCGTATTCCATGGCGTAACCCAGCGCGCCCGAGGCCTCGATGAGCAGTGGGTGGCGGTATATGTGAATCCCGTCGATTACCTCATGCCCCCGCTCATAGCCCTTGCCTTTCGGGCATATGATTGACACCCGATAACCGGCCTGCTGCAACGTAGTGGCTTCCTGCCAGACACGCCGATCGAACGGTACCGGGAGATTCTCGACAATGATCAGAACACGTCTTGGACTACCAGCAGATGCCATCGTATTTGTTATTGCTAACGCTGTCGGTAACTCGAACGAAGTCGATCACGCTCTGTCCGTCACGCAGGCGGCCGGGGACATCACGGAACTCCTTGTCTCCGTTGCCAATCACAATGGTTTCGGCAAACCCCAGGACGTCGTCGATCGACTCGACCATCAACCGTGAAATATGCGGGATGCGATGGAGGATATAGTCGCGGTTGGCGCCGACCAGGCCAGCGAGCTTGACGTTACGGTCGTAGATCCGTAGATCATGTCCCTTCCCGAGCAGCCGCTCGATCACCTCGACCATCGGGCTCTCGCGCAGATCGTCGGTCCCGGCCTTGAAACTGAAACCCAGAATCCCGATGCGCTTGCTGCCCTTGCCCAGGATCATGCGCAGCCCGCGCTCAATCTGCCGCTCGTTACTCGGCAGAATAGCATTGAGAATGGGCAAGTCCAAATCAAGGCTACGCGCCTTGTAGGTGAGTGCGCGCACGTCCTTGGGCAAACATGATCCTCCGAAGGCGAAGCCGGACTTGAGGTAGTACGGCGAGAGGTTGAGTTTGGTGTCTTGACAGAAAATGTCCATAACCTTATGACCATCTATCCCTAGCGCCTTGCAGATATTGCCGATCTCGTTGGCAAAACCCACTTTCAGTGCGTGCCACACGTTGTCGGTGTACTTCACCATCTCGGCGGTCTCGATAGTGGTGCGAATCAGCGGCGCATCGAGATGCGCGTAAATCTGCGCCATGGCATTGCCGCTCCGCATATCGATCTCTCCGATAACGGTCTTGGGCGGATGGTAGAAATCGAATACTGCCGTTCCCTCGCGCAGGAACTCGGGGTTGATGCAAACGCCGAAGTCCTTGCCTGCTGTCTTGCCAGAGAACTGCTCGAGCGTAGGAATCACCACCCCGCGCATGGAGCCGGGCAGCATGGTGCTGCGGACAACCACGATATGGAAAGTCTTTTTGTTCCGAAGCTGCTCGCCAATTTGCTCGCACACGCGCCGCACATAGCTGAGGTCCAGTCCACCGTTGGACAGACTCGGCGTACCGACACAGATAATCGAAAGATCCGAGTTGTTGAATGCGTCCGCAATATCCGTTGTCGCCCGCAGGCGCCCGTCTCGGACCGTGCGCTCAATGATCTCGCCGATGTCGCTTTCGATGATCGGCGTCTGGCCTTTATTGATGAGGTCCACCTTCGCGCTGGCGGGATCGACACCGACTATCTCATGTCCATCCTTCGCCAGACACCCAGCCGATACAGCGCCTACATACCCCAAGCCAAAGATACTGATTTTCATTCTTCCTGCCCTTCGATGTTGAATTTAGCCGGTCAGTCGCAAATCATTTCTGTTGTTAGCGTGCCGCCGCCATTCATTTGTAAACTTATCACGGCCGTCGTGGTCGGCGCCTTGCGATCGAACGCCCGTGAAACCCATCCCAGCGGTGGATTCTCATTTCCCCGCGCCAGTGTGACTTCAGCCTGTCGCCCAGGCATCGATAGCTTAACCGACAACCCGTTGTTCTTCGCTACAATCGCGCCATTCCGCACGCTCACATCGCACCGCTCCGAGAAGTGCCAGAAAAGCCGCACCAGATGGGCGCCGCGGCAGTCAAGCGTGTCATTTATCGCAATACTACGCGCGGCTTTGTTGAGCAAAATCTCACGCCGGTGGATGACTGGATCTGGCAATCTCTTATACCCGTCGTGACTCCCGACAAACCGGTCAAGTTTGTCGCTGGGTTCCCAATGCTCGCAGACAGCGCTTGCTTTCTTAAGCCACATGAAGTTGCCGCCCATAACCGACTGGTTCTGCCCATCTACAACCACGGTATTGTGAGCGGAAGTTCCACGGAAGTAATCACGCCAGGCCTTGCTCGTATGGTAGGCATACGTTCCCGGATCGATCAGGAACTCACGTCCCCCGACCGACAGCGTGAGCGCCAGCGCGTCCGCGTGTCCGTGGGCAGCGATGGATAGGTAGCCGAGGGGGCCGGCGTCGGCAACCAGGCGGATCTCTCTTTCAGTTTCGAATTCGCAGCCGAGGACGTAGTAGCCCCCCTCCGGAAATGCCCGACGCACCGGAAGCGCGCTCGAATCCGGCTTGAGAGCGAGAAAATCCGGCTCCGCCCGCGCCCCCAGCAGCCAGCGTGTCTTATCGTCAAGCACCCTGGCTTTGGCCTTGAAATCGCCGCGACCGAAAAGCACGGCGCCGGTAGCCAGGAACGAGCGGTAGGGACAGAAGCTCCGCTCCTGAGAGAGACGCGTCACGTAGCCATCATCCGCATCGCCAATCATCGGGACATGCCCGCCGGCATCCATGATGGACGCCAGAAACTCAAGCATCGCTTCAATACGCTTCCAGTACTTATCCGAGAAATTACGATTATTCGCTGACCCCGCCAGTGCGGCGACCAACAAGAAATCCAGGACAAACTGCTGATACGAAATTGCTTGCTCCCGATTGACGCCATCCGGCGCGTTCTGCAACAGTGCCTCGCGCTCCAGTATGTCCTGCGTCTCGGCGGCCCAGTCTTGTGACTGGCGCCAGAATGGCCAGGTCACCGCGCCGAGGAAGAGCCCGGCTGCTTCACCGATCAAGTGATTGTTGGCGGACGAGAAACGCGAGAAATGCCCGCGGATAAAATGCATATGCCGATAGATCGCACCCAGCCAGCGGTCCCGGAACCGCTTGCCTTCTTCGCCTGAGAACACGACCGAGTCCCGTCCACCGATCAATTGCCAGGCGATACTCCAATTGATCAGTCGGATGGCGAGCTCGAGCGAGCTGGTCCAGTTCGGGCCCTTCAGATAAGGGCACTGGTCGAACCACGACTCCAGTTGAAAACGTAAACCGTCCACGTAGCGCCGCTCACCGGTTAGCTGATAGGCCTGCGCCAGCGTCACCAGATGGAGATGCCGGTTCGGCTCCCAGAGATACTTGATATCGCCGACGAGCGCTTCGCTGCGATAATCCAGAGTCTTGGCAAAGGTCAGCGGAGCTACCGTTCCAGTTTTTGGGTCCTGATTCCACTGCGGGACCGGGCCGGAAACATGATCCAGTGCGAAGATCCTTTGCCTTCCTTGCAGAATTTCATCCGCGGCATCGATGTACGGCTGAGGCGGAATACCGGTCCGCGCTCCCATGAAATGAGGTGCCGAGACCGACAAATCCGGTTGAGGCACCGTGCGCACCCTGGCCAGTCCGACACCTTGCAGCAACGACACAAATTTCTCGCGGAGACGATGCCCCATCTCCGCCGGCGACATGCACTTTAGGCGATTCCAATACCACGCGAAGGCCGATAGGGAATCAGGACTTGATGTCATAACACGCATCTTGTCAGTGGTCTGCTGCTCATGCTCTTTGTGTCCAGTGCTACCCACCCTATCGTCTTCTAAGCATTTTCAAAGAACTCCGACGCTAAAGCTCACGCCACCTGCGCACGGTAAGACAGGTATATCTAGCACCTAATTAAAGGATTCTAACTCCAACCTTATGACTACTCCCCAGATCCCCGCACGTAACCGACGCCTCCTCGGTGGGTTGAACGCGGTGGGCACGGCTGGAACCGACGATTGTTCCAGGCGCTGCCGCGTGTGCGGTGGCTCCCGTCCCCGGTTGACCACTATTCTATGTATAGATAGTATGCGCGCCGCCAGATTGGGTATCACGACCGGAATGTTCGCCTACAAGGCTTTGACCTCTGCTTTTGCGGCATCAGCAGTGACTGACAAATGACTCCAGCGGACCGGATGACTACAGCGATCAACTTACCTAGAACCTGCCTCAATTTGGCGGGGCGTGGATGATTAGCAACACAAGTAACATAATTGGTCTCTCTTGCCGAATATCTCAGCGTAATCTTCCCCCAGGTCACCATGCCCGGGCGAGCGTGTATACAATGTGAAAGTTGTACCTGACCTGCTCACGCGGAAATTAATTCTGGTGGGGCGAAGGCTCCCGACGTGAAGGGGGAAATCGGCACATCCGGACCGACTCGAATGTATACTACCGTTGATCCGGGGTTTCCCAGCATGCATCGTAAAGAAATTGGAATTCTATAATTACTTGCCATAATTACGTCCTACAGAGTGGACCGAGACGGCCACAGTGTGCAGGAAGGTTACTCCAGTTTAGAACTTCCCTACCGGCACTTAGGGCTTGGATTCATAAGATTGCATGGATAGGAAATTATTGTCTGAAGGATGGACAAAATTGGATACGGAATTGTATATGGTAACGGACCACCTGCCCCGACTGAAATCGCTTTCTTTAAACAACAGTCGCGAAAAATCTTATTCTTCTATCAACACAGCACTACGCTACACCAGCGACATCGCCATCGCGGGCCTGTGTACCATATTATTAATAGCGTGCGGCCCCCTCACCCAACAAGGTGGATCATCCTCCGTCGACACCTTTACTCAATGCTCAAATGGCCTTCCGGCAGATCTATCCGGTGTGTGCCGCAACTCCACGCCTACCATGGGGGCCCTTGAGGACGTCGGGCCTCAGGTAGCATCAGCGGCAGCTATAAACATCACCACCACTCCGCTGCAGGATCCAGGCGCATCAGTATTAAATAATATTAGTTGGTCGTCCTATCAGGGAACCGCCTCAGGCTACTTTGTTTATTATGGACCAACCTCCGAAACCGCCAGTACTCTTGCGTCTGACCTGTCTATCGGTAGCGCGAATTTTGATCCTGGTGTACCAGCTGTCAGTCTAGCCTAGATCTGGGCCTGAACACTGGTGCCACAGTATGCTTCAGGATTCTCGCCTACGATACGGCGCGCATACCGTACGATTGGTCTGAAGTACTATGCACCGTTGTTTAAATATCTACATCTGGAGCAGCCGGCGTTAAACTCGCAGCACTCATTTCAAGACGATGCCAGTGCAATCTAAATGTCCACTCTTAAAACCTGTTGGCAAAACCTGATGGTTTGCTAACTTCTACATAGAATTATTCGAGGAAGTCGTTATGACAAAATATTTCGCTTCTCTACTGCTATTTTTAGTTGCATGGCCTTCTTTCGCCGCCGACCAGAATGGCTATACCGCCAAGTACGAATGCCGGGCAGGGAATCCGAACTGCAATGTCGATGTGGCGACGCTTGTAGCCCAAGCGTGCCAGCAAACCATTACCACCAGCACCACGCCCACCAATGATTGGTCAGCGATTAACTGGGCTAACACCGTTATTTGTATCGAGGCGGGTGACCACACCGCGCGCGGTTTGCTAACGCTTGGCGCCAGCGGCACGGCCGGAACCAGAAAGATACTACGTTACGTTCGCACCTCGGACAACAACGACGATCCGTGGAATCAGTCGGACGCCAATAAAGCGAAAATTGCCGATTTCGAGTGTTTTGAAAAGGATTATTGGATCATACAGCGGCTAACATTCTGGCGGACGAACGGCAATGAATTTTTCAGGAATGCGGGCTGTAAGTATATGGTCTATGAACGAATGCTGGTGGACGGACGCGACCTGAATCCTACCAGCACCGGCAAGCCGCTATGGCTCATCAAAGGTATCGCTCCTAACTATGTTAGCAGTGATTTTACGACGGTCCAGAACAGCGTTGTTCGCGGTTCCGGCAAGCTGACCAACGCCGACAATCCTTGCATAAACCAGGGAGGCCCTGATGTACGTATCGTCAATAACGAAATCTATAACTGCGGCGGCGATGCCATCGTTCTGGACACCGGGTCGCGACCCTACCGAAGTGTCATGGAAAACAACGATCTCTATCAGACGATCGATTACTACATCAATTGTGACGGTACCCCTGCAACGCCCGGCGGCAATAATCATTGCAGTTGTGGTGAAGACGCAATTGACTTGAAGAGCAACGACACTACCAACCCCGCCAATGGTATCGAAATCATACATAACCGGATGTGGGGGTGGAGAACTACATATCAAAGTTGTGGCGGTACCGGAAGTTTCGGTTTTGGTGTCAACTCTGGCTCGGGAGATCCTAAGCGATACGTGCAGGTTAGGGACAATATCATCATGGACATCTCGAACGGTATTTCACTGAGCCCCCCCACCAGTAATTGGACCGTTAGCGGCAATATTTTATACGATGTTAGTCATGCCCATACATCGCAAGATTTTCTTGCAAATAGCGATGCTGAGAATTCAGTCGCTATCAGATTCGGCGGCGGCAGCAATCACAAGGTATACTTGAATACGATTGCTAATTCAAAATATGCATTAGTTCTGGCATCCAGCGCTGCAAACAACCTTTTGCAATGCAACGTCTTCCTCAACCTGCAAGGCATTAAGCGTCATTTCGGGGAGAACTGGGCTTCGAGCTCTATATCGACCAACAACGCCTTTTACGCTACACCGGCGTTCACTACCACGACTTCGTCCAACAACATAATTCTCCCCGCAGTGAGCGACGCTAAAATGTCTACGTACTCTTTCCAACGCAAACTGCTTACCAAGCCTGAGCTCATGCAACTAGACTTTACGAGACCAAGCACTAGCTCACCACATTACACGGCGTGCCAGCTGACGCTTAACTGATCCTCGTTTCGTGAATCCGAAGAGCGGGTGATTTGAGGAAGCACCCCTTATTAAAATAGGTAATTAGGGCGTAACCATAGGGACTTACCTTACCCTCTTGGTTACGAAACGCCCTAATTACCTTAAAATAAATAGGGGGCGAAGGGGCCTGCGGATCGTTACGCCTCTATAACTGCAAATATGCTTCCTATTGCTCGTATTCTTTCTGTATGCGACGGTTGTACCGGCAATACATCGGAATACCCACAGGGCCTCCGTGCGGATCGGGCATTCGTCGTAGCGGCATAGATCTGAACTGAATCCATAGGGTAGATTACGTATAGATTCTTATCTGGAATAGTGATCGGCAATGGCAATTAACCGCGCTGAAGGACCCCCAATAAATCTCGCCAAGAAACGAAGGTAGCCGCGTGGTGTGGGTATTTTCCCGCGCCTACCCTCAGTCCGACCCTCCATTGGACCCGGCCAAATAGTTGGACAACACAACCTCCTCGCCAACCCGCACAGACTCCATTACCGCCAGTGTCGTTAAGGTTGTGTCGAATAGGCCATCGATGGGTATGGGCATAGGTGTACCGGTACGAGCCGCGCCGACAAACGCTTCGAGCTCGCCACGTTGCCCCTTATCTACTCGCATCGGACTGATCCGTTCGTGCCCGGCGCCATGAAAAAGGAGTAACGATTCGAAATTGTGCAATTGTGCGGTCATTCCACCACCGAAGATTTCCACAAACTCTTTAGGAACCTTCGATCCGCCTTGTGTCACGTACAGCAAATTACACATCGACCCGTTCTCGTATCTCACGATAGCGGCTATGTTCTCCAAATCGTCTACCGTGCGCGATTGGGGTCTTAGAACCGTCGCTGTGACCGCAACCGGCCGGGATTCTGCGAGAAATGCCAACGTGTCAAAGAAGTGGCCCGCTTCACCTACAAAGCGTGAACCTTCCGCGGGGTCGAGATACCACGACCCCTGCTCGAGCCGCCCGGCATGAACACGATAATGGGCAACTATGGGTACATGCGCACCGCGAAATCGCTTACCGATCTCCCTCAGCATCGGCGAAAATCGCCTATTGAAACCGACCATCAAACGGTCATTGCCGGACTCCAGGATCGCGCTGCGTATGAGCCTGACGTCGTCGAGGCTGATCGCGAGCGGTTTCTCCACGTAGGTCGTCTTGCCGTGTCGCAATGCTTCCGACACGATCCATGCGTGCGATGCATGGCGCGTCGCGATCAATACCGCATCGACACCCGGATCGCTAAGGATCTCCCGGTACTCGGTCGTTGCATACTTGAAGCCGAACTTTCGTTTCGCGTTCTGTCCGGACAACCCTGTCGTGGTCGCGACCGCAACAAGCTCGACATCGCCGTTCTTCTGCAAATGGGGGAGCAGCATGCTTGAGGCGTAATTCCCGGCCCCGATCAGGGCGAGCCTCAGCCGTCCGGCAGAACCAAGTCGCGGCGCCGGCACTGCGCGCGCAGGCAACGGTGGAACTTCCGGTTTGTTCGTTTTCTCGTACTCGAACACCAAACCGAGCAGCTCGCGACCCGATTCCACGATCTCCTGGTAGATTCGCTCCGCGTCGCGGAATGGGTGCACAGCCGAGATGATGGGGTCGATTGATACCTTGCCTTCAGCGACCAAAGCTAGAAAGCTGGCCAGATTACGTTTTTCCGTCCAGCGCACGTACCCGATCGGGTAGTCTATCCCTTGCTCCTCATACACGTGGTCATAACGCCCCGGACCATAGGAGCGCGAAAACCGGACATCGAGCTCCTTCATGTAGTAATCGTTCCACGGGAGATCCAGTCTAGTTTTTCCGATGTCCACCACACGTGCACGATCACGCGCCACACTTGCGGCCAACTCTGTGGCCGCGTTACTCGCACCGCCGGCAGCGATGAACACGCAATCCACGCCGTACCCTCCGGTCAGCCGGTCGACAAGACTGTCGAGTCTCGCATCTTCCGGGGTCATCGCTACTTTCGCGCCGAGTTGCTCTGCAAGACGGCAACGCGAGTCGATCAGGTCTATCCCCACCACCTGCATTCCCGCGGCGCGCAGAATCTGCACGAGCAACTGCCCGAGCAACCCGAGGCCGATCACACAGGCAGTCTCTCCAAGTTGCATCTCGGCCTGGCGGAAGCCCTGCAGCGCGATCGCCCCGACCGTTGCGAACGCGGCGTGCCTGGTCACCACTCCATCGGGAACCGG
>Ga0326597_10010505_pt1 | contig 12325 bp, 10 predicted proteins | sample RVTome_12_FD_203789 | JGI IMG/M metagenome (GOLD analysis project Ga0326597, IMG submission 203789) | Soil microbial communities from uranium-contaminated site in the Upper Colorado River Basin, Wyoming, United States - RVT100D185 | ecosystem: Environmental > Terrestrial > Soil > Contaminated >... | reverse complement strand
GGTCCTGGGGTACAAGCTCGTCGATCGACAGCTGGTAGTAGAGCTTGGTCCCGAAGTCCTGCTGGCCCATCATCGGCGGCCTCCTCTTCACTGGGAGGCCACGCGCCCATGTCGATCATATCACCGCTCCCGACGCCAACGCGATCTGTTCGGCAACAACCCCTTCTCATCGTGTCGCCGCCAGGTCAAAGCGCATCGGGGAGAAGGCCTGAGGCCTAAAGGGCAAGAACCGTGAGGGGTGACTCATTAGCGATTATTACTTTGCCTCAGCAGCCCCCGAAGGGCTCCGCCCGCGCGTCTGCGGCGTCCGCGATCTGGTAGATCGTAACTGTGTTCCGCTCGAACGCGACCCGCACGTAGGTGCTACCCATGGGGGTCGTCGAAGGCCAGAACCGCTCGCGCGGGCCACAATAAAAGTATTCGGCGGGATAGGCAGCGATGACGTTGTCTTGGGCTGTGATACTGCGAAAGCGTTCGCGCCAAGAGGGAATGCGTTCCTCGATACGCGCGGGCGTAGTCACCTCCCAGTAGAAGGTGTAGAAGGCTACGTGCTCCTCGACCTCTCGTTCGAGGCCTGACGCCGGGCCGTCGTAATCAAAGGGGAACGCGTGGTCGGGGTTCAACCTGCCGAATGTCGTCTCCTCGTCGTACCCGTAGGTTGCCTGGATGCGAAGATAGCGATCGATCAGCTCGTCGTCCATCGCGACGGGATTGTAGCCGCCAATGATGTAGCCGGCCGCCGGTGTGAGGTTGTCCATGAGCAGCGTTGTGATGATGCTGGGGCTAGCGACCGTCTCATCGCCGCGCACGTTGGCTTCAACCCACTGAATCGCGGCGTATTCGTCCTCGCTGACCGCGTAGGCGTCATCCAGGATCATCGTCGCGCGGATCTGCAACGCCGTGACGTAAAGGAAGGCCGCGACGCCGAGCGCGATGACTGCACGTAGGGCCAGTCGCCGCTGATCTTCGCGGAGCGTCGCGTAGTACTTCGCGCCACCGGCGATGAATGCAGGCATCGCGAACTGGGCCCACACCTGTGAGCGGTAATGCCAGGGTTGAGGCATCACGCCGTCGACTGCAACGAGGAAAAGCGGGGCGATGAACAACGCGATGTATAGGCCATGATCAACCGCGCGATGGCGCAACACAAGCAGCAGTGGAAGGCCGATGATGAGCCGCATCAGGATGTCTGCGCCTTCGCCGGGGATAATCCCGAAATCCGTCTGGCCGACGCGAGCGGCGATGTCGTCGTTCGAGGTCATCCCCTTGTTGATGACCATGGCTAGCTCCGGCAACGCGAGCACCGCCGCAGCCATTCCCAGGATCAGGATGCGGCGGACGGCATCGAACTCCCGGCGATAGACCAGCAGGGCAAGCCAGAGAACGATAGCGAGCGCGGCGGCCGTCCAGTAATACACGTAGGAATAGACGAGTAACGCAAGCGCGATCGTCGCGAGCACCGACCACCGCAGGTCGCCCGTGGCCGCGGCGCGTGGGAGTGCAAGCGCCAACACGAAGAACGTCGCAAGCACCATCACCGGTGAGAGGAAACGCGTCCAGGCGAGAAACTCGCGCTCGGGGTCCAGCGTGAGGAAGGGCTCAAGGTAGCGCCACTGCTCGCGCGTCGCGTAACCATCCAGGTGGAAGAAGACGTGGGCGAAGAGCGTTGCGATCGGCAGGATTGCCACTGCGGCGAGCCTCGACGACGTGAGCCGGTAGGAGAGCGCGTAAAGGGCAGCGAACGCACCTATCGCCAGGATCGACGTGACCACGGCCAGCGATTCGAACGGGCCGCCGAACACGCGACCCGTGATGCCGACGAACTCCTGCCAGCCGGCGCCCGCCTGCAGCGAACCGTCGTGGTTCGCCAGGTGCGGCGTACGCACGGGCAGCTCGCCGTCGTAAGCATCACGGATGGTCGTGGTCTGCAACGCCTCGTCAGAGCCCATGTTGGAGGCGCCCCAGACGGTGACCGGCACGCGCACGCCCGAATCTGGTTGGGTCGCGAGCATCCACCACCGCGGGAATACGAGCACGGCGCCAAGGACTACGACCATCAGGAGGACGAGGCCGTGACGCGCCAAAAACGATTGCCGGCGCCCCGTCGGGCAACTTAGGGTGGCGGTGCTTAGCCCCTTGAGACGAGCTGATCCCGACATCAGGCGGTGATGGCTTTGCGTTCATGGATGCGCCGCGCGACGTGTTCGGGCAGGCGGCCAGTGCCCGCGAGCCACTCGACGGTGCGGCGCAAGCCATCGGCGATGGTGACACCGGGCGTGTGACCGATCTCACGCGTCGCCTTCGAGGTGTCATAGAAGCGGTGCTTCGTGACACCGTGAAGCGTATCGCGCGTCATGGGAGGTTTATCTCCGAGGAGCTTCGTCCCGGCGATGCGGTTCTTGGCCAGCCAGAGCGGCTCTAGTGCGTAACAGGCCGCGACTCCCAGGTGATACGGAATCGTCCAGCGCGGGTGCGGCACGCTCAGCACATCGCACATAGCGTAGACATAGTTGCGGAACGTCGTGTGTTCGGGCCCGAGCAGCAGGTACGAATCGCCAAAACGCTCGCTCTGGCCAGCGGCGACGATGCCGGAGACGACATCGTCGATGAAGACTGGATGGAGGCTGTTGTTGCCGCCTCCTAAAAAGGCGAACTGCCCCTTCGCAAGCTTGATAAGCATCTGCGTGACGCCACCCCACTCGTCGTGAGGGCCGTAGATCCAGCCGGGGCGCACAGTAATGACGGGCAGATCGTACGAACGCACCACTTCCTCGGCGAGCATCTTGCTCTTGTGGTAATAGCTCATGTTCTTGCCATACGGGTGCGCTTCATCGACCGGGAAGTACTGGAAGTCAAAGCCGTACACGCCTACCGTGCTGCAATAGACGATCTTCCGGGTGTTGTGCGTCCTGGCGGCTTCCATGACGTTGCGCGTGCCGACGACGTTGGAATTGTAGTAGTCCTCGTACGGCAGGCCCCAGTGATCTCGCCGGGCAGCGATGTGGTAAACGATGTCAATGCCCTCAAGGGCGGCGTTGACGTCGGCTGCGTTCTTCAGGTCGCCCTCGCGGATCGCGAAGCGGTCTCCGAACATCGCTCGCGCCTTCCCGACGTCATGCGCGAAGACCACCACGCCATGCGAGGGCGCGAGCCGTTGGGCGACGTGCTGACCGACGAATCCGGTGGCTCCGGTGACCAGGACGTTCAAGCGATTGCCTCCGGCAGTTGTTCCTCGTTCGCGCCCCGGGGGTCGCCGAAAGTGCGGAAACGGTTGTACAGGAAATTGCACAGGAAGCCGGATGCCGCGCCGAACACCTGCGCAACCAGGATGATGTTCGTCAACGTCAGCACGAGGTTAAACGCGATGATATCGATGATGAACGCGCCGATGGCGGCGATGTGCACGTGGGCATATCGCTTCCAGCTAGGGTTCGTGCCCCAAGTAAAAGTGCAGTGAAGCAGGAAGTTCCGCGTCAAGCCGAGTTCAAAGTTGACGATCCAGAGGATGTTCAGGCTCAGCCAGTTGTAGTCGCCGAAGAACACCTGGTAGATCCAGAGCATCACCTGAAGTTGGACGATCGATGCGGGGAGGCCAAAAACGCCGCTGACGAGCACGTAGCGGGTGAGGAGCTTGTGCTCGCCGTCGGCCCAAGGACGCCAGGTCATCTTTCGTGCGGCTTCGCGGACTGCGGGCGCCCTCACATTCAATGCCTTCCTTATTCGAGCGCACCAGCATTCGCCAGCGCGTTCAAGATCTCGTCGGGGTCGGGCGGGCAGCCGGGTACGAACGTGCCGTCGTAACCATCGGCGAGATCAGCCGTACAGTCGCCGATGAAGACGAGGCGGCCGTGATTCTCAGGGACGATGGACTGCTCCCCCTTGAACACGTCGGTGCGGCCAAAAAGCGCTTGGCGCACGATGCTGGGCCCGTACTTCAGCAGCTTCGAAGGATTCGAGCGCAGAGACTCCTTGGCGATCGTCACGTGCAGATCGCAACCATTGCAGGAGCGAATGTTGGACCAGACGTGCAGACCCATCATCTTCTGGAACTCGCCCATATTGGCGCGGACGAACGGCGTTCGCGCTTCATCGAGGGAGAGCCCCATGATCCGTGGCTCGCACTGTTCCTCGGTCGCGTAGGCGATCATCGGCACCTCGCGCGGTTCAAAACCCATGACTCGCGAGAGTACCGTATCGAACTCCACGAGGTCGGTTCCGGCGGCAAACATGCCGGGCTTGTTGCGGGTGCCGTGCGTCGGGCCGTTCCCCTCCATGCCTTCGACGCCGTCGAGTACGAGCAGGTTTGGCTTGAGCACCTTGCCCAACGCGCCCAGCGGCTCATCGACGCCGCGCTTGTGGTTGTTCTTCTTCTCGTCGTAGTCGCAGATACCCTGCTGATTCTTGAGTCCGAGCGTGACGCCGCAGCGTACGTGCGTCTTCATCTTCGGCACGTTCACGTAATAGTCGGCATCCAGGATCAGGGTGGGCAGAGCCAGTTCACCGTATGGCCACGGCACCGGCCGTCGCTTCGCCTGGTTGAGATCGACGAGATCGCAGCCCAGCCGCGTTGCGAGATCGGTCATGCCGGCGTTGTGAAAGACGAGATCAACGGGCCGGTTGATGGAAGGGCCGTCGGCGATCGTGATGTGGTCAAAGCCTCGATCGCGCAGTGCACCGTAGATCGCCTCGACCACGGCCGGGTGCGTGGTGGTGCCGCTGCTATCGCCGAACTGATTCACCAGGTTCGGCTTGATGACGGCCGTCCTACCCTTCGGCTCTGTGCCGGTGGCTAGTAAGGCGGCTTCGAGATGCTGGCGGATCTCAGTGACGTCGTACCGGGGTTGCCGGGCTAGATATACGGCCACGCCTGTCGTCCTTTCTGCGTTCCTGCCAGAGATTCGCGCCCACGTCGAGCATCGTCGAGGGGCTCATCAGCATGCTTGTGTAAGCAGCGTTGGCGAGCGGGCAGGCGCACTCGCCACGGCGGATGCTCCTGCGCAGTGGGCTTGCATCGTTACCAAACCAGATGCGCTTGAAGTCGTAGTCGTAGTCACGCAGGTTGGCGACGGGCTCCGCGCGCACGGCGCAGGTCCACACGTCGCCATTTGGGGCGATGTGGGTGGACGCCCAGCCAGCGTGGCATGGCACCGCCTGCGCCTCGTTCTCCAGGTAGCGCTTCACCAGGTCGTAGTATTTGCGGCGGAACGCCTGGATGACCTGCGAGCGCCCGTGATGCGCGCGCATCGCGCTCGATTCGATCAGGAGGTCGACCGCGTCGGCGTAGGCACGCAGTGGCGGCGTGATGCCGGTGCCGACGGTCCCAAGTTCGACTCGCTCCTCGGCGATTTCGGAGATAAAGGAGTCGGGCTTCATTTCGTTCACGACGAACTCGTGCAGCTCCGGAAAGTGATCGATGTTGAAGTTGGAGATTACCGAGTGCACGCCAACGGTGAGGTTTGGGCGTTTGAGTGCGCGCAGCTGCTCGTAAACCAGCATCACCTTGTCGAAGTTGCCCTTGATGCCGCGCACCTCATCGTGCTTCTCACCGACGCCATCGAGTGACAGATTGATCACCAACGCGCTGTCTTTGCAGTAGTCGGCGATGGCGGCAACCCGTTCGGCGATAGGGCGCCACACAAGTGAGTTGGTGGGGATGTTGATCTGTGCGGGCCGGCAGTTATCGTAGATGCTCTTGCAGATCTCGACGATGTCCTTGCGCATGAAGGGCTCGCCGCCGCTGACCGTGAACCAATAGGGGGTGCGGCCCAGCGACTTGAACACCCGATCGAACTCTTCGAGGGAGAGGTCCGCGCCCTCCCCGGGCGTGGTTTCTGCCCAGATGTTGCAGGTGAGGCAGCGAGAGTTGCAGGTTGAGATTATGCTCACCGCGACGTTCACGGGCATGACCTTCGGCCAGCCGAAGCGGCGGAACAGCCAGTAGCGCGGGACCTGCGGAACGAGTTGGAACATCAGGAGTCCTGTTCGATGGGGCGCTTCGTGGATTCGGCGACGCGCCAGATGGCGTGCGTCTCTCCGCGTATAACGTCGACCCGGGCGGCGACGTTCGCTGCACCTTCCAGCAACGCAAGCGCGAGCAGCCAATGTGGCTTCGAGCGCCCCTCACGGTCAGCAAGTAGTGCGCGGAACGCCGTGAGAGCGCCCGCGGTGCTAGGATGATACCCATCCTGGGACGCGAGCAGGTGCCCGGCATTGATGCGCCGCCGCTGGCGCATCCACTGGCTTACACGGTCGGGGCCCCAATTCCGTACAATCGCGCGCGGCTCATAGAGGCTGTGGAGTCCAGCGCTGTGGACGACGGCCTGGATGCTCACCTCGTCCACGGCGCTCCCGGGCGGGATGGCAGTGACCAACGGGCGGCCCTCATGCAAGCGGCGAAAGGCGATCATCTCGCCGCATTTCGCTTCGCGCGCGCGCTCGTTGACCCAGTGGTGCATGCGCCACATGGTCTGCGTAGCAAAGCCGGCGAACGTCTCCGGACCGTTCATCGGGACGGGCCGGCCACCCACAACGCCGGCGCCACTCTCTTGCAGCCGCTCGAGAAGCAACGCGACAGCGCCTGTCTCCGGCATGACGTCACCGCTGATCAGCACGACGCGGCTGTTGCGTACTACGCGTAGCCCGGCGTTGATCGCCGAGGCCTTGCCCTCGCGCCGTCGCTGTTCCACGACGCGGACGATCGGATGCGCCTCGGCGAACCTGCGCGTGAGCGCCACCGTGTCATCGGTGCACCCGCTCGCCACAACCACGACCTCGTCGACGCCCGCACCCTGGGAGTCGTCTACGAGCCGGCGCAGGAGCGCCACGATGTTCTGCTGCTCGTTATGCGCGGGGATGATGATACTAGCGTTCAACGATTCGCCTCGTCATGGAGAGTCGGCGGTCCGGGGATTGTAGCGCTGCCCGTAGGCGACGAAGAGTTCCTCACCCGCGGCCTGCGGTACTCGGCTAGGGTCAGGGACGTCTGCCAACTCAAAAGGAACAATGTCTGTTTCCTGGCGAATGCGATAGGCAGCCCGCAACAGATTGAGGTGACGGAGAAAGAGGCGCCCCTCGCGCATCGTCGCCTTGCTCACACCAGCATTTCGAGAGTGGAAGGAGTAAGAAACGTCGCTGATGTGGCTCCAGCGGCCACGCACGAGCACTTCCAAGAGTATCTTGTAGCCCACGGGTTGCAGTGCACGACCCTCGATGACGGAGCGCCGGATGAGGAAGAAGCCGCTGAGCGGATCAGTGGTGAGGCGCGCGGGGGGCAGCGCAATGCGCGCGAACTGGCGCGCGACGGCGGAGATCGCGAAGCGCCCGGCACCGTTGAAGCCGGTGAGCCCTAGGCCACTCATATATCGGCTACCGACCACCACATCGGCGTCGGTCGCGCGGGCGGCGTTCAGCATCATCGGCACAGCGGAGGCGGGGTGCTGCAGGTCGGCGTCCATGGTGCAGATGAGTCGGCCGCGCGCTAGCTCGAATCCACGGACGACGGCCGTGGCCAGGCCACCGGAGCCCGTGAGCTGGTTACGCCGGAGGACCGAGCCGCGGCAGTCAGAATCGCGAATCGCGCGCTGAAGGATGGCGGGGGTGTCGTCGTCAGAGTCGTCGACGAAAATGACTTCCTTGGCGGCCCCAGGCACGGCCTCGCAGATGCTCGCGACGAGCGGGCGCACGTTTTCCGACTCGTTGCGCGTCGGAATTACGAACGAAAGCGACGGCGGGTGGTCATCAACCACGAGCTTCCTGCCTTCACCCCATCACTCCCTAAGAACGCGGCCAGGGCCGATCCGTTCCATCGGCGGGCGAACTCCTGGAAGGGGCACGAGCCCAGGACCGCGCACGACGGGCAATCGTTGACAGAATAGGTTCGTGTCCCGGCGAAATGCAAAAGAGCTCGTCAATATCGAGTAGAAGCAGCCAGATTTCGATGCGTCTGGCGTCCCGGGTTGCACCCTCCGCGAGCAGCTGTTCAGGCGGACACCGTCGACCTAAGCTTCATCGGCTCGTCAGCATGAGCGGCGCCCCGACGGACTGCGGGTTGGTGCACCATCGGTTCATCGTGCGAGCCTTGGGGACAGTACGGTTCGCTAGATCTCCTTGCGCTTGCCGGCGCCACCGCGGGGGAACGGCGTATCGATAGGCGTGCCAAGATCCTTGTAGGTGCCCCGACCGTGCGGCGCTGGACTGCGCGGTGGGACTTGTGGCTCAGACGCGACAGGCGAGTCTCGTTCGGGTCCGCTCGCTGTTTCAGGACGGAAGCTCGGGGGCATGAGCTTCCAAAGGGTATTGTCAGTCTTGCGCCTATGCAGCTTTCCGTCTGCGAGATAGTTCAAGCAGGAAGCACACAGGCCCTGCTCGACATACAACGCGACGCCTGGCTCGGCCTGGCGTTTAAGGAGCCAACGTACTGTGGCTGCGGGTGATTCAGGATGCCCGAGACATCGTGTCGCCAGGGTTTCGGTCATACTGGCAATGATAGCCGTCCGAGGACAATCCACCCGTCGTGATGGTCTGGCGGAGTACGGCTAGTCACCACGAACATCGGCAAGAGTCAAAAGATCGGCAACACAATCGTCGCACAGCACGACCGCGGCGACCTCCTCTTCCTCGGTAGCCGCCTCGAGCGTTACGGTCCCATGCTCTACATCGGTTTGGCGCATCGCGCAGACGTTGGTGCAGTGCTTGCCTATGGACCAGTCCGTATCGACGACTCGCTCTGTTCGCTCATCTGGCACCAGCCCAAGCGCGTGTCCGAATTCGTGACGACCCAAGCGCCGAAGTGCCTTGAGTGCCTTGCGCTCAACCATATTCCGGGGTCGTACCACAGATATCATCGAGACTGGCACAAGGTTCGTCTTCGTCGCACCGAAGATCCAGTCGGCGTCAGAGTCGGTTAGGTCTACGTCCACGATGGCCACCACGATGTACTTCGCGGACAGGGCGTCAAATCCCTCGGACTTATCTTCGGCGAGAGAACCGACAAGCGCATAATAAAGATCCTCAACGGGCTGCTGGGCTCCTTGAGGCACGGGTGTGCCCAAGAGCTTCTGAACACAGCCATCGATGACCCAGCTTTCGCCTAGGACCTCGGGCACGTTGGTTTGCCGGGCAATTGACAGAACGTCAGTCAAACCACTAGCGACAGCGTGCGCCTCCCAGTCGGTGACTCCGGAAGCCCATCCCAGTAAGACGTTTCGCATTGGCTCAGCCTACCCACCATGACCACATGGTGTTCGCGTCGTGGCACACGCGCCGGCGAGAAATCCCGCTGTCCCGGCCCCGCGCCGTTGCTGTCGTTAGCTCGACCGCTGCATGAGGCGCACGATCACCGAGACGAGCATTCCGAACACGGTCAGCCCCGTCAGGAACTCCGCGTGAGACAACCACGCGGCGTATCGCACCGCATACATGCCGCGGGCGTCGAGCGTCGTTAGCGATGCCAGACTGAAGTACAGATAGTCGAACGCGTTGTCCGCGCCCGCCAGATTTGGGATGCCAGCGTACAGGCTTGGGAACACGACACAGAAGAGCACGATGCTGACGACGGCCAGGTTGGCGAGGCCTTCCCCGTAGCCCAGTACCCACTTGTAGAGGAACTTGGTGAATCGCTGCCACGGTGTCCCGTATTCCCAAGCGTGCCGCAGTCGGGCGTCCTGCTCGCGTCGGTACAGCTGCTTCGCCTCGTCCTGATTGCCGACTTGTTCGAGCGCCCGCCGCACCATGAACAGCGCGTCGACGTGCGAGCGATTGGCGGCGGATCGCGCGTCTCGATCGGCGTGCTGCCTGTCATACATTCGACCGAGTGCCTGGACAAGATCGACGTCTCTCACTTCGTCGTAGCGCGTGTGCACGTAGCGGTTCGGCTCACCCAATGAAGCGAACGCAAGCGCCTTGGAGATTCCCGCGTACATGTAGCAGCGCTCCGCTGATGTCCAGTCTTCGGCGGACTCGAACGCCTGCCCGCCGAGGGCGTGCGCACGCCAAGAATCGTAATGCTGGTCGGCCCAGAAGAAGGTGTAGCCCGCCCACATGTACGCCTCGCCAGCTGGATCACGTGACGGCGGTTCGGGTGGCTCCGATGGGTGGCCGGCAAACGAGCGCGCCGTCCGGAGCCATGAATCGCCGGCCGAGCGCCACTCCTGGGTTCCCTCGTAGGTCTGGGCAGCACGGCGTAGGGCCGCAGACTCTCGCTTATGATCGCGGCGTTCATGGAAGATATCAGCGGCCCGATAGAAGCACCGCGCTGCGTCGTCCCATCTGCGCTGGCGGGCTAGGGCCTCGCCGTGATGCAGCTCCGCCTCGGCGGAGAGAGTCGACGCTGCGTTACCGAGGCCCAATGCGCGGGCGAGGCGCTTGGCGATGCTGTGCATACGAAGTCATCGAAGCATGTTCGGTAGAGGCATGCAAGCAGTACGCTCGGTCGCGGCAGTTGGGCTACCCACACGACGGCACAATCGTGGGCGTTCAGGGCCAGGTGCCGCCCTCGAAGTTGCGAGTGCACCGCCAGAACTCACGGCTGATCTTGGCTACGATGTCGCGGCGGTATCCGCTCGTAGCGCCCGCCCGTGCTCCGACCGCCTCGGCCCCCAACGCCATCATCGGTGCCGTCTCCACCCATGATTGGAACGTCAGCACCGCCTGCCAGTAGCGGAAGCGCCGTTCGTCGAAGGGAAGCAGCCGTCGGTACGCGGCGAGATACCGCCCCGCGAGGAATCGACTGACCAGCAGCAATGCCCGCTCCATCAGGTTGCGTCCGCCGCCCTGGGCGAGCGACATCAAGACGTAGCTCCGGGCGACGTCGTGCAATCGGTCGCCAAGATCGGCGCGGGACCAGTCGATGACCATCGCGCGACCTGTATCGTCGACGACGATGTTGAGCGGGTGGAAGTCGTTGTGACAGAGGCTGCGCTCCTCCGTCATGACGGCGCCCTTGTGCTCGTCCAACCATGCGTACGCTCGTCCCGCCTCCGGAAGCTCGTATTTCCCCATCCAGGTCGCGAGCGTGCGCAGCCTCCGCTCGATGAGCCACCCGTCAGCGGGGATCGGACAGCCTGCGGCAGGGAGTCTGTGCAGGGCGGCGTGCGTTTCGGCCATCGTGCGGACGAGCGACAGCGCGCGCAGGGGGTGCCGCTCAAACCGCTTGAGGAGCGTTAGGCCGGCGGCCCGTTGCATGATGGCGAACGGCAGGCCCAGATGCGCCCCGTCGCGCTCGAACGCAAGGATCGGCGGCGTCGGATAACCGCGGTCGGCGGCGAAGCGTTGCACGGACGTTTCACGCTCTGCTCGCTCCCTGTCCTCGTTGCTCCGGAAGATTCGTAGTACGAGCGGCGCCGACCAGGGGGAGCCGGCGTCCGCCGATTTCAGACGGAATCCGTAGACGAAGGTGTCCGTGCCATCCGACAACTGCTCCGGCGTCTCAACGTACGAGATCTCGCGGTGCTCGGGGCGGGCGCGTAGGTACTCCGCAAGTGCCGATGTCACCTGCTCTCTTTGCGAGGGGTCGACTGACGTCACGGTGCTCACCTTGCGATTGTAAACGTGCGCCCCCTGGCGTCGCGGGCACGTAGTTTCTACGGTTTCCGCAACCGATCCGCGCGAACACCGACGGGGCTCATTTGTGTGCACCCGAGGAGGCTTAGCTGGCAGGAACGTTCCTGACCTCCTGCTCGACGATTCGTTCGACCAGTTCTCGCACCTCGTCACCGGGATCAGGTAGCTCGAATGACCCGGTGGCGACCGCGTTTAGATGCGTCGCTCGGCCTCGACGAGTCTGTCCAACAGCTGGCGTATCTGCTCGACGTCGTCCTCGGCCGGCTCCGGCAGTTCGATCTCGACGAAGTCCGCCATCTGGTCACGTAGCCCGCTGCAACTCGCCAGGCAGCCGTCCAGCAGCGCCCGGACATCCGGCTTGAGCGGGTCCTCCCCGTCGAACTCCTCCGCCACCTCTCCGACGCCGACCTCGATCGCGCGCAGCTCTTGCCAGTGGATCTGCAGGCCGTCCCGGATCGCAAGCGCGAGCGCCCGCCCCAGCGAGTCTCCGTACCCCCCGGCAGGCAACGGCGACTCGATCGGCGCGTCCAGGTCCAGCGGCAGCGCCAGCCGCTGGGGCGCGTGGTCGATCACCTGCTGCACCAGGGCGCGCGAGCGGCGCAGGGCGGCCACCTCGTCCGCGTCCTCGTCCCGGTGGACGTCGTACAGCGCGCCCCGCTTGGTCACCGCGGGCACCGGCCGCCCCAGCCAGTCGTAGAAGGAGCCGGCGTTGAGGGAGAGCGCCCTGCCACGCGTGCGGCCGACGATCGTCCCGTCGGCGACCAGG
>Ga0326597_10010504_pt1 | contig 12326 bp, 8 predicted proteins | sample RVTome_12_FD_203789 | JGI IMG/M metagenome (GOLD analysis project Ga0326597, IMG submission 203789) | Soil microbial communities from uranium-contaminated site in the Upper Colorado River Basin, Wyoming, United States - RVT100D185 | ecosystem: Environmental > Terrestrial > Soil > Contaminated >... | reverse complement strand
TGTTTTTTGGGGGTTTGTGGGTGGGGGGGGGGGGTGGTGGTGGGGGGGGGGGTGTTTTGTTTGGTGTTTTTTTTTTTGTGGTGGGGGTGGGGGTTTTGTTTTTTTGGGGGTTTGGGGGGGGGGGGGGGGGGGGTTGCGCCCCCCGCCGCCCCGACGTTTATGACGTACGCCTCCGGCGACGCGTTGCGCGGTAAGCGGTTCCACCCTCATGACGTCTTGTATATGTTTTTACACTACTATGAATTCTCCAGCACTTCATCAAAGCTTCAGAACCGCGCGGAAGAAACCTGTGCACGCCGCGTACACGGTGGCCGTGGTCGGTCTCGGATATGTCGGATTGCCGCTTGCGCTTCTTGCAGAGCGACGAAAGTTTCGGGTCCTTGGATACGACACCGATGCGGAGAAGACCGCACTTTTGAAGCGACACCGCGCCCCCTTTCTTTCGGAAGAAGAAGCTCGTCAGTTTCTCAAAAGTCACATGACGATCTCTACCGATGAGAAGGTCCTCGACGGCGCCGATGCGTATATTATCTGCGTTCCGACACCGGTGGATAGAGACCATCGGCCGGACCTCACTCCGCTTATCTCCGCGAGCGAAACCGTGGGAAGACACTTGAAACACGGCGCGCTAGTCGTCGTGGAGTCGACGGTTAATCCCGGCGCGTGCGAAACCGTCTCCCTGCCAGCTATTGAACGCGAATCGGGCCTTAAAGCGGAGGACGACTTCTTTTTTGCGCATTGTCCGGAACGTATCAACCCGGGCGATCCGGTGTGGCGTGTCCGGACGATTCCCCGTGTGATCGGCGGCCTCGGACCTGAAAGTCTCCGGCGGGCGGTTGCGCTTTATCACCGGCTTATGGAGGCAGAAATCGTCCCTATGAATTCCATTAAAGAAGCGGAGGCGGTTAAAATGGTCGAGAATGCATTTCGCGACGTTAACATCGCCTTTGTAAACGAACTGGCGATGTCCTTTGCGAAGGCGGGGATCGACATCGTAAACGTGCTGAAGGGCGCCTCGACCAAGCCCTTCGCCTTCATGCCGCACCAACCCGGCTGCGGCGTGGGCGGGCACTGTATCCCCGTCGATCCCTACTATTTGATCCGCTACGGGCGAGAGAACGGGTTTGAGCACCGTTTCCTTCTTACCGCGCGCCAGATCAATACCGCGATGCCGCAGTATACGGTCGACTTACTCGAGCGCACGCTCGAGGAGACAATGAATCGTCCGCTGGTCGGCGCCACGGTCTCCCTTTTGGGGCTTGCCTATAAACGCGATATCCCCGACTTGCGCGAGAGCCCGGCACTCGAGATCCGCGAAGAACTCGAGAAGCGTGGAGCGCTTGTTCAGGCGTTTGACCCCTTCGTGCCGGAAAAGTCGACGAGCGCGACCGTTCTCGACGCGCTTCGCGGAGCAGACGCCGCACTGATCGCGACCGATCATAGTATGTTCCGTGCGCTGCCTCCCGAGGTATTTAATTCCGCCGGCATCCGTGTTGTCGTCGATGGTCGAAACTGTCTCGACAAGGATGCCTATCTCGCCAAGGGGATTGTCTACCGCGGCATTGGTCGCTAAGCATGTATGAAAGCGTTCTTCACCAACATCCTTACTCTTGGACTCTGGCTCGCCTTTTTCGGTGTGATCTATGTCGTCCTCCTGATTAAAACGGTGACGGGGAGCTATATCCAGTACAACTTATTTTTCGGTATCTACAGCATCCTCATCGTCATCTACATCTTCTCGCGCTTCATTCTCTCTTACTTCCACCGGCCCGTGAAGATTTCAGTGAGCTATGTGCCGGGCGTGACCTTCGTCGTTCCGGCAAAAAACGAGGAGGATAACATCTACGAGACACTTCATCGATTCGGCGAAGTTAACTACCCGTTCAAAAAGGTCGAGGTAATCGCTATCAATGACGGTTCGACTGACGGTACGCTCGCTGAGATGGAGCGTGCCGCACGCAATCTACGGGACCGCATCGATCGCGTGGAGGTCGTCAACTGGAGGGAGAACCGAGGGAAGCGCCACGGCATGCATGAGGGTGTGAAGCGCGCAAAAAACGATATTGTTATTTTTATCGATAGCGACAGCTTTATCGAACCGGATTGCGTCCGACATCTGGTGAAATATTTCGTAGATCCGCGCATCGGCGCCGTCTCCGGCCACACCGACGTCTACAACCGCGATACGAACGCGCTGACGCGTATGCAGACGCTCCGTTATTATATCGCCTTTAAAGTCTATAAGGCGGCCGAGTCTATCTTTGGTGTGGTCACGTGTTGCCCCGGCTGTTGTAGCGCCTATCGTAAGGCGTATCTTGACGAGTTTATCGACGACTGGCTGCATCAGACATTTCTGGGTAAGGAATGTACCTTCGGAGACGACCGCTCGCTCACGAATTTTGTCCTGCGCCGGTATCATGCCACCTATTCTTCTGAGGCGAAGGCGTATACGATCGTGCCGGATACCTTCGCGAAATACCGCAAACAGCAGCAGCGCTGGAAGAAGTCGTGGGTACGCGAGACCCTGATCGCCGCAACGTTTATCTGGCGTAAAGACCCGCTCGCCGCATTTTTTTTCTACTCCTACATCTTCCTCGCGTTTTCCGCGCCGATCGTGTTCATCCACGCACTTGTGTGGGTGCCGCTCTTCAACCACATACCGCCCTACATTTATTTATTCGGTCTCTTTCTTATGCTTCTGCTTCACGGCCTCTATTACCGCATCTACACACGTGATAAAAAGTGGTTCCCTGCCGTCGTCACCTTCTGGTTCTACAGCGTTATCCTCCTCTGGCAGCTGCCGTGGGCCTTCGTCACCATTGCCGATACGCGCTGGGGTACGCGATAACCATGTACTTCGATGTCTCCGCACGGAAATTACTGTATTTATTTCTACTCACCGCAGTGTTAACGGTGCTTGTCGTCGTTTCGGTAGGCACATTTAGAACATACGACGAGAGTCTACGGCTTGTGCGAAACGCAATTGACCGCGTAGAAGCAGAGATCGTGTACTGGACGGTATACAAAGTACCGCTCGAGATCAAACGGCCGTTTGCGGCAATCGGTCTTGTGCCGGACACTCTCTACAGGTCAGTGTCAGTGTCAGGTACGGCACAAAGCGTCCCCGTGCTCGCCTACCACGGAGAAAACGCTGCGACAACGACGATGCCGACCGCACTCTTCGTTGAGCATATGCGCACCTTGAAGGCGGCGGGGTGGAAAACTATTACGATAAAAGAATTCGAGCGATTTATGAAAGGGGAACTGCAGGTACCGGATAAGTCGTTCGTACTTACGTTTGATGACGGTCGCCGCGATGCTTTTTATGCTAATGACCCGGTCCTCAAGGATCTCGGCTTCACGGCGGTGATGTTCGTGGTAACGGGATTTTCGCTTCCTGACAACGGGCCGGCTGCAATCAGCGAATTTTATCTATCAAAATCTGAGCTCGAGTATATGGTAAGGAGTGGACGGTGGGAGTTCCTAAGCCACGGCGACCAAGACCATCGCGGATACATTGTCCCGATCGCGGCAACCACTTCCGCCGTTTTTGTCTCGGGAGGACATTTTCTCTCGAATAAATTCTGGGTGCCGGAGGCGGGACGCATCGAGACTGACGAAGAATATGCCACGCGCGTCTCACACGACCTTGCGGTGTCAAAACAGACCCTTGAAGAAACCTTCGGCGTCCCTATCACGGGGTTCGCCTTCCCATTTAACGACTTCGGTCAGGAAAGCTCTAACTTCCCTGAATCGATAACTCTTTTAGAGCGTCTCGCGACCGCTCAGTATGACTACCTGTACTATCAGTCGTGGGACGGAAGCGGCGATACCTTCAATTATCCGGATCCGAATCAGAACTTTATAAAGCGCATCGAGCCTTTGGAGAATTGGCCAAGCGAACGACTGCTCGCTGTTCTTGAGGGCGGGCGCGTTAAGCCCCTCCCCTACACTGCAGATTCGTTCAGTTTCGATTGGACGAGCAACTGGGGAACGCTCCAGGGCGGAATAGAGCTCGCGCTCAGGGCAACCCCGGAAACAACCGGTGCATCGGCGATCCTTGACGGGACAGCGTCCTGGCGTAATTATCGAATACGTGCAACGGCGCGGGTCGAGAATGGTACGGTCTCGCTTATCGCCCGGCACGTGGCGCCAGATGAGCCCTACATTGTCTGTGCGTTCGCTGGTGACCGCATATACCTAGAGAGACACCGCGGCCAAGAACAAGAGACGCTCTCACGAGTGGACTATGCGCCGCCGCAAGAACCCGCAACATGGGGAATCGCCATGGAGGTCAGGGGCAATACGGCCCGCTGTAGCGCCTACGGTACGGCCGTCGAATCGACAATTACCGGAGTCTCCGAGAGCGGCGGGATCGGCGCAAGCGTTTGGGATCCAAACCTCGGAGACGCCAAGGTCGCTCTCACGACGTTTTCTGCCGAGCCGCTCTAGCCTCCATGACGGACCGGCTGGTCGTTCGGACTACACTCTTTGCGCTCGGTATTGTTTTTGTGAGTTTTATCGCGACGAGCGTCATCATGCTGATAGCATCTACCGTTGAGAAACACGAGGGATCGTCGCGCGCGTGCATAGCACCACCCGCTAACTTCCGCCTCAATCAACCTGCGCCTTCTCTGTTTATTTATTCATTTAACGTGCCCGGTGTTCTGAACGAGGCGCCCGGTATTAAAGAAAGTACGAGTCCGTATTGGTTCCTCGATTCGGGTGGACGACTCATCATCAATAACGGCATCGGGACGACAATCCGTGGGCCACTTCCTGCCGGCGACCGTTGGCACGACACCTACGCGCGCTCGAATCCGCGCGATACCGACGACGGAACGCATCCGCAAAATATCTTTCGTCTGGTCTCAATATATGAGTGGGAGAACGTGAGCGAAGAGGTGTGGTTTCGCATTGCCGGGGATAATTTCTCTGCGAGCCCGAACCGCAATCAAAGCAACGGTCTCTTCCTCATGTCCCGCTACTGCGACTCCGACAATTTGTACTACGCGGGCATCCGTGTCGACGGCACCGCCGTTATTAAGAAGAAGTACGCCGGTATTTATTACACGGTGGCGCAGACGCCGCTCTTCTCCGGCTCGTATAATGCGCGCGAAAACCCGAATCTGTTGCCGCACGAGTCATGGCTCGCTCTCAAAAGCGTCACCGAAACGGGGGTGGACGGTACGGTGTTCGTGCGTCTCTACATGAAAGCATCCGAGGAGTCACCCTGGAAGCTCGTGGCCTCTGCCGCCGATCACGGAGAGTGGGGCGGCACGCCGCCTATCCTTAGAGACGGACAGGTGGGCATCCGCACCGACTTCATGGATGTTCAGTTTAAAAACATCCGCATCGAAGCGCTATAAAAACCAGCGGAGAGGGAGGGATTCGAACCCTCGATACGGGTTTGACACCGTATAACAAGTTAGCAACCTGCCGCTTTCAGCCGCTCAGCCACCTCTCCGTGAAGGTACAGTATCACATCAAACTAAAAAGCACCGCCGGCGCGAGAGCGCCGGCGGTGCATCAATAGTAATTGCAGAAAACGATCACATCATCCCTCCAGGGTTGCAGTGGCGGCAGTCTTGCTTGTGATTTATGAGAAGGACGACTGCCCCGACACCGACCAAGAGATAGACAAGATTTTCGAGCGTCATCCACTGGCCGAGTAGGAGACGTACGACGTTCCAGTCGCCTCCCATCCAGTTACCGAGCGCGACGAGACCCCAGTTGAGGCCACCGATGATAACCAGGACGAACGAAATTCCATGCAGTGATTTCATGCGGGAGATAAAGATGATTAATAGCGGAAGTAATCATCCGCTCCTTACAGTATGACGTGTTTACCAGCATTTGGGAGAGCGGCTGTGTATACTGAAGGCATCATGATTTCACCAGCGGCTCTCTTTATCGCTTCCGTCACCCTTCTGCTCGTCATATTCCTTATGCGGCCACGACGTTTCTATCTGGTGCGCCACGGGGAGACCCTTCTTAACGCCGAGCATATCCGCCAAGGTGAGGAGGGCGGCCTCTCCGAGGTGGGCAAGAAGCAGGCCGAGCGGGTCGGCGCCGTATTGAAGCAACTCCCCATCGAACGTATTATCTCGAGTACCTATCCGCGCGCCAAGGAGACCGCCGAGATTCTTAAGAAATATCTGCATGTGCCCGTTCTCTACTCCCCGCTCTTCGCCGAGCGGCGGAACCCTACCGAGATCGTCGGCAAGTCGACTCGCGACCCCGAGGTGATCCGCATCGTCGACCAGATGGACCTCGCCTACCACGACGACGACTTCCGCATCTCTGATGAAGAGAACTTTATCGACCTTAAGGCACGTGCGAAGAAATGCGTTACCCTGCTTGCGCGCCAGGGCGCTAAGGAGACCGCCCTCGTCACGCACCACCACTTTCTTAAGATGCTTCTCGCGTATATGCTCTACCGGGAAAATCTTCACGCCAAGGACTTCGTCAAGCTCTCCTTCTTCAACGTCTCTGATAACGCGGGCATCAGCGTCGTCGAGTACCACCCGTGGCAGATGCTCTCTCCCACCCGCGGTTGGTCTGTCGTCTCCTTTAACGAACAGCCCTAAAAACTAATTTTCCACTTTTTTCACTATAGACGTGAAAGTGGAAAATTAACTAGACAAACAAAAGCCGGGTTCCCGCCCGGCTTTTTTGTTTTTGGGAAGGTCAGACCTTCCCAATTAAGTATTGGGCCTTAGTAATCCATGCCCATGCCACCCTGCGGAGCGGGAGGAGTTTTGGGCTCGGGGATATCCGCGATCGCCGCCTCGGTAGTAAGGAGGAGCGCGGCGGCGGACACCGCGTTTTCAAGCGCCATGCGCGGCATCTTGGCCGGGTCGACGATGCCCGCGAGAAGCATGTCCTCGACGAGCTCGTCGGTAAGCGCGTTGTAGCCGGCGTTTACCTTTCCTCCCTGCACCCTCGAGACGATGACGGCCGCGTCGTCCTTGCCCGCGTTGATGGCGATCTGGGCGAGCGGCGTCTCGAGCGCGCGGACGACGATGGCGAAGCCCGCCTTCTCGTCTGCGCTCATCTTTCCGTCACCTGCCTGCGCAGGCAGGTGCCCAGCCAGCTTCTTCGCCACCTTGGCGAGCGCGGTGCCCCCGCCCGGCACGATACCCTCTTCAATAGAAGCCTTGGTCGCTTTGACCGCGTCGTCTATCTTGTCTTTCAAATATTTCATCTCCGTCTCGGTTGCGGCGCCCACCGAGATAACGGCAACACCGCCCGAAAGCTTCGCGACGCGCTCTTCGAGCTTCTCCTTGTCGAATTTGGAATCGGTGTTCTCTAACTGCGCCTTGAGTTGAGCAACGCGAGCCGTGATGTCCGCCTTCTTCCCCTTCCCGCCGACAATGGTCGTCGTATCCTTGTTTGCGACTATGCGCGCGGCCTTGCCGAGCATGGCGAGTGTCGCGTTCTCAAACTTAATACCGACTTCCTCCGTGATGACCTGACCGCCGACCACGGTCGCGATATCGGCGAGCATCTCTTTTTTCCTATCCCCATAACCAGGAGCTTTAATTGCCAAAACAGAAAATGCGCCGCGCAGTTTGTTGACGATAAAGGTGGAGAGCGCGTCACCCTCAACGTCCTCCGCGATGATGACTAACTCCTTCTTCCCCGACTGCACGACCTTCTCCAGAAGCGGCAAAATCTCTTGCACATTCCCGATTTTTTTATCGGTGAGGAGAATAAGCGGATCCTTCATCTCAGCCTCCATCCGCTCTGGGTTGGTGACCATGTAGGCAGAGACGTACCCCTTGTCGATCTCGAGCCCCTCGACGATGTCGTAGGAGAGCTCCATGCCCTGCGACTCTTCGACGGTGACGACTCCGCTGCTGCCCACCTTATCGACCGCCTCGGCGATAATGTTGCCGAGCGTCTCGGACTCTGCCGAGATAGAGGCGACCTGCTTCACCTCCGCCTTGCCCGAGACTGGCTTGGCCATCTTTTTCAGCTCGGCGAGCGCCGCAGTCTTGGCCTTCTCCATGCCGCTTCTGATCATCATCGCGTTCGCTCCCTTCATTACGTGCGAAAGCCCTTCTTCAACCAATGCTTCGAACAAGACTACTGACGTTGTAGTTCCATCGCCGGCAGTATCATTAGTCTTGTTTGCAACTTCCTTCACGATCTCGGCGCCCATATTCTCGAAACGGTCCTTGAGCGAGATTTCCTTGGCGATAGAAACACCGTCGTTGGTGATGCGCGGGCCGCCGTAGCTCTTCTCGATAATGACATTGCGCCCCTTGGGGCCGAGCGTCCCCTTCACCGCGCGAGAAGCCTGTGCGATACCCTTCGCGATTGCCTTGCGCGCGTCCTCGGAAAAAAGAATTTGTTTTGCCATAGTGATGTTTATTTAACGATGCCCAAGATATCAGACTCCGTGAGGATATAGCACTCAACGTCGTCGATCTTGACTGTTTCCTGCCACTCTTTTTTAAAAAATACTCTATCTCCCACCTTTACTTCGATAGGGATGCGTTTCCCTTCATCGTTTCGACGACCGGTACCGACAGCAATAACCTCACCTTTCATTACTTTCTGCTTCCCTACCGTCTCGGGGATAATGATGCCCGAGGCGAGCTTTTTCTCTCCATCCTTCTCGGAGGGCAACACCACTATCCGGTCGCCCAAAGGCACGAGTGAAAGCTTCTTGGCCATATCGTTCTATATAAATGAATAAACCACGTCCTGCGCGTGTGAGGGGAGTGTACCCGGACTCCCGCTTCTGCGCAACTATCCACCATACGTGACTGTTCGCGCGTGGAGATGATACACTAAAATAGCGCATGCCTAAAAAAAGACTGTTTGGTGGCGTTTGTTTGGTTTTTCTTGTTTTCCTTTATTTTGCATCGAGAGGTACTTTTGACGGTTCCCTTGCCCAAATGCAAAATCTGTTTGTGCAAGTGTTTTCATCGCACTCCCAAACAGCAGCCGTGGGAAATGCGGTGGCACCGGAGGAGGCCTTACGTTCGTCCTCGCTCCAGAGTGAGGTACGGCGTTTGTCGGGTCTCGTCAGTGTCATGAATATCCCTGTTTCCGCCGCCGCAAAGAGATTGGGAGATAATGCCGTTCCAGCAGTTAGCGCCACAGAAAATATCGCCACCCGAGTGCGAGCCGCTAAGCAGCGTGGCGAGGCAATGCGGGAGCTCGCAAAAATTGATGCGGAGGCGTTTTTACAAAATGTCATGCCAGCCCAGAAGCGGGCGCAACTACCTCTGGACGTCCAAAAAGAGATCGAGACTGCGGTAACGGTCAACGGCACGATTGACGTCCTCCACATTGATGACTTTACGAACGAGAAGGACTCGCGCTTTGAGTACACCTTGCGTGCAGACGGTACATCACTTGAGCTTTATATTGCGGGAAACGCGCCAGCAATGACGTCGGACTCGCAAGTACGTATCAATGGGTACAAAATCGGGGAGACCCTTGTGGCCGCCGGCGATGGAGGGTCTGTCCAGATTCAATACGGTCCCGCGCCAGAAGCTGTCGGTACGCAAAACACTCTCGTCATTTTGATTACGAGTCCGGGACAGGCGAGGACGCCGACAAAAGTAGAAATGAGAAGAATGATTTTCTCGGGCAATTTTGAGAAATATTATGAAGAACAATCTTACGGCAACATACGGTTTACCGGAGATGTGACGGATTGGATATCGGTGCCCATTTCTTTCAATTCCTGGTGTGGTCTCCCACAGCTTGACCAGCCAGAGGTAAAGAGATACATCACACAAAAAAGGATAGATCTCTCACGCTATGGTCGTGTTATGTTCGTTACTAATAATGGCACGGGTGGTGGCTGTGCATTTGTCGGCAAATCGGATGTGTTGTTTAATGGCGTGACCTATCATCTCTCCGTAGGGTGGACGGCATGGACTAGCAACGGTAATGGAAATCTATTGTCTGGTTTTGATTACGTACTTTCACACGAAATGGGGCACGAACTTGGTGTAATGCATGCCAACGCATGGAACTGCACCGGTCCCTCGCTTGATACCAATTGTTATCATGTTGAATATGGCAATATGTACGATGTGATGGGAGGCGGATGGTACGCAGAACATTTCAACGCATATTACAAAGACTTTCTTGGCTGGGTCGATAGCTTGTCGAAGGTTTCAATAGCGCAAAGTGGCAGTTATACGCTTGTGCCGCTAGAAACGCAAAGTGGCGTCCGTGCTGGTATCATTAAAAATCCGGCGACGCCCTCTGTCCCTCCTCTCTATCTTGAATATCGGCGCCCGATAGGGTTTGATAGCGCACTCCCTCCGTCTTCCGTTGGGTTACAGATGAATCAAGTCATTGCGCCACCTTCTCAATTTCCATTTACACGTCTTATCAACGCGAACTATGCGACTGACAGTAACGCACAGCAGTCTCTCACACAAGGAGGTCAATTTATATGGAGCAATCGCGGCATTAATATCGACTCGCTCACCACGAGCTCCACTTCCGCCGCATTCCGCGTAACGTTAAGCACGCCACTCTGTGTTCGCTATGGCATTAATGGTGCAGACGTGCAGTATCGCGAGTCGATAAGTGCTGGCACTGGTGGTTATCTACAGTTTTCACTTGTGAACAAAGACTCAGCCGCTTGTCCTGCGAGCACCATTTCAATTGCGCCATCCATTACCGACTCCGCGGGATGGTTTATCTCTCAATATCCAACCGACCCGCTCACTCTCGCTCCGGGGGAATTGGCCTACGTGTATATCAACTTCTCATCAACGAACGATTCGACACTGGGACGGCACGATATCACAGTAGCCATCACTGATGTAACTAACGGGAGAGCGTCAACAATAATGCGTACCATCAATATAACGCCGCCGCCGGTCATAACGGGTATTGCCCCTACGTGGGGGAATGCTGGGAGTATAGTGACATTCACGGGCTCAGGATTCAGTACATCTGCAAATGGCAACTCGGTTTATATTCAAGGCGTGAGTACAAACGCGTATTTATCAAAACTCTTCCCGACTCCTAATGGGAGTAGTATATCGTTTACTTTTCCGACACAAATGTATGGCAATTTTTCTGGTTCTCTCGCGCCGACGCCGACTGGTTCCTATACGCTCAGTCTTGCGAACGATGATGGCGGGATGTCGAATGTAGTCTTGTTTGAAGTTGCCTTAACGTCACCTGTCCCCGTCATCAACTCAATTAGTCCGTTACAAATCACGGCTGGTACGACAACAGCGGTCACATTATATGGGTCGAAGTTCAACTCAACGCTTGAGGTTGCATTGACCGGACCAGGGGCTGATATCTCTGTTAGTCCAACATGGGTGTCCTCCGATGGGACGTCCATGACCTTCGATTTTCCTGCAAAAATAACCGTCCCAGGGACTTACAGCGTACAAGTTTATAATTATGGGGTGCCAATATACAGTTCAATAAACGTGACACTTGTTGCTCCTCCCACGCCCGCTCCCATCCTCTTATCAATTACACCCGCAAGTATTATCGCCGAGACTTCAACAACCTTCATCATCAATGGCTCGAACTTTCTTCCAGGTGCAACTGTCGTCTATTCCGGACCCACGAGCGGTATCGCCACCCCAACTTTCGTCTCTTCCAGTCAACTGGCCCTTACCTCGAGCGGACTGAGTCAAGGTGTCTATAGTTTCTACGTACAAAACCCCGACAACCAGAAATCGGGGATTTCGAGCGTGACCGCGATTCCTGCTCTGACCGCTTCCTGTAGTACCTCCCTCGGTTCAACCTATCAAACAGGACAAGACGTCACGCGTACGGCATCTGTCTCGGGCGGTATCGGGTTGTACATCTACTCTTGGTCGGGTACTGATGGCCTCTCCGGTATTCTTCAGTCGGTGAAAAAACAGTACTCCTCAACCGGTACGAAGAGCGCACAAGTGCTAGTCAAATCGGGGACACAATCAGTGACAGCTCTGTGTGTTGACGTGACAATCATCACACCTCCTACATCTCTCCCTATCGTTACCACCGGTAACGCGGGGAGTATCACCACCAACGGGGCGAAACTGAACGGCACCGCAAACGCCAACGGCGCATCCTCCGGCCTGGCCTGGTTCCGCTACGGCACCACAAATCCCGGCACCACCTGCAATGGAACCTTTGGCAACACCATCGGTCTCTTTAATATTTCAGGGACCTCAAATACTTCGATTGCCCAGTCGCTCGCCGGCCTTACCGCAGGGACTACGTACTACTTCTGTGCAGTAGCTAATACACCTGCCGGCACCACGTATGGAAATGTGATTTCATTCACTACGGCGCAAGCCACCCCGACTATCACCCTTACACGTGCTAATTCC
>Ga0326597_10010503_pt1 | contig 12328 bp, 13 predicted proteins | sample RVTome_12_FD_203789 | JGI IMG/M metagenome (GOLD analysis project Ga0326597, IMG submission 203789) | Soil microbial communities from uranium-contaminated site in the Upper Colorado River Basin, Wyoming, United States - RVT100D185 | ecosystem: Environmental > Terrestrial > Soil > Contaminated >... | reverse complement strand
GGAAAGTCCGACTCCAAGCCCTTTAAGCTGCTTCAAGCGGTATTAGTATCATTCCCCAGTGCGAGGACAGAAGACTCTCTCTTTGAAGCCATTAGGTCAACCAAGGATAAACATGACTCAAGACTTACAGACCCGCTTACTTCAAGACAAAGAAAAATGCAGCTTATTAAATATGCTATTAAGGAGTTGCAAAAAAACAATAAGCTTCAGGGCAAATTGAAATTTCAGTTCGACGGTCCCCCTTACAAAATCTGGGTTGAGCTTATTGAATAATTTGGAGGGTCATAGAGGGATATTTAAAGCATGATTCAAAGAGTAAACAAAGCTAACTCAGCAGCCCTTATGTAATAAGAGTTTGTAAGCAGAAAATTCGGAAAATCTCCTCTCAAATCCTCTCGTTTGTGTCAGACGAGAGGATTTCTTATTGTTCTCTAAAAGCTTAGGAAAAATTATATGAATAAGAAATTAGATAAGATTTCACCGGAAGAATCCAACATTTTCCCTTCAAATGGCCAAGCTAAACAATTTCACACCCATGACTTAGGGTGCTCCGCAGCGTTAATAAGCATGGGGTTTCAGCTAATTTCCCTCGACAAACAGAATCCCAAGAAAGTGAAATTCATCTTTTTCAAAAGAGATGGTATTGACAAAGCCGTTACGGACTACTGGTCAGATAGAATGCGTCTCAAGGCCAGGACTTTTTTTGACAACATAAAAATGCTTAAGAACAGAATCTACAGCGAGTTCTGATGAGGATGAAAAAAAACACAAAACTTCTTCCTTAGTCGCCATACGATGAACGAACAGACAATTACAATTAGAGAATATCTGTCAAGAAGAGGAATTGCTTTTAGAGAGAAAAATGGGGAGTTAATATCCCGCTGTCTGTTTGGAGGATGCGATAACGACAGCAACGGAAAAGAGGCCCATCTTTATTTCAATGCTGAAACCGGTCAATATCATTGCAAAAAATGCGGTGAAAAGGGGAACATTTTCACTCTCGCCGAACATTTTGGAGATGACAGATACGCAGTCCTCCGAACTGGTCCGAAATCTGCAACTAAGCATGGGTCAAGAAATCCCAGGTTCACTGAATATTTGGTAGAGAGTTGTCACCAGGCCATTCCCGACCATATTCGAATATATCTGAACGACCGGGGAGTCTCGGATACAATAATCGACTCACATAAGCTGGGATATGGTGAGTTTTATGGTGGGGGAAAATGGATAACAATACCGATAAAGGGCTCTTCCGGGAATTTTGCGTATTTCAAGTTGAGAAGAGATCCAGAGGAGGGGGACAACAAATTAACTTACCCTAAAGGGTCTCATGCAGAGATATACGATTGGGACACCCTAAGTAGAGCCATTGACAAAATTGTAATCTGTGAGGGGGAACTGGACAAGCTGTTATTGGAATCAAAGGGTGTTCTGGCAATTACATCTACACATGGTGCATCGAGCTTTAACGAGGACTGGTGTTCAAAAATGCCCAAGGACCTCAAATGCTATATCTGTTATGATAACGACAAGGCTGGCAGACAAGGTGCTGAGAGAACTGCAAAATTACTATATGACTCTGGACATAGAAACATTTTCATAATAGCTCTCCCCGAAGCCGTCGGTGAAGGTGGAGACATTACCGACTATTTCAATAGGCTGAACGGCAACGTAACTGATTTATTTGACAAGTTGGCTAAAACATACCCGGAAAAAATAGATGTTAGCCAATTTAAACCGCTCTCAATACAGGGGCTGATCGAGGTGCTTGGACATACTATCAAAAAGGACGAGGACAATAAACTATTGACTTTTCTCTGCCAACTTTCGGCCTATACGGATTCTTCTCAGTTCAATATCAGCTACAACGCCCCCTCCTCAACCGGCAAGAGTTATATCCCCATAGAAATTGCAAGGCTGTTCCCTGAAGAGGATGTTATCGAAACCGCTCATTGCACTCCTACTGCATTTTTTCATAGCGTGGGGAAATGGGACAAAGACAAAGGTGGCTATGTTGTAGATTTATCCAGAAAGATTCTCATTTTTATGGAGCAACTTCATCCTAAATTATTGCAACACCTACGCTCTCTACTTTCTCATGATAAGAAAGAAATACTCTCAAAAATTACGGATAAGAACCAAAAATATGGACTTAGAACCAAAAACGTATACCTCAAGGGCTTCCCTGCGGTAATACACTGCACTGCAGGATTGAGAGTTGATGAGCAGGAAGCAACCAGGTTTATCCTATTGAGCCCTCAAATTAGTCAGGAAAAAATCAGAGAAGCCATTATCCAAAAAATAATAAAAGAGTCCGATAGCGAAACCTACCATACAAGGTTAGAAGATAACCCAGAGAGAAAAATGCTCAAACAAAGAATTAAAGCAATCCGGAACGAAAATATAGATGACGTAAAAATAATCTCACCTGAGAAAATCGAAGAACGGTTCTTCTCCAAGTATAAGTTCTTAAAACCGAGGCACCAACGGGACATCGGGCGTATTCTTAGCCTGATTAAAGCTTTTGCCCTATTGAACCTTTGGTTTAGAGAGCGAACAGGAAAGGTCATAATAGCCAACGAAGAGGATGTGGAGGAGGCTTTTAAAGTTTGGGAAGCAATCTCTGATAGCCAAGAGTTGAATCTTCCGCCTTACATCTACTCACTTTATAGGGAGGTAATTATTCCTGCCTGGAACGAAAAAGGACAGGTGCCCTTATCCAAACAGGAAATCATGAAAAAACACTATGAGGTCTATAGAAGGATATTGCCCGACTGGCAGTATAGACAACAAATAATCCCGATGCTCGAAGATGCCGGACTGATAGGCCAAGACCCTGACCCGACTGATAAAAGACGGTCGCTAATCTACCTCACCATGCCACTCACCACTTCAGGCGGAGGAAACAATAGTGAGTCAGATGGTGGGGTAAATGAGAGTGGCACCGAGCCAAACAAGAAAGTTACATGAACACAGTGTCACCGAAACAGCTGGAAGCGAATAAGAAAAACGCCTTAAAAGGCGGGGTGAAAACTCCGGAGGGAAAGCACCTGTGTAGATACAATGCCCTAAAACACGGTTTATTGTGTAAGGACATTCTAATTATCATCGATGACCCTTCTGAATATAAGAATTTGGCCAAAGAGCTCATGGAAAACTTTAAACCTGACAATGCGATGGAGCGAATTTTGGTCGAAAAAATCATAGTCGACCTGTGGCGTTTGAGAAGGGCCTTGGTTATCGAAAAAGAGCTGATGGAAAATGAATTAGTTGAGGCAGATGAAGATGGGAAAATTGGAAGGAAGGATTTTTCAGACTCAATTGGCTACGACCTCAGACATTCCGACAACTTCGGCAAATATACCCGATATTTGACCAGCATTGAACGAAGCTTATATCGAGCATTGCATGAATTACAAAGATTACAGGCACAAAGGATGGGTCAAAAAGTATTGCCTCCGATGGTCCTCGACGTAGATGTCAGTTCAAAGGACTAAGAATGGGTTCGTTTGGAAAAAATGGGTGAAATGAAGGATTTCCAGGTTCCTTTAAAAGCTTGGTGGAAAAGATGATTTGGCTGACCAAAAAGGAAGCAGCTGAATATCTAAGAGTCTGCGTAAGCACAATTGATAATTTGGAGAGCAAGGGACTAATATTGGGTAAAAGGCTTTATTTGGGTAAACGCAAACCTATCGTCAGATACCATGTCAAGGACTTAGACGGTATGTTTGAAGCGACAGCAAAGGGACGTCCAAATGCTAACAAAAGAAAAAAACAATAGAAAAAACAATTATAAAAATTCTCTTGACAATTGGACTTGTCCAAGCAATATTGAGAATGCGATGATAGGGCTTGCGGTATTTTTATCTTGAAAAACCATGCCCGGATGTGCTGTCTATCCAAGCCGGAAGCTCTGTCATCGCAACAGAATCCTGCTCAGACAGTGGCACCGGGCTAAAACATTATGAAGGGAGGTGAAAAAAATGAGAGTGTTTAAAAGAGGAAAGTCCTGGTATGCAGACTACATGGTCAACGGAAAGAGGATAATGAAGTCCTTTGGTCAACATAAGAAGATGGCCGAACTGTTCTTAAAAGACACGGAGCTAAAGGAAGTCAGAGGAGAATTGGGCATAATAGAGGACAAGGTCAGCGTTAGAGAATTCCTAATCAAGTATCTGGACTATTGTAAGACCAACAAGGCCACTTCCACCTTCAGAACCGATAACGACAGACTAAAAAGGATTTCAAACTTTCTCGCCCTAAACAATGTGCAGCGTCTACGGGGAATTACTCCTGACTTGATGGAAGATTTTAAAAGGGAAATTCTTCAAAATGCCAAGCCCCGAACCTTCAATCATTATCTGGAGTTGATAAAGGCCATGCTGAATAAGGCGGTTGAGTGGCATTATTTAAGAGCAAATCCGGTATCCGAGTGTAGGCCCCTGAAGAACAAATATGCTAAGCAGATTCGCTTTCTGACCGCAGAGGAGATAGATGTCATACTTCAAAATGCAGACCCGTTCATGGAAAAAGTAGTCAAAATACTGCTCTACACCGGAATGAGAAGGTCAGAATTAGTTTACCTGCAATGGGATGATTTGGACTTTAAAAACAAGCTAATTACGGTTCAGTCGAAGCCGGAGCAGGGGTTTCATCCCAAGAGCTACAAACCCCGGACAATACCAATGAATCCTGACCTCGAAAAAGTTCTGCTTGATTTACCGCAGAAAGGGAAATATGTCCTTGACAGCGGGTATAATGGTCCATTGCATAATCCAAATACCTATTATGTCAAGCTGACTAAAATCACCCAGATGCTGGGCATTAGGAATGTTTCCCTGCATACTCTTAGACACACCTTTGCAAGCCAATTGGTGATGGCAGGAGTTGATTTGAGGACTGTGCAGGAGTTTCTGGGTCATTCCACCATCACCATGACCGAGCAGTATTCCCACTTATCGCCTCTTCACCGCCATAAAGCGATTGAGGTTCTCCATTTTGGAAACAAAATGGAAACAAATTCGAATCTCACCTCGCTAAGTTCTTAAGTCTCAACGCATTTAAAATGCGGAAGGCGGGATTTGAACCCGCATGGTCTTACGACCGCCACCCCCTCAAGATGGTGTGTCTCCCAATTCCACCACTCCCGCAGGTGTCAACGACACTTTTATTGTTACCTGAATATAATAAATAACAAAGTAAAATTAAAGTGGAAAATTAACTTGCAGAAAATCTGCCGGCCTTACTTAGTCGTATCCTTCGGCACCGGCGGTAAAACCAACTCCCCGGACTGGTCTTGCGTCTGAGCGGGCGGCTGCTGAACCGGAGCCGGCTGGTTAGAAGGAAAAGTCGTAGTAGTTTGCTTTTTCGCCTCTTCCTGAATCGCCGAACTTCTGGTAGCCGTCCCGGTTTGAGAAAGCAGGGTCAAAACGATACAACTCATAAAAAAAGCCACCGCTAAAATTGAAGTCCCCTTGGAAAGAAAAGTAGCCGCACCCCGTCCTCCGAAAACCGCCCCGCTAATCCCGGAGCCGCCTCCGAACGCTCCGGCTAACCCTTCCCCTTTGGAAGACTGCAGCAGCACCGTGATAATCAAAGCGATGCTGATAACGATATGCAGAAAAATCAAAAAAGTAATCATCAAAACTCCTTGTCAGCTTTCATTTTTATACTTTCGTAGGGCAGGATTTTTTTCTGCCCCTTATTAACCTTTCGTATTTTTTATCTTCGTAGGGCGGGATCTTTTGCTTACAGCATGGTGTAACCATTCCCGCCCGCCGGGGAATGATCCCCGTCTACGGTTTTACTTTACCGCGGCTTTGGGGGTCACCGAAGCCCGGACAATCTTTTCAAACGCCTCCGGGTCTAAGCTGGCTCCACCCACTAAAAATCCGTTAATCTCCGGCATCTCGATTAAATCGTCAGCAGATTCCGGGGTCACCGAGCCACCGTAGATTATATACATTTTCTGGGCCGTATCTTTGTTATACATTGACGCTAATTTTTCTCTGATAAAAGCGTGAATCTCATTGGCCTGTTTGGGAGTGGCGTTTTTGCCGGTCCCGATAGCCCAGACCGGCTCATAAGCGATTACAACTTTTTCCACATCCTCCAGCGGAACCCCTTTCAGAGCCGCTTTCAGCTGGCGCTCAATAACCTCCTCGGTTTTGACGGCTTCTCTTTCCTGCCAGGTCTCACCGATACATACGATGGGAGCGAGTGATTCCTTTAAGGCCGCCTTCAGCTTCATATTGACCATCTCGTCGGTTTCCTGAAAGAAAGTCCGGCGCTCCGAATGCCCGATTATAACATACTGGCACCCCATTGTCAAGAGCATCCGGGGAGAGACCTCGCCGGTGAAAGCCCCTTCATTCTCCCAGTGCACGTTCTGAGCCCCTAAAGAAATATTGGAGCCGTTTAAGGTTGACTGCACCGATGCTAAAGAAGTAAATGGAGGACAGATGACGATTTTGGCTGTATTAATTTTTTTGAACTTTTCTTTCAGCGCTAAAATCAATTCCCGGGCTTCGGCCGGAGTTTTGTTCATCTTCCAGTTGCCGGCAATCAGCGGGACTTTTTTGTGGTTCATTTAATTTTTGCCCTCCCTTTATTCATCACTCAAAGCTTTTATCCCCGGCAACTCTTTCCCTTCCAAAAATTCTAAGCTGGCTCCTCCGCCGGTGGAAATATGGGTTAATTTATCCTGCACTCCGGCTTTGTTCACCACTGCCATGGTATCCCCTCCGCCGATGACGGTGACTGCTCCGTTGGAGGTGACGTAAGCTAACTGCTGGGCCATCTGAATGGAACCCAGGGCGAATTCATCTTTTTCGAAAACTCCCATGGGTCCGTTCCAGAAAATGGTTCTGGCGGAATTGATTTCGGCCGAAAAGCGGCTTATGGTTTTAGGACCGATGTCCAGCCCCCGGGCCCCGGCCGGGATTGCAAAACTATTGTGAATGCTTTTGTTATGGTTTTCTTCTTCCACCGCACAGTCCTCTGGTAGAAGTATACGGATATTTTTTATTTTTGCAAGCTCAAAAATCTTTTTTGTGGTAGAAATTTTATCTTTTTCTAAAATCGAGTCCCCTATTTCCCCTCCCAATGCCTGGATAAAAGTAAAAGCCATTCCTCCGCCGATTAAAAAACAGTCCAGATTCACATTATCCTGTGAAACTAAATTTTCTATCACATTAATCTTATCGGACAGTTTGGCTCCTCCCAGAATAGCCAGGAAAGGTTTTTTGGGATTAAATAAAATTAAGCTTAAGTAATGAATCTCTTTCTGCATCAGGTAGCCGGCCGCATTCTGCTTGAAATGCCGGGTTACTCCCACCGTTGAGGCGTGCGCCCGATGGGCGGTGCCGAAAGCATCGTTGACAAAAATTTCTGCCAAAGCTGCCAGCTTTTGGGCGAAACCAGGGTCATTTTTTTCTTCTTCCGGGTAGAATCGCAGATTTTCCAGCAGAATTGCTTCGCCGAATTTCATCTCCGCAATTGCCTGCTCTACTGCTGGACCGATGCAGTCGTCGACAAATTTTACTTCTCTGCCTAAAATCTGGGATAATCTCTGGGCTACCGGCTTGAGGGAAAATTCCGGATTTTTACCTTGGGGACGGCCCAGATGAGAAATCAAAATCGCTTTGCCGTTTTCAGATAAAATTTTTTTAATAGTGGGAAGCGAGGCGTAAATTCTGGTGTCGTCTGTGATTTTTCCGTTTTCTAAGGGGACGTTGAAGTCGACTCTGACTAAAACTTTTTTCTGCTTTAAATCTAAGTCATCAATGGAGAGTTTGTTCATTTAAATATCAGTCACCCATCATCCTCTCTAACATATCCACCATCCGGCAGGAAAATCCCCATTCATTATCATACCAGGCAAAAACTTTTACCAGATTTTTCCCCATCACCATGGTGGAAAGAGAATCGAAGATAGCGGAGTGAGGGTTGCCCACGATATCAGCCGACACAATCGGGTCCGCGGTATATTCCAGATATTTTTTCATTTTGCCGTTGGCCGCCTCCTGGAAAGCTCTATTTACTTCTGCAACCGAGGTATCTTTATTCAGCAGACAGGCCAAATCAACTATGGAACCAGCCGGAACCGGCACGCGGATAGCTACTCCGTCCATCTTCCCTTCCAGTTCCGGGAGAACCAGGGAAATGGCTTTGGCGGCACCGGTGGTGGTCGGAATTATTGACAGACTGGCGGCTCTGGCTCTTCTTAAATCTTTATGCACCTGGTCCAACGTGGCCTGGTCATTGGTGTAGGCATGAATGGTGGTCATGAATCCTTTCTGGATTCCGAAATTGTCGTTTAAGATTTTAACCAAGGGAGCCAGGCAGTTGGTGGTGCAGGAGCCGATGGAAAGCACGCTGTGCTTCTTTATGTCATAGATATTGTCATTGACTCCTAAAACTATGGTGGCATCCGCTCCCTTGGCCGGGGCCGAGATTAAAACTTTTTTAGCCCCGTCTTTGAGATGGACTGAAGCAGTTTCCCTGTCGGTGAATCTTCCGCTGGATTCTACCACCACATCGATTCCCATTTTTTTCCAGGGCAGGCCTTCCAGCTCCTTCTGTTTTAAAACTTCCAGGGATTTTCCGTTGATTACGATTTTGCTGTTTTCAACTTTTATTTCATCATTTAATTTTCCGTGAATAGAATCATATTTTAATAAATGAGCCAAAGTTTTGGCGTCGGCCAGGTCGTTGACCGCCACAAACTCCAATTTGGAGTTTCTCATTCCGGCCCGGTAAACCAATCTTCCGATTCTCCCGAATCCGTTTATGGCCACTCTGATGGGCATTTATCTCTCCTTAAGTTTTCAAATTATTTAACCGAAAAACACTTCTGCGATTTGGTATAATTCTTCTTCAATCGGTTTGGTCTTTTTGGCAATTTCCGACAGGGGAATGGAGGAAATTTTATTTCCCTTCAAACAGACCATTTTCCCGAAATCTTTTTTGTGCACCAAATCAATAGCCGCTATTCCGTAGCGGGTGGCTAAAACCCGGTCAAAAGCCGTAGGTGAGCCGCCTCTTTGGATATATCCTAAAATCACATAGCGGGTCTCAAATCCGGTTCGTTTCTCAATCTCTTCAGATAAAATGGCGCCGATTCCGCCCAAGCGTACGTGACCGAACTGGTCCAGCCCTCTTTCCTGAACGATATATTCAAAATCCGATTCTTTTTTGCCGGTCAGGGCAATTTTGGCTCCTTCAGCTACGACTACTATGGAAAAATCTTTTCCCCTATCATGTCTTTTCTTGATGTAGTCGCAGACCTGGTCGATATGCATAGGTTTTTCCGGAATCAAAATCAAATCCGCCCCTCCGGCCAGTCCGGACGAGATAGCAATCCAGCCGGTGTGCCGCCCCATCACTTCCACCACCATCACCCGGTTGTGGGATTCGGCCGTGGTGTGGACCCGGTCAATGGCGTCCATGGCGATATTTACCGCGGTATCAAAACCGAAAGTGTAATCGGTCCCGACCACGTCGTTATCGATGGTTTTGGGGACACCTACCACTTTGACTCCTGATTCATGAAGCTGGGCCGCCACGCCTAAGGTATCTTCTCCGCCTACGGCAATCAGGGCCTCTAAGCCCAATTTTTTCATATTCTGAATTACCAACTCTCCTCCATTTTCGGTTTTGAAAGGATTGGTGCGGGAGGTCTCCAGAATGGTTCCTCCACGATGTAAGATTCCGGAAACCTTACTCAAGTCTAACTGCTCGGTCAGATTTGGCTCTAACAACCCCTTCCAGCCTTGAAAAATACCCCAGATTTCATATCCGTAAACAGCGATTCCTTTTTTGACCACCGCCCGGATAACGGCATTTAGTCCCGGACAATCCCCTCCCCCGGTCAGAATCCCCACCTTCATTATTTATGTCCTTCTGGAATAGGATTTAGTTTCATTTTTTGGCAGACAAAAATCAAAAATTTTTTGAAACGTCCTTAAATTAAATCAATTGCTTCAGTTGTCAAGCGAATTATTTGAACTTAAAGTTATTAGCTGGCTTTGGCGATGGTCACTGCCAAAATTTCTTTGGCTCCGGCTTGTTTCAAAACTCTGGCGCATTCATTCAGAGTCGCTCCGGTTGTAATCACGTCATCCACTAAAATTATCTTTTGGCCCTGTAAAATCTTCTGTTTATCTTGAACCTGAAAAGCTCCGGCCACATTCTGCTTTCTTTCTTCGATTGATAATTTGGTCTGGTCTCTGGTATTTTTAATTCTGCTTAAAATATTTTTCTCAATCTTTAAATTTAATTCGGCTCCCAAACTTTCCGCTACAATTTCACTTTGATTAAATCCTCTTTCCCTTTTCCTCGCCTTATGCAGGGGAACTGGGATTAGACAAGCCACATCCGAAACAGACTGTTTTTTTAATTCTTGAGCCAACCTTATACCCAAACTTTTTCCCGCAGAAACTTTCCCTTTATATTTGAAATGATGAATCATCTCCTGAAAGTTTTCATCGAACATACCCAGAGAATAAACTCTGTCCAAGTAAGTCGAGCAGTTATGGGTTTGACTAATATCCAGGTCAAGTTTACATTCGGAACAATACGGCTTTTCTTCGATTTCCAGACTGTTCCAGCAGACCGGGCAAACCGAACCTCTGGGATTCTGCGAATTCTCCTCTCTGATGACTTCTTTACAAATTAAGCAGACCGGAGGATAGACAAAATCCAAAACCACTCGGGAGAGATTTATAATGGGGCTGAGGTAACTCAATTAGGACAAATTTTAAGTGGTGCCGACCGTTTTTCTTCTGCTCAAAATCCGCAGCATAAATCCGGAAAAAATAAAAATGAAAACAGATAATAGCTGATTGACCGACCAATCCATGCCCAACAGGTTTACTCGCATACTGGGTTCATAATATCTGTAAAAGTCGATTATAAATCGCCCGGTGGCGAAAAGCAAAAGCATCAGCCAGAATGTGAACCCGTCGAATTTTTTATATCTTTCTAAAAACAGTACCACAAAAAATATTAAAAAACCTTTAAGCGAAGAGAAAAGCTGAGTCGGATACAAAGGCACGTTGGAAAAAGTAAATCCGGCCGCGCAATCGGAAGGGAATACAATTCCCAAAAAACTGGCGGTCGGCTCACCGAAACAGCAACCGTTTAAAAAACAACCCAGACGGGTAATTCCGATTCCCAGAACAAAGCTGGGAGCCACAATGTCGGCGATTTTCCACAGCGGCTGTTTTTTCAAAATTATATAAATTATTCCGCAGGCGATGGCCAGAATTACCCCGCCTAACATGGACAAACCGGCTATCCCGAATTCGCCGGAAGATTGAAACGGATTGAAAATATCGGTCCAGTGTCCTTTGAATTCTTCTAAGTGGAAAATGACGTAGAAAAAACGGGAGCCGATTATGGAGGAAACTAAAATGACCAGCCCCAGGTCCATGATAAATTTGGGGTCCAAGCCGGTTTTTTTCCCCCGCTTGGCCGCCAGGATGATTCCTATAATGAAGGAAAGCGCTAATAGGGCCCCGAAAGCCCTCACCTCAAAAATCCCTATTTTAAATAAAGTCGGATGCATCTTTGTTCACGTAATAGCATTATTTATTTTTGATCTCATAGTTAATTAAATCCCAATTTTCTACTTCACGCTCACCACCAAGCGTATTTAAGCCCCATTTACGCATTTTCACAATTCCTATCTTAGGTACAACCCAGCATTTAACATATCCAAAGCTGTTCGGAATGAATGTCCCTCTTTCAATTAAATAAACTTGCCGAAATTTTCCAGCTGCTACCTCTAAGGACTCCTCCTGTACGACCTTGAATGAATCTCGAGGAGGTTCCCCATACCATCCATACCAACGATTTCCAACTTTGAGAGGAAAGGGAATTTTAAAAGTAAAAAAACTCCCAGCTGGATTGTCTGGATACATGAACTCCAGCGTATCCTTATTGAAAATTACATTTTGTGTATCAATTTCGGCATTAAATGTCCGCACCCATTTACCAATTATTTTTTTCTTTTTCTTTTTGTCTGTTCTTACTACCTCAATAGTAACCGTCTCTATTTCAGTTACATAAGTAGGTTCTCTCCTACCTATTTGACGGATCAGTGTGTCAGTCCGCACATAGGTCCATTGAGACCCAACCGTCATAGGAAAATCATCGATTGATAATTCATTCGATTTATCAGATGGCTTACACGATTTGAAGCTCATGAAGACCAGAAACAATATCATTAGGTTGGTGAGGGAACTTAATTTTGTCATCAAACTACTTTAACTAATTTAGGGGAAAAAATCAATAATCAATATTCATACCCCTTGCTGTAAATCGC
>Ga0326597_10010502_pt1 | contig 12328 bp, 13 predicted proteins | sample RVTome_12_FD_203789 | JGI IMG/M metagenome (GOLD analysis project Ga0326597, IMG submission 203789) | Soil microbial communities from uranium-contaminated site in the Upper Colorado River Basin, Wyoming, United States - RVT100D185 | ecosystem: Environmental > Terrestrial > Soil > Contaminated >... | reverse complement strand
CCGGCTGCGGGACGCCTTCGGGTTCGACGGGACGCCGATCCGGCTCGTCTTTCGCGACCGGAGCGCCGTCCGGCTTCCGCGCCGACGGATCAATCGCGCGGCGCGGTCGGCTCGTCCGGCCGCCCGGTCGGGAGGCCGCTCAACCACCCGGCCGCGGCCGCGCAAGGCCCGCTGATGGACGCTCCGCGCGTCGCGATCGTGGGGGCCGGCGCGTGGGGGACGACGCTCGCGATCCTGTTCGCGGAGCGTGAGCCCGTTCTGCTCGTTGCGCATCGCAAGGAGACAGCAGAGCGAATACGGGTCGAGCGTCGCAACGAGGCGCGCCTGCCCGGCGTAGATCTCCCGCATGCGATCGTCCCCACCGCCGACCCGTCGGTGATCGGCACGGACGTCGACCTCATCGTGTTCGCCGTGCCGTCGAGCCACCTCCGCGAGGTCGTCACGAGGGTCGCCCCGCTCGTGCCCGCGTCGGCCGACCTCCTGTCGGTCGTCAAGGGTCTCGAGCCCGGGACGCTCCTGCGGATGAGCGAGGTCGTCGCCGATGCCGGCGGCTTCGCCCCGCTGCGGATCGCGGCCCTGTCCGGCCCGAACCTTGCGGCGGAGATCGCGCGCGGGTTGCCGGCGTCGGCCGTCGTTGCTGCCGACGACCCCGAGCTCGCCGACCGGATCGTCGACCGCCTGGGGCGTCGGGCGTTCCGGCTCTACGTCAACGCCGACGTGCTCGGCGTCGAGCTGTGCGGGGCGCTGAAGAACATCCTCGCCATCGCAGCCGGGGCGGCCGACGAGCTCGGCTTCGGCGACAACGGCAAGGCCGGGTTGATGACCCGCGGCCTCGCCGAGATGACCCGACTCGGGATCGCCGCCGGGGCGAACCCGCTGACGTTCGCCGGCCTGGCCGGGATCGGCGACGTGATCGCCACGTGCGGCTCGCGCCTGTCGCGTAATCACCGGCTCGGCGAGGAGCTCGCCAAGGGGCGGGGCTGGGCCGACATCGAGGCGTCGCTGCCCGGCGTCGCCGAGGGCGCCTACACGGTCGATGCCGCGCTGGCGCTCGCCCGGCGGTTTGACGTCGAGATGCCGATCGCCCAGGAGGTCCACAACGCGCTGTTCGAGGGCAAGAGCGTCCAGCGCTGCCTGATCGACCTGCTGTCGCGCGAGTCGAAGGACGAGCTGGCCGACTTCCGGCGCTGGGTGGAGCGGCTCGCGGAGCCGGGGATCCGCGGGACCTCGTAGGCTGCCGCGTTCACCCACCCGGCCGTGGCCGCCTCCGCGCGAGGGGCAGTGGCGGGCTCTGATAGACTCGGTCTGCCTGTCGGGGCGTGGCGCAGTCTGGTAGCGCACCAGTCTGGGGGACTGGTGGTCGTCGGTTCAAATCCGGCCGCCCCGACCAAATGCACCGCACGAAATGGTCCTCCGGAGCCGGAATCTGCCCGGCATGTCGGAGTGGTGGGAGCAACTGAAGCTGCCCGACGATCAGAAGGGCGACTCGCCGGACGTAGACGAGAGCACGGCGAGCGCTAGGGCTGGCCGTCCACTCCCTCCCGTTCGCGCGCCTTGCCCTCCGCTCGCCGGTACCGGTCGCGCGCCTCCGCCTCGTCGACGTCGGCCATCGCCTCGTCCGCCTGGGCATCCGCGACGTCGGCCCTGGTCGCCGACACGACGAGCTTGGCGGCCGTGGCCGTCTTGCCGGCCGACGTTTCGGCGAGCGTGGCGGACGCCAGCGCGGCCTTCGCGGCCTCGGCCGTATCGCTGGCGGCCTGGACTGCCTCCTCCGCCGCAGCCGCGGCTGCCTCGGCCGCGACCCTCCCTCGGCGAGCCACTGCAGCGGCGCGCTCCGCGTGCCGCCATTGCTGGAGGGCAGCGGCGGTCGTGATCTCGTCCGAGTCCACGTCGGTCATGCCATATCCTAGCGCCCGCATGCAACCGGACCGTCCGCCTGGTTGTCAGAGACTCCGGCCGTCGGTCGAGCAGGTGGATCAACGTCGGGCCCCGCGGCCCCCACGGCCGGGCCGTCTCCCGCGCCGGGGCTCGCCCTGCCGCGGCGCGCCATACGCTGGGGGAGATGACTCAGGCTTCGGATCCCGGACGCGACAACGAGGAGTTCTGGCGCGACTACCTCACGCGCGGCTACTGGGGTGCGCCCGCGAGCCGCTCAACCACGCACGGCGTTCGGGCTCCTTCGACCGATCCTCCCGCTCTTCGCGTGTGGTCCAAAGGTCCCGCTAGACTGGGGTCATGTCCGCCCTCGATGATGCGCCGCACGTCCGCGCCGACGATCGCGCGACCTGGCGTGCCTGGCTCGAGACGAACCACTCGAGCGCCGGCGGCGCCTGGCTGGTGACCTGGCGGCCGCGCTCCGGTCGGGTCGGCCTGGACTACGACGCGGCCGTGGAGGAGGCCCTGTGCTTCGGCTGGGTGGACAGCACGGGTGGCCGGGTGGACAAGGAGCGCGCCAAGCTCTACTTCGCGCCCCGCAAGCCGCGCAGCGCCTGGGCTGCGTCGAACAAGCAGCGCGTCGAGCGCTTGATCGCGAAGGGGCGGATGGCTCCGGCGGGCCTCGCTGCCATCGCACGCGCGAAGTCGAACGGATCGTGGGAGATCCTGGATGCGGTCGAGCGGCTGGAGGTCCCGGAGGATCTCGCGGCGGCCCTCGAGGCCCGCCCGCCGGCCGCGGTCAACTTCACCGCTTTCCCGCCGTCGTCGCGCAAGATGCTGCTCGGCTGGGTTGCCACGGCGCGGCGACCGGAGACCCGGGCGGCGCGGCTCGTGAAGGTCGCGGAGGCGGCCGCCCGCAACGAGCGCGCCCGGGGCTGAAGCCGCGCCGGCGGCGAGCCGCAGACGCACGAACCACCAGGAGCGATCCTCGGTACGATCGATTCGGATCGGCTGCCTACGGCGACAGCAATGCCGGCTCGCCCTGCTCGCGCCACACGGTCGCCGCCAGCCCGCAGTACCTCGAGTCGAGGATGCCTACGAACGGAAGCGCTGCGCCGTCGGGCTCGAGCGGCACCTCGAGTCGAGGATGCCTACGAACGGAAGCGCTGCGCCGTCGGGCTCGAGCGGCACCTCGAGGGCGGCGGCTGGGAGCTCGAACGAACCGACCGCCGAATCGTCGATAAGGGGCACGACGGACACCTCGAGCTGCCAGGTGCCCGGCCGATAATCGCAGCGCTCGTCGCCACGCCGGACGGTGGCATCGATGACGAGCGGCTGCCCGGCATCGAGCGCTACGTGGCCGGCGGCGTCGGGTGGCATGCGCGCATCGACGACCGCCGCCAGGTCCGGCTCGCCCCAACAGCGGTCGCTGAGCCCCGCGTCGTCGGGGGCCCAGGCCGGACCAACGAGGCAGATCCGTGGAGGACCCGCCAGGATCACGTCCCGCGCCGTCTCGATTCGCAGCTCGAGCCGGACCTCGTCGAGGATGCGAACCAGCACGAGGCGGATGCCTTTATCGAGGCCGAAATCCGCTATCGCCTTCGTCGCGGCGAGAGAGGAATCTGCGGCCGTGACCGAATCGTTGATTCCGTCGATCAGGTCGCGCGCGGCCGCCTCGCGTTGCTCTGGCGAACCGGCCTGGGCGCCGGACCAGAGCCAATAGGCCGCGCCGCCGACGAGCACGGCGACGAGGAAGAAGATCGCGAACCCGGGACGCATCGCCGAAGACCCGGCCGACTGCGACCTGGCCACTCGCCCTCCGAATCCCCGCTGATCCCTTGACGCCCGAGTCGGGTCCGACTGAGGCGACGAGACGGACCCGTGGTACCCGTGTCTCATCCACCGGGACGTCAGCAGGCGGAATCGCCGGGAATCTCCGTAGACACGAGGCGATACGCTCGATGCGTCCCCCCGGGACGCAGTGGGACGCTCGGCTTCCCCCCGGCCGAGCGTCCCTTCTTGCGCCTTCCGCCGGGCCGACCGCACATCCGCGGCGGCCCCGGCGACGTATGTCCGGTCACGGAACCCCGCGGCTGTCCCCGCCGCGGTCCGTGGAGCAGGAGGACGCCCATGCGCGCACTCGGTTCGATCCTGGTTCTTGTCGCCCTCGTGGCCCTGGCGCTCGTCGCAGCGCCGTTCGCCTCCGCGGACGACGGCGGCCGTCCATTCAACCTGACGCTGACCGGAGACGCCGAGCGTCCCGGCCCGGGCGACCCGGACGGGACCGGCACGGCTCACCTGCGGCTCAACCCGGGCCAGGGAGAAGTCTGTTACGAGTACAGCGTCAGCGACGTCGCGCCGCTTACGGCGGCCCACATCCATCGCGCGCCGGTAACTGACCCCGGTCCCGTCGTCATCCCGACACCGAAGACGAGCGACACGGGCGGCGTAGGCTGCGTGAGCGCCGACCGCGAGCTGATCCTCGAGATCATCCGGAACCCGGCGGGCTTCTACTTCAACGTCCACAACGCGGACTTCCCGGCCGGCGCTCTGCGCGCACAGCTCGGCTGATCCGCAGACCAACTCGAATTTCCCGGGGACTGGAGGCTCCGCGGTATACCCTCACCGCGGGGCCTCCCCATGTCCGCCCGCCGTACACTCGCGGACGTGAGCCCGACCGACGACGCGCCCGACACCCCCTCCCTCCCCGAGACCTCCAGCTCCCTCGGTGGAATCGACGAGGAACAGCGCAGCGGCCTGACCGACATGGACCCGGAGGCGTTCCGGGCGGCTGCCCACGCCGCCGTCGACCTGCTGGCCGACTACCTCGCCACGGTCGAGCGGTACCCGGTCTTCCCGCCGGTCGAGCCGGGCAGCCTTCGGCCCATGTTCCCGGTCACGCCGCCGGAGGACCCCGAGCCGATCGGACGGATCCTCGACGACTACCGCCGGCTCGTCGAGCCGAACGTCACCCACTGGCAGCATCCCGGATTCCTCGCCTATTTCGGGACGACCGCCTCTGGGCCCGGGATCCTCGGCGAGATGCTCACCGCCGCGATCGGCTCGAACGCGATGCTGTGGCGGACCTCGCCCGTCGCGACGGAGCTCGAGCAGGTCGTCGTCGACTGGCTGCGCCGGGCGCTGGGCCTGCCGGAGGGGTTCGATGGGCTCATCACGGACACCGCCTCGACGTCGACGCTCCTCGCCCTGGCCGCCGCACGCGAGGCGGCCGGGACCGGGGCCTCGGCGCTCGGGCTCGCCGGTCGGTCAGACCTCGCGCGGCCGCGCGTCTACGCCTCGGCCGAGGCCCACAGCTCGATCGAGAAGGCCTGCATGACGCTCGGGATCGGGCGCGAGGGCCTGGTCAGGATCCCCGTAGACGAGCGCTACGAGCTCGTGGCGGAGGAGCTCGAGGCGGCTATCGCCACGGATCGCGCCGCGGGCCACCTCCCGATCGCCATCGTCGCCACGATCGGGACGACGTCGTCGACGTCGGTCGACCCGGTCGCCGCGATGGCGGACATCGCCGCGCGCGAGGGCGTGTGGCTCCATGTCGACGCCGCGTACGCCGGGGCGGTCGCGCTGCTGCCGGACCGTCGCGCTCTGTTTGCCGGCTGGGAGCGTGCCGATTCGCTCGTCGTCAACCCGCACAAGTGGCTGTTCGTGCCGCTCGACGCATCGCTCTTCCTCACCCGCCGGATGCCGGTCCTGCGCGGCGCGTTCAGCCTCGTCCCGGAGTACCTGCGGACGCTCGACCGCGAGGCGCCGGTTCGCGACTTCAACGAGTACACGCCGCAGCTGGGCCGGCGGTTCCGCGCGCTCAAGCTGTGGGTCCACCTTCGCTGGTTCGGCCTCGAGGGGCTCCGGCGCCGGCTCCGCCGCCACCTCGAGCTGGCCGAGCGGTTCGCCGCACGAGTCGACGCCGACCCCGACTGGGAGCGTCTCGCGCCGGTCCCGTTTTCGACGGTCTGCTTCCGCCATCGGCCGGCGGCGCTGAATGGCCGGGAGGACGAGCCGGACGTCCGGATGGCGCTCGACGAGCGAAACGCGCAGCTGATGGACGCGGTCAATCGCACGGGCGAGGTGTTCCTGTCGCACACGCGGCTGCGCGACCGGTTCACGATCCGGTTGGCGGTCGGGAACCTGCGCACCGAGGAGCGGCACGTCGCGCGGGCCTGGGAGCTGCTCCGGCGCGAGGCAGCGCGCCTCGACGAGGGGGCCGACTCGACCGGCCATTCGCACGAATAATCGATTCCGGCCCGAACCACGGTGCAGGGGGCATATTCCGGCACCCTCGCGCCCGAACGATGACCGGCGGTAATGCATTCCGCGGCCGGGCGACCGGTCCGGGGCTTCGGGCCCGAATCGATTACCGTCGCGAATGGCGCCCGCCCGGTCGCCCGATCCGCCCCGCCACCCGGAGGTACCGATGTCCGGCCCGATCACCGTCCTCTACTTCTACCGGACCCGCTGGGGTGCCCACGACGAGTTCGTCGAGCTGTTCGAGCGCAACCACTGGCCGGTCCTCCGCGAGCAGCTGGCGGGCGGCCGCTTCCTCGAGGTGCGGCGGTATGTGCCGCGCTTCCACGGCGACGGACGGGCAGACTGGGACGTCCTCGTCTCGATCACCTATCGCGACTGGGCGGCCATCGAGACCCACTCCGAGGCGGAGATCGCCGCTCGCCTGTTCCCGGATCGTGGCCGTCACCGCGCGGAGGAGCGGCGCCGGTTCGAGCTCCTCGAGGCACACTGGGACGTTCCGCTCGAGGAACGTACGATGCCTGGCGCGGCCATCGAGGGTTCCTAGCTTAGGCTGGGAGGGCTCCGTCAAAAGGGCTTGGTCACCATCAGCACGACGATGATCACGACGATCCCGATGGTGATGATGCCCAGCAGCGACGCGCGACGCTGGGCCACCGCATAGGCGGCGCTCGCCGGGTCGCGCTCCGCCTCCGCGAGCTGCCGCCGGATGGCCGGCGCGAAAGCCGCGATCCCGATCACGGCGGTCGCGACGTAGAGGACGATCGAGGCGGCGATCCAGCGCGTCTCGAACGAGTACGCGCCGGTGATGACCATCAGGATCCCGGTCACGAGCACGACGATGTAGGCGGGGTTGGCCAGCCGACGATCGAGCCTTCGGACGCCTTCGATCCGGTCGATCAGCCGGTCCCGATCCGCGCCTGCGCCGCGGAGCCAGAAGGCGTACGTCACGTTCGCGCCGACGGCCACGATGGCCGACAGGACGTGGACGACCTTGAGGACGAGGAAGGCAGACACGCCCGACATTGTGCCAGCCCAAGGGAGGCCGGGGCCCGATCGCCAGGCACGTCGTAGACTCGCCCGACAGGACCGACACGACCGATGCGACAGTTTCCCGAGGAGGCCGAGCGTGGCCGTCACCACCGCCCCCGACATCCGCATGTTCATCGACGGAAGCCACGCCGACGCGGTGTCGGGCGAGTGGATCGACGTCCGAAGCCCCGCCACGGGCCAGCTGGTCGGGCGCGTTCCGGCCGGCACCGAGGCCGACGTCGACCGCGCCGTCGACGCCGCCCGGGCGGCCTTCCGGGACGGCCGCTGGCACCGGATGCTGCCGGCCGACCGCGTGGCGATCCTCAACCGCCTCGCCGACCTGATTGAGGCCAACGCCGACGAGATCGCCCGGGTCGAGACGCTCCAGACCGGTACCGCCTACAAGCTCCGCCGCGATTCGGATCTCGCCTTCGCATCGGACAACCTGCGCTTCTTCGCGACCCAGGTCCGGCACCTCGAGGGCAAGGCGGCGTTCGAGTACACCGGCAGCCACACGAGCTTCGTCCGGCGAGAGCCGATCGGCGTCGTCGGCCAGGTCGCCCCGTGGAACTACCCGTTCTGGATGGCGGTCTGGAAGATCGCGCCGGCGCTCGCGGCCGGCAACTCGGTCGTCCTCAAGCCGGCGACTGCGACGCCGCTCACGACCATCCGCCTGGCGGAGCTGGCGAAGGAGGCGGGCCTGCCCCACGGCGTCCTCAACGTCGTCACCGGGAGGGGCGACGTGGTGGGCGCCGCGCTGGCCGCCCACATGGACGTCGACCTCTTCTCGCTGACCGGCGACTCCGCGACCGGGCAGCGGGTCCAGGCGCTCGCCACGGCCAACCTCAAGCGCGTCCATCTCGAACTCGGCGGCAAGGCTCCGTTCATCGTCCACGCCGACGCCGATCTGGAGGCGGCAGCCCGCGGGGCGACGGCTGGAGCCCTGATCAACGCCGGCCAGGACTGCACGGCGGCCACCCGCGCCTACGTCCATCGCTCGGTCCACGACGCGTTCGTCGCCCGGACGACGGAGCTGTTCGAGCGCGTTCGGGTCGGCGACCCGTTCGACCCGGCGACGGACATGGGAACGCTCATCTCGGATGCCCAGGTCGAGCGCGTCCACGGTTTCGTCGAGCGCGCCCGTCTGGGAGGCGCGACGATCGTCACCGGCGGTGCCCGCCCCACCGTCCCGGGCCTCGAGGGCGGTGCATTCTACGCGCCGACCATCGTCGCCGGCGTCGACCAGACGGCCGAGATCGTGCAGCACGAGGTGTTCGGGCCCGTCCTCGCCGTGCTCCCGTTCGATTCGGACGAGGAAGCGCTCGTCAAGGCGAACGACACGAAGTACGGCCTGGCGGCCTCCATCTGGACGCGCGACGTGTTCCGCGCGATGGAGGCCGCGCGGTCGCTCAACTTCGGCCACGTGCAGGTCAACGACCACCTCATGGTCACGTCGGAGATGCCGCACGGGGGCTTCAAGCAGTCGGGCTTCGGCAAGGACATGTCGTCCTACTCGTTCGACGAGTACACGCAGGTGAAGCACGTGATGATCGAGCTGACCGGGGAGCCCGAGAAGGGCTGGCACTACACGATCTTCGGCGACAAGCCGGCGGAGTAGTCAACCCGCATCGATCGGTGGACGGTCGCGGCCCCGATCGTCCCGTCACCCGGCCGGGTCGCGACTGGCGGGCGAGGTCGAGGTACCGAGCGAGGCCTCGAGCAGGATCCGGGCGACCACCCGGTCGACCGTGTCAAGGGCTAGTCGCGCGCAGCCCGCTCGGTCGGATCGAGGGTGACGACGTCGACGACTGCGCTGTGGTCGACGTGAACAGCCCGGCCGAGCTTCTCGCTGACGGCGTCTATCTGACGGACCGCATCAGCGTGCTCGGGCGCGGTGGCCAGGATGTCCGTCAGCATGTCGGACGCGAGGCCATCGTTCGAGAGATCGCCCGCGACGGAGAGGATCAGCCGCTTCCCCTCCTCCTCATAGGCGACCGCGCCGATCGTCGTCGCTTCGCCGTTCGGCTGCTCGCCGTCATCCATTGGATCCACTCGTGGCTCCTGCGCTGCCCCCCGATTATCCTCGTCTGCGCGATCATCGGCCTCCTGCGTACCAGGGGCAGCTGCGGGCCATGGCCGCCGGAAGACAGTCGTATAGCAGGCTGAGGCGGTAGACGGATGGCCCGACCTGGGACCGTATGAGGAGCTGTCAGGGCGGCGATCGTCGAGCCGGCGGAGCCGCGATAATGAGAGCGGACGCAGCGTCCCAAGGAGGAGCCCACCGCCCGTGCCGCCGATCACCGAGCTGACCCGCATCGAGCCCGTCCACCTCCAGCGCCTCGAGAGCCAGGGCGTCTTCACGTCCGGGCTGCTGCTCGAGGTGTCCGAGACGCCGACCCGCCGCCAGTACCTGGCCGACCAGGTCGACGCCACGACGAACGACGTGCTCACCTGGCGTGACGAGGCGCTCATGCTCAACCTCGCCGGCTTCGGGCCAACGCAGCACACCCTCCTCGCGCAGGCGGGCTGCGATGGCCTGCGCGACGTCCTCGCCCTCGATCTGGAGGGCCTCCGGACGCGGATCCATCGCGCAGCGCAGGAACTCAACGTCGACCCGCCGACGGACCTCGCGATCGAGGGCTGGTGGGAGCAGGCGCGAACGCTCGAGGACGAATAGAGTCGGTCGCCTTCGGTCGTCTGCGGCAGGCATCCGGCCGGGACGGGCTACCATGCGGCGGTGAGCGACCGTCTCCTCGGCCGGATCGGCTGGATCGTCGTCGCCCTCGTGACGGCGGTCGTCATCGTTGCGGGCTCGGTTCTCCCGTTCTTCAATCCCGTCTGGATCGGCTTCGAGCAGCGTCGTGCCGAGGCAATCGCCTGGACCGGCTTCAGCGACGCGGAGCTGAGCGCGGCCACGAATGCCATCTTCGGCGACCTCGTCCTGGGCCCGCCCGACTTCGACGTCGAGATCGGCGGCGAGCCGGTGCTCAACGAGCGTGAGCGCGGGCACATGCGCGACGTGCGCGCCGCCTTCCTCGGGTTCTGGGCACTCAGCGCCGCATCGGCGGTCGTGCTCGTCGTGGCCTGGTCGCGGGCGCGCACGAACGGCGAGACGGCACGGAGCTACTGGCGGGCCGTCGGCGCGGGCGCCGGCGGGCTGGCGGTGGCGGTCGTCGGCATCGGCGTGGTCGCCCTCGTCGCCTTCGACGCGCTGTTCGAGCTTCTCCACCAGCTGCTGTTCGCCGGCGGCACCTACACGTTCGATCCGCAAACGGAACGCATGGTCCAGCTCTTCCCGTTCCGGTTCTGGTTCGAGACGTCGCTGGCGGTAGGGGCCGTGATCGTCCTGGTCTGCGGCGCGGTCTCGCTCATCGCACGCCGCCGCCCGGACAGCCGCGCGGCCGCGAAGGACCGGCCGGTGGCGTGGCCGATGGGCGGGGCCGGACGATGAACGGCCTGGCCGTCGGCCGGATTCTCGGCTTCGAGATCCGGATCCACCTGTCGTGGGTGCTCATCCTGGCACTCGTCGCGGTGGTCGTCGTCGGCCAGCTGGAGCTCGCCGCGCCGGACGCAGAGCCGGCGATCCGCTGGCTCGTCGGCGGGCTGATCGCGGCCGCGTTCCTCACCAGCGTCCTCGCCCACGAGCTGGGCCACGGCTTCGTCGCCCGGCGGCGCGGCATCCGGACCGGCCCGATCACGCTGTACTTCTTCGGCGGCAGCGCGCTGCTCGACGGCGAGGTGGAACGACCCGGCGACGAGGCGGCGATCGCGGTCGCCGGCCCGGCCGTCAGCCTGGCCCTCGGGGTGGTTCTGTGCGCGGGTGCGCTGGTCATCCCGGCCGGCTCGGGCGCGCTCGTCCGGGCGTCGGCAGCCGTCGTCCTCACGCTCGGCGTCCTCAACCTGGTGCTCGGCGCGATCAACCTCGTGCCGGGCTTCCCGCTCGACGGCGGGCGGCTCGTCCGCGCCTTCGTCTGGGCGCGGACGGGCGACCGGGGCCGCGGAACGCGGGTCGCGGCGACGACCGGACGGGTGATCGGGTGGGCCGTCGTGGGTGGAGGGCTCGCCCTCCTGCTCAACGACGAGGTGACGAACGGCCTCCTGCTCGGCCTGTCCGGCTGGTTCCTCGCGAATGCCTCGCGCGCCGTCGTCCGGCAGCAGGCGGTCGAGGACCTGCTCCGGGCGGTGACGGTCGGCGAGGCCATGGAGCGCGACGTGCGGTCGGTTCCCGCGCAGCTGACGCTCGACGTGTTTGCCGAGCAGCTGTTCGCCGAGGACGGCATGACGACCGTTCCGGTCGTCCGCAACGACGAGGTCGTGGGCCTCATCGGCCCGGCCCAGCTCCGCTCGGTCGGTCGGGGGTCGTGGACGACGACCCGGGCGGAGCAGCTCATGGTCGCCACGGCCGACGTGCCGCCGCTGCGTCCGGAGGAGTCGGTCTGGTCGGGGCTCGACCGCCTGCGGCGAAGCGGGCTGGACGGGATCCCGGTCGTCGACTCGACCGGCATCCTCGGGATCCTCACCCGACGGGCGGTCGTGCGCACCATTCAGACCGAGGCGCGCGATCGCGGCGTGGCCGTACCGTGACCGCCCCCGCTACGCCTGCCGGGCTGCTCCGTGTCGAGGCCGCTCGCGATCGCGTGCTGGCCGCTGTGGCAGGTCCGGTTGGCGTCGAGCAGATCGCCGTCGACGAGGCACTCGGCCGCGTTCTGGCCGAGCCCGTCGTCGCCGCAACTGATCTGCCGCCGTGGGACAACTCGGCGATGGACGGCTACGCGATCGTCGCCGCGGACACTGCCGCTGCGACGGCCGAGGCGCCCGTCCGGCTGGCGGTCACCGGCGAGGTCCGGGCCGGGACGGCGGCGTCCGCGAAGGTCCGGCCCGGGACGGCCGTCCGCATCGCCACCGGCGCGCCGCTTCCGTCCGGCGCCGACGCGGTCGTAGCGGTCGAGGAGACAACGCCGCTCGACGCCGCCGGGATCGCCGGTCCGCGTGGCCGCGACGCCGCGGGCCCCCTTCCGGCCGCCTGCCTCGTCCACGTGGTCGTCGCACCGGGCGGAGCCGTCCGCCGGGCCGGCGACGACCTGCGGGCGGGCGCCGCCGTGCTCGATGCGGGCGACGCGCTCACGCCGGCCGCGATTGCGATCGCGGCTGGATCGGGGAA
>Ga0326597_10010501_pt1 | contig 12328 bp, 10 predicted proteins | sample RVTome_12_FD_203789 | JGI IMG/M metagenome (GOLD analysis project Ga0326597, IMG submission 203789) | Soil microbial communities from uranium-contaminated site in the Upper Colorado River Basin, Wyoming, United States - RVT100D185 | ecosystem: Environmental > Terrestrial > Soil > Contaminated >... | reverse complement strand
CACACCTGTGGTCCGTACCGCGTGCCGAACGTGGACGTCGAGTCCAAGGCCGTGCACACCAACAACCCCAACAGTGGCGCGATGCGAGGTTTCGGCAGCAATCAGGCCCAGTTCGCGATGGAAGGCGTGATGGATCGGCTCGCCGAAAAGGTGGGCGTGGACGGCTGGGACATCCGTATGCGGAACATCCTGGACCCGGGTGACACCTTCGCCACCGGCCAGGTGATGCGTGAGAGCGTACTCGGCATGCGGCGGTCGCTCGAGGCGGTCAAAGACGTCTACAAGAACGCGAAGTACAAAGGCATCGGATGCGGCATCAAGAGCACCGGGCTGGGTAACGGCACGACCGAAGGCGGTTACATCACGATTCGCGTCGTCGAAGGGCCCGGCCTGGAGATTCTCAACGGGTACACCGAGATGGGGCAGGGTATCTACACCGCCACGTTGCAGGCGGTGTGCGAGGAGACCGGCCTCTCCCCCGACCTGATGCAGGTGCGCTGGGACAAGGACCTGGGCGAGAAGTGCGGCGAAACCTGGGCCTCTCGTGGTACGACGCTGAGTTGCGCGGCGGCCAAGATCGCGGCACAGAAACTGATGGCGGATCTCAACGGGGCCGCCGGGCCAGACGCCCCCACGACCGCGACGGCTGTCGCCTCGTTGGGCGCCCTCGTGGGTCGCGAGTATGAAGGCGAGTACGTGTTGAGTTTCACCACGCGACCTGGGACGCCCGAGTGGGTCACGAACCCGACGACCCACCTGACGTTCAGCTATTCCACGCAGGTGGTCATCCTCAACGAAGAGGGGCGGCTTGAACGCGTGGTCGCGGCGCACGACGTGGGGCGGGCCATCAACCCCCGGCTGTGTGCCGAGCAGATGGAGGGCGGCGTGCACATGGGGCTCGGCTACGCGCTGTCCGAGAACTTCACGTCCACCGGCGGCGTGCCGGACTCCTTGAAGTTGCGAGATCTTGGCATCGTGCCGGCCAAGGAGACGCCGAAGATCGACGTCATCCTCATCGAGGTGCCCGACGAGGTTGGCGGATATGGGGCCAAAGGGGTCGGCGAGATCGGATGTGTGGCGACCGCCGGTGCCGTGGCCAGCGCGCTGTTCTCCTTTGACGGCATCCGCCGAGCCCGGCTTCCGATGGAAGACGCCCCGGCCGCGAGGCCCTCGCTGCCCAAGTCCCGGCGTCAACCGGTCGCCAGACCCTCAGGACAAAACGGCCCGGCAGGGCGCTGACCGTCGATTGCGGCCAGGGCCCATGACGTGGTACCGTTTGTGGGCTAAGCTGACTTTCAGGACAGGTGCTGCCGGTCTGTAAGTCTTTTGTCTCTGGTCTTTAGTGCGGGCCCAAAGCCTGACGCCCCAGAGCCGGGAGACGAGAGCCCAAAGCCTGGAGCCCACAGACCAAGAAACCAAAGACCCAAGGACTAGAGACTAGAGACCCCGAAGGAACACTCCCAGATGAAAGCGTTTGAATTCGTCGCGGCCAAAGATGCTCAGCACGCGGTGGCGCTCCTCGCGCAGCACGGTCCGACCTCAAAAGTGCTTGCGGGCGGCACTGATTTGCTCGCCGATCTCAAGTTCTCGTCCCACGCGCCCCCGAGCGTCGTCGTTGACATCTCGCGTGCGGCGGGTCTGAACGAACTGAAGATGACCGAGGAGGGACTGAGCATCGGTGCGCTCGTGACCCACACCCAGATCATGCAGTCGCCGATCATGCGCGACCAGTTTCCAGCGCTCATCGAGGCGGCGCATACGATCGGGGCGGTCCAGACCAGAAACCTCGGCACGCTCGGCGGCAACCTCGTGACCGCGGTTCCGTCGGTGGACAGCGGCCCGACGCTGGTGGCGCTCGACGCGATCGTCACGGTGCTCGGGCCATCAGGCCGGCGGAGCATGCCGCTGGCCGAGTTCTTCGTCGGGCCCCGCAAGACGGCCCTCAGACACGACGAACTGCTCGTGGAAATTCTCATCCCCAAGGCGAGCGTCGGTAAACCGACGGCATTCCTGAAGTTTGGCCTCCGCAAGGGGCAGGCCCTGGCGCTCGTGAACGTGGCCGGCAGCTTCTGGGTCGATTGGGGCAAACAGGCGTTCGTGGCCCCCCGAGTCGCGCTGGGCGCCGTCGCGCCGAAGGTCATTCACGCCACCTCGGCAGAAGCCTACCTCGATGGTCGGGCCATCTCCCCTGAGGCGATGGTCGAAGCGGGGCGGCTGGCCGCCGGCGATGCCAAGCCGATCACGGACTTTCGCGCCTCGGCCGAATACCGGCGCGACTTGATCGCAGTCCTCACCAAACGCGCGCTGGAAGGCGCCTACGAGCTCGCCAAGGCGAAGCGAGCGGAGCAGAAGTAGCCATGGCCACCGTAACGATGACCGTCAACGGCGAGAAGCGTACCGCGTCCGTACCACCCGAAACGACGCTGCTGAAACTGCTGCGTGAGGAGTTGAACCTCACGGGGGCCAAGCTGGGCTGCGACGTTGGCGACTGCGGTGCGTGCACCGTGATTGTCGACGGCAAGTCGGTCAACTCGTGTCTGATGCTGGCGGGGCAGGCCGATGGTCGCGACATCTTGACGATCGAGGGGCTGGCAACGGTGGAGCACCTGCACCCGATTCAGCAGTTGTTCGAGGAGAAGGGCTCGCTCCAGTGCGGATTCTGCGGACCAGGGGTCATCATGTCGGCAAAGGCACTGCTCGATGAGAACCCGGATCCGAGCGACTACGAGATTCGGGATGCCCTCGCCGGAAACCTGTGCCGGTGCACCGGATATACCAAGATGATCGAGGCGATCCAGGCGGTCGCGCAGGCCAAAAACAATCCGGCGGCTCGTAAGTCCGCGTAGACAGTCTGAGAGAGGACGCGACCATGGACACCAAGACGAAGAACCAGAAGGCTGTCAAAGACGCTCCGGCTGCCACGCTCGAGAGTACTGCCGAGATGTTGCGAGCCCCGGCCGCGGCACCGCTGGTGCCGATGCCGCTCGAGGTGCTGGTGCCGGAAGCACGGCAGCAGACACCCGCTGTCCGGCAACGGGCGCAGCGGCCCGACTGCCGGCTGCACGGACTTGGTCAGACCAAGTACATCGACGACATGTACCTCCCAGGCATGCTCTACGCCAAGATCAAGCGCGCGGGAGTGGCGTCGGCGAAGATCATCAGCATCGACACCTCAGAGGCCGAAGCGATGCCCGGCGTCGTGGCGGTGATCACGGGCAAGGACGTGCCGTGCAACACATTCGGACCGTCGTTGAAGGACCAGCCGGTGCTGGCTGACTCGAGGGTCTTTCACGCCGGCGACGGCGTCGCGGCGGTGGCCGCCATCACCGAGCAGATTGCGGCCGACGCCGTGGAGAAGATCAAGGTCGAGTACGAGATCCTCCGCCCGGTGGTGGACCCGCTCGAGTCGCTGCAGCTCGAGACACCTGGTCTGCATGCGCCCAATCCAAACATCTACGGCCGGAAGATCATCAAGAAGGGCGACATCGAGAAGGGTTTTGCCGAGTCGGATCACATCTTCGAGGCCAGCTTCCGCACCCAGATGGTGGAGCACGTGCCGCTCGAACCGCACGCCTCGCTGGCCACCTGGGATGCCAACGGTCGCGTCACGATCTACTCAACGCTCGGGCGCATCACGCTCGGCCGCGCCGACGTGGCGCGCACGCTGGCCATGCCGATGAGCCGTGTCCGCATCATTGCCACCATCGTTGGTGGCAACTTCGGCGGCAAGAACGAGATCACGACCGAGCCGGTGGTCGCGCTGCTTGCGAAGAAGACCGGCCGACCGGTGAAGTGCACTTTCACGCGTCCCGAGGAGTTCATCTCGTCGACGACGCGGCACCCGCTCATCATGGATTACAAGACCGGCGTCACCAGGCAAGGCAGGATTCTGGCGCGGAAGATTCGCCTGGTCCTCGACGGCGGTGCCTACTGCTCGTGGAGCGAAACGACGCTCGGCAAGGCGTGCATTCTGTCCGCCGGTCCCTACAACATCGACAACCTCCTCGCCGAGGCCTACGTCGTCTACACGAACAAGACGATGACCGGGGCGATGCGTGGCTTCGGCGCGCCTCAGGTGTGCTTCGCCTACGAATCGCACATGGACGACATGGCCAAGGCGCTCAATATCGATCCGCTCGAGATGCGCCTGCGCAACGTCCTCGAAGAGGGGTCGCTCAGCCCGACCAGCCAGAAGCTCCACAGCGTCGTGATCAAGGAGTCGCTCATACAGGCGGCCGAGCGGTTTGGGTGGAACGCGAACGGAAACGGAGCAGCGGCATGAAACGGCGGGGTCGCGGCATCGCCTGCATGTGGTACCCCATCGGCTTCACCGTCGCGGCCAATCCGAGCGCCGCGGTCGTGAAGGTCAACGAGGATGGCACGGCCACGCTTCTGACCGGCACTGTTGAGACGGGTCAGGGCTCGCTCACCGTCCTTGCGCAGATCGTGGCGCAGGAGCTCGGTATCGCCACCGACGACGTCCATGTCGTCTCAGCCGACACCGACACGACACCCATGGACACCGGTGCGATCGCGAGCCGCACGACCTATGTCACCGGCAACGCGTCGAGGTTGGCCGCCGAGAAGGCCAAGGCGATCTTGTTCGAGGTGGCCGCGCCGCTGCTGGGCGTGAAGCCCAGCCAGCTGGAAGTGGCCGATCACAAGGTGCAGGTGCTGGGGTTTCCGCAGCGGAGCCTCCACATCGGTGATGTGTCGGAGCACGCCAAGAGCGTCAACGGGCAGCCGCCGATCGGCAGCGCCAGTTTCAATCCGGCAACCGTGGCGCTGGATCCCGAGACCGGGCAGGGCAAGCCGTTTGCCACGTATGTCTACGCCACCCAGATCGCCGAGGTTGATGTGGACGACGAGACGGGCGAGGTCGAAGTGCTCCGCATCGTGGCGTCGCACGACTGCGGCACCCCGATCAATCCGATGCTGGTCGAGGGTCAGGTTGAGGGCGGTATCTCGATGGGTGTGGGGTTTGCGTTGGAAGAGGAGATCCTCTTCACTCCGGACGGCCGTCAGATCAACCCGAATCTGACCAACTACATCATGCCGACCTCGCTCGATATGCCGAAGATCGAGGTCGACATCGTGGACAGCTATGACCCGACGGGCCCGTTCGGTGCCAAGGGCGTCGGCGAGCCGACGTGTGTGTCGACGGCGGCCGCCATCCTGAATGCGATTCACGACGCTGTCGGCGTTCGCGTCACGACCTTGCCCGCCACGGCGGAGCGGGTCTACGCGGCCATCAAAGCGAAGCGCGCCCAAGAAGCGAAGCTCATCACTGCTGGCTGACGTCACACGACGTCCGGCGGTGCATCGCGCGCCTGGACGCCTTATTGAGCGCGAGGTATAGTACCCAGTCTTTTTCATTATTATTGCGACGTGTGTGGTGCGTTCGTCGGGTCGCAGCGCGACCCGGCCAGGCGAATCCTGACGCACCGCATCGTCTCCGAGTGCGGGTTGCCGCGGTTCGTTTTCGTCCGGAGGGAGTGACAGGTCAATGAGCAAAGTGGACTCGACAAAGAGCAATGGGATGGATCTGAGTTGGCTCGGCAGGCCGCACGAGAACGACCCAGGTCGGCTGTATAGCCAGACCGGTGCCGACTGGCAGTACCGCGTGGATTTCGATCGGCTGCGCAAGGAGCGGCTCGTCAAGCTCCAGGCGGAAATGAAGGTCGATGGCCTCGGTGCGCTTGTTTTGTTCGCCGGCGCCAACATCCGCTACGCGACCGCATCCTACCAGGGCAACTGGAAGTACAACATCAACATCCGATACGCCGTGGTTCCGGCCGAGGGTGAGCCAACACTGTTCGAGACTGCTGGGTCCGACTTGCAGTGCGCGATTATCGACCTGCCCTGGATGGCCGGCCGCATCCGCCCCGCCATCACGTGGCAGTGGGCTGAAGGCGCGGTGCCGTACATGGCTGGCCGCATGGCTGACAGCGTGATGGACGTGCTGAAGGAGCACAAGGTCGAGAAGGAAAAGATCGGTATCGACAACCTCGATATGCCGGCGTTCGACGCATTCAAGAAGCTCGGCCTCAATATCGTCAACGGGTGGCCGGCCGTGTCGAGAGCGCGCGTGGTCAAGACGCGTGACGAAATCGAGCTCCTCAAGCAGGCGTCGAGCATCGGCGACGCCGCGATGTGGAAGATCAAATACGAGTGGCTGAAGCCGGGCGTCCGTGAGCGTGAGATCGAGGCCAAGGTGCACGAGTTCATGCTCGAGCGCGGCTGCGAAATCATCTACGACATCATCGTGGCATCGGGCGGCAACACCAGCCCGTACCGCCGCTGGGCGACCGACAAGCTCATCCGCCAGGGCGATCTGGTCATCGTCGACATCAATGCCGTCGGACCTTCCGGCTATTTCATCGACTTCGTGCGCTGCTTCAAGTGCGGTGGCCCGTACGGCGTGAAGATGTCCGGCAAGGAAATCGATCTCTATCGCGAGGTCTACGATTCGATGTATGCCGGCATTGCTCAGCTCAAGCCTGGCAACACGTCAAGCGACGTCGCGAAGGCCTTCCCGGAGTACGACGACGACAAGTACGGCACCGTCACGTTGCAGCAGTTCGCGCACAGCATCGGGATCACCTTGTATGAGGGGATGTGGATGTCGCGCGCGTATTCGATGAAGTACCCGGCCGAGATCAAGGAAAACATGTACTTCGCGATCGAGACGTTCGCCGGGCACCCGTACCTCGAGCAGACCTGCCGCCTCGAGGAGAATGTGCTCGTGACGGCCGACGGTCCGGTCGTGTTTACCCGCATGGAGCACATGGAAGAGGCGATGGCGCGCTAGATGGCCTTCAAGATCGCTGTTGCGGACTCGGTATTTCCGAACCTCGACCCGGCCGCCGCGGTCGTGTCGAGGATCGGGGGTCAGTTGCATCTCGCCTCGACCTCGACCCCCGAGGCCATCATGGCGGTGGCCGCCGACGCCGACGCCGTCATGGTGACCTACGCCAAGATCACCGGCGACATGATTCGACAGATGCCGAAGTGTCGGGTCATTTCCCGGTTCGGCATCGGCGTCGACAACGTCGACCTCGCGGAGGCCACCAAGGCGAAGATCGCCGTGACCAAGGTTCCCGACTACTGCATCGATGAGGTGTCGGACCACGCGATGGCGCTGCTGCTGGCCGTGGTGCGGAAGATCCCGTTCATCAGCGCACAGGTGCACGCCGGCACGTGGAAGATGCCGAACGTGGTGCCAATTCATCGGTTGCGTGGGAGCGTACTGGGCTTGATGGGCTTTGGGCGTATTCCGCAGCTCGTGGCGCCCAAGGCGCAGAGCTTCGGCATGAAGGTCATTGCCGTCGACCCGTTCGGCCCCAAAGAGGTGTTTGCGAAGGCAGGCGTGGAGAGCGTCGATTTCGCCACGCTCCTCAAGACCTCGGACTACATCTCGGTGCACTGCCCGCTCGTCCCCGAGACCCGAGGGCTCTTTGGTGCCGACGCGTTCACGCAGATGAAGCCGACCGCCTACATCGTGAACACCGCCCGGGGCCCGATTATCGATGAGGCGGCGTTGGCTGCGGCGCTCGATGCCAAGCAGATCGCGGGCGCGGCGCTCGACGTGATGACCGAGGAGCCGCCCGGAGCCTCGCATCCGCTGTTTGGCCGCGACAACGTGATTATAACGCCTCACACGAGCTTCTACTCCGAGGAGTCGCTCGTGGACCTGCAGACGAAGGCGGCCGAGGAAGTCGTGGCCGTCCTCAGTGGCAAGGCGCCCCGCAACGCCGTGAACCCAGAAGCGTTCTGACGCCATGAAGGCTATGGTGCTGACGGGGCCTGGCGAACTCGTCCCCGACGAGATCGCCAAGCCGGGTGCTGGCGGCGGCCAGGTGCTGGTTCATGTTACGCACAGCGGCATCTGCGGGACCGACTACAAGATCTTCAACGGCTCGATCCCCGTCACGTACCCGCGCGTCATGGGTCACGAAATGGTTGGCGAAGTTGCCGACCCTGGCGAAACCACGTTCCAGGTCGGCGACAGGGTCATCGTGGACCCGGAGCTCTTCTGCGGGGCCTGTTTCCACTGCCGTATCGGCAAGACGCACCTCTGTCCGAATGGCGCACTCCTTGGTCGCGACGTCAACGGCGGCTTCGCTGAGTATCTCGGCGCTCCGGCCAGTCAGGTGTTTCCCCTCCCGGCAGACCTCGACATCGACACCGCACCACTGATTCAGGTGCTTACCACCTGTTTGCACGCGCAGCGTCAGATTGACATCTTTCCCGGCGAGTACGTGGTCGTGCTCGGCCTCGGTGTGACCGGGCAGCTCCACGTCCAGCTCGCGAAGGCGAGAGGCGCGACAGTCATCGGCGTGACACGAAGCGCTGACAAGCGCGCGTTGGCCGAGACGCTGGGGGCTGACCTGACGATTCCTGGTGGCGACGATGCCATCGCCAAGGTGCGCGAGGCCACCGAAGGTCGCGGCGCCGATGTGGTCGTCGAGACCACTGGCGTCGTGTCGCAGTTGTCCGCCGGGATCAGCATGGCGCGCTCCGGCGGCCGCGTGCTGATGTTCGGCATCATCACCGCGAAGGAAGGCGCGCTGCCGTTCTACGACCTGTATTTCAAGGAGCTCTCGCTCATCAACGCGCGCGTGGCCAAGAGCGAAGACTACCCCGGTGCGATCGGTCTCGTGCAGCGCGGCCTGGTCAGGCTCGCGCCGCTCGTGAGCGACGTGATGCCGCTCGAGGAGTTGAAGACGGCGATCGGGATGCTTGGATCGGATGGCGGCGGTCAGCGCATGAAGATCATTCTCGATCACGGTATCCAGTGAGGATCGCATACGCGAGACGGGCGCCGCGCACCGCGGACCCGCGTAGAGGTGAGGACAGACACATGATGCAGAAATCTCGTTTCATCGGTTCCGCCGCAACCCTGGTGATCACCGCAGCGATGCTGGCACCTTCCACCGTGAGCGCGCAGGGCGCGACGCCAATGCCGCTCGCCAGAGCCGTCGTGTCCGATCAAGTGGCGCAGACGACGCTGTTCAAGTACCAGCTGAGCTCGACACTGGCGCGTCAGATCGTGAATGCGTGCATTGAGTTCGGCCGTACCCAACAGGGAGGGCCGCGCGGTTACGCGATCTTCGTGCTCGCCCCCAACGGCGACATCATCGATGCTCACGTCGGAGATGGCGTGGTGCCGATCGGCGTCGAGACGGGACTGATGAAGGCCAAGACGGCGCTCTACGCGCGGTCGACGTCCGGGGCCGTGGCAGACCGTTTCAGCACGGTCGAGGGACGGTTGATCCGCACGGACCTCGGTCGTGCGCAGGGGCTTTCCTACTACTTCGTCCGCGGCGGTGTGCCGATCGTCCTTGAGAATCAGCTGATCGGCGCCATTGGCGTTGGCGGCGGCAACATGGACGAGCAGTGTGCCTATCACGGCCTCACGACCGTTCTTGGCATCCAGCCGCCGGCGCCCCCGGCGCCGGCCGCTGGGCGCGGCGGGCGCGGCGGGGGCGGGCAGTAGAGTTCACACGGCAGGCCCTCGACGGGCTGCTATTCGAGATATAAAGAGGGCGGCTTGAATCAGGTCGCCCTCTTGTCGTTTCGATGACCTATCTCATCACTCAGACCCTCAACGGCCTGTTCTCCGCGGCGCTGCTGTTCCTCATCGCCAGCGGGCTGACCCTCGCGTTCGGGGTGATGAAGATCGTCAACATCGCTCACGGGTCGTTCTACATGTTGGGTGTCTACGTCGCCTACACCGTCGTCCTCAGAACCGGCAGCCTGCTGCTCGGGGCGATTGTGGCCATCCTCGTTGTCGCGTCGGTCGGGTTCGTGATGCAGCGGTTCTTCCTCCGCCGATTCGGCTCGGATCCGCTGGCCCAGATGATGATGACGATGGGCTTTGCCCTGATGTTCCGGGACGGAGCGCTCATGATCTGGGGCGGTGACCCGTTTACCTTGCAGTACCCGGATTTGCTCCGAGGCTCGCTCGAAGCCGGAGAGGTCGTGTTTCCCCTTTACCGCCTGTTCGTCATCTTCGTGGCTGCGCTGGTGGGCCTCGGGCTGTGGATGGTGAACGACCACACACTCGTTGGCGCACGCCTGCGAGCCACGGTGGACGACCCGGAGATGGCCTCGGCAACCGGGATCAACGTGGCACTCCTGTCAGGACTGGTGTTCGCGGCCGGAGCCGGGCTCGCAGCCTTCGGTGGTGTGATGGGTGGCCCGATTCTCGGCGGATATGCAGGGATCGACTTCGACCTCCTGCCGTTGGCCTTCGTCGTCGTCATCATCGGCGGGATGGGCAGCCTCAAAGGCGCGCTCATCGGCAGCATCGTCGTGGGGATGATCGACAACTTCGGCAAGGCACTGGTGCCAGAACTGTCGTACTTCACGCTGTTCGCGCCCATGGTGATCGTGCTGGCTCTGAAGCCAACGGGGTTGTATGGCCGAGCCTAGCCCGCGCGCGGCGACCGGGTTCGGCACGCTCGGCGGCTGGCGTCTCGGTCTCGTCATCGTGCTCGGCCTTGTCTTCAGCGTCGGTCCGCTGGTCGCATCGACCTACTGGGTGGGTCTGCTCACGCAGATGGTCATCCTGGCGATGCTTGCCATGAGCCTCGACATCCTTCTCGGCTACACGGGGTTGCCGTCGCTCGGGCACGCGGCGTTCTTCGGTGTGGCGGCGTACGGCGTCGCGGTGCTGGCGACCGGGTACGGCGCCGGATTCTGGGTGTGTTTTCTCGGCGGGATCCTGATCGGCACGCTGCTCGCCGCCGCGTTCGGCCTGATCGTGTCGCACGTGCGCGACGTGTACTTTCTGATGATCACGTTGGCGCTCGGGATGGTGCTCTGGGGTTTGAGTTACCGGTGGATTCCGGTCACCGGGGGTGACAACGGTATCTCCGGGATCCCGAATCTTCTGGCGCATGCGGGGCTGCCGTTCGAAGGCGGCGTGCCGTTCTACTACGTCACGCTCCTGGTATTCACGGTCTGCGCGCTCGTCATGCGGCTGATTGTGAGGTCGCCGTTTGGATTGACGCTGCGCGGCATTCGTGAGAACGAAGGCCGTATGAAGAGCCTGGGGTTCAACACCTGGCTGCATTGCTACGTGAGCTACGTCATCTCCGGGGCCTTTGCGAGCGTGGCAGGCGTGGTCTGGGCCTACTACAACGGGTTCGTGAGCCCCACCTACCTCGACCTGACGGCCTCGTCCGAGCTCTTTCTGATGGTGACGCTTGGCGGGCCGGCCACCTTGATCGGCCCGGTGCTTGGCGCCACTGCGATCGTGCTGCTCAAGAACGTGATGAGCGCGTACACGGCGAGATGGCTGTTTGTCCTGGGCGTCGTGTACATCGCGGCAATTCTGGGAGCGCCCCGGGGTGTGTGGAACCTGGGCCGTCGCCGGTCCGGCTAGCGGTGGTTGCCGAGGCTGTATGAAAAAGATTCGGATTGCCTTCGTTGCGGCCGGGCTCCTTGCGGCAGCCGGTCTCGTCCGCGGTCAGACCGAGGAGGGACCGATCAAGATCGGCTTCATCGTGCCGCTGTCGGGCCCGCTCGCGCAGAATGGGCGAGACATCCTGAACGGTTTCGAACTCCTGCTCGAGGAGATCAACCATCGGGCGGGCGGACGTGAGATCCAGCTCATCGTGGAGGACAACGAGGGAATTCCGGCCGCGGGACTGACGAAGGCTCGAAAGCTGGTGGAGAGCGATGGGGTACACCTCATGGCGGGCGCGTTGCTGTCCTCCACAGGGTACGCCCTGGCCCCCTATATCGAGTCGATGCGGATTCCGATGATCTACCCGGTCGTGTCCGCCGACGACCTGACACAACGGCAACGCAGCCGGTGGATCGTGCGCACGGGGTATACGGGGAGTCAGCCGAATCATGCGTTTGGCGAGTATGCCTATCACACGCTGAACTACAGGACGGTCGCAACCATCGCGCTCGACTATTCGTTCGGGTGGGAATCGGTCGGCGGGTTTCAGCGCACGTTCGAGGCCGAGGGCGGACGTGTCACGCAGAAGATGTGGACTCCGGTATCCGTTCACGACTTCGCACCCTATCTGGCACAAATCTCCCGCGACGTCGATGCTGTCTACGCGCTGTTTCTTGGCCGATCGGCGCTGCAGTTTCTGCGGCAATACGAGGAATACGGACTGAAGACACGGGTACCCCTCATCGGTGCCGGACCGACGACCGACGAACATGTGCTGCCGTTCATGGGTGACGAGGCGATCGGGGTGACGACGGCGCTTCACTATAGCGCTGCGCTCGACACCCCGGCCAACCGGAGGTTCGCCGCGGCCTATCGCACCCGGTACAACAAGCTGGCGAGCTACTACTCCGA
>Ga0326597_10010500_pt1 | contig 12329 bp, 11 predicted proteins | sample RVTome_12_FD_203789 | JGI IMG/M metagenome (GOLD analysis project Ga0326597, IMG submission 203789) | Soil microbial communities from uranium-contaminated site in the Upper Colorado River Basin, Wyoming, United States - RVT100D185 | ecosystem: Environmental > Terrestrial > Soil > Contaminated >... | reverse complement strand
TCACGCAGGTCCCGCTCGACCGCATCCAGCCGTGGCGGCAGGTCCTCGTCTCGATCGGCGTAGAACTCGACGCACAGGAGCGCGCCAGGGTCTCCGTCGATAAACCCGCTGCGCAGCGCGTCGAGTGCGGCGCTCTGGCGCGTATGGCCGAGAATGAATCGGTCCATGACCTCGACCGCCGATGGGCCATGGTGGAGGATGACCGGCGTCGCCGCGAGTGATTCAAGCAGGTCGGTAAACTGAATCGTCATCACCGCCTTGGCGTTCGGAAGCGGCACCAGACTGAGCTTCGCGCTGAGGACCACCCCGAGCGTGCCTTCAGATCCGACCATCAGCTTCGTCATGTCGAAGGGCTGCCCCGGCCGAATAAACTCTTCGAGGCTGTACCCGCCGACCCTCCGAACGACCTTGGGGAACCGGCGTTCGATTTCACCGGCGTGCTCCGCGGCGACCTCGCGAACGATCCGGTAGCACTGGGCGGCTAGACCCGAGCCCGCGCTTGCGGCTTCGAGCTCTACCGCCGTCAATGGCCCGAAGTCGACGATCGATCCGTCCGACAGGACGACCTCCTGGCCGAGCACGTGATCGATCGTCTTACCGTACAGGACGGAGCGCGCGCCGCTCGAGTTGTTCGCCATCATGCCGCCGATGGTGGCGCGGCTGGCGGTCGAGATGTCCGGCGCGAACCGGAGGCCATGTGGACGCAGGTGGGCGTTCAACTCGTCGAGTACGACACCCGGCTCGACGCGCACCCAGCGCTCGGCGACATTCAGCTCCAGAATGCGGTGAAGATATTTCGAGGTGTCAGCGACCAAGCCGCGGCCGATCGCCTGCCCGGCCTGCGACGTACCGCCGCCGCGCATGGTCAAGGGGCATCGATGCCGCGCGCAGATCTGGACGAGCCGGGCCAGAGCCTCGCGCGAACGCGGCACCACGACGCCGAGCGGTTCCATCTGATACACGCTCGCGTCGGTGGAATACAGAGCACGCGAGATCTTGTCGAAGCGAACTTCGCCGTCGAGGTGCTGTTCCAGATCCTCGCGGAGTGCAGTGCTGTCGATCGCATGGGTTTCGGTTTCTCGGATCGGCAGGCTGGGCTCCGCCGCGAACACAGTCATAGCCTGGAGAGACCTTCCCGGAGACGCTCGAGGCCTTCCGCGAGAGGCGTGCCGCCACTTGCGAAGGAGACGCGCAACGTACCTTCGCCGCCGGGTCCATACGCCGAGCCGTGGACGACCGCGACGCCGTGGTCGCGCAGCAAACGGCGGCGGATCTCGTTCGATGGAATCCCGGTCTCGCGGACGTCGACCATGACGAAGAAACCACCTTCAGGCGCGATCGCCCGTGCGCGCGGGAGATGTTCGAGCGCCGAGAGCACCTGCGACCGGCGCCTCGCGTACTTCCCCTGCATCTCCCGGACGCAGTCCTGCGCAGCCGTGAGTGCCACGGCGGCGGCGTCCTGTACGAACGTGGCCGGCCCGCGGCTCGCCTGCTGCAGTACCAGGAACATCGCCGCGATGACGGCAGCCGGGGCGGCGCAGTAGCCAACGCGCCAGCCCGTCATGGCATATGTCTTGGAGAGGCTGTTGACCAGGACCGTGCGGGCACGCAGTTCCGGCGATAGCGCGGCGGGCGACACGTGCCGGTGGCCATCGTAGACGATGGTCTCGTAAATCTCGTCGCTGATGAGTCGTAGGTCCCTACGGATGACGAACTCGGCGATCGCGCGGAGCTCGGTCTCCGCGAGGACAGTGCCAACCGGATTCCATGGCGAGTTCAGAATCAACGCCCGCGACGCCGGAGTCGCCGCAGCTTCCAGCGCTTCCGTCGTGAGCAGGAATCGACCGTGCTCGATCGAGGCGCGGACCGGCTGAATCACTCCGCCGGCGAGTCGAATCGGCGACTGGTAGGCGTCGTACACCGGGTCCGGCAGCAACACGCCGTCGCCCTCGGCAATCAATGCCATGAGCGCGCTGTGGATTCCGAGCGTCGCGCCGGTCGTGACGAGGATTTCCGTCCCAGGGTCGTACGACAACGCGTTGTCGCGCGCCAATTTCAGCGCCGCCGCTTCCCGCAGTGCAGGTTCGCCGCGATTATCCGGATAGGCCGTGCGGCCGGCTTGCAACGCGCCAACGGCGGCATCGCTGATGTGCGTCGGCGTGGGAAGGTCCGGCTCGCCACGCATCAGGGACACGACGCGCGTGCCCTCGGCTCGTACCTGATGCACCTCGGCGAGGATCGTATTGATCGCTGTCGGTTTGAGCACCATCACACGGGGTGCGGAGGCGGCGAGGCGGGTCATGGCGCGGAGCATGGTACCCCTGAACCGGATGGAAAGGTAACAAGTAGTAAGTGAAACTTTCTACTTTCCACTTGTCTGCTTCAATCTCGTCTCCAAGATCTGGTGCTGCGTGACCGAACCGAGTCGCAGGAAGGATTCTGACGCTCCGACGAGGGCCGCGGCGGGTACCAGGCCAACGATTTCGTTCTCGAGCACCGCGACGCCGTATCGCTCGGCCTCGCGTACGACTGTGTCGAAGACAAGGGAGATCGGCGTCTGTTCGTAGTTGGTCAGGTTCATCGACACCTGGACGATCCCTCGGTCCTCGAGCGCGACACCCATCGCCTTGACGTGCGGGAGGCCGCCGCTGCTGTATCGAACGGCGGCGGCAATCTTCTTCGCTACGTCCAGGCGGTTCGTGGCCAGGTTGACGTTGTACGCGATGAGCGGTCTCCGCGCGCCGATAGCGGATGCGCCCGCGCTGGGATGGGGTTCGATCGGCCCGTAGTCGGGCGCCCAGCCTGGACTCGACATCTTCGCGGCCAGTCCCTCGAACTGCCCGCGGCGAATATCTTCCAGTCGCTGGCGGGTCGGATCGGTCGACGCCTCCGCGTAGAGGTACACCGGAACCTTGAAACGCCGGGCAACCTCGGCGCCGGTTTCCCGAGCGAGCATGACGCAGTCGTCCAGCGTCGCTCCTTCGAGGGGTATGAAAGGCACGACGTCTACCGCGCCGAGCCGAGGATGCTCGCCGGCGTGGGCGCGCAGATCGATGGCGGCGACGGCGGCCTCGAACAGTGCGAGCACGGCCTCCTTCAGTGGCGCTGACTCGCCGGCCATGGTGATGACCGATCGATTGTGCGCGCGGTCGGACGAGTGGTCCAGGAGCCGTACTCCTGGCACGCGGCGAACCGCCTGCACCAGCGCGTCGACAACCTCCGCGCGCCTCCCCTCGCTGACGTTGGGCACGCACTCGAGGAGGGCCATGGGCTGCCTTGTACCACAACCCGGTCAGTCGCTGGTGTCTGGTGCTTCGTGCTTCGCGCCTGGTCGGACTTGGTGCCTGGTGCTCGACGCGGGAAGGTGATGCCAAGGCCCAGGACTCAAGCCGAGGACGAAATCCCAAGCCCGTGCCAGGCCCGAAGCACGAGGCACCAAGCACCGTAACTAGTTGACCCACGAGGAGTTTTGGCCGATAATCGGCGTCAAGATCGCATCGCCACGATGTCAAATACGCAGTCGACCAATCCGGTCCGTGCTTCCGAGCCGTCAGGCGATGCGGACCGTGAGGCGCGGATCGAGCAGCTCCTTCTCACGGGGCTCGACCACTATTTCGCCGGTCACTACGAGCGCGCGATCAGCGTCTGGACAAGGGTGGTCTTTCTCGAGCGCCACCACGACCGGGCGGGCGCGTACATCGAGCGGGCGCGTAGCGCGCTGGCGGAACGCCAGCGCGAGTCCGAAGAACTCCTGCACACCGGTGTCTCCGCATACAACGCCGGTGACATCGAGCAGGCCCGCGATCTGCTGACGCGGGCCGTCGAGCAGGGCAGCGATTCTGCCGACGTGTTTCTCGATCGCTTGAACCGCATGGGGACGTCGGGGTCTGGCGCCGATCTGCGTATCGATCCGCTGCCTGTCCGGTCGATCGTGAGACGCCGCCGCGCGGCGCTGCCCCCACGACGTAAAGGGTGGACCGCTGCCGCGCTGTTTGCCCTGGTCGTCGCGGCAGTCATGCTGCTGGGCGGGTTGCCCATCGGCACCTGGTTGTCCGACCTCCAGGTGACAGCGCCTTCGCCTTCGACCCAACCCGCGTATGACGAACCCTTACCCGTTGTCCGCGCATCCGAAATCGGCCTGGCGCGCGCGCGCGCGCTGCACGCCGACGGGCGTCTGCTCGATGCGCTGCGCGCGCTCGACGGTATTGGCATGGCCGACCCGTACCGCGTGGAAGCCGATGGGTTGCGCGCCGTCATACAGCGTGATCTGTTCGCCGCGGCTGGGATAGGAGAGCGCCGGCCCCCGGACGCTCAAGGTGGCGTTCCGTGAAGTGCCCGAAGTGCAGCTATATCGGGTTCGAGACCGGCGATCGGTGCAAGAACTGCGGTTATGATTTTTCTTTGATCACCGACCCCTCCGGGCCTGCCGAAATCGATATCGATCTCACGTTCCGCTCTTCCGACGACAAGACCCCGCCGGTGTCTGTACAGTGGGATGACCAGTTCGACAGGGAGATCGGCGCTTTGCCGTCCTCCACCTACATCTCGGAACTGGTTGCGCCGGCGCCTGAGCCGGCAACCGCGCGGACCGAACCGTCAACCGCCGAGGCCGAGCGGACCGGCCGGGGGCTGCCGCTTTTTTCCCAGGTGTTTGATGATGTCGGCGACGAGCCGCTGATGAAGCTTCCAGCGACACCGCGTCCACCGCTGGCTGTGCGTCGTACTCCCCGCACGCCGAGGCTGCGGGCCGTCTCGAAGGCGACGCGATCGTTCGCAGAAGGGCCGAAGCTGGAGTTTTGGGACAAGATGCCCCAAACGCCGGCCGTAGAGTCAGTGTCCGATGTTCGCGCGCGCACCGCCGCGAGTCTTGCGGCGCCGCCGCCGCCACATGCAGAGGTGAGCGGTGCCGCTCGTCGGCTCACGGCAGCTGCTGTTGACCACCTCCTGCTGTCTGCCATCGACCTGTCGGTGATCTATTTCACGCTGCAAATGGCGGGATTGTCCATGGCCGAGTGGACGGCGCTGCCGCCTGTGCCGTTGGCCGCGTTTCTCCTGCTGGTAAAGCTGTCGTATTTCTGCGCGTTTACCGCCGTGGGAGGGCAAACGATTGGTAAGATGGCGGCCCGCATCCGGGTGGTGACTACGGAGGACGGGTCGGTCGACGGGACCCGTGCGGTCAAGCGCGCGCTCGCTGGAGCGGTGTCGGCCGCGGTGCTCGGTCTGGGCTATCTGCCGGCACTCGTCGGTCCCGAGCGTCGCGCCCTCCACGATCGTGTAACGCACACCCGCGTCATCGCTCTTCCTGCCGTCTGATCGACCCCCGAGCAACGGAATGGATCGTGTCGGGCTGTTCATCGCGACTTGTGGGTACCTCGGGTACGCACCGGTGGCTCCAGGCACGTTCGGCTCTGCCGCGGGTCTGGTGGTGTTCTACGCCGTGCGCAGCACCGGTTCCAGCGGCGTCGAGTTGGCAACCATCATTGTCCTGTTCGCCGTTGGCGTGTGGAGCGCGACGGCCGCGGAACGTCATTTTGGTGATGTTGATCCAGCGCCCGTCGTGCTGGACGAGGTCGTCGGCATGCTCATGACGCTGGCCTTCCTGCCTGTCGGGATGACCGGGGCGATCGTGGGCTTCTTCATCTTTCGGGTGCTCGATATCGTGAAGCCGTGGCCGTCTGCTCGATTCGAGAGATTGCCCGGCGGTCTCGGCGTGATGGCGGACGACGGCATGGCGGCGGTGTACGGCAACCTGGCCATGCGCGGGCTGATCGCCGTGACGCCGGGATGGTTCGTGTGAGCGCCACGGCGTCACCCGGCCATTCGGGGTCGCCTCTCTATCGCGCGGCGATTCTCGCGGTCGGCAGCGAACTGCTGACCCCGTCTCGCCTCGACACGAATTCGCTGTTCATTACCGAGCAGTTGAACCTTCTGGGCATCGAGGTCGCGTATAAGAGCGTGATCGGTGACGACCGCGAGGAACTGGCGACGGCCGTTCGCATCGCGCTCGACCGGGTTGGCTTTGTCGTCTGCTGCGGTGGGCTTGGACCGACTGACGACGACGTGACGCGGGAAGTGGTGGCGCAGGTGCTCCAGCGGCCCCTGATCGAGGACCAGCGGATCACGACGCAGATCAGGGCGCGTTTCGCGTCGCGACGAATGGAGATGCCGGCGATCAATCGGCGCCAGGCGATGGTTCCCTCTGGCGCCCGGGTCCTCAACAACCCGAACGGGACTGCGCCCGGGTTGTGGCTCGAAGACGCGGACCGTGCCGTGCTGCTCCTGCCTGGTCCACCGCGAGAGCTCAAAGCGATGCTCACGGCCGTCGCCGGTGAAGTCCTCGGCCCGCGGTCGCCGGGGCTCTCACTGGTCAGGCGTACCATCCGGATCACCGGACGCACTGAGTCACACACGGAAGAGGCCGTGCGACCGCTGTACGCCGACTGGGCCCAGGCGGAGGTCCCGATAGCCGTCACGATTCTCGCGTCGTTTGGGCAGATTGAGCTTCATCTTTCGGCGCGGGCGGTGTCACCCGATCGAGCGGCGGCCGCTGCTGAGGCGGCGTCGAGGCAGGTGGCCGAAATACTCGGCCTCGATGCCTACAGCTGCGACGGGCGTTCGCTCGAACAGGTGGTCGGCGATTTGCTGGTGGAGCGTCACTTTCGCATTGCCCTCGCGGAGTCGTGCACCGGCGGCCTGCTCACGTCACGACTCACCGACGTGGCGGGCAGTTCCCGCTACGTGGATAGGGCAGTGGTCGCATACGCCAACGAGGCCAAGGTGTCGCTTCTCGGTGTTCCCAGAAAGTTGATCGACGAGGAAGGCGCGGTGAGCGAACCCGTCGCGCTCGCCATGGCCGAGGGCGTTCGGGCCGCTGCGATGGTCGATGTCGGTGTCGGTGTGACCGGCATCGCGGGTCCGGGTGGGGGGGACGCGGAGAAGCCGGTTGGCACCGTGGCTATTGCGGTTGTGATACCCGGAACGACTCGCTCGCGGCTGTTTCGATTCGTGGGCGACCGCGAGCAGGTGAAGTTTCAGGCGTCCCAGGCTGCGCTCGACATCGTGAGGCGCCTGTTGGTGTCGTGAGGCCGCTCGTTGCGTTCGGATACCACGCGGCGCAGGTGGACCCGGCTACACTGTGTGAGAGCCGGACGAACCGGCCGGGCATGGAAGAAGTCATCGCGGTCACGTTCGGGTATCTTGCCGGGTCCGTACCGTTTGCCTTTCTGCTGGCGCGGCGCCGCGGCGTAGACCTGCGCCGCACGGGCAGCGGTAACGTCGGGGCGGCCAACGTGCTCAGGACAAGCGGCGTGTCGAACGCCGTGGTCGCGATGTGTCTGGACGTGGCCAAGGGCGCTCTAGCGGTACTAGTGGCCGAACGGCTGTCCGGCGGTCCGGCGACGCCGGTCGCGGGCGGACTCGCGGCGGTTGTCGGGCATGTCTACCCCGCGTGGCTCGGGTTTCGGGGCGGGAAAGGGGTGGCGACGGCCGCAGGCGTCTTCGTCGTGCTTGCGCCGATCGCGGTCGCTATCGCGGGCGCCGTATTTGCGTTGGCGACCTGGGCGACGCGCTATGTCTCTGTCGGGTCGGTGGCAGCCGCCGTGACGCTCGCGGTGACGGTTGTCGCCGCCGACGTGTCCTCGGCGGTGGCGGTTGGCGCAGCCGTGGCCGCAGTCATTATCGTGCACCGCCATCGCGGCAATCTCGGAAGGCTCCTCGCCGGTACCGAGCGCCGGGTCGGCGAGCGATTTCTCTAGGAGGCTTCCATTCCTCAGGTCGCGATACTCGGCGCAGGCGGATGGGGAACCGCGCTTGCCGTACACCTGGCGGGCGCCGGTCATGACGCCTGCCTGTGGGGGCGTGACGCGGCGTTGATTGCCGACATGTCCGAACGGCGTGCCAACGCTGTCTATCTCCCCGACATCCGGTTCCCGGCTGGGCTTCGCGTGACGAGCGACCTCGCGGACGCGCTGTGCGATACCGAACTCGTCATTGCCGCCGTCCCGTCTCACGGTACTCGCGAGATCCTGAAACGTGCAGCGCCCATGATTCGCTCGGGAACGACAGTGGTGAGCGCCACGAAAGGGCTGGAACAGGACACCTTGTTCCGCATGTCCGAGGTAATCGCTCAAGAGCTCGGCAGCGAGGTACACGTCGCGGTGCTGTCGGGCCCGAGCTTTGCCGCCGAGGTCGCGCGGCAGCTGCCCACGGCGGTCTCCGTGGCGTCACGCGACGCCGTCACCGTCGAACGTGTGCAGGCCGATTTCCGCTCGGGGTATTTCCGGCTCTATGGCACGAGCGATGTGGTGGGCGTTGAGATCGGCGGCGCGCTGAAGAACATTATCGCCATCGCCGCCGGCGTGACCGAGGGCCTCGCGCTTGGGCACAATGCGCTGGCCGGACTCATCACACGCGGGCTGGCGGAGATCACGCGGCTGGCGTGCGCGGCCGGCGCGCGGCAGGACACGCTGGCGGGACTCGCGGGCCTTGGGGACCTGGTGCTGACCTGTACGGGGTCGCTCAGCCGTAACCGCCACGTCGGCGTCGAGTTGGCGCGCGGCCGTTCCGTCGAGGATGTTCTCTCCGGGATGAAGATGGTTGCCGAAGGGGTCCGTACCGCGAATGCGGCGCTTGCGCTGGGCGCGCGACACAGCGTTGAGCTGCCGATCACCGCTCAGGTGGCCGAGCTCCTGGCCGGACGAAAGGACGCGCGAACGGCCCTGTACGACCTGATGCTACGGCCGCAGCGCTCCGAGGCGGGATAGTGGAATTTGTGATTTACGATTTGCGATCTGCGATTCGGGATTTGGGGTTGGGGACTTGGCATTCATAGACCGCCTGCGCGAGGGTCTGAGTCGCACCAAGCAGCAGATGTTCGGTCGTTTCGACGAGATCGTGCAGCGTGCGGAGGCCAGGGCTCCTGGTGTTGCGGAGATCGACGTCGATACCGCCGAGGCGCTCGAGGAGTTGCTGATTTCCGCCGACGTCGGTGTGGCAGCGACAGGCCGGATCGTCGCGGCCGTTCTTGCCCGTGCGCGCCGCGGCGAACGTCTTCGCGATCTCGTGAAGGACGAGATTCGGAGCGTTTTTGACGCCGTCGACCAGCCGGCAGGAACGGTCCGCGAGTACGGGCCGCCCAGCCAGCCCCGGCAGGACAGGTCGGGCAACGCCCCGACGAACGGACACCAGCCGCACGTGACGCTCATCGTCGGGGTCAACGGCACCGGCAAGACAACGACGATCGGGAAACTGGCTAATCTCCTGAAGTCCTCTGGAAAGATGCCTCTGGTGTGTGCCGCTGACACCTTCCGCGCGGCGGCGGTCGAGCAACTCGCAATCTGGGCCGAGCGCGCGCACGTGGACATCGTTCGCGCCACAGAGGGCTCGGATCCGGCAGCTGTCGTCTTTGACGCGATTCAGGCGGGCAAGGCACGGGGCTGCGACCCAATCCTGATCGACACTGCCGGCCGGCTGCATACCCGCGCAAACCTGATGAGCGAACTGGACAAGATTCGCCGCGTAGCCGGACGCGCCACTGAGGGAGCCCCGCACGAGGTGCTGCTCGTGCTGGATGCCACGGTAGGCCAGAACGGTCTCGCGCAGGCACGGGAGTTCTCGAGCGTGGCCGGCGTGACCGGTATTGTCCTGACCAAGCTCGATGGCACCGCGAAGGGCGGCATCGCCGTGGCGATCGCCCACGATCTCAAGCTACCGATCCGATACGTGGGTGTGGGCGAGGGCATCGACGATCTCATTCCCTTCTCGGCCCAGGAGTACGTCGACGCCCTGTTTCAACAGAAGTGGTGAGAGACGACCAGTCCGTCGAAGCCGCCGCGAAGGCGGACGCCAGATGGATGCGGCGGGCCCTTGCGCGCGCGCGTCAAGGACTTGGCCGCACGACGCCGAATCCGGCTGTCGGCGCATGCGTCGTGACGGGTGACGGTGTCGTTGTGGGCGACGGCTGTCACGAGCGCGCGGGAGGTCCGCACGCAGAAGTTGTTGCGCTGGACGAGGCTGGGGAACGCGCAAGAGGCTCGACGCTGTACTGCACGCTCGAGCCATGCGTGCATACGGGCCGCACTGGTCCGTGCACGGAGCGCATCATCGCCGCGGGCATCGCGCGGGTCGTGGCCGCCATGGAGGATCCCTTTCCGCTCGTCCGCGGACGCGGGTTCGCCGCGCTCCGCGAGCACGGGATCGCGGTGGACACCGGCATCGGGCGCGCCGACGCCGTTCGCTTGAATCAGCCGTTTCTCACGACCCTTCGCGAGCGGCGGCCGTTCGTGATCTTGAAGGCGGCGACGAGTCTCGATGGACGGCTGGCGGCTGCGCCTGGGACGCGCACGCAGTTGACCTCGGACGCCGCAGTGCGGCACGCGCAGTATCAACGCGCGCAGGTGGACGCGGTTGCCATCGGGTCCGGCACGTTGCGCATCGACGATCCGCTCCTCACCGCACGTCTGGTCTATCGGGAGCGTCCGCTGACCCGTGTCATCTTCGACCGTCGGTTGTGCGCGTCTCCGGACGCGCGTGTCTTTTCGACCCTCGCCGCCGGACCGGTGATAATACTCACGTCTCTCGACGCTATCCGCCGGCACATCGAGCCGGCTCGTGCTCTGGAAAAAGCCGGGGCGACGCTGATGACAGTAGCTGGTGCGAACCTCACGAGTGCTGTGCATGCGCTTGGACAGCACGGCATCCAGAGCGTGGTGATCGAGGGAGGCGCAGCCATACACCAGGCCGCCTGGGATGAGGGCATCGTTGACTACGTTCAACTCTACATGGCGCCGCTCGTGCTCGGTTCGCATGGGCCGGCGTTCCTCGCAGGCCGGGTATTCTCCCCTGCGTCGTTGTTCGAGCAGAAGGTCCGCTCACTCGGACCGGACGTGTTGATCGAGGGTTATGTTCACCGGCCTGATTGAGTCGGTTGGTCACGTGGACGAGACGATGCCTACCGAGTTGGGCGTTCGGTTCCGCGTCCGCACGCCGCTGGCTGCTGAGATGCGTGCCGGGGACAGCCTCGCAGTGAACGGCGTGTGCCTGACCGTTGTGTCGGCGGATGCCGGCGCGGTGTGCGCTGACCTCGGGCCGGAAACGGCGCGGGTGACGACCCTTGGTTCGCTGCGGCCAGGTCAGCCGGTGAACCTGGAACGTGCCATGCGCGCGGACAGCCGTTTCGGCGGGCACTTCGTCCAGGGACATGTGGACGGCACTGCGGAGGTAAGGGTCGTTCGCAAGGACGGGGAGGCGCGCTGGGTCACGTTCTCGTATGACGCGGCGGTCGCCGCCTGTCTTGTCCCGAAGGGCTCGGTCGCGGTCGACGGGGTCAGTCTGACCGTTGCGGCGCTCAGGGACGGCGAATTCGACGTGATGGTCGTCCCGTTTACCTGGGATCACACCAATTTGCACGCGCTCGGTCCGCGCGACCGGGTTAACCTTGAATGCGACATGATTGGTAAGTACGTGGCACGAGCGGCGGAACTCGCACGTGTTGCCTCTCCGGACAACTAAAGAGCAGGATCCCAGTTACCCACGCCAGGACGGTGGGGGACCAGGCACGGGGACGCGGAGTGCAAGATAGGATGGCCACCGTGTGGGCGCGCCTCTGTGGCGTGCGGACGTTGAGAGTCTAATGACGACAAAGAAGCCGAAGATCCGGATTGCCCGTCGGCGGGGCCCGTTCGCGTCGATTGAAGACGCGATCGGCGCCATCCGTGCGGGTCGCATGATCGTCGTCGTCGACGATGAAGATCGCGAGAACGAAGGCGACCTCACCATCGCGGCGGAGAAGGTTACCCCGGACGCCGTCAACTTCATGGCCAGGCACGGCCGCGGTCTCATCTGTATGCCGATGACGGGCGAGCGGCTCGACACGCTCGAGCTGCCGCTGATGGTCAATCAGAACACCACCGCGCTCAATACCGCCTTCTGCGTGACCATCGAGGCCAAGCACGCCGTGAGCACCGGTATCTCGGCTTCGGATCGGGCGGCGACGGTGCGTGCCGCGATCGACCCGGACACGAAGCCGTCGGACCTCGCGCGGCCGGGCCACATGTTTCCTCTGCGTGCCAGAGACGGCGGTGTGATGGTGCGGGCGGGTCAGACCGAGGCCGCCGTGGATCTCGCTCGGATCGCCGGCCTCTACCCAGCGGGCGTCATCTGCGAAATCATGAACGAGGACGGCACGATGTCCCGCGTGCCGGAGCTGACGAAGTTCGCGAAGAAGCACGGCTTGCTCATGATCACGATCGAGGATCTGATCAAGTACAGGATGCGGACCGAGCGGCTCGTGAAACGCGTCGCGTCGGCGGATCTTCCCACCGAGCACGGCC
>Ga0326597_10010499_pt1 | contig 12330 bp, 14 predicted proteins | sample RVTome_12_FD_203789 | JGI IMG/M metagenome (GOLD analysis project Ga0326597, IMG submission 203789) | Soil microbial communities from uranium-contaminated site in the Upper Colorado River Basin, Wyoming, United States - RVT100D185 | ecosystem: Environmental > Terrestrial > Soil > Contaminated >... | reverse complement strand
CGGTACCGGTGTCAGGCGAGCACCCGGCTGATCTGCAGCAGCGCGTGCTGCTGGCGCATCAGCCTGCGCAGGTGCGTGCCGGCGGCAGGTCGCGGCTTGTCCGTCATGAGCGACGATCTCCCCGGGCGCAGCGGCGCCCGCACGACGCCTGCGCGAGCGTGCCTACTGCGCGGTCAGGCCGCCATCCACGACCAGTCCGGCGCCGGTCATGAAGCCGGAGTCGTCGGAGGCGAGGAACACGATGCCCTTCGCGATGTCGTCCGCCCGCCCCAGCCGCCCGATGGGGTGCATCGATTGCGCGCTGCTGCGCGCACCCTCGACATCGTTGCTGCCGGTCATCGTGGCCCGCGCGGCGAAGGTCTGCGCGCCCATGTCGGTCTCGATCACGCCCGGATGGATGGAATTGACCCGAATCCGGTAGCCCTTGCGTGCGAACTCGAGCGCCGCCGACTTGGTGAACAGGGTCACGCCGCCCTTGGTCATCGAGTACAGCGGATCGAGCTGCGATCCCACCAGCCCTGCGATCGATGCCAGATTCACGATCACGCTGCCCTCGGGCTTGCCCACCGCGGCGACGCGCAACGCATCCAGTGCAAGCCGGGTGCCCAGGTAGACGCCGGTCAGGTTCACCGCGCACAGCCGGTGCCAGTCCTCCAGAGTCGAGTGCTCGATGTCGCGTCCGATGAACAGCCCGGCGTTGTTCACCAGCACGGACAGTTCGCCGTGGCGCTCGCGCACGGTCGCGATCGCGGCCTGCCACTGTTCCGGCTCCGTCACGTCCAGCGGCACGAAGCTGCACGCACCGCCGCCGGCGCTGATGCGCCGCGCGGTCTCGCGCCCTGCCTCGTGCAGCACATCGCCGATCACGACCTTCGCGCCCGCCTCGCACATGCGCGCGGCGGTCTGCGCCCCGATTCCCCGCGCGGCGCCGGAGATCAGCGCCACCTTGCCATCGAGTCGATTCATGCCCGATCTCCCGTGCCGCGTTGGGTCACGACCGCCTGCACCATAGCGCACCCAGGCGTACGCCAGCGGCGGTCAGCGCCGCTTCGCCGCTTCGCGCCGGATCTCGCGCGCCTTCGCCTCGGGGAAGATCCAGATCCCCAGCACCGCGAGCGGACCGAGCGCCAGCGCGACCCAGCGTACCAGCCCGGTGTGGCCGGCGCGCGTATCGAAATAGAACATCGCCACCGCGACGATCAAGGCCAGCACCGAAATGAGGATCTTGTAGGGAACGGGCATGTCCAGTTCACTCCCCGGCCGCGTGCCGCGGCCACATTGGTTGATCCGGGCGCCGCCCGGCGGGTGCGCCGAAGATCATCCGAATCCCAGCACCTTGGCGGGCAGCCACAACACGGTCTGCGGAAACGCCATCACGATGCCCAGCGTGATCAGTTGCAGCACGATGAACGGAACCACGCCGCGGAACATGTGCGGCAACGTGATTTCCGGAGGACTGATCCCGCGCAGGTAGAAGATGGCCGGCGCCATCGGCGGGGTCAGGTAGCTGGTCTGGATCACGACCAGGAACAGGATGCAGAACCACACCGGATCGAATCCCAGCAGCTTCACGATCGGGATGAACACCGGAATGAAGATGAGCAGGATGGAGATCCATTCGAGCACGAAGCCGGCCAGGAAGCTGATGCCGAGGAACAGCAGCAGGGTTCCCCAGCGCCCGATCTCCCACTGCTCGATCAGGGAATGGGTGAGGTTGACCCCGCCCGACGCGATGAACACCCCCGAGTACATGTTCCCGGCGAGCAGGATCAGCATGATCATGCACGTGACCTTCACCGTCTTCATCACCGCCTCGTGCAGCACCGACAGCGTGAGGCTGCGATACAACGCCGACAGCACGATGGAACCGAATGCTCCCATGCCGGCCGCCTCGGTGGGCGAGGCCCAGCCGAACATGATGCTGCCCAGCACCGCGAAGATGAGCACCACCGGCGGGATCAGCGCGTTGAAGGTGATCAGCAGGCGCTCGCCCATCGTGGGCAGGATCGCGTCATCGAGCGCGCGCGCCGCATCCTGCGGTCGCAGCAGGCAGCGTACGACGATGTAGACGATGTAGCTCGCGGCCATGATCAGACCGGGGAACACCATCCCCATGAACAGGTCGCCGACCGAGACATCGGCCACCGGCCCCAGCACCACCACCACCACCGACGGCGGGATGATGGTCCCCAGCGAGCCGCCGGCGCAGATGGTGCCGGCGATCAAGCCCTTGTCGTAGCGGTACTTCAACATCACCGGGATCGCGAGCAGCCCCACCACGGTCTCGGTCGCGCCGATCACGCCGGTCGACGCGGCGAAGATCACGCACATCACGATGGTGCCCACGGCGAGCCCGCCGGGCAGGCGCCGCGTCCACATGTGCACCGCCTCGAACAGGCGCTCGGCGATGCCGGAACGCTCGAGCATCGAGCCCATGAACACGAACAGCGGCACCGCGGCGAGCACGAAGTTGCCGCCTACGTCCTCCACCTTCTGCACGAACTGGAACACCACCGCATCGCCGAAGGTGGCCAGACCGAAGAACAGCGCCACGCCCATCATGCTGAACGCGACCGGAAAGCCCAGGAAAAGGGCCAGCAGGATGGCGGGAAACATCCACAGCGCGAGCCAGTCCCCCATCAGCCGTGCATCCGGATCGGGCGCGGCGCGCGCGGCAGCACCGACACGCGTCTCACGACGCGTGCGGGTCCACGCCGGTGATGAGCATGCGCAGCGAACGCACCAGTTCCGCGACGGCCTGCAAGCTGAGCAGGATGAAACCGATCGCGAACACCGCGCGCAGCGGCCAGATCAAAGGACTCCATGCGGAGGCGCCGGTGTGCTCACCGCTCTCGAACGAGCCATGCGCATAGAGCACCAGGCGCCAGCTCAACCAGATGCTGAACGGCAGGAAAAGCGCACCGTAGCCCACGACGTCGATGATGGCCTTGATGCGCGGGGGAAAGTGGGTGTAGGCGACATCGATGCGGATGTGGGCCCGCTCGCGCAGCGCGTAGGCCGCGCCGAGCAGGAAGTTCGCTCCCATCGCCATGTAGCCCACCTCGTACGCCCAGATGGTTGGCGCGTTGAACAGATAGCGGGCCGCCACCTCGTACACCATCGCGAAGATCAACGGCGCGATGACCCAGGCGGCGATGCGCCCGGACAGTCCGGACAGGGCATCGATGCTGCGCAGCACGGCGTTCATGCGGATCGGCGACGGGCAGGTGCGAAGCGTGAGTGGACCGCGGGCGGCGCGGCGCGCCGCCCGCGGTCCGCGCGATCACTGCGGCGCAGCGGCGACGTTGCGGTAGCGGGTGGCGTCCTTCCACAGCCGTTCGTATGCGAGCTGGCTGTCGTAGGCCTTCTTGAACCAGGCATTGGTCTTGCCCTGCTCCTCGGCCCACGCGACCGATGCCTTCTTGACCGCGAACTGCACTTCAGGTTCGAGTTCGATGATCTCGTTGCCCTGATCGCGGTAGAACTGCAACGCCTTGGCGTCCTCGTGGCCTACCCGGGTCCAGCTCTCGAAGGTGACGATCTTGGCCGCCAGTTCCACCATCTGCTGGTCGCGCGCGGACAGCTTCTCCCACGCCGCCTTGTTGATCACCAGTTCGAACGGCGCCACCGGCTGATGCACGCCGGGGATGATCACGTACTTCGCGATCTTGTGGAAGCCCGAGGAGATGTTCTCGTACAGCGTGCCCCATTCGGTGGCGTCGATGGCGCCGCGCTCGAGCGCCGTGTACACCTCCGCACCCGGCGTGGTGACCGGCGCCGCCCCCATGCTCTTCGAGATGTCCAGCCACGCGCCGGCGGTGCGCAGCTTCAACCCCTGCAGGTCCGCCATGCTGCGCACGGGCTTGCGCGAATGCAGGAAGGCCTCCGCGGTGCGGATGAACAGCGGTATGGACACTACCCCGAACTTCTCCATGCGGAACTCGCGCTGCATCTGCGCGCCGCCGCCCTCGTACATCCAGTGCAGCATGCGTTCGGAGTCCATGGTGCCGGCGAAGCCGCCGAACACCACCGTGGTCTTGTCCTGTCCCCAGTCGTAACCCATCCAGGTATGACCGGCCTCGGCGACGCCGTTGGAAACCGTCTCGGTCACCTTCAATGCGTTGCCCAGCGTGCCGCCGGGGAACACCTGCACCTTGAGCCTGCCCTCGGTCAGGAACTCCACCTTCTCGGCAAAAGCCTTGGCGCCGATGTCCATCAGCGGCCCGCCGCCCCAGCCGGTCGCCATCTTCCAGCTGGTCTGTGCCGCGGCCGGAGCCGGCGCGGTGAGCGCCGCTGCAGCGAGCAGCAGCAGAACCCTGCCCAGCGAATCCAGGTGACGTTGCTTGCTACGCATGTTTCCTCCTCGGGTGTCTTGTGAGTTCTTCGTGACGTCGTCGTGATGCACGCAGCAGCCACACCCCGAGGTCGCCGTAGCGCCCCAGGGCGTGGCCTGCCCCGGCCATCGGACCGGGCCGTTCAGCTCCCGATCGAGCCAGCTGCCGCGCTTATCGCGGCCACCGCCGCCGCGACATCGGCGTCGGTCATCTCCCAGGTGTTGTCGAAGTTCGCGACCACCGCGCGCATGAACGACTCGGCCAGTGCACGGGCGCGATCGTCGTCGCGCAGGTGATCGGCCAGGATCGCGAGCGCGAGCTGTCGGCTTTCATCCCCCTCGTAGGTCCACTCGAAGCCATTGCCGGTGTAGGTGTGCAGATCCAGTCGCGGATCCAGCGGCTCGCCATCCACCGTGACCTGGATGCCGTCGATGGTGCGATCACCCGCATAGGTCTTCATGGCGTGCTGTTCGGGCGGCGAGCAGATATACGTGTGACATACTGGTTGCGCACCGCGGCGAGTGTCAAGACGCGCACGGACGCCGCAGCGCGAGGCACACGCGCGCGCGCCGCCAGCGCCGAGCCGCGCGCGTGTTGTTGCGACTCTGGCATATCACTGATATACGGAGCCTGCAGCGCCTGGACCCGCGTGCCGGGCGGCACCCGATCGCCACCCGTTGTACCACCCCGGTAGAGAAACACGACTTGAGCGAGATCGACGAGCCCGCCGTGGAGGTGGATCAGGCGCGCGCCGCAAGCCTCACCGATCGCGCCTACGGCGACATCGAGGAGCTGATCGTCACGTTGCGGCTGCGGCCCGCCGAGGTGCTGTCGGAGACGACGCTGTCGCGGCGCCTGGGCATCGGCCGCACGCCGGTGCGCGAAGCACTGCAGCGGCTCGCCCGCGAGGGGCTGGTGACCGTGCTGCCGCGGCGCGGCATCCTGGTCTCCGAGTTCAACGTGAAGTCGCAGTTGCGCATGCTCGAGGTGCGCCGCGAGATCGAGCGCCTGCTGGCCCGCTCCGCGGCGGCACGCTCGAGCGGCGAGGAGCGGCGCCGCTTCGCCGATCTCGCGCAGGCCATGCGCGAAGCGGCGCACGACGGCGACGACTTCGCGTTCATGCGCCTGGACCGGGAGTTCAACGCGCTGGTTGCGGGCTGTGCGCGCAACGAGTTCGCGGCCAAGGTGATCGCGCTGATGGCGGGCCTGTCGCGCCGGTTCTGGTTCATGCACAACCAGCAGGCGGACGACCTGCCGCTGGCGGCGCAACGCCACGCCGCGGTGGCCGAGGCGATCGCCGCGGGCGACGCGCAGGCGGCGGCGCGCGCGAGCGACCTGCTGCTGGACTACATCGACACGATCACCCGCGCTGCGGTGGATTGGTAAGCTGGAGGCAATCCCATGACCCCGGAACAGATCCTCGACCACCCCGCCACGGTGCTCACGCAGGCACAGCGCGAGCAGTACTTCACGCAAGGATTCCTGATCCTGGAGGGGATCATCCCGCCGCGCTGGGTGGCGCGGCTGCGCGAGGCCACCGACGCGCTGATCGAACGCAGCCGCGCCGTCACCCGGCCCGATGCGATATGGGACCTCGAACCCGGCCATGGCCGCGACGATCCGAGGCTGCGCCGCGTGTCCAATCCGGTCGAGCAGCATCCCGCGTTCTGGGACTACGTGTCGGACTCCTTCCTGGTCGACGTGGTCGCCGATCTGCTGGGCCCGGACGTGAAGTTCCACCACTCCAAGCTCAACTTCAAATGGGCCCGTGGCGGCACCGAGGTGAAGTGGCACCAGGACATCCCGTTCTGGCCGCACACCAACTACTCGCCGCTCACGGTGGGCACCTACATCCACGACTGCGCCAGCGAGCAGGGGCCGGTCGGATTCGTGCCGCGCAGCCACGACGGTCCGATCTACGATCACTACGACACGTCCGGCAAGTGGGTGGGCTGCATCAGTGACGCCGACGCGCGCCGCGCCGGCGTCGAGCGCGCGGTGTACGCGGTCGCCCCGGCCGGTTCGATCACGATCCACAATTCGCGCACCATCCACGGCTCGCAACCCAACGTCTCCGACCTGGGCCGGCCGTTGATCCTGTACACGCTGTCGTGCGCCGATGCGTTCCCGTACACCGTGAACCCGATCCGGTCGAAGTACGATCAGAGCATCGTGCGCGGCCACGCGGCACGCCACGCGCACCACGATGCGCGCCCATGCCTGCTGCCGCCGGACTGGTCGGGCGGTTACACGTCGATCTTCGCGCTGCAGCAGCAGGAGGGCAGCCAGGCCGCGGGCGGGATGATGTAGCGCCGCGGTGCCTTGCGACGGCCATGATGTACTTCTAATATATCAGCGCGTGCGGTAGCTGCTGGACGGCGCCGTACGCTGCTGTCCGCTCCCGATCCCGATGCTGCGAGGAGGCCCGTGATGGAACTCACCCAGACCCCCATGAGCGAACGCCAGCGCGACTACCGCCGGATCTACCGCGATCGGATCGCGACCTGGTACCACGGCTGGGTGCACGTGGCCGTGATCTATTCGATCGGCTTCGGCGCGCTGTACGTCTACACCTCCCACCTGGAGGACGTGCGCTGGTGGCAATGGCTGGTCGTTCCGGTGGTGTTCCTGGCCGCCAATATCTTCGAGTGGTGGATCCACCGTCACGTGATGCACCGCCCGCACCCGTGGAAGGGGGCCAAGGCGATCTATACCCGCCATACCCTGATGCACCACCAGTTCTTCACCGACAGCGAGATGCGCTTTGCCGATCAGCACGACTGGCGCGTCACCTTCTTTCCGCCCTACGCCCTGGTGGTGTTCGTCCTGATGACGATCCCGCCGGCGCTGGTCGGTGGCTGGCTGCTGGGAGCCAATGTCGGCTGGCTGATGATGTGCGCCACCACCAGCATCTACCTGATCTACGAGTTCATGCACTTCTGCTGCCACGTGGACGAAAACTGGTTCGTACGCCACTGCCCGTTCGTGAATACGATCCGGCGCCACCACACCGCCCATCACAATCAGTCGATCATGATGGAGCGCAACATGAACCTGACCTTCCCGATCGCGGACTGGCTGTTCGGCACTTCGGATCTGGATCGCGGCCTGCTGGGCCACCTGTTCAACGGCTACGATGAGCGCTTCGTGAAGACGAACATGCGCAGGAGCGCACGCACTCCCAGCGTCGCGCCCGGCTACACCACTGCCGGCCAGGCCGCGCGCTGAGGCGGCCCACCGGCGAAACGTCGGTGTCGCCGCGCACCGAGGCGACCGGCCGCCACGGCACGGCGCACGCGCAGGAGCTGACCGAGGCCATCCTGGCCCAGGGGCTCACGCCGCGCGGCGGCTTTCAGCCGCGAGCCGATGACGCGGTGCCGCCGATCTCGCCTTGCCAGCCCGCCGCGACGCTGGTGCTGGTGGGCAATGCCGGAGCGCGGATGTGGCAGCGCTTCTGCACGCAGCGGGATCCCGCACGCGATCGGCTGGACGACTGGTCGTCGCAGATCATCTCCGGCCTGGCCGCGCTGTTTCGCGCCCGCGCACTGTTCCCTATGCGCCATTTCCTGCGCGCGCACGGCCCGGGCTGAGCGCAGCGGCCGTGCCGGCACGGCTGATCGGCGTGCCCGCGCGCCGATCAGCGCGCGAGGCGCGGCAACTCGAATGCGAAGCCGGACGCGTAGTTGATGAACAAGCGCTTCAGCGGTGCGATGCGGTCGGTCACGCCCAGGCCCAGGTTGCGCAGCAGCGCGAGCGGCTGCGCGCGCGCGCCGAACAGCCAGTTGAAGGCGGTCATGGCCTCGCCGGTGAGCAGGTTGTGGCCGCGGCGCCAGCGCTCGTAACGGCGCAGGTTCCCCTCCAGGCCCGGATCGCGCCCGGCGGCGATCAGATCCACGATGATCTCGGCCAGCGCGGCCGCGTCCAGCAGCCCCAGGTTCACGCCCTGCCCGGCCAGCGGGTGGATGCTGTGGGCGGCGTCCCCCAGCAACGCCACGCGCGGCGCCAGATAGCGCCGCGCCTGCACCCGCGTCAACGCGAAGCGCCCTCGCCCCGCGACCTCGCATACGGCACCGAGGCGACCCTCATAGGCGTCCGCCAGCGCGCCGCCCAGATCGCAGTCATCGAGCCGCTCCAGCGCGAGCGCATGCTCCGGGCGCGTCGACCACACCACCGAGGACCAGTTGTCCGGCAGCGGCAGGAAGGCCAGCGGCCCGTCGGGCAGGAATCGCTGCCACGCGGTGCGAGCGTGGGATTCGGTGGTGCGCACGGTCGCCACCAGCGCCTCCTGCGCGTAGGGGCGCACCAGCGCCTCGATGCCGCACAGCTCGCGCACCCGCGAGTGCGCGCCGTCGGCGCCAGCCACCAGCCGCGCATCCAGCCGCGCGCCGTCCAGCCGCAGCGTGATCGCGCGCGGTCCGGGCTCGAGCTGCTGCAGCCGGGCCGGCCGGTACATCCGGATCGTGTCCAGCGTGCCGGCGGTCTGCTCCAGTGCGTGCGCCAGCTCGCGGTTCTCAACGATGTAGCCCAGCCGCGGCAGGTCCGCATCGGCGGCATCGAAGCGCAGTTCGCCGTGCCGCGGCCGGTCCCATACGCGCATGTGCTCGAAGGACCCCAGCCGCTGTGCAGGCAAGCGCTGCCACGCGCCCAGGTTCTCCAGGATCCGTTGCGACACCGGGGTGATGGCACTGGTGCGAAGATCATGCCCATCTCGCTCGGGAACACGCACCTCGTGCGCCTCCACCACGGCCACGCGCACACCCTCGCGACCCAGCGCGCAGGCGAGGGTGAGCCCGACCGGGCCGCCGCCCACCACGGCCACGTCGTGCTTCACGGCGCGATCCCGCGCACCAGCCGGGGCTGCCGTCCGCCCAGGCCCATCGCGCGGCGCGCCAGTGCACGGCTTGCCGGCGGCACCAGACCCAGGGCCAGCATGCCGGCGCTGCGCAGGCAGCCCGGCAATCCCGCTGCGCTGCTGAAGCCGCGCGCCAGCACATCAGTGAAGCGCACCACCGCGCGATGATCCGGCAGCCGCCGCCGGGTGTATTCGGCCAGCAGCGCATCGGCACCGGGATCGCCGCCTGCGCGCACCGCGTCAGCCACCAGTTCAGCCAGCACGGCGGCATCGCGCAGGCCCAGGTTCAGGCCCTGGCCTGCGACCGGATGCAGCTGGTTCGCGGCGTTGCCCACCAGCACCAGCCGCGGCGCGGTGAGCGTGCGGCTGCGCACCAGCGACAGCGCGAAATCCAGCCGCGGGCTGGCCGCGTGCAGCGTGCCCAGGCGACGCCCGAAAGCACCCTGCAGCGCGGCCAGGAAGGCCTGATCGTCCAGTGCCGCGACGCTGCGCGCGCGCGCCTCGGGCAAGCTCCACACCAGGCCGCAGCGCCCGTGCGCCAGCGGCAGCAGCGCGAGCGGTCCCGCGGGCGTGAAACGCTCGTACGCGACGCAATGATGGGGCCTGCCCGGCGTGACCGTGCACACGAGCGCGCGCTGGCGGTACTCATCGCGATCCGAGGCGATGCCCAGTGCCTGCGCGAGGCGCGAATCGCCGCCATCGGCGGCCACCAGCAGCATCGCGTGCGGTTCGCCCGCGGCGCCGGGATCCAACCGCGCCTGCACGCGATCGCCGCGCAGCGTCGCGCCGCGCACCAGCGCGGCACCGATGCGCGTGATGCCGGGCGCCGCGGCCACCGCGTGCCCCAGCGCGGCGTCGATTGCGCGCGCGTCGCTGACGTATCCCAGCGCCTCCACGCCCAGTTCCCGCGCACGCATGCGCACCATGCCGAAGCGTCCCTGCTCACCCACGTGCACCATGCGGATCGGACACGCGTCGCGGGCGATCGCGGGCCACACGCCCAGCGTCGTCAGGATGCGCACGCTGGAGGCCGACAGTGCGATCGGACGCTGCTGCGCACCATTCGCGGCCGCGCCCGGCGCGGGCGCCTCCACCAGTCCCACGCGCACGCCGGCCGCGGCGAGCGCCAGCGCGAGCGTGCTGCCCACGGGCCCGGCACCGCACACCAGCACCGCGAACGGCGGCATCACCGGCACGCGTCGCTGGCAGGCTGGCGAAAACCCGCGTGTTTCACTGGGTTTTCTATCCGGCGCCGACCAGCGCTTCCACCTCGTCGGGCGACTTGGGCACCGCAGCGGTGAGCACCTCGCGGCCGTCGCGGGTGACGAGCACGTCATCCTCGATGCGGATGCCTATGTTGCGGTACTTCTTCGGCACGCCGCGTCCGTCGCCCAGGTACAGCCCCGGCTCCACGGTCAGCACCATGCCCGGCTCCAGCACGCGCCACTCGCCATCGATCTTGTAGTCACCCACGTCGTGCACGTCCATGCCCAGCCAGTGCCCGGTGCGGTGCATGTAGAACTTGCGGTACTTGTCCTTGTCGATGAGCGCCGCGACCTTGCCCTTGAGCAGCCCCAGTTCCAGCAGCCCCTCGGTGATCACGCGCACCGCGGCCTCGTGCGGGTCGTTCCAGTGGTTGCCGGGCTTGACCGCCGCGATGGCTGCGAGCTGGGCGGCCAGCACGATCTCGTACACCTCGCGCTGCTCGCGGCCGAAGCGCCCGCCCACCGGGAAGGTGCGGGTGATGTCGGAGGCGTAGTAGTCGTACTCCGCACCTGCGTCGACGAGCAGCAGATCGCCTTCCTTGAGGATCGCCGCGTTGTCCACGTAGTGCAGCACGCAGGCATTGGCGCCACCGGCCACGATGGACGGATAAGCGGGGAAGCGGCTGCCGGCCCGGGTGAACTCGTACTGCAGTTCCGCCTCGACCTGGAACTCGCTCATGCCGGGGCGGCAATGGCGCATGGCGCGCTCGTGCGCGCGCGCGCTGATCGCGATGGCCTGCGACATGGTCTTGATCTCTTCCCGGCTCTTGAACAGGCGCATGTCGTGCAGCATGTGATCCAGCGCCACGAACTCGGCCGGGCCGCTCGCCCCGCTGCGCGCATTACGGCGCAGGCGGCTGACCCAGCCCAGCATGTGCTGGTCGAACTCCGGGTAGTAGCCCATCGCGTAATAGACCGTTTCGCAGCCCTCCATCAGCCCCGGCAGGATGTCGTCCAGATCGCCGCTGGGAAACGCGTCGTCGGCGCCGTAGTCCTCGCACGCACCCTCCAGTCCGGCGCGCGTGCCGTGCCACTGCTCCTGCTCGGGGTTCTTCTCGCGGCAGAACAGCACGAAACTGCCCTGCTCCCGCCCGGGTTTGAGCACGGCGACCGCCTCGGGCTCGGGGAAGCCGGTCAAGTACATGAAGTCGCTGTCGGGCCGGTACGGAAACTCCACGTCGCGATTGCGCTGCCGCGCCGGCGCGGTGGGCACGATCGCGATGCTCCTGGGTTCCATGCGGTCCATGACTTCCTTGCGCCGGCGCGCGAACTCCTGCCTGGTCATCAGCTGGGCTCCGTCACGAAACAGGGTCGATGCCGCCGCGCGGCGCGCGCCGGCGCGAAGCGCCCCGCGATGCGCGGGGTGCCGCGCGGTGCACTGTACCGGGCGAGGCGGCGGTGCGCGCTAATGAAGGCGGTGTCGTCCCGGCGCCGCGGCATCGGCACGCGTCAACTCCTCGTAGATCAGCAGCACGCCCATGCGCACGTACTCGACCACCTCGGCGTAAGCCTTCTCGGCGCCGCCAGCTTCATCGCCGTCGCTCTCGGCATCGATGCGCGTGAACTCGGCGAGATCCGTCACCACCTCGCGGGCCTCCTCGGACAGCACATCGCCGACGCCTGCACCCGCGAGTCCAAGGCCGTACAGGAAGCCCGTGCACCAATCCGACAGGGCCTGGCTGCGTTGCGCCAGCGGCGCGTCATCGTTGGGCAGCAGCAGTTCCAGCGCGAAATCACCTGCGCACAGCGCGAGCCGGGTGTGCTCCCCGGCTTCGCGCAGCGCGCGCGACCAGGCGCCCGCGTGCGTGACGTGCTCGCTGACGACGATCTCGCGCACCCAGTCGTCCATGCTGGGCTGCGCCCGGGTGCACAGGAACGC
>Ga0326597_10010498_pt1 | contig 12332 bp, 11 predicted proteins | sample RVTome_12_FD_203789 | JGI IMG/M metagenome (GOLD analysis project Ga0326597, IMG submission 203789) | Soil microbial communities from uranium-contaminated site in the Upper Colorado River Basin, Wyoming, United States - RVT100D185 | ecosystem: Environmental > Terrestrial > Soil > Contaminated >... | reverse complement strand
ATCCGATGACGCCTGACCACACGCATCACGCGGTCCATTCGCCGACTTCAGATCGCGCCCCACAACCGGGCGGCGGGGCCACGCCTATGCCCATGCAGGATGGCACGCCTGCGGCGCCCGGCGCGCAGATGGACCATTCGCCACCAGCATGGCCGCACTTTGCCAACATGACGTTGGGCCTGTGGCTCATCACCAGCGCATTCGCGCTCGGATACCCCAGCCCGGCCCTCCAAGTCAGCGACGTCGCCAGCGGCACGTTCGTCATCCTGTTCGCCGCGCTCTCGCTCTCCAGCCGGCCGTTCTGGAGATTCTGGGCACCGTGGGTGAATGCGCTGATCGGCCTCTGGTTGCTCTTGGCCCCGCTCGTCTTGTGGGCGCCCACCTCCGCCGCCTACGCCAACGACACGCTCATCGGCGCGCTGGTCGTCGTGTTCGCGATCCTGGCGCCGGGGATGCCAATGGCGGCGGGGATGAGCATGGAGCCCGGCCCGGACGTACCGCCGGGCTGGTCCTACAACCCTTCCAGTTGGCCGCAGCGGGCGCCCATCATCGCACTCGCGCTCGTCGGCTTTTTCCTCTCGCGGCAGATGACCGCGTTCCAACTTGGCCACGTCGCCTCGCTCGCCGACCCGTTCTTCGGGATCGGCACCGAGCGCGTGCTGACCTCCGACGTCTCGCGCGCCTTCCCCATCCCGGATGCGGGACTCGGTGCCGTGGCGTACATGATCGAGTTCCTGATGGGCTTCATGGGCGACAAGCGCCGGTGGCGGACGATGCCGTGGATGGTCACGTTCTTCGGCATCCTCGTCGTCCCGCTCGGCGTCGTCAGCATCACGCTCATCATCCTGCAGCCGCTTGCGGTCGGTGCCTGGTGCACGCCGTGCCTCATCGCCGCCGCCGCCATGCTCGTGATGATTCCGCTCACGCTCGACGAGGTCGCGGCCATGTGTCAGTTCCTGGTCCAGGCCCGACGGGAGGGGCAGCCGTTCTGGCGCACGTTCTGGCTGGGAGGTACTCTGCGGGACCTGCCGGCCACCGGTCCCGTTCGACCCGACGTGGTGAGCGCCACGGCGATGGTCTGGGGGGTGGCGACGCCCTGGATCCTGCTTGTCAGCGTGGGCCTCGGTGTCTGGCTGATGCTCACGCCTTCAGTGCTTGGCACCACCGGCGCGGCCGCCGACAGCAACCATCTCGTCGGGGCGCTGATCGTCACCACGACCGTCATCGCATTGGCCGACGTGGGCCGCGCGGCGCGCTTCCTCAACATCCTCTTCGGCGCCTGGGTGATCGCGGCCCCGTGGATCCTCAGCGGGGCCACGCCCGCCTCGAGGTGGAGCGACGCGATCGTCGCGGCACTGGTGATCCTGCTGAGCCTGCGGCGAGGACCGGTGGGCGAGCGCTACGGCACGTGGGAGCGCTTCATCCGGTGACTCGCCATCAGCTTCGTCTTGTGGGTCAGGGCATGAGCAAGAAAGTCACCGAAACGGAATCGACGTGTCAGGCGCCTTCGATTTCGAAAAAGTCCTACAAGAACAGCCTGCGCAAACTCCAAGTCGAAACTCCGCGAGCACCGCTTCGGCATTCTCAGTGGATGCGTTTTGACCGGGCGTCCGCGCTTCCGGAGAGAGCAGAGAGCATCCATGCAAAACGGACATATCACCGGATAGCGAACTTCTCCGGCGAATTCGCGCGGAGTACTCGGAGATGCCGGGACTCTCCCTTGGAGCAGCACGAATGCGCCCACGGGCCGGGGGAGACGCCGCGGCTGCGCACGACGTGTACCCCACGACGTCTGTCTGATTTGACACACCGCCGTGTCCGAGAACAGACGTCCGGGAGACGGTCCTGAACCAAGAGACCGCCGCGACCGTGAATGCGGCGGCACCTCACGCGCGGACATATCCGGCGCATCGCGGCGCGAGTGTGCTCCCGACGAGCCTCAGCGCTGGCCGCGGTCTTGCTGCCTCGGACCACGCGGGTTCGGCCGACGAGCCCGATCGTCGACATGCCCGGGCGGCACTTCGCCGCTCCGTCATCGAGACCCATAGAGGAGGACCGAACGATGGACGAACATCACAAACACACGCCAGGAATGAGTGAACGTCCGACAAAGCCAGCGCAGGGGGAAGCGCCACGCAAGCCCGAGAAGGCACAGAAGTCAGAACAGCCGCATGAGTCAGGGGGCTCCGACAAGGCCAAGCATCAGCCCACGCCAGGGAAATCCTGATCCTCGAGCGACGCTTCAAGAAAGAGGATGGGAGCCGCGATGAGGGCCCGTCGCACATCGACTTTCATCGCCGCTCCCGTGTTCGCATAGTTAGCGAGGAGGCGCGACGACACACCGGAAGGAGAACACGTTATGACATGGCTTACGGCCAACTGGTTCTGGGTGGTGATCTCCGTCGCCTTTATCGCGATACACCTGTTCGGTCACGGCGGTCACGGCGGTCACGGCGGCCACGGCGGTCATCGTGAAGGCGATCGTCAACGAAGCAAGGATGACGGAGATACAGACGACGCGCGAGGTCGCCGCGTGAACACCGGTGCGGGCGGGCATCAGCACTGAAGGGTCGAACTGGGAGCGCAAGGAGCAGGAGCGATGCTGAATATCAAAATCGTGAGCTGGTCGCTGGGCCTCTTTACCGCTATCAGCTTCGTCCTGTGCGTCATCTACGGACTCATCGTGCCCCCGAGCCTACATATGGCGCCATTCCTGGAGGCGGTCTTACCGGCTTTCACGTGGCTGACCGTGGGGGGCTTCTTTCTGGGGTTGATCGAGAGCTTTCTCTACGGCGTCTATGCCGGACTCGTGTTCGTCCCCATCTACAACTTTCTCACCCGCCGGTGGGGCGTGCCCTCGAAGCAGTAGTGACATGAGCAAGAAAGGCACCGACCGGGACTCGCACGGGCACGCGCCCGCGATATCGACGAAGGCCTACAAGGACAGCCTGCGCCACCTCCAGGTCGAACTGGTCAAGCTGCAGCGGCACTTCATCAAATGCAATGACAAGATCCTGATCATCCTCGAAGGCCGGGATGTGTCGGGCAAGGACGGCACGATCAAGCGCATTGTCCAGCATTTGAGTCCGCGCGAAACCCGTGTCGTCGCCCTCGGTAAATCCTCGGACGATATCGGCAAAGCCGAGCAGAAGCGGCGCCTGAGGGACCGGACAACGGACCCGCTCAAGCAATGGACAGTCAGTCCGATCGACGACAAAGCGATCAAGCACTGGAAAGCCTACAGCCTGGCGCGCAACGAGATGCTCGCGCGCTCGCATACGCCGACGGCGCCGTGGACACTGGTGCGCGCCAACGACAAGCGTCTCGCGCGGCTCAATATCATCAAAGATCTGCTCGGCCGGCTGCACTACGCCGGCAAGGATAAGCGGCTGATCCGGCCGGACCCGCAGATCGTCTTTGCATACGACATCTCGAGCCTCGCAAACGGCCAGCTGGCAAAGTGACCGGCGATGTCACACGTCATTGTCAACATGAAGACCGTGAAGGAGACGCGATGAAAACGAGCGTTCTTGAAGTACACGACATGCTGTCGGTCTTGGGCGTGGACGACGTGGAAAGGCGGATTGGTGAGGTGCCTGGCGTCGACAGCGTGACCGTGAATTTCGCGGCGGGCAGCGCGACGGTGCGCTACGACGAAACCCGACTCGAGATCGCCGATATCAAGTCGGCGGTGCGCCAACGCGGGTATGAGGGCGCCGCGCCCGCCGCCGCGTCGGCAGGCGACAGTCACGAAGGCCACACAGCGCCAAGCGCGCCGCCTGCAACGCCGGCACCGGCTGCGCCGAAAAACCCCCCGGTCGCACCGGCCACGGCGGACGCCGCTTCTACAGCCGCCGCACAACAGGACAAAGCGGCGCCGGCCGCGGCGCCGTCACCAACTGAAAAAGGCTCGAAAGAGTCGACCTCTTCGACATGACACAGCAAACCTGCAACCCGAAAAGACAGGTGGGGCTGACTAAGCAGGAGATCAACATGACGATAGCGAACGTTCCACAAGTCAGCGCCAAGCCAGCCCGATTGCGTTCTCCCCGTGGGATGGTGGTGGCCTGCCGGTGCATCGACACCCGTGGCCGCGTGCGAAATGGCCGGGGAAGAAGGACAGGGCGAGGCAGGGCGCGCTGGCACACATAAGATGAAGGACGCGTAAGGAGGCGCGATGAAAACGAGTGTTATCGAAGTTGGTTGTAGTGATGTCATGGAACCAATCGAAGCGTCTTCGTGCTGTACGCCGCAAGACACGGCGGCGCAGGCGGCGCGAGCGATGCGCGATTCCGGATGCGGCTGCGCGCCGGTGGTCGAGGATACCGACACTCGCAAGCTGGTCGGCGTCGTCACCGAGCGCGACGTGTGTTGCGGCGTGGCCGCTGACGACCGGCGCGCGTCGGAGGTGCGCGTCGACGAGATCATGCGCCCCTCGTCTGTGTGTTGTGGCGCGGATGAACCCGTTGAGCAAGCGCGGCGAAAACTCCACGAGCATCGCGCGACGAGCTTGCCGATAGTGGACGGCGCTGGAGGCTGCTGCGGCACCGTCAGCGTCCACGCGTTGGAGAAGTCGTAAAGCCACGTCGGGCCGCGCTTCATCCGGCGACTCGCCTGGGAGGAGCAGCCGATGGAAACCGACAATCGGCAATAACAGCGAGGACACACAGATGGTACAGGCACGCCACGGGACGTCGTGTTCCTGTTCGACGTGGACAACACGCTCCTCGACAACGACGCGGTGCTCGGGGACTATCGGGCCCACCTCGTCCGGGAGTCGGGCCGCGAGGCGGCTGACCACTACTGGGCCATCTTCGAGGAACTGCAGCGGGAGCTCGGCTATGTCGACTACCTTGGCGCCCTCCAGCGGTACCGGCTCGAGCACTTGCACGACACCCGCGTGTTCCTGTTGTCCTCGTACCTCCTCGATTACCCCTTCGAGGAGCGGCTGTACCCGGGTGCGCTCGACGTACTGGCGCGGTTCGGCCGGCTCGGGCTCACCGTCATCCTCTCTGACGGCGACGTGGTCTTCCAACCTCGGAAGATCGAACGCTCCGGCATCAGCCGGGCGGTCGAGGATCGGGTGCTGATCCGCATCCACAAGGAGAGGGAGCTGGAATGCGTCGAACGCTTGTACCCGGCGGCCCACTATGTCTTGGTCGACGACAAGCTCCCGATTCTGGCCGCGGTAAAGCGGATCTGGGGATCGCGCGTCACCACCGTCTTCCCGCGGCAGGGACATTACGCACTCGACCCCGACGTATTGAGCGGCTCCCCGCCGCCCGATCTGGCCGTCACCCGCATCAGTGACCTTCTGGACTGCGACTTGCCTGCGTTGCTCGGCGCGGCCCCGGGCGTGACCGCGCCGCGCAGGAGGGACGCATCAACCCGACCCAACGACTCCCAACAGGAACCATGGACCGGTGGTCGTGTCACGGGAGTCGCCCCATGAACGCTGCGCTGCCCTGCATCCTGACGATCAACGGCGGCTCGTCGAGCATCCGCTTCGCGGTGTATGAGGCCGGCGGAGCGCTGCGACGGCAGCTCGATGGCAAGATCGATCGCATCGGTGTGAGCGGCACGAATCTGGTCGTCACCGATCCAGCTGGCACACCGCGGGTCTCCCGCCGCCTTGGCGCCGCCGGCTACCGCACAGCGGCGGGTGTGCTCCTCGACTGGCTCGAGGCGCAGCCCATCTTCGTGTCGGTCACAGCCGTGGGACACCGCGTCGTGCACGGCATGACGCATTCCGCACCGGAGAAGGTCACACCGAAGCTGCTCGCGGAACTGCACCGGATCACGCCGTATGCCCCCGATCACCTGCCGCGCGAGATCGGGCTGATCGAGGCGTTCCGGACGCGTTATCCAAAGCTGCCCCAGGTGGCGTGCTTCGACACGGCGTTTCACCGCACCATGCCGCGGGTCGCCACGTTACTGCCGATCCCTCGGCGCCACGGGGCGAAGGGAGTTCAACGCTACGGTTTTCACGGCTTGTCCTATGCCTATCTGATGGAAGAACTCGCTCGCCTCGGTGACCCAGCGGCCACGACTGGCCGCGTGATCCTCGCGCATCTTGGCAACGGCGCGAGCCTGGCCGCCGTGCGCGAGGGCAAAAGCACTGACACGAGCATGGGCTTCACGCCCACGGCAGGATTGGTGATGAGCACCCGCACGGGAGACCTGGATCCGGGCCTGGTGTACTACCTCGCACGCACCGAGCGCATGACCGCGGCGCGATTTCAACGGATGGTGAACCACGAATCCGGCTTGATCGGCGTGTCCGAGACTAGCTCCGATCTACGTGACTTGCTCGCGCGCGAAGCGCGTGACGTGCGGGCGCGGGAAGCGGTGGCGCTGTTTTGTTATCAGGCGAAGAAGTGGATCGGCTCGTTCGCCGCCGCGCTCGGCGGATTGGACACGCTCGTCTTCACCGCAGGGATCGGCGAGAATGCGCCCCCCATCCGGGCGCGGATCTGCGACGGGCTCGGCTTCCTCGGCATCGAACTCGACGCGAAGCGCAATGCGAAGAGTGCGCCGCTGATTTCGCGACACACCGGCCGCGTCACGGTGCGGGTCATCCCCACGGACGAGGAGCTCATGATCGCGAGGTCCGTCACCCGCATCCTCAATCTCGGCTCAATTCGGGAAACGTAGACCATGACAACCAACACACTCACGCCGGAACTGCTCCATGAGATACCTCTTGCGGGTCCGCAGGTCCCTGCAGGCGATCCGGGACATCGCCGAGGCGGGCATGCGCCGGGTGGTCGGCAACCGGGCTCACCTAGACGCCGCGGCTGCTGACCGCGTGCGCGGTCAGGGTCCGACATGACATGTGTCTGTTCCGTCATCACACTCTCCCCGCGGGACTACGACGCCGTCCTGTTCGATCTCGACGGGGTGCTGACCAGGACGGCGAGCGTGCATGCCGCGGCCTGGAAAGAGCTGTTCGACGGGTTTCTGGAGCAGCGCGCCACCCAGGCAGGCGAGCCGTTCGTTCCCTTTGATATCGACGCTGATTACCCGCGCTACGTCGACGGCAAGCCGCGTTATGACGGCGTGGCAGCGTTCCTCGAGTCGCGCGGGATCGAATTGCCGTTGGGCGCACCCGAAGACGGCCCTGACGTGCAAAGCGTGCACGCGCTGGGCACGCTGAAGGACCGCTATTTCCTGCAACGCCTGGAGCAGCAGAGCGTCGAACCCTATGAAGCGGCGATCGCGCTGGTGCGCACACTCCGAGCGCAGGAGATCAAGACCGCCGTCGTGTCCTCCAGCGACAACTGCGCGGCAGTGCTCGAGGCAGCGGGTATCGCGCAGCTGTTCGACGCGCGAGTGGACGGGACCGACATCACCAGCCTCGAACTCGAGGGCAAGCCGGCGCCGGATGCTTTTCTGGAGGCAGCACGGCGCCTCGGGACGGAACCCGCGCGTGCCGTGGTCGTGGAGGATGCAATCGCCGGGGTCGAGGCCGGGCGCGCCGGCCGGTTCGGCTGCGTCATCGGCGTCGATCGCCGCGAACACGCGCAGGCGCTGCGCGATGCCGGCGCCGATGTCGTGGTGACCGATCTAGCGCAAGTCCGGGTGGCGGTGGAACCGTCTTCCGCGTGGTCACTGGTGTTCGAGGGCTTCGACCCGGCGCAAGAGGGTATTCGCGAAGCCCTGTGCACCCTGGGGAATGGCTATGTCGCGACGCGTGGTGCCGCTGCCGGGGCGCAGGCGGATGACATTCACTATCCGGGGACCTACCTCGCCGGCGGCTACAACCGGTTGCGCACCGACATCGCCGGCCGCATCGTCGAGAACGAGGATCTCGTGAATTTCCCCAACTGGCTCGCGCTCGAGTTTCGCATCGGCGAAGAGGACTGGTTCGATGCGCGAACCGTCACGCTCCTGTCGTACCGCCAGGAGCTCGATCTGCGGCGCGCCATGCTGTTGCGGAGCATCAGCTTCGAGGACGGCCAGGGGCGGCGCGGCACGCTCAAGGAGCGACGCCTGGTCTCGATGGGCGGCGTGCACCTGGGCGCGCTGGAACTGGCGTTGACCGCCGACAACTGGTCGGCGGGCGTCACGGTGCGCTCGGCGATCGACGGGCGCATCGTCAACGCGGGCGCGAAGCTGTACCGCAGGTTCAACAACGAGCACCTGGAGCCGCTGGCAGGCGAGGTCGTCGGCGAAGACGGCGTGTGCCTGCTGGTGCGCACCTGCCAGTCGACCATTCATGTCGCGCAGATGGCGCGAACACGAGCGTTCCTCGACGGACAGCTTCTCGAGGTTCGGCGCCGGGTCATCGATGAACCGGGATACATCGGGCAGGAACTCAAAGTCGACGTCAAGCAAGGCGAGACGCTGGTGCTGGAGAAGCTGGCCTCTTTCTATACCTCGCGCGACCATGCCATTTCGGAGTGCCGGCTGGCGGCGCGCAAGGCAATCGCGCGCGCGGGTCGCTTCGATGCCGTGATGGCGGACCATGTGCTTGCCTGGAAGCACCTGTGGCGCCGCTTCGACGTGCATATCCAGCCGGCCGATCCCGGGTTCACGTTGAACGTCCCGATGCTGCTTCGGTTGAACATGTTTCACCTGCTGCAGGCCGTGTCGCCCAACTCCATCGGACTCGATATCGGTGTGCCCGCGCGGGGCTGGACTGGGGAGGCGTATCAGGGCCATGTATTCTGGGATGAACTGTTCATCTTCCCGTTTTTCAATCATCGAATGCCCGAAATCACCCGATCGCTTCTGATGTACCGCTACCGGCGCCTGGGCGAGGCGCGCGCCGCCGCCGCGGCCGCCGGACACAAGGGAGCGATGTTCCCCTGGCAGAGCGGAAGCGATTCTCAGGAGGAGACCCAGGCGCTCAACCTGAACCCGCGCTCGCAGCGTTGGGTGCCCGACAACTCCTACTTGCAGCGCCACGTAGGCAGTGCCATCGCCCATAACGTCTGGCAGTACTTCCAGGTCACTCACGACGTCGAGTTTCTGCATTCCTACGGCGCGGAGCTGATCCTCGAGATCGCGTGCTTCTGGTCGAGCATCGCGAGCTTCAATGAGGAGCGCGGGCGCTACGAGATCCGCGGCGTGATGGGGCCCGACGAGTTTCACGACGGCTATCCGGATTCAGCAACGCCAGGCCTCAACAACAACGCCTATACCAACATCATGGCCGTGTGGGTGCTGTGCCGGGCGCTGGAGGTGCTCGATCTGCTGTCCGATGTGCGTCGCGCCGAGCTCACGACGCGGCTTGGCATATCGGCAGAGGAGATCGCGCGCTGGGACGACATCAGCCGCAGGATGTTCGTGCCGTTTCACGACGACGGGATCATCAGTCAGTTCGAGGGCTACGAACAGTTGCGTGAGCTCGATTGGGAGGCCTACCGAACCCGCTACGGCAATATTCAGCGTCTCGATCTCATCCTCGAGTCGGAAAACGACAGCGCCAAGCGCTACAAGCTCTCGAAACAGGCCGATGTGCTGATGTTGTTCTACCTGTTTTCCGCCGAAGAACTCGGCGAATTGTTCGAACGTCTGGGCTATCCGTTCGAATACGAGACTATTCCGCGAAACATCGCCTACTATGCCGGCCGCTCGTCCCACGGCTCCACGCTGTGCCGTGTGGTATATGCCTGGGTCTTGGCGCGGTCCGACCGACCGCGCGCGATGGAGTTCTTCGCGCAGGCGCTGCAAAGCGACGTGAGCGATGTCCAGCAGGGCACCACCGCGGAGGGCGTCCACCTCGGCGCCATGGCGGGAACGGTCGATCTGGTGCAGCGCGTATCGACGGGAATCGAAGCACGTGACAATGTTCTGCATCTCAATCCGGAATTGCCGCAGGAGATGGAGCGCCTCGACATGCGCATCCGCTACCGCGGGCATTCACTCGATTTGCGGCTGGAGCGCGACGCGCTCACGGTCCGCGGGCGTGATGGTGCGGCGCCGCCGATTTCCTTGTGCGTCGACGGCAAGGTCTACGAATTCATCAGCGGTACGACCCGTGTGTTTCGGTTGAACGACGAGGCAACGGATGGCGTAATCGTCAAGAACGAGAATTGAACCATGAAGACAAGAACTCTTTCCCCGGTCCTGCTCCAGCAGATGGATGCCTACTGGCGCGCGGCCAACTATCTGTCGGTCGGCCAGATCTACCTCTACGACAATCCGTTGCTGAAACGGCCGCTGACGCTCGCGGATGTGAAGCACATGCTCCTGGGACACTGGGGCACGACCCCCGGGCAGAACTTCATCTACGTGCACTTGAACCGGGTCATCAAGAAGTACGACCTCGACATGATTTACGTGTCCGGCCCCGGACACGGCGGCCCCGCCGTCGTCGCCAACACGTACCTCGAGGGCACCTATAGCGAGATCTATCCCAACATCAGCCGGGACGAGGGCGGGCTCCGGAAGCTCTTTCTTCAGTTTTCGTTTCCCGGAGGCATTCCCAGCCACGCCTCGCCGGAGTGCCCGGGCTCGATCCACGAAGGCGGCGAGCTGGGCTATTCGCTCAGCCATGCGTTCGGGGCGGTATTCGACAATCCCGATCTCGTCGTCGCCTGCGTCGTCGGCGACGGCGAGGCGGAGACGGCTCCGCTGGCCACCGCATGGCATTCCAACAAGTTCCTCGATCCGGTCACCGACGGCGCCGTGCTGCCAATCCTGCATCTCAACGGCTACAAGATTGCCAACCCGACTCTCCTCGCCCGCATCACCCGCGAGGAGTTGGATCAGTTACTCCGCGGGTACGGGTGGACGCCGTATTACGTCGAAGGGCACGAACCGGTGCTGATGCACGAGGCCATGGCCGCGACGCTCGACGCGGCCGTGGAGCACATCAAGACGATCCACCAGGACGCCCGTGTCCACGGCAACATCGCGCGTCCGCGCTGGCCGATGATCGTCCTCAATTCACCCAAGGGCTGGACGGGGCCGAAGACGGTCGATGGCCTGCAGGTTGAAGGCACGTTCCGTTCGCACCAGGTGCCGCTCTCGGACCCGGCCACTCATCCCGAACACCTCACGCTGTTGGAAGAGTGGCTCAAGAGCTACCGTCCGGAGGAGCTCTTCGATGAGCAGGGCCGCCTGAAACCGGAGCTGGCCGAACTGGCGCCCACAGGCGCGCGACGGATGGGCGCGAATCCCCACGCCAACGGCGGCATGCTGCTCCGCGACTTGCGAATGCCGGATTTCCGCGACTACGCCGCCGACGTGCCCTCGCCGGGCGTGCGCGGCATCGGCGACACGCACGTGCTCGGACCCTTCCTGCGCGACGTGGTGACGCTCAACAGCGAGCAGCGGAATTTCCGGGTCTTCGGCCCTGACGAAACGCTGTCCAACGGCCTCGAAGCCCTCTTCGAAGCGACCACCCGCCAGTGGGACGCCGCGACCGCGCCGAACGACGAATTTCTCGCGCCCAGCGGGCGCGTGCTGGAAATGCTCAGCGAGCACCAGTGCGAGGGCTGGCTCGAGGGCTACCTGCTCACGGGGCGGCATGGACTCTTCAATTGCTACGAGGCGTTCATCCACATCGTCGATTCGATGTTCAACCAGCACGCCAAGTGGCTGAAGGTGACGTCGCACCTGCCGTGGCGGCGGAAGATCGCCTCGTTGAACTACCTGCTGGCCTCGCACGTCTGGCGCCAGGATCACAACGGCTTCACGCACCAGGATCCCGGGTTCCTCGACCTGGTCATGAACAAAAAGGCCGAGATCGTGCGGGTGTACCTGCCGCCGGATGCCAACTGCCTGCTCTCGGTGATGGACCATTGCCTGCGCAGCCGCCACTACGTCAACGTCGTGATCGCGGGCAAACACCCGGCGCCACAGTGGCTGACGATGGATGCGGCCGTCAAGCATTGCATCGAGGGTGTCGGCATCTGGCCGTGGGCGAGTAACGACCAGGGCGTGGCACCCGACGTGGTGATGGTCTGCTGTGGCGACGTGCCCACGCTGGAGACGCTCGCCGCCGTGTCGATCATGCGCGAGCATCTGCCCAACCTGAAGATCCGGGTGGTCAACGTCATCGACCTCATGAGGCTGCAGCCGCACACCGAGCACCCGCATGGGTTGAGCGACAGCGACTTCGACGCACTCTTCACCAAGGACAAGCCGGTCATCTTCGCCTTCCATGGCTACCCCTGGTTGATTCACCGGCTGACCTACCGCCGCACCAACCACGACAACATCCACGTTCGCGGGTACAAGGAAGAGGGGACCATCACCACGCCCTTCAATATGACGGTGCTGAACGATCTGGACCGCTTCCACCTCGTGATGGACACCATCGACCGCCTGCCGCAGACCGGCGAGACGGGCAGCTCCCTGAAGCGGCAGCTCAAGGACAA
>Ga0326597_10010497_pt1 | contig 12333 bp, 13 predicted proteins | sample RVTome_12_FD_203789 | JGI IMG/M metagenome (GOLD analysis project Ga0326597, IMG submission 203789) | Soil microbial communities from uranium-contaminated site in the Upper Colorado River Basin, Wyoming, United States - RVT100D185 | ecosystem: Environmental > Terrestrial > Soil > Contaminated >... | reverse complement strand
GGCGTGGCGCTGGATACGCTTCAGCAGGTCGAAGCGCACCTGCTCATGCGTCATTACGACGGCTTCATGAAGAGAGGTCGCATTCGTGGCAGGTCCATGTAATGCGCATCGTGCTTCTCGGTCCTCCGGGGGCCGGCAAAGGGACGCAGGCGAAACGACTGGCGGCTGCCCTGCGGATTCCGCACCTGTCGACCGGCGACCTGTTGCGCCGGGCCGTCGCGGAGGGGAGCGAGTTTGGGCAAGAGGCGAAAGCCTACATGGACAAAGGCGAACTGTTGCCCGATCGGCTGATGCTCGACTTGATCGGTGAGGAACTGGGGATGGGCATGTACGAGGCGGGATTTCTCCTGGACGGTTATCCCCGGACGGCCGCCCAGGCGGAGGCACTGGAGGCGCTCCTGGACGACCGTGAGTGGCGGATCGACCTGGTCCCCCTGCTCAAGGTCGGCGACCGGGAGCTGGTGCGGCGGCTCTTGGGCCGCGCGCAGGTTGAGGGACGCAGCGACGACACAGAAGAGGTAATCCGCCGACGCCTGGCGGTCTACAACACACAGACCCGGCCCCTGGTGGACTACTACCGTCAGAAGGGAATTCTGAGCGAAGTGCACGGGGAGGGATCGCCCGACCTGGTCTACGACCGGCTGCGCCAGGCGGTCAAGGCCATGGTGGCATGATCGCGATCCGCAAGCCGGAAGAGATCGAAAAACTGCGGCGGGCCGGAGAACTTGTGGCCCGCACGCTGGACTTTGTCGAGAGCCGGATCGCCCCGGGCGTGACCACCGGCGAGCTCGACCGCTGGGCACGTGAGTTGATCGAGTCGGACGGCGGGCGGCCCGCGTTTTTGGGCTACCACGGTTACCCGGCGACTTTGTGCGTGTCGATCGACGACGAAGTGGTGCACGGGATCCCGGGCAAACGCGTCGTCAAGGAAGGCATGATCGTGTCGGTGGATGTCGGCGCGATCGTCGACGGCTACTACGGCGACAGCGCCCGGACCTTCGCGATCGGGAAGGTGCCGGCCCAGGCCGAACGGCTCCTTGAGGTGACCCGCAAGGCGCTCGACTCGGGCATTGCGGCGGCGCGGCCGGGCCACCGCATCGGGGCCATCGGAGCGGCGGTGTCCGCCGTGGCCGAGAAGGCCGGCTTCGGCGTCGTGCGTGCGCTGACGGGACATGGAATCGGCACGGCGATGCACGAGCCGCCGCAGATCCCCAATTTCGGCTCGGCCGACCTAGGGGATCCGATCGAGGCAGGGATGGTGTTCGCGATCGAACCGATGCTGAACGCCGGCGACTACCGGGTGACGTTCATGCCGGACGGCTGGACGGTGAAGACGAAGGACGGATCGCTGTCGGCGCACTTTGAGCATACGGTCGTCGTAACCGAAGGCACGCCGGACGTCTTGACGTTGCCGGCGCGGGTGGCGCATGGCTAAGAAGGAAGAGGCGATACAGGTCGAGGGCGAAGTGGTGGAAAACCTGCCCAACGCCATGTTTCGCGTAAAGCTCGACAACGGACACGTGGTGCTGGCCCACGTGTCGGGCAAGATGCGGATGCACTTTATCCGCATCCTCCCGGGAGACAAAGTGACCATCGAGCTGTCGCCGTACGATCTCTCCCGGGGGCGAATCGTGTACCGGTACAAGTAACGACGAATCGAAACGGAACGGGTACGAACCATGAAAGTACGATCGACCATCAAGAAGCGGTGCGAGCACTGCCAGATCATCCGGCGCAAGGGTGTCCGCCGCGTGATCTGCAAGAACCCGCGGCACAAGCAGAAGCAGGGGTAATACGACGTGGCACGAATAGCTGGCGTGGATCTCCCGCGCGACAAGCGCATCGAGGCGGCCTTGCGGTACATTTTCGGCATCGGGGCCACTTCGTCGAAGAAAATCCTGGCGAAGGCGGGCGTCAATCCCGACGTGCGCGTGAATGCGCTGACGGACGACGATGTGACCCGGCTGCGCACCACCATCGAGGCCGGCTACAAGGTCGAAGGCGCGCTGCGCAGCGAGGTCGCGATGAACATCAAGCGCCTGATCGATATCGGCTGCTACCGCGGCCTGCGCCACCGGCGCGGCCTGCCCGTGCGCGGACAACGGACCAAGACCAATGCGCGCACGCGTAAAGGGCCCAAGCACGCAATCGGGGCCAAGAAGAAGAAGTAAACCCTTAAGCCGGCTAGGGCGCCCTGCGCCTCACCCGGACATGGATCGGCTATGGCGGAACCGAAAAAGAAACGGACCAAGAAGAGCAAGCGTCGTGTGGATGCGCTCGGTGTAGCGCACATCCGGGCGACCTTCAACAACACCATCATCGCATTGACCGATGCGTCGGGCGGCGTCATCAGCTGGGCGTCGGCCGGTCGCAGCGGCTTCAAGGGCTCGAAGAAAAGCACGCCGTTCGCGGCCCAGGTGGCGGCGGAAACGGCCGCCCGCGAGGCGATGGAAATGGGTCTGAGGAAAGTGGAAGTGTGGGTGAAGGGTCCCGGCTCAGGACGCGAGGCGTCCATTAGGTCCCTGGCGGCGGCGGGGCTGGAGATTACCTCCATTCGCGACGTCACGCCTATTCCACACAACGGTTGCCGGCCGCCGAAGCGCAGGCGGGTGTAACATGATTTTCGGATCGACGAAGTAGAAAAGGAGTAGAGGTAGACATTTATGGCGCGATACAGAGACGCCCAGTGCAAGCTATGCCGCCGGGAAGGGGAGAAGCTCTTCCTGAAAGGTGCCCGGTGCTTTTCCGACAAGTGCGCAATCGAGAAGCGGGCGTACGCCCCGGGCCAGCACGGCCAGGGCCGCCGCCGCAAGGTGTCGGAGTATGGACTCCAGCTGCGCGAGAAGCAGAAAGTCCGCCGGCTCTACGGACTTCTGGAAAAGCAATTCCATAACTATTTCGAGAAGGCCGCCAAGAAGAAGGGGGTCACCGGCGAGAATCTCTTGCAGATGCTCGAATGCCGGCTGGACAACGTGGTTTACCGGCTCGGCTTTGCGCCCTCGCGCAAGGCGGCGCGCCAGTTGGTCCGGCACCGTCACTTTACGGTCAACGGACATGTCGTCGATATCCCTTCGTACAGCATGCGCCCGTCCGACGTCATCCAGGTGCGCGATAGGAGCAAGAAGCTCGACATCGTGCACGCGGCCCTACGTGACGCGTCGCGTCAGGAGCCCCTGGCCTGGCTGCGCCTGGACAAGGCCCGCCTTGAAGGTGAACTCCTGGATCGTCCGAAGCGGGAAGACATCCCGGTTACGGCCCAGGAGCAGTTGATCGTGGAACTTTACTCGAAGTAAAGCCCAGCCAAGCATGAAGGATGACCGAATATGCCTATGAAGTGGAAGACGATGCAGATGCCCAAGGAGGTCCAGGTAGACGAACGGGCGCAGACCAGCCAATTCGGACGCTTCGTGATCGAACCTCTGGAGCGCGGATTCGGCATTACCCTGGGCCACGCCATACGGCGCGTGCTGCTTTCCTCCATCCAGGGTGCGGCGCCTGTGGCGATGCGCGTGGACGGCGTATTGCACGAGTTCACAAGCCTCCCCGGTGTATATGAGGACGTGACGGGCATCGTCCTGAATCTCAAGCAGCTTCGCATCAAGCTCCATTCGGAGCAGGCCAAGACCATCGTATTGGAGGCGGGCAAGAAGGGCGAGTACAAGGCCAAGGACTTCGGCGGCACCGGCGGAGACGTGGAGATCATGAACCCCGATCTGCATATCGTCGAGCTCACCGAGGATATCCCACTCCGCCTGGAGGTCGACCTTGACTTCGGGCGCAGTTACGTCCTGGCCGAACAGAACAAGCGAAGCAACGCCCCGGCCGGGACCATCGCCCTGGACGCCCTGTTCTCGCCGGTGACCCGGGTCAACTACGACGTCGAGAATACCCGCGTCGGTCAGCGCACCGACTTCGACCGCCTGACCATGGAGATCACCACGGACGGCAGCGTAACGCCGCGCGACGCGCTCTGCTTCTCCGCGCAGCTGATCAAGGAGCACCTCCAGGTGTTCATCCACATCGACGAGGAGATTCCGTTCGAGCGCGACGAGGAAGAAGACGAGGAGACCGGCCGCATTCGCGGCCTGCTCAAGACGCGCGTGGACGAGCTGGAGCTCTCCGTACGATCGTCCAACTGCCTCCGGGCGGCCAACATCCAGACCCTGGAGGACCTGGTGCGGCGCTCCGAATCGGAAATGCTCAAGTTCCGTAATTTCGGTCGCAAGTCCCTGAACGAACTGAACGCCATCCTTTCGGAACTCGGGCTTTCGTTCGGGATGGACATCGAGAAGTACGCGTCCGGGACGTATTGATCCGGAATCCGGGTAAAGACTCATGAGACACGGGAAGAAAACGAAAAAGCTGGGCCGCACCAAGGAGCACCGCGAGGCGATGATGGCCAACATGGCTGCGTCGCTTGTGACCTGTCGGCGGATTCAAACCACGGTGCCCAAGGCCAAAGCCATACGGCCCTTTATCGACAAGCTGGCCACCCTGGCCAAGCGCGGCGATCTTTCCGCGCGGCGCCTCGCGGCCGCTCGCATTCGCGACCCCAGGGCGCTCAAGGTGCTGTTCGACGAGCACGCTTCGCACTGGGGAGAGCGAAACTCCGGATTTACGCGCATCGTGCGTATCGGGCCGCGCAGGGGGGACGGCGCTGAGATGGCCGTTATCGAGCTGTTGGTGCCGAAGCCTCAGATCACGGAGGAGAAAAAGGAAAAGGGGGGTGCCAAGGCCGCCGGCCGGAAGAAGGCTCCGGCGAAGTCGACCGCCGCCAAGTCCAAAGACTGATTTAGGGTTCTTGACGAATTCCGGCGCGGAGTGGTGGCACTCCGCGTTTTTTTTGTCCGTGCCGAGCGTGCCGAAGGCGGCTCAAGCAGATCCTTCGCCCTGGATGTGCCCAGCCGATCGGCGCCGGCAGCCAGAAGCGACAGCGCCGCCTTGCGCTCCCGGATTCCCCCGGCCGCTTTGATTTGGGCGCGGTCGCCGACGACCCGGCGGATCAGCTCGACTTCGTGGGGCCGGACCGGGCCGCGAAATCCGGTTCCTGTCTTGATGAAATCGGCCCCTCCCTCGAGGGCCAGGACCGAAGCCTGAACAATCTGTTCTGGAGAAAGGAGAGGCGCCTCGATGATGACCTTCAAGAGCCCGTCCGGTCCGAGCGCCCGGCGGACTTCGCGAACGTCGTTCACTACCGCCTTGAGTTCCCCTGTGAGGAACAACCCAAGCGCCAGCACCATGTCGATCTCGTCCGCGCCGTGGGCCACCGCCCCGTGTGCCTCGAAGGCTTTCGCTCTGGACGTCGACGCGCCCAGGGGAAAGCCACACACCGACACGGTTCGTACCGGCGAGCCGGAGAGGATCTTCGCTGCCTGGCGCACGAACAGGGGATTTACGCAGACGCCCGCGAATCCCAGGTCTCGGGCCTCCAGAGAGAGACTTTCAATCTGGCGGCGGGTGGCGGACAAATCGAGGAGCGTGGATTCGATGAAGCCGGCGAGATTCAGTTCCGTTGTCTTTGTGAGGGTTCCGGACTCCCCGCGGTTCGGAGCGTCCGTATCGGAAGGGGCGACTTTGGCGGATGCGCAGGCTCCAGCGGCGCTCTCTTCGGGGCTCGATCCCGCCGGCAAGGGGGAGACTTTGATATGGCGATGACGAATCAGCTCCGCCGCGCTGGGCGTGACGATATACGGAAAATTCACCTTCAAAATCGAGCCCGGGGCCAGTCGAGCGACGGTCTCCTCGGAAATCAGGGTCGGTCCGGATGCCCTCATGGCCGGCCCTGTGGATCGACGATACCGGTGATCGCAAGGTCCACGGGGCGGAGTCTGGTGCTCTCGGTCATGCGAGCGGACGATCCCGCGACAGTGAAGACGACTTCTCCGGTGCCCGCGCCCACGGTGTCCGCGGCCACGGCAATTCGTCCGGTGGGCAGATAGCGGGCATCAAGTTCCTCCACGATCAAGAGGCTCGCGCCCTTCAGGGTGGGATAGGCGGCGCCGGCCCAGACTTTGCCGACCACGCGGGCCAGATTCACCGATCCACCGACGCCTCGGCAAAAGCAAGCAGCGACTCGAACTCGACGTTGTCGAGTTTCCGGTCGGCGTAGTATGCGCGGAGCATTTCGCCCATGCCGCGCAACCTCTCGGGATCGATTCGGCCATCTTTGAAAGCGCGCATCAGAGCCGCAATGCGCTGAGCCACTCGTTCGCCATCCACCCCGGGCGGAACCATCTCGCCCAGGGCCTGCTCCATCATAGCCGCTACGGCGTATTCCGTGACGTCGGCCCGCCGGACATAGCCCCACCACGCGGCGGCGACCAGGCCCACCAGGATGACGGCGACCAGAATCCAGGGGAGAGTGCAGCGACCTCTCGATCGGGGCCGCGGTTCGTGGTAGCCGGTCATGGTTCGCTCCATTCGAAAGGGTGTCTGGTCGCGTGCCAGCTCAAAGGACCCGGGGGGGGAGATCATTCCGCGATCCCTCGATGTCGTCGAAGGCCGGCCGGGCCCTCCTGCCGCATCTTCAGAACTGTATGCCGCCGCGGTCGTCCTTCTTACGGCGTCGACTGAGCGGGTCGTCTCCGCCGCCCCCGTGCAGGTGGCAGGCTGTTCGCGGCTCGTTTTCCTCGCGGAAAACTTCCAGCCTGGTCTTCGTGCAGCGATCCGTGGCCAGTTCGGCCGACTCCAGGCAGACGGAGACGAAAACGATGCCCGGCGGCGGCTCGAAGTCACGGAACGGGAGCCCCTGATGATAGGCGTTCATAAACTGGGCCCAGACCGGCAGGGCGTTCGTCGATCCTGATCGCGTGTCGCCGGTGGACGTCTTATCGTCGAAGCCGATCCAGATGCCGCACGTGATGTAGGGGGAAAACCCGATGAACCAGGTGTCCACCGCGAAGTCGGTAGTTCCCGTTTTGCCGCCGGCCGGCCACCGGAAACCGAAGCGCCAGCGCGCACTGCCCCCGGTCCCTTCGTCCATGACGGACTGGAGCATCGAGGTCATGATGAACGCGGTTTGCGCGGAGAGCACTTCTTCTCTGACGGGCGCCGACTGCTCCAGGACCGTCCCCTGTCGGTCGGTGATCCGCGTGATGTAGCGCGGTCTTACCAGAATGCCCCCATTGGGGAAGACCGTGAATGCCGCGATCAACTCTATAGGAATGACGTCTCCCGCCCCGATGGCGAGCGACGGAAATGGTGCCAGCGGGGTCGTGATGCCCATCCGGCGCGCATAGAAAATCGCCTGTTCGGGTGTGATGGCGTGGTCGCTGCGGTCGGCGCCCATGAGCTTTATCGCCACGAGATTGCGGGAGTCAGCCAGCCCCTGCCTGAGCGTCATGGGACCGAGGAACTTATCGTCGTAGTTGTGCGGTCGCCACTCCTTGCCGCCCAGAGTAAGAACGATCGGGGAGTCGTAAAAAATGTCGGTAGGTTTGAAGCCATTGTCTATGGCCGCCGTGTAAACTATTGGCTTAAAAGCAGATCCAGCCTGACGCCTGGCCTGCACGGCGCGGTTGAATTTGGACGAATCGAAGTCTCGTCCGCCGATCAAGGCCAGGATGTCGCCTGTGGAGTTGTCGAGGGCCACGAAGGCGACCTGCAACCTCTTATACACCCGCTTGGTGTACGTGCTCTCCCGGCCGTCGGCCGTGAGCACCATGCGCGTTTCGAGGTACGTGGCGGACGTGTCCAGGCTGTCGTGGTGCGACTCAAACCACTTCTGGAGTTCCGTCATGTCACTCTCGACGATTTTCTCGGCCTGGCGCTGCGCCGGAAGGTCGAGCGTGGTGTGCACCTGAAGGCCTCCGCCGTACAGCGCATCGACGCCGTACTTCTCCTCGAGGTAGCGCCGTGCCATCTCCGAGAAATAGCGCCCGTCGCCGCGTTCCTCGTCCGGCGGCCTGAGTTCGATGGGGAGGAGCTTAAGGCTGTCGGCGAGGCGGCGCTCGAGATTGCCGGCATCCACCATCATGCCGAGCACCGTGTTGCGGCGCGCTATGGCCAGGTCCATGCTTCGAGTGGGGTCGAGTCGGGAAGGCGCCTGCAAAAGACCCGCGAGCAGGGCGGCTTCCTGGATGTTGATCGCCCGGGCGTCCTTGGCGAAGTACGCCTGGCTGGCCGACTGAATGCCGTATGCCCCGTGCCCGAAGTAGTACTGATTGAGATAAATTTCGAGAATCTCGGTCTTGCTGTACGCGCGCTCGATCTTGATGGCCGTCAGCAGTTCTTTGATTTTGCGTTCAAGCGTCTGGGAGCGATCCAGAAAGAGGATGCGGGCAAGCTGTTGCGTAACGGTTGAACCGCCCTGTTCGATGGATCCGGAAAGCAGGTTGACGGCCAGGGCACGCGCGAAACCGCGCATGTCGAAGCCCCAGTGGGTGAAGAAATTCCGATCTTCCGAGGAGATCAAGGCGTCGAGCAGATACGGCGGAATCTGGTCGTAGGGTACGAGGGTTCGACGCTGGTTGTAGTACTCCTGAAACGGGGCCCCGTCCCGCGCGTAGAGACGAGTGACCAGTTGGGGCTTGAACTCGCGCAGCTGAGCGAAAGAGGGGAGTTTGAAAAGGTACAGCCATGCCATCCAGATAGAGATAGACGCGACGGCCAGCGCCAGGACCCACAGCGCGAGCCTGAGTCGCCGCATCAAAGACGGTCCGCTCTCGGCCCCCGGGCCGGGCGCTTTTCCTCCTTGAAGTGCGTTGTTGTCTGCCATACGGCGGGCACTTTCGGCCTGGAAACCGACGGCCGGACTGCCCTATCCCCTCCCGGTCTGAACGTAGGAACGCTTTTACACGGGCGCAACCAAAATCGGCTTGCGCGGCTTGAAGCACCTCGTGACATTGCGGCCTTGACCGCCCAATTGTATGCGAACCGTTGACCGTTTGTTCTCTCCCAGGGCCCACCGACCAGGGCGACCTGCCTTCCGCGGAGGCGATCGTCGGTGTGCGCACGCGGCGGACGGCGCGGGGCCGGCTGGGCGAGCTAAACCGCAAAGACTCTGTAACTTAGGAGGTGGTGTTTGGCGGCGCGCCGGCGCGGGGCCGTCCGATCCCGAAACGGATAATCGAGGGAAAGCGTTGCGCCGACAAATGGTTAGGACTCAAGTTTAGGTGCTCTATTGGCTATTAATGTGGCCAATGTGAGCCGATAGGGAATAGCGGGTGGAGTCCGGGCCCTACCGGGACCGAGCCGGCACGGATGTAAGAAAATAAAGAGGGATGTTGCCCATACCAAGGAGGGAGCCGATGCGCTTTCACAGTCGGTGGTTTGTGTTCTTAGCTGCAGCCGCACTGGTTGCGGTAGTTCTTCCCAGTGACATTACGGCCGCTCCGAAAAGAGCGCTCAGGCCGATTCCCGATGCACAACGGACGCGCGTGATCGGCGCAGAGGCTCAGGGCGGCTGCCAGACCGTGCAGTACGACGACGACGTCCCGGTTTGGGTATGGCAGTCCCCCGACCAAGACGGTGACACGATGCAGTTTGTTCGCTTTACGCCGGCTTTTGTCTGCACACTCAAGACCGTGCAGTTCTGGCTCGGTGACGCCTCATATGGTATGGCGGGCTCGCCGAGTACCCGCGTGTCCGTTTACTCGGAAGCCGGAGGATTTCCCGATACGCTCATCGCGTCCGTCGTCGTGCCTTTTGCCAGCCTGGTGTTCTATCCGGCCGGACCGAATCTGGCGGACTTTTCCGGGCTGAATCTCACTTTCGACAAAGACTTCTGTGTCGTTCTACAGCGCAGTGGCACCGCGGCCGACACCATGATCCTGATTTCCGATGGAGGTCAAGCCGGCCTCAAGCGATCCGGCGAGTTCTGGACCGGAGGCGGATGGGAATACATGGATGTATGGGGTGCCGATTTCAATTTCTTTATACGCGCCGATCTCTGCTGCGGCGATCCGCCCGGCTGCGTCCCGGGTGCACAGCCGGATTGGCCCACATATGGCGGTTCCTTCCAGCGCACATTCAATTCGAGCGCCGCCGTGGACGATGAATGCCGGTTGACGCTCGACTGGATCGCCCAGGGCGACTCCATCGGCAGCACGGGCAATAATTTCTCGGGTTTCTCCAACGTGGTCGTCAGCGACAGCCTGGCATTCCTGAGCTTCTTCAATTTTCTGGCGTGCTACGACGTGCGCACCGGAGCCGAGGTCTGGACGTTCAATGATCTCGGGCGGATCGTCGTGGGCGACGACCTGCGCTGCAACGTCACCGTGGACGACTCACTGGTTTATGTGGGAGGAGGAGGGTTTCGCGCCTTCAGCTGTGTGCGTGTGGCAGACGGCTCGCTCAAATGGACCCGCAACCCGATCGGTGCGCCGCTCTCGAACACCGGCGTAACTCGTTTTGCGCCGTCCGTAATCAAGGACTCCGTGATCTTCACGGTGACCGAAGCCACACCGGGCGAGATCTGGGCCCTGAACAAATACACCGGTGCGAACCACGCCGGTTGGGCCTCCAATCCCGTGCTCCTGTCGGAGGGCTGGGTGCTCAACGGGCTGAGTTCCGACGGCGATTCCTTGCTCTTTGCAGGCACCGTGTCAGTCAACGCGACGCTCACCAACGGCCGCCTCTATGCCGTCCGTTTCGCCGACGGCGGCATAAAGTGGGAGCTTGAGGATCCGTCCGCAAAGTTCTTCGACTTGACCCTGGATCAGGAGGGCTTTGCGGGATTCCTGGCTTACGAAAACGGAATTCTGTATTACCAGTCGACTATCCGCGATGACGCGGCCGGATTCGACCACTACCCGTGGGACGGTTCGGCCGGCGCCATCGATGTGACCGCCGAAGACGGTTCGGGCACGGGTATCGTCTGGGTCGCTCCGCAGCCGGTCGGTCGCGCGCTTTACGGTGGCCCGGTCATCGGCGAAGGAGTCGTGTACCTCAACAACGACGGAATCTTCGTCGGCGCCGCCAACCCCAAGGGTGTGATTGCGCTCAACAAGGCCAACGGGTCACGACTCTGGGCTAACAGTCTCGACGGTTTCGGCGTGCCGATGCCGCTTACGGTCACCTGCGAGCCGGGTACCAACCCATACGTGTTCTCAGGCTCACGCACCGGTGCCTGGTATCTGCTCGACGGCTTTACCGGGGACGTGATCTGGACACGGACGTTCTCGGGACTCGTGCACGGCACGGCCGTTCTGGACAGCACCGTTCTGGTCTCGACGCGCAGTTCATTGACTGGCAACCTGAACGGCCGCCTGGCGGCCTTCCGGGTTTCCGGAGCGAACCGCCCGCGTATGGAGCTGGTGCAGCAGACGCCGTTCGCGACCAACGCCCTTCCGGGCTCGGGCAACACGACGCTGGACACGATCTACGGGGCGCTCACCAATACGGGCTGCGCCAATCTGACCATCGGATCGTTCGGCGTGGACACGGCTGCTCTTTCGGCCGTCGTGACGTCGGTAGATCCGCGGCTCATGGAGCATGCGGGCTCACTGGCTGATCGCCTGGCGCCGCACTATCTCGACTTCGCCGCGGCGTTCCCGACCGGTCCCACGCTGCTTGCCGCCAAGCACGGCATGCTGCGCTTCACCTCCGAGTCGGACGGCGAGACGCCGGTCGACTACGCGCGTGACTGGACGCGACAGACCGCAAGGGGCGCGTTCGTGCCTCAGGTGGTGACCGTCGAAACCCCGACGCCGGCCACGGTTACGCCGGGGAATTCGCTGGATGTCGCGCTCCGGATCAACGAAACGGGGCAGACCCCCCGCACGTCCACGCGCAACTACGTCGTGCTCAATCACAACGACCCGGATTTCTTCCCCGAGGACACGGGCGCCACGCTTTTCGGCTCGCCGGTGATCACGGTGGATGCGATCTTCGGATACGCCAAAGAGCAGGACACGCTGCGGGCCATGGACGCTCTCTCGCTGGTGACCAATCACGGTTCCTACGGTGAGGGAGAAGTCGGACTCTTCAATGTGGACGGCGACTTCACCGGGTCGCTGTTCGACGGCGGCTTCCTGATCACGGGCAAGCTGAACGATACAGCTCGCACGGCGTGGGACACGTACGACTGGGCCGAGTTCCAGGCGGACACGTTCCTCACCCTTGTGCGCGATACGGCGCTCGGGACCTTCACGGGTCTGGACACCATCTTCGGCACGATCGCGCAATCGACGTATATCGATTCGATCGGCTTCCCGGATTCCACCCAGACCTACGCCTTCGGCATCGAGGTGCGTGAGACCCAGGTCGGGTTCGACCTCGTCGGCCAGGACATCACGTCCTTCAAGCTGATCCAGTACTGCGTCATCAATCGCAGCGGGACACCGGTCGACAGCGTGCTGTACCTGGGCAGCTTCATGGACTGGGACATCGAAT
>Ga0326597_10010496_pt1 | contig 12334 bp, 13 predicted proteins | sample RVTome_12_FD_203789 | JGI IMG/M metagenome (GOLD analysis project Ga0326597, IMG submission 203789) | Soil microbial communities from uranium-contaminated site in the Upper Colorado River Basin, Wyoming, United States - RVT100D185 | ecosystem: Environmental > Terrestrial > Soil > Contaminated >... | reverse complement strand
TTTCCCCTTCTTACCGACGAGAACATCGCCGCTGACGTGGTCACCGGCCTTCGGGGACGAGGCTGCGACGTGCGGTCGGCCGACGAGGAGCGGCCGATCGGACATGGGGACGGTGAAGTCCTGGAACGCGCCACCGCCCTGCATCGCGTCGTCGTGACGCACGATCTCGCGTTCGGCAAGGTTGAGATCCGTGGCGGTGAGACGAGCATTCGCGTACGCGCTCGCACGACGCCGCCATGGTAAGTCGGAGGAAGTGGCATCAAGCGAGACGAGTCGGGTAAGCGAAAGCGGGAACTGTGTAAGAACTGTGTAAGGCGGGCTCGAAAGCGGCGACGAATACAGAGGTTTAGGGAGTCACATCGAGGAGCATCTAGCCGGGATAAGTCGTTGAACCGATTGCGCGACGAGGTGTTTCGGTATCGCTCGGTGAGCGTCGGCCGTTTCGCTTTCCAAGCGTGCTCCTTCAACCACTCGGACATCTCTCCGTGTCTTTTGAATCAGCGGTTTACGGGCGAGCGGCTCAGCCCGAAACCCAAATTGTGCGGCACATTGTGTGAGACCTCCGAATGTGCTCCGATCACCTACGGCCACGCGATCGTTACGCTCGGCGCCGAACGCGCTTCCAGTATAGCCCGCCGCTACCGAGGCTTCACACATCCGCGGCAGGCTGTTCGCGGTCGGCAGGGCGGCCCGCGTCATCGGTCTGTGGCGCCGCCGCCAAGGCATCGTCGACGAGCGCCTGTGCATCTTCCAGGACGCGGCGCAGATGATCCGCTCCCTCGAAGCTCTCCGCAGAGATCTTGTAGATGCTCTCGGTGCCAGACGGTCGCGCGGCGAACCAGCCGCTCTTCGCGACCACCTTCAACCCGCCGATGGGCGCGCCGTTGCCAGGCGCGTGAGTGATCACCACGTCGGGACTCAATCGGATCCACGCGAGAGGCTCTGGGTGAGTCACCCGTCGTCTTTGTCGCCGCCCAGGTTCGCCCCTTGCCGACGAAGTTCTGATCGGACGTCATCATACGGAATCGTGCGCACCCGCTGTCCGGCCTTCGCGGCTAGCCCCGCGCAGATGCCCGCGGCCTGCCCTGTTGCCATGCTGACCGGCATGATGCGGTAGGAGGAGTGCGCTTCGTGCGTGCCCGAAATGCAGCGCCCCGCCACGAGAAGGTTCTCCACGCTCTGGGGCACCAGGCAGCGCAGGGGAATGTCGTACGATTCTCCGGGAGGAAGACGCTTGAGCACCGTCCCGCTTCCTTCAGGGTTGTGGATATCGATGGGATACGTACAGCGCGCGACGACGTCGGGAAACTTACGCGCGCTGAGTACATCCTCCGAGGTGAGCTGGTACTCCCCAAGAATTCTTCGCGTTTCCCGCACGCCGATATTGACCCCGCTCTGCAAAACATAGGACTTCTCGAAGCCCGGGACGTGGCGCTGAAGGAACTCCGCGATCTGCCGCATCTGAAGCCGGCTCTGCCATTCCGCATACGTGAGATCCCAGACGTCGATGCCGAGGAGGCGTCCCACGCGGGTGCTGTTCACGCTGATTTCATGCTCATGAGGCGTGGCGAAAAACAGGAGATCCTCCCTGGCCAGCTGCAGTTCGCCCTTTTCCGTGGCTTTCTTGATCAAGTCCCACAAGCCGTGCACGCCGCGCCACTGGTCCGGGTGTTCCTTGACATAGGCGGCGAACCCCGCCTGTTCGAAATCCCCGATCCGGAACATCAAGGTCATCGGCTGGACCAACCGGTCGTCCTCGCGGCCGATCTCATAGGGCGCGCCCGCTCGGGCGGCGACGTCGCCATCTCCCGTGCAGTCGATCACCGCGCGCGCATGAATCGCAACGGGACCGGACTTGGTTTCGAAGACGACCCCTTTGATCTCCCCACCCACCATGATCGCTTCGCTGGCGAATGCATGAAAGAGGAAGTGGACCCCCGCCTCGTCCAGCATCTCCAGCGCGGTCAGCTTGAAGAGTTCGGGATCGAACGGCACGCTGTATCCCGTCTTGATCGATGGAGCGATGGCGCCCTTGGCCTTGATGAGCCGATCCAGGAACGCCTTCAGCACGCCGGCGATGACCGACTCTCCCCTCCCATGGTCGGTTGGGAGCAGCGTCGTAGCCCCCTGTTTCTCGGGGCGGTGGTGGTCGGTGTGAAAGGACATCAGGGGCATGACCAGCGCCGCCGTCGCGTTACCGCCCAGGAAGCCGTAGCGTTCCACGAGGATCACATCTATGCCGAGGGCGGCGGCGCCCAGGGCCGCCCCGAGGCCCGCGGTCCCGCCGCCCACGACGAGCACGTCGGTCTCCGCCGCGAGTTCGGCTCTCCTGGGTGGGAGATCGATCGTTCTGGACTGAGCGGGTCGTCGGAGCGCCGGCATGCGTGTGTCCTAGGAGGACGCGCTTTTGGGCTTCAGGGTCTTCAGATCGTCACAGAGGATCTGGTTCGTCCGTCTGGCCTTTTCCTGCAGCGGCGGCACTCTGTCCTCGAGTCTCTTCTGGATGGTCTTTCCCGTATCCCAGGAGCGGTCCAGAACGGCGCAGAGCTTGCCGACGTTCAGGCCTTCGATCGGGATCCTGGGCATGTCCAGCGAGGCCAGGAGGCCCGTCACCTTGGACGCGTACGGGAGCGGCACGAACGGCACGTGCTGAATGCACGCAAAAATCAGGAAGTGCAGGCGCATCCCCACCGCGAGGGACATGTGCTGGACCAGGCCAAGCACCTGGGAGGAGGAGTAGTCCCCTTTCAGCACGCTCGCGCGCTGGGCGTTGGCCATACGTGAAATAACCGCGTGTGAATGCTGGGGATCCCGGTTCTCGCCGGTTTCCATGGGAACGAAGAGCGCCTGCGCGTCGAAGCGTTCCACTATGAAATCGGCGGCGTTTGCAAGAACACCGTGATAATGGTCGACGTCCATGTCGGGAGCAGCAGGGCCGAGCTCGCGAACGGAGAACCCCACCAGCGGGATGTCGGGACTGATGCCCTCATTGTTCAGCATCTCCTGGGTGAAGAGGCTCGGGGCGAGGAGAAGCCCGGGATCCGCGGTGACTTCGATGTCCCGGGTGACGCCCAGGTCGTTCAGCAGGCGTTTGGCCTCCCCCTCCCGGACCGTGATCCTGTCCACCTGGTTCAGCGTTTCCACTACGAGCTGCTTCGATTCCGCAGTCTTGAGCGGCCCCACACTGATGGCGTACACCATGACCGGAACGCCCAGCTCCTTGGCCCAGTTCACGTCGCGCAGAAATGCGTCGGCCATTCCGTCGAACAGGATCCCGCCTCCACCCAGGACAAACAGATCCAGCTTCCGCAGTTCCTCGACCGCCTCCTCCTTGTGCATGTCCCGCAACGAGACGGAGCGGACCTTGTGCCGTCTCTCCGTGTCTTTCGGGTTCCGGGAAAACACGACGACGTCGACATCGCACGATGCTCGGAGGTCCCGCAGCATCACTTCGAGGATGGCTTCATCGCCGAGATTCATCCCACCGTAGGAGCCGGAGATGCCCACCCGGTATTTCATGCAGTCAGTCCCTTTCTGCGACCGGTACCGGCTGCCACGGTCGCAGAACGGCCCGCCGGCCGCGAGCGGGTCGACGTTGTGCCAGGACGTCTGCACGAGCGTCTGGTCGGTGACCCTCGACGGGTCGTAGGTGACCTGGAGCGACTCGGTGTGGCCGGTCTCGCCCGCTTGTCGAACGCCTCTTCGACGCACCAGAAAACCCGGCCGCAAACGCCGCCGTCTCGGTCTTGCCGGCCTGGGTGCCTACGGACGCCGCAACGACGGCCCCCAAAGCGAAGACGGCCCCGAACGAGCGCACGGTCCTGAATTGAGCAGAGTGGTTCATGATCCCAGGAGGGTGAACGTCATCGCCGCGCCGTTCATGCAGTAGCGTTTACGGGTTGGCGGCGGCCCATCATCGAAAAGATGGCCCAGATGACCGCCGCATCGTCGGCAGTGCACTTCGGTACGGACGGTGAACAGGCTCCGGTCCGGCTTCATGCGAATGGCGTCCGGCAGCGGAGCCGTGAAGCTCGGCCACCCCGTACCGCTTTGGAATTTCGTCTCCGAGGAATACACGGGGAGGTCGCACCCGGCGCATTGGAACGTGCCTCGGCGGTGCTCGTCGTTCAACGAGCTGGAGAAAGCGGGTTCGGTGCCCTCCTCGCGCAGGATTCGGAACTGCGCTGCAGTGAGACTCTTCTGCCATTCGGCTTCGGTCTTGGTCACCTCGAACGTCTCCCCGCCCTCTTCGCTAGCGGCCTGTTGGCCGCTGGTGGTCGTGCAGCCGGACACAAGGGCGGGAACCGCTGGCAGGATGTTGAGAAATGTTCGTCGCAGCATGAGTAACGGCCTCCACTCTCAGCGCCTGCAAGGCTGGCGCCACCAGACCGCTCGCCCCAGATGCCCGTAAACCTCGGCTGGCGAACGGGCTGGAAGATTGTCGGGCTGCTGCGCCTCGGCCCAGAACTGCCGTTCAACCTGCAAAATTACTTCTCCGGCATCACGGACCTTAGGGCCCGCTCCAAAATACGTGAGTGACATTTCGCGCTAAGAGGATCAGCGCGCCGAGCACGATCGGTCTGGGGAAGCACGAGATCCGGGCGCTGGAGGAGGCGCAGATCATCGTCAACCTCATCGCCGCGACGACCACCACGGCGGGACTGACGGTCAAGACCGAAATCGACGATCCTCATTCGCGTTATCCAGCGCCACCTCGGCCTGGGTCTCGAGGTCGCCGGCGCTGATCGGCGTGGGCGCGGACTCCGCAGACACGGCTCGCATCGTCTGGAACGACGCCGGCGACGCCATCTGGGAGAACTCCTCGATGCGCAGGATGGGTCCGAGTGATGCGCGTCACCCCGTAGTGGAAGGCCGCGACCATAGTTGCCCTAAATGGTTCCACTCGTTGCCGGAATCGACGCGGATTGGCTGCCATCTCGCTGGCACCGGACTTGAAAGATCGGTTCCTGTCGGGCTGTCATCCCGCAGGAGGACCAATGATTTTCAAGAACGGATATCTCGCGATCGCACTGATGAGCGGCCTCTCCCTCGTGGCCTGCTCCAACACGGCAGCCGGCGTCCAGCAGGACGCTGAAGAGAATGCCGACAGGGCATCCGTCGGGGCGGCTGAGGCCACGGCCACCGCCAAGGAGGCCATCAAGGACGTGTCCAGCGCGACCCGCGACGCCGCGGGCAACGCCAGCGACGCCATCGCCGCCGCCCTGGAAACCGTCGACGTCAAGTCAGCGCTGATGGCGGACCGCACCGTTGATGCCAGCCACATCAACGTGGACACATTCCACGAAACCAAGACTGTATTGCTCAAGGGTTCGGTGAAGACCCCGGCCGATCGCGACGAGGCGGCCCGCATCGCCGCCGCTGAAGCCACGAGCTACCGCATCGATAACCAGTTGACGATCAACCCCAACCCGTAACGGCTGCATTCGGTTTGATCCACCGGGCACAGGACTTGAGAGAGAGAGAGAGCCGTCATGACGTTACGTAAGAGCGCGCTTATCCTGTCGTTCGCCATTCTCGCGGCAGGATGCGCGAGTGAAGAGACCGTTCCGAAGCCTCGCGTGCCATCCGAGCAGCCGACAGCCAACCCGTCGCCGGAGGCTGCCACGTCAGTCAGGCCAGAAGGCGAACCGGGCGTGAACCAGCAGGGCGCCGCCACCCTCGAGTTCTATAACCGGATCCAGGATTACATGAAGATCCACAACGAGGCGGAGAGGGATGTGCCGAGCTTGAAGCGGACCGACGACGCGGAGGAGATTTCTGGTCGTGAACAGTTGCTGGCCGTCGCGATCCAGACACTTCGCGCCAACGCCAGGATCGGCGACATCTTCGCGCCCGAGTACCAGCCGTATTTCATCAAGATCGTGCATGACGATTTCTCCCAGCGCTCCGCAGTCGACCGCAAGGTGATCATCGAGGAGCTGCCCAAGAACATGAAGGTGGAGGTCAACACCCTCTACCCGACAACGCTGCCGCTGGCGACATTTCCGGCGATCCTGTTGAGAAAGCTGCCCGACCTGCCGCCCGAACTCGAGTACCGGATCGTCGGCCGCAGCTTGATCCTGCGGGACGTCAAAGCCAACCTCATCGTCGATATCCTCCGCGATGTCGTGCCGACCATCCCGAGCTAAGGTGAGGACGCGATGATGACACATCCGATCAAACGATTGGCGCCGGCGCTGCTGATACTGGCGGTGGCGACGGTCGCCGTGGCCGAGATCGCCGGACAGGCGCAGCGCCCGCCCGCGACCGCCGTCGCGGCCGCGACCGGAACGCGACCGCCGGTCGGCGAGGACTCGGTGAACTTCCTCGTGCTGGGCGACTCCGGCACCGGTGATCGCGCCCAGTACGCCGTGGCCGATCAGATGTGGAAGTCCCACCAGGTGTTCCCGTACCAGTTCGCCATTACGCTGGGCGACAACATCTACGGCTCGGAACGGCCACAGGACTTCGCGGAGAAGTTCGAGATACCGTACAAGCCGCTGCTCGACGCCGACATCCCGTTCCATGCGTCGCTGGGCAACCACGACGACCCGAACCAGCGGTACTACAAGCCGTTCGGGATGGGCGGCGAGCGCTACTACACGTACCAGAAGAAGAACGTCCGCTTCTTTGCGCTGGACAGCAACTACATGGACAAGGACCAGCAGGCCTGGCTGGAGCAGGCACTCGAGGACTCGGACGCGGAGTGGAACATCGCGTATGCTCACCATCCCATGTACTCGTCCGGCGGCCGTCACGGCTCGGAAGTCGACCTGCGCACGATCGTCGAACCGCTGTTCGTGAAGTACGGCGTCAACGTGGTCTTCGCCGGTCACGAGCATTTCTACGAGCGTCTCAAGCCGCAAAAAGGCATTCACTATTTCACGTCCGGCGGCGGCGCCAAACTGCGCGCCGGAGACATCAGGACCGGTCCCCTGACCGCCAAAGGTTTCGATACCGATCGAAGCTTCATGCTGGTCGAAATCGACGGCGATGTCCTGCGGTTCCAGGCCATCTCTCGGCTCGGCATGGTCGTGGATTCGGGCGAGATCCTCCGGCAGGCCAAACCCGACGCCAAGTCGTAACGTCGTGCTCATGTCTTTGCGACGGGTGGTAGGCGTGATCATTAGCACCGCGGTGGCGGCAGTCCTCGCGGTGGCGTGCGCGACGCCGACCGTGCTCGGCACGGCCCCTGTCTACGAGTTATGGCAGGATCCCGGCGACATTGCCGCCCGCGATCTGCGCTGGGGCCGCGGCGGCCAGGCGCTGGCCCCGTCGGAAGGCGTCGCGTACGAGTTCAAGGCCCTCGACGTGGTGGGCCACAGTGCCGGCTATGACGTCATCGATCCGCAGGGCCGTGAATGGGACGTGAAGACCGGCGACGAAGCCCAGCCCGAGGTCGTCGCCAACCGCGTGTTATGGGCGGTCGGCTACCATCAACCCACCGTCTATTTCGTCGCCGACTGGACGTTGAAGAACGGGCCGGTGGCGACGCCGCTGGCCGGACGGTTCCGCTTGGAAAGCGACCACGAGAGCATCGGTCGATGGTCATGGAGTGACAACCCGTTCAGGGGCACCCGCCAGCTGCATGGTCTGATCGCCGCCAACCTGATCATCAATAACTGGGATTTCAAGACCAGCAACAACAGCATCTTCTCGGTGCCGTCGCCTGCGGGCCGCGAGCGGTGGTTCGTCACGCAGGACATCGGCGCGTCGTTCGGCAAGACGGGCTGGCCGATCGGCAGCCGGAACCGTATCGCCGACTACGAAGCCCAGGGCTTCATCGCCGGCGTGGCGGAGGGTCGCGTGCAATTTGACTACCACGGCCGCCATCTGGACCTGCTGGTCGATATCACGCCCGCCGACGTGGTCTGGATCTCGAACCTGTTCAGCCGCATCACCGATCGGCAGTGGTCAGACGTCTTCGAGGCGGGGGGCATGTCGGCCGAACTCGGCGGCAGGTACACTCGGCACATCAAATCGAAGATTCAGGAGGGACTGAGCTTAAGAAGCTATTCACCACCCCAATGATGATGCGAACCCTCGTGCTGACGTTCAGCCTGCTCCTTCTGACGGCCGCCCTCGGCGCTCAGGACCTCGCGCAGCCTCCGCCCGCGGCGGCGGGCGTTGACGTGCCAGGCGTCATGGACAACCTCCAGGAGGAGGTCCTGGCGTCGTTGATTCGTCTGCCGCTTGCCGCCCTTCTGGGCGCGCTGCTGGCGCTGCGGCCGCAGCGCCATGGCACCCCCCCGCGCACACCGGCGGTGGTCCAGACGCAGGTCATCCTGGCCATTGTCGGCGCCTTGATCATGCTCGTCGTCGGCTCCAGTCTTGCCCGCGCGTTCGGCATTGTCGGCGCTGCCAACCTGATTCGCTACCGGTCCAAGATTGACGACCCCAAAGACGCCGTCGTCATGTTGTGTGCGCTGTCGGTGGGCCTGGCCGCCGGCGTCGGTCTGTATGGGCTGGCCACGATTGCCACCGTGTTCCTGGTGGCCGTGCTGTGGGTCATCGAAGGGTTCGAGCCACAGACGCGGTTGTTCGAACTCACCCTGAAGATCGGCGAGAACATTCAGGAGCTGCGGCCACGGATCGAACAGATCCTCCGCCGCCGCAAGGTCGAATACGAACTGCGCACCTCGGCTGACGACGAACTGACCTACATGGTGACGACACCCCGAAAGCTGCAGACGGATCGGATTTCGAATGCCATTATGGAACTGATTCCTGACGGCAAAGGGACGATCGAGTGGGATGAAAAATCAAAGGGCAAGGCGCTGAAGTAGCCATGAAGCTGATCGTCCAGCCCGGCGCTGGCGTGCTGCCGGTCGTCCGGGCCCTCCGGAGCGCGAAGAAGTCGATTGACGTCTTCATCTTCCGCTTCGACAGCGATGAGGTCGAAAAGGCGCTGGCCGCCGCCGTCCAGCGCGGCGTGGCCGTTCGCGCCCTGATCGCGCACACCAACCACGGAGGCGAGCCGAAGCTGCGTAAGTTGGAGCAGCGCATGCTGGCGGCGGGACTGAACGTGTCGCGAACCGATGATGACCTGCAACGCTATCACGCCAAGTACCTGATCTGCGACGGTACGTTGCACGTACTCGGCTTCAACTTTACCAAGCTCGATATCGCCAAGAGCCGCAGCTTTGCGCTTTCTACCAGGGAGCGAAAGACGGTGCGGGAAGCCGCCAGGCTGTTCGAGGCCGATCTCACGCGGCAGCCGTACTCGCCCCTGAAGTCGAACCTGGTGGTGAGTCCCGAATCGTCGCGGGCCATGCTGGGCGATTTCATCAAGGGCGCGCGCAAGGGACTGGCGATCTACGACTCCCGAATTCAAGATCCCGGGATGATCAATCTCTTGAAGGCCCGCGCGGCCAAGGGCGTCACCGTGAGGGTGATCGGGTCGGTAAAGGGAAAGCACGACGGCATCGAAGAGTATCCGCTCGCCACCATGCGGCTGCACGTGCGGGCGATCGTCCGGGACGGCACGCGCGCGTTCGTCGGCAGCCAGAGCCTCGCCACAGGTGAACTCGAGAAACGGCGGGAGGTCGGTGTGATCATCCACAATGCCGCCGCCGCGAAGAAGCTCATGGAAGTCTTCGAGGCCGATTGGGCCGAGTCGGCGAAAAAGCCCGACGCCGACGAGGATGCCAAGCCGGAAGCTACTGTCGCGACGCCCGGACGCTGAGCCCGCGCCCTTCTTCGATCTTGTCCTTGATCTTGGCGATGAACTGCGCGGCCTCGTGCGGCGGGTAGCCGCCGGCGCGAAACGCGTCGCGCCACTGCCCCTCGCTCAGCCGGCTGAGCCAGTCGCCGGCCCACTCGACCTCGGCGGGTGAAATGCGGTCCTGCACGAGCAGGCGATACCAGCCGTGGTACGCGAATTCCACGTGGGCGTTGTCCACGCCGACGATGAAGGGATCCTTGGCGAACGCGGCGATGTTGTTCTTGCGCGGCACGAGCCGGTTGGTGTCGCCCAAGGCCGAGCCGATGTCACGGACGACGTACCAGAGTTCCGACACGTCGCCCTTCTGGTACTGGTACCGGTACACCGAGTTATTGCTGTTTTTCATGTCCGTGCTGTTGAACATCGTCAGCATGACCAGGAGGCCCTGGTAGGGCCTGGTGCCGACAAAGGGATTCTCTTCCCATTGCCACAGGCCTTCCTCCTTCAGGTCGTCGTGCTTGAGCCTGAAGCGGCCACCCGGCAGCACGCGGATACCGAAATCATCCTTTAGCCGGAACGACGGCAGGTGATACACGGGCGGCTGCCGATAGCCCACCGCCGAGAGCAGCCGCGAGACAACCACTTCGACGGGCCCCTCCGAGTCGAGGCCGCCCGGCTGTGACGTCTTCACGCTCCACTCCCGGCCGCGTTCATCCTCCACAGTCATGCCCGGGTTGACGCCGGAGCGCTTGAGTTCGACCAGGGTGAACGTGCCGGCCGGATCGGGTGCGTTTTCCCTACCCCACGGACCGTAGTACAGGTCTCGGGTCGCGATGTCGGCGGGCTCTTCCCACAAGACCGCGCCCGGCACTGGCGGCGCCGGCTGCAGCGCGGGCCGCTTTGCCCCGGCGCATGACGTGGCGGCGACGCTCGCCACCAGTAAGACCAAGGCCACACACAGTCGATTCATGATCGTTTTCTTGTCAGGGGACGAAGGGCGTGGGCGCCGTCTTGCGCGATGTGCGTGCCAGGTGGAACGGTTCGCTCAGGCTCATGGTCGCCCGCCATCCTTCGCGGCCGTGCGCGGCATCGACACGCGCGAACGTATCGCGGCGCGTGTGGAGGCGAAGCCCGGCGCCGTATGAGCGTTTGTCGAGATCCAGGCTGCCCACGCGCGCTGCCACACTGCCGGCATCCGCGAACACGACGGCGTCCATATGCGTCATCAGGGCCACGCGCAGTTCGGCGTTGGCGACCACCATCTGGCGATCGTGGAAGCGAAAATCGGCATACGACCGCAGCGAGCGGCCTCCACCCAGGCTCGGCAGCAAGTAGAACGGCACGCGCTGACCGGCCTCGGCGTCGCTTGCCGCGAGCCAGCCATGCAGGGCGAGGACGACCCGAGAACCAGCGACGGGAACGAATCCGGCCACCTCCGACTCATATCGATTGAAGCTGGACGCGCTGCTCGAGCCGTCGCGAAAGGTTCCCGCGGACAGCCGCACGAAGCCGCCACGCGTGGGATGGTTGGGAAAGTCGCGCCCGTCGGCCGTGATCGAGACTTCGGTGTGCACGTACGGCGGTTCGTCGCCTGGCGCGGTGTGAATCGACGGGCGCAGCCAGCCGAGCTGCGTGCCCACCGAGAACCAGCGAGCCGGCCGAATCAGCGTGTAGACCACGACGTTGTGCGACCGAAGATGGTACTGGGACTCGTCGGCTGCGGCCGTGTCGGGGCCCTCGCCAAAGAACTTCACCAGCCGAAAATCCTGATAGCGATACAACGTGCCGAACGTCAAACGGCTCCGCAGCAGTTTCGGCAACTCGACCTTCGCCTGCGCGACCTTGTAGCCGCGCCACGACACGCCGCCGAAACCGTCAATCACCGCGCGGTCGTCTTTGTACCAACGCCGGTAACCGGGACCGATCGTGACAAAGCCGGCGCCGGTAATGGGGCTCCTGCTGTTGACATAGAAGCCGTTCGAGCCGCCGCCGCTGCCGAGGTAGCGGTCGGCGAACAAGACCACCCGTTCGAGGGTGACAGGCTCGTGGACGAACCCTTCAGGCTCAGATGGTCGATCGGAGATCGGGGGGTCGTCTTGCGGCGCCGACTGGCCTGTCTGGGCAGTCGCCGTCGCAGAAACCCCAACCGTGAGGGCCAGTGCCAGGCCCGCCCTGGCCAAGCTTCGTGAAACCGAACTGGGAGATTGTCGCATGCCTTTCTCCTAGTGCACTCCTAGTGCATGTTTCGCGCCAGCGCGACGCGGCCCGCTCGAGCGCGAGGTCCGTCTCCACCGCAACGCCGTCGGTCGACGGCAACCATTTGTTGGCACCTCTTGCCCCTTAACTGAGCAGTGGCTGCCCCGTCGCGACCGGACTCGGCGGCGCGCGAGTCCTTGATGCCATGGGTGAGCGCCCAGCCTGCGAGACGGCCCGGGGAGACCTCGTGGCGGTCTGCGACCGCTCCGAGTCCGTCGCAGAGAGGCGGCGCGCTCCCCAACTTCTTCGGCGAGTGGGTCGCTAGGGCGAGAGACAAGAAATATCAGATCCGGTGTGCTATGGTGGGCCCCTCATGCGCTTTGGCGGGAGAGAGACGACAATGAGCAAGAGCGAACCGGATTCAGGGCAGGCGCGAGCGGAAGCGGTCGCCGCCCTGCGACGTCACGACGAGGC
>Ga0326597_10010495_pt1 | contig 12334 bp, 15 predicted proteins | sample RVTome_12_FD_203789 | JGI IMG/M metagenome (GOLD analysis project Ga0326597, IMG submission 203789) | Soil microbial communities from uranium-contaminated site in the Upper Colorado River Basin, Wyoming, United States - RVT100D185 | ecosystem: Environmental > Terrestrial > Soil > Contaminated >... | reverse complement strand
ACCGAGATCCGTGTCAGGGTCACGCCGACGCCGTATTCGGCGCTCGCCCGCGAGAGCTATGCGGACGGCTGGCGCACCCGAACGGATTGAGGACGGCGGCGGCCTCGTGCTCGCCCTTCATCGTGCTGGCTCGTCGAGCTCGCCAGATGAGCTCGCAGAGCTGCACAGCATCGTCCCGCGCCGGGTTTGGTCAAGTGCGGCCGGGATCGCGTCGATGATGATCGCATGCCCGAAGAGCATGCCTCCGGCGTCGGTGACGATGACCGGGATCTCGCGCGTGTGGTCGTGGAGCTCGCGCGTGGCGGGCGCACGCGGGACCTTGTGAGGCTGTTGGTGGCCCGATTGGGCTCGCTCGAGTCGGTCTCGGTGGCGGCTGCGGCTCTCATCGAGGAGTCCAGAAGCCGCATGTGGTCGATCCGCTCCGGGCCGGACGGGTGGGGGGAGACGTCGCTGTCCGTAGACGATCCCGGCCCGCTCGCCGCGTCGGTCCGGTCGGGGAGGTCGATGCACGGCGAGGATGCGATGATGTGGGTCGTACCGCTGGTGGTGAGCGGATCGGTGCTGGGGAGCCTGGGCATCGGAGGACCTGGCGTCTCGGTGGGGGACCGGTTGCGCCTCGCGGATCTGGCTCTCGTGACCGTCCTGAGTCTGGAGAACACTGCCTTGCACCTGAGCGCCAGTCGCTCGGTGACGGAGATTGCGACGGTCTTGTCGTCGTTGATCGAGAGTCGGGACACCTACACGGAGAGCCACTGCGTGGCTCTGGCGGAGATGTCGGTCGGCGTCGGGATACGGATGGGTCTGGACAGCGACCGGTTGACCGTCCTCAACCTTGCGGGGCACCTCCACGACATCGGGAAGGTGAGTGTCCCCGACGAGGTCTTGTTGAAGCAGGGGCCACTGAGTGAGGCCGAATTCTCCGTGATGAAGTCCCATGCGATGATCGGCGAGACGGTGCTCGCCAAGATCTCATCGTTCGCAACGGTGGCGCCTGTGGTCGGTCAGCACCATGAACGTTTCGACGGCTCGGGGTATCCGCGGGGACTGAGCGGCGATGGCATTCTTTTCGAGGCCCGGGTCCTGTCCGTGGTCGATGCCTTCGATGCCATGACGACGAGCCGCCCATACCGGCCGGCGTTGACTGCCGAGGTCGCCGTCCAGGAGATCCTGGATGGAGCCGGGTCCCAGTTCGATCCCGACGTCGCCGGTATGTTCTTGTATTACCTGGAAGGAGAAGAGGCGCAATGGAATCACAATCGTTCACCCTGAGTGAGGATCGCGCCGCCGCCATCAGGATCCTGGCCGGGGCGCTCCGAGGGGACGAGTCCTGGCTGACTTCCGTCCGGACGGCCCTGACCAGGGACCTCCCACCCGAGGTGATCCCGACCGACGAGGCGGAGTGGACCGATTCGACGCGGGAGAGTTTCGAGCGTCTGCTGGCGGGGGCTGAAGACCGTGATCTGACGGCGTATTTCAGGACGCAGCGGGAACGGATCGCCGAGATGGCCGCCGCCGACCTTTCCCTACGGACGATCACTCGGGCCACGTCGGATCTGCGGGATCCGATCGTGGCGCATCTCCGCACGGTAATCGCCGACATCGCCGACCAGAGGACCGCGGTCGATGCCCTCGACTATCTCCTGCGGGAGTCGCTGATCATCGCCGGTGAGGTGTATGCGACCGAGCGTGAGGACAAGGTGGAGGACGAGTTCCGCCTCGCGATCAGGCGTCTGTCCACGCCGGTGATCCAGGTGTGGGACGAGATTCAGGTGCTGCCGCTGGTCGGTGTGATCGACAGCACCAGGGCAAAGCAGATGACCGAGCAGCTGCTGGAGCGGATCGTCGAAGAACAGGCCAGGGTGGTCATCATCGACATCACCGGGGTCCCCACCGTTGACACCGCCGTGGCGGACCATCTTCTGAAGACGGCCAAGGCTGCCGGATTGGTCGGTGCGAGGGCCATCCTGGTCGGTATCAGCCCTCAGGTCGCCCAGACCCTCGTTCGGTTGGGGGTGTCGCTGGGTGATGTCGAGACGTACTCGGACATGAGGTCCGGTCTGGAGCATGCACTGCGACAGTTGGGGTATGTGATCGAACGACGGGTCGTGTGATGGCGGAGGTACCGATCCTCGAGCTCGAGGGGCGGCTGGTCGTGTCGATCCAAGAGGATCTCACCGACCGGGAAGCCGAAGACCTTCAGCATCGTCTGCTGGAGCGGCTGACCAGAGTGCGGTCGTCGGGGGTGGTGATCGATGTCAGCGGGATGGACGTCGTGGACTCGTACTTCTGTCGAATCCTCCGTGACACCGCTGCGATGTCCCGGCTCATGGGAGCGCATACGGCTGTGGTCGGAATGAACGCGGCGGTGGCGGTCACCCTCACAGAACTCGGTTTGGAGATGGTGGGCGTTCACACCGATCTGAGTCTCGAACGCGGCCTCCAATGGCTGCGGTCGGTGACCTCTGATGCCTGAGATCATCATCGCCGCCCAGGACGAAGCAGCGATCGTGACCTCCCGAGGGGCGGTGCGGGAGCTGGCTCGGGCGTTGGGGTTCACGGTGGTAGATCAGACTCGTCTGGCGACAGCGGTTTCCGAGATCGTTCGGAATGTCGTCCTCTATGCGAAGCGGGGACGGATCGAATTCACCCTGCTTGGCGAACGGGGACATGGTGCGGGTATCGAGGTGGTCATAGACGACGAAGGCCCGGGGATCGAGGACACCGTCAAAGTCCTCGCCGGCGGGTACTCGACCTCGGCGGGTTTCGGGCGGGGGATCGCCGGCGCCCGGGCGCTGGTCGACGAGTTCCATCTGGAGACCGAACCAGGAGTGGGGACTCGGGTGACGATGCGAAAGTGGCCGTGATCAACTCGAGCCACGTCGTGGTTCTCGCACGCGAGACCGATGTCTATCTCGCCTGCGAGCAGGCCGCCACCTTGGCAGCATCGGCTGGTTTCGACCGCTATCGCTGCGCCGACATCGAAACGGCGGTATCGGAGATCTGTAGCAACGCTCTGCGACACGCCGACGGTGGATGGGCCACGATCCGCATCCTCGGGGGCAGGTTCGAGGTCGTCGTCACCGATCGTGGTCCGGGCTTCTCCAGCCAACCGGCGTCCTCCCGTGGTCTCGGTGTCGGATTGGAGGGAGCGGGGAGGCTGATGGGCACGCTGACGATCGATTCGCTCCCGGACGGGTCGAGGGTGACCATCTCACACGAGCTCCCCTCCAGAACCGGCACCGACGCGTCCGCGTGGGCGGTCACAGCGGTGTTCCGAGCAAAGTCCGGTCAAGCGGCGGTCGGCGATGCCGCGGTTGCAACCGAGCTCGGCGACCGTTCCATTCGCGTGGCATTGGCAGACGGCCTCGGCTCCGGTGCCGAAGCCGCCAAAGCCGCTCGGCGGGTGCTCGACGAGCTGAAGCTGGTTGCTCACGATTCGCCGTCCGAGGCACTGAAGATGGCGGACATTGCCGCCCGGGACACCCGCGGGGCGGCTGCTGCCGTCGTGTTCGTCACGGAGCAAGGCGAAGGTCTCCACGCCGGCCTCGGGGACGTGTCGTGTCAGATCACATCTCCCGCCGAACACCTTCCCAGCCGACCGGGTTTCGTGGGGAGCGGAGACACCGCGGCTACAGATACCGCTTTCGACTTGGTCGCCGACTCCGCCGTGTTGTTGTGGACCGACGGCCTCCACCTCGTCGACCGGCAGTGGCGCCGCCTGCCTCCCGACGGGGCGGAGGTCGAGTGGATGGAGGGGATCGTCCTCTCCGACGGCGATCCACGAGACGACGCCGCGCTGGTGCTGGTGCGGAGACGGCCGTGAAACCCGAACCCGACCCCCTCGACCTGCCGATGTCAAGGCGGTCGACGACAAATGGGACGCCCGGTCTGACCGACGACGACCAGGCCACTCTCGCCTCCAAGCTGTTCAAGTGGTGCGAACGGCTCGTCGGAATCGACGGGGCGGCGATCCACATGCGTACCGAACGCGGCTTCGAGCTCACCTGGGCAGCGGAAACGGGTCACATCCCGGTCGATGTGGAAGTACTCGACGAAGGGGGTTCGGGCCCCATCGTGCGGGCCTTGCAGCACGGCGTCACCCAGGTCGCGGTCGGAGCGGAAGACTTCGCCGCGCCCGCCATGCGGGCATTCGCCTGGAAGGCTGCCGTGTGCATCCCACTCGTCGTGGACGACCGTGTCATTGGCGTATTCAGCGCCGGGTGGCGCAGCCCCGTTCCCATCTCGGACGACATGCGTCTCATACTGGAGGCGGCTGCCTCGATGAGCGCGGCCGTACTCCACCGCATCGGTCTGGTTCACGACCTGAAACGAGAACAGCAGCGGTTGCGCAACGTCCTCGAAGATCTACCGGTAGCGGCCTCGATCATCGACATCGCCGGTCCTCGTGTCAGATGGCGCAACCGCCAGGCTCGCCGTTTCTTCGGCGACGTCGGGACTGGTGATGCGGTGGCGGCCACCTTCAGCACCGACGCCCTGCACCACTTCGGCCGCAGCGGAGCCCGAAACGATCACTTCCGTTCCATCCTCATGGAAGAGACCACGCCCGGCTGGGCGGTGATCGAAGCCGCCGACGGGCAACGGCGCATACTCTCACCCACCATCGCCCGCCTCGACGCCGAGTCATCCGTGGTGATCCACGTGGACGTGACCCGCGAAGTGCACATCGATCAGGAGCGCTCCCGTTTCGTGCACATGGTCAGCCATCACCTACGCACTCCACTCACGCCCCTGCTCGGATACGCCCAACTGCTGGCAGACGCGACCCTCGACCCCGCGACCCGCACCGAAGCCGTCGAAGCTGTCGAGGCGTCGCTCGTCGAGATCACAAATCTGGTCGCCCGCCTCGAACTGATCGCATCGTTACAGCCCGTCGACCCCCAGATCATGAGCCGGCACTCGGCCGGCGAGCTCATCGATGAGGCGTGGACCCGCCTCGCCGGCGCAGACCCCGATGACCTGCACGTCTCAGGGAACGTCGAGGCTCTCATCCTGTGCGCCAAAGAGCCTGTCGTCGAGGCACTGAAAGAGATCTTCGCCAATGCGCTCACCCACGGGATTCCACCTGTCGAGGTGTCGGTCAGCGTCGGGCGCACCGTCCAGATCTCGGTATCGGACGCCGGTGACGGCATCCCAGTCGAGTGGGAGACGGCGATCTTCGCACCCTTCGTGAGCGCCGAACAGGGCTATATCGCGCCGGCCGCAGACCATATCGGGCTTGGACTCAACCTGGCTCGTGGGCTGATCCTCGCCACTCGTGGCGAGCTGGCGTACTCCGACGGTGCCTTCACGATCCGACTGCAGCCCGCCGGCGGTCATGTCCGGCACGACATGGATTGAGCATCAGAGTCGCGGCGTCGGAAAGGTGGCGCGACTCGCCCGGGTCGGCGCAGTCGGCTGCGCACCAGCGGGTCCGAGTTCACGCAGCTGGTAGCTTGAAAGGAGGACGTTTCATGCCCCTCGGAACAGGAGTGGAACGATGATGGGCGAGGCTCTTTCGGAGTCCCGTCGAGAGTTCATCGCCGATGGTGACCACTCATCTCTCAGAGCGACATGGCATCGAGAGTCGGGCTTCGTAGTCCTCAGTCTCTGGCGTGGTGACACCTGTGTCGGGACTTCGCACATGACGCCGAAGGAAGCGGGGCGACTCGCCACATTCATTGCCGGGGGCCTTGCCGACCTCGCCACCGAAACTACGTCAAGCCCGACAGCAGGCGAGGGATCCGCCAAGGCGCCGTTCTCTGGCAGGTCGTCGAGACTCGTGCATTGGTGGCGGGCGAACGCTGCTCGATCCCTCGAGTCCCTGGCGCGAGGTCTCCGTAGTAGATAGGGCCTGTCGAGCTGACAAGCAGCGGTGGAGACCGAAGGAGTGGATGGCCGATCGTGCATTGACCACGGCGATCTCGGCGGCGATGTTCGGCATGGATCTCGCGATCGTGGAAGAGCGCGACCTGACGTCGGCGACGACGTCCCCGACTTCATGACCGGCCCAGGGGTCGGCAGCGCCTGCGTCGTGCGAGGACAGGCTGGCATCGGCGAACAGGCGCTTGTCACCGGGGTGATCCTCAACCGTCGCTCCTGCGCCGGGCGCGGTAGTCGCGGGCGTGTTGGCGTCCGCCGCAGGCCTTGACGGAGCACCATCGGCTGCTTCGGTTCTTGGACGCGTCGTACACCGTCCACCGGCAGCGGTCGCATGGTTTCAAACGGGCCCAATCACCGGTCCGGTGGGCATCGACGACGATGGCGACGAGTTCCCCGACGAAGGCGAGAACGGGGGTGGGCCCGACGGGCCGTATCGCCGGCCTGGCTCTCGAGACGTCGAACACGACTTGTGAGGCGAGGTCGGCGACGCGTCCCCAGTCGGCGGGGGACCCGCCCGCGACATTGGCGAGCGTCAGCTGGTGGAGTGCCTCCCGAAACTCCCGGAGGAGCACCAGCTCGTCGTCGTTCACACGGAGTGGTGAGCGTCCTTCGGATGTCAGCCAGGCGTCGACGCCGGCGGCGTCCGTCAGCCGGTCGGCCGCGTTCTCACGGTTGATCGTGTTGCAGAAACGCCGCACCAGCTCCAGCTCCCCGGGGGCCGACCGTTGGGACGGCCAGCCGGGATGGGGGAGGGTCCTGCCGAGCGAGTCGGTGGGATGGGAAGCCATCGGTTTTGACCGCCTCCGGGATCGATGCGTCAGTAGCATACGCAGAATGACACTGACGCTCCGACTGTGTCGGGTCGTCTCCGGGATGCTCGGGCTGGCGCTCACGGCCTGTGGTGGGCCGACGGGCGCCGCTCCGCCGGAGATCGACCCCGAGTGGGTGACCGTCGCCGCCTCTTATCCCCGTTACCTGCACACCCAGCGGCGCCTGAATCTCGAGACCACGAACCACCTGACCACCGACCTGCTGGTATCGGGACATGTCCTTCGTGCCGAGCATTTCACCGACGTCCCGGTGGAGCGTGACGGGCTCTCCCGGGTATGGGCGGGAGCGCGCGTCGACATCCAGTCCGACTTCGGCGAGGTGGCGTCGTGTGAGGAGGTCGGACCATTGCGGGCCTGGGTCGAATACGAGTACACGACCGCGGCGGATCCGACGCCGAGAACGGCGGTGATCGCCGTCGACCCGGCACCGCTCGATGAGATACGCGACCGGGAGTGCGGCCAGCGGGTGGTCCGCGAGGCGGTCGACATCCGGTTCCGCGATCCGACCCGAACGAAGGCGACGATCGACGTGGTCATCGCCGTCGACCGCCTGGCCGGGGGCGAACCGGTGACGGTGCACTCGATGCTCGGGTCGGTGATCTTCGCGATGTTCGGCCCCGACGAGCCACTGCTCCACCTCGATGAAGGCGACCCCGGCGGCGTGATCCCCGTCGAGTTCCGCGTTTCGCGGTGCGATCCGCACGTTGTCAGCCAGTCCTCCAAGACCTACGAGTTCACGGTATGGGTGGGGGTCGGCAATCGGCCGCTGCAGGCCACCCCGATCGACGTCGATCCCGCTCTTCGGGTGATGCTCGACGACCTCCTCGCAACGTGCATGGCCGGAGAAGGGTGAGGACTCGTCGTCGATGGAGCCAGCATCTGCGCGCCGGGGGCGGCGGCACGCGGGTTCGCCTCTCACACCACACGGTGCTTGTGAGCCGGTGCGCCGAGAAGTCGGTGTTCAGTGCACCAGGTACTGGTCGATCTTGTCCTGGGCGGCGTCCATGATCTTGCTCTCGAGCTTCGACAGTGCTCGGGCGATGGCGAGTTCCTCTCCGATGAGGGGCCGGGGTGGGTCGATCGGGTTACGGCGTGCCCTTCCCGTCGCCTCGAAGTGGTCACCTCGAAGGTCGAGCGACGCCACCGCCGCGGTGGTCGTTTCGTCCTCGGTGAGTTGGATGGAGAGGACTACGTCCTTTTGTTCCGACATGCTCTCCTCGCTCGTTCGGGCTTGATTCAACTCTACGCGTCTACTCCCACGGTGGTAGGCGGGTCTGCGCCGCAAGGGGGAGGACGGATCTCGTCTCTGCAGATACCGTGCGGTCGTGACGCGAAACTCCAGGTCGACCCTGTGGATGACGGCCCCGGTGATAGGTGTCATCCAGATCGTCGGCTCCTTTGGCGCCGCGGTCGACCAGAACCAGCCGGATCGCTTCGGCCCCGACGCTTTCGCCATCGTTCTGCTGCTGATTGGCCCCGTGGCGCTGGCATTCCGGCACCGGTGGCCGGTGGTGGCGGTGGCGGTGACCGTCGTCGTCACGGATCTGTATCTGGGTCTCGGATACGTCTACGGGCCCATCTTCCTCAGCCTGATCCTCGTGGTGTTCCTGGCGATCCGGGACGGCCACCGGGTCGCAACCTGGGCATGGGTGGGTGCAGGCTTCGTCGGGCTGGTCGGCTCCTTCGTCTGGTCCCCCCGCATAAGCGAGGAGATGGGGCCGCTGCACTTTCTCCTCGTGGCGGGGTGGATCGGGCTACTCCTCACCGTGTCGGAGATCGCTCGAATCCGCCGGGAGCGGATGGCCGAGAGAGAGCGGGCTGCGGCCGAGGAGGAGGAGCGACGGGCGAGCGACGAGCGTCTCAACCTTGCCCAGGAGTTGCACGACGTCCTCGCACACAACATCTCGCTGATGAACGTGCAGGCCAGTGTGGCCCTTCATCTCCTGGACGAGCAACCCGACGGGGTCCGACCGGCACTGGCTGCCATCAAGGACGCCAGTCGGGAGTCGCTGCGAGAGCTGCGCACCGCCCTCGACCTCTTGCAGGGCGGTCAGGCTCCTCGTAGCCCTGCCCCGCGCCTCGCCGATCTCGACGGGCTCGTGGCCGCAGTACGTGCCTCCGGCTTGGACGTTCGGTTCCGGAACACGGGCGTCCCGCCGCCACTTTCGGGAGCCGTCGAGCAGGCGGCGTACCGCATCGTTCAGGAGGCGCTGACCAACGTGACGCGCCATGCCCGGGCCCGGGCCGCCAGTGTGTCGATCGGCTACGAGGAGGGTGTCGACATCGAGGTGATCGACGACGGCGTGGGTGGTTCCCCCGTTCCGGGGAGGGGCATCACCGGCATGCGTCGGCGGGCGGAGGCGCTCGGTGGTCGTCTCGAGGCAGGGCCGGCCCCCGGCGGCGGCTTCCGGGTCGTCGCCCACCTCCCGGGAGACCACCGATGATCTCAGTGGTGCTGGCAGACGACCAGGTGCTGGTACGAGCCGGATTCCGGGCCTTGCTGGACGCCCAGGACGACATGGCCGTCGTCGGCGAGGCGTCCGACGGAGCCGAGGCGCTTCGTCTCGCACGTCAGCATCAGCCGCAGGTCATCCTGATGGACATCCGCATGCCAGGCATGGACGGACTGGAGGCGACGCGCAGGATCACCGCCGACCGGTCGCTGGCAGCTGCCAAGGTGGTGATCCTGACCACGTTCGACCTCGACGAGTATGTCTTCGAGGCGATCAGGTCCGGCGCGTCCGGCTTCCTCGTCAAGGACACCGAGCCCGATGAGCTGTTGCGAGCGGTGCGTACCGTCGTCGATGGGGGTGGCTTGCTCTCCCCGAGGGTGACGCGCCGGCTGATCGAAGAGTTCTCGACGCGGGCGCGGGATCCTGGAAGCCTGCCCGATGTCGAGCGCCTCACGGATCGAGAGCGAGAAGTGGTGGCCCTGGTGGGCGAAGGTCTGAACAACGAAGAGATCGCCGAGCGGCTGTTCATGAGCCCCGCGACTTCCAAGACTCATGTCAGCAGGGCGATGATCAAGCTTGGAGTCCGGGACCGCGCCCAGCTGGTGGTCTTCGCCTACGAGGCCGGACTGGTCCGTCCCGGCTGGAGGATCTGATACTCCCCGCGGAGTAGCCGCGAAGCCTCCACAGCTCGGATGACGCGATCCATACGATCGCCGATTCTGGGAGCATGCATTCACCAGCGATTTCCATGAACGGACTCACCAAGCGGTACGGGTCGCGCGTTGCCGTCGACGGCCTCGAACTGGAGGTTCCGTCAGGGGCAGTGGCAGGTTTCGTCGGTCCGAACGGCGCCGGCAAGACGACGACCATGGCCATGTTGTTGGGCCTCGTCCGCCCGTCTTCGGGCACCGCCCGTGTCCTTGGTCATCCAATCGGAAATCCCGCGGCGTATCTGCCCAGGGTGGGGGCTTTGGTGGAAGCGCCGGCGTTCTATCCCGCCCTCACCGGAGCCGAGAACCTGAGGATGCTGGCCACGGTGGCGGGCCATGACCCGGCCGACGTTCCTTCGCTCCTGGAGCTGGTTGGCCTGGCAGATCGCGGTGGCGACCGCTACCACAGCTACTCACTGGGCATGCGACAGCGGCTTGGCATCGCCGCCGCTCTGCTGGGCGAACCCGAGCTCCTCATTCTCGACGAGCCGGCCAACGGCCTCGATCCTCAGGGTGTACGCGAGATCCGGTCGTTGCTCGGTCGGTTGGCAGGAAGTGGGCGAACCGTGCTGGTCTCGTCTCACGACCTGAGCGAGCTGGAGCAGGTCTGTGACTGGCTGTTGCTCATCGACACCGGGCGCTCCCTCTATCAGGGACCAACCCGCGATCTTCTCGCTGGGGGCGGACTCACCGTGGCGACGACCAGCCCCCACGCGACCCGCACCCTGGGTGGTCTCCTCGACGACCAGCGCCTCGCCGTCGAGCTACGGGGCGATCGTCTGCTGGTGGAGGCCGGCGGTGCGGATCTCGCCGACTTGGCTGCAGCCGTCAACCGGCGGGCGTTCGAAGCCGGGATCGTGGTCGTCGAGTTGACCCCGCAACGGCTGACCCTGGAGGACCGCTATCTGTCGATGCTGAATGGAGGATCCCGATGACCCGAGTCATCCGTGCCGAACTCAGGCGCCTGTTGCGGCGACGTCCCCTGGCGGGTATCGGTGCCGGGGTGATGCTGTTCGCCCTCGTCGCTGCGATCAGCGTCTTCGCCACTGCCGGCGACTCTGCTCCGGGCTTGCAATCGAGGAGAGGCGGGGCGGCGGTCACGGATCTCGCCGCCGCCGGAGGGGGCACGGAGGCTTTCGCCGTCGGTTCCTCGTTCGCTGGATTCCTCGTCTTCGTCACGGTGATCGCCGTGGTTGCCACCGAGTTCTCAGCCGGCACTTTCCGCGCCCTCGCCCTGCGCCAGCCCGGGCGCCTCCGGCTGATGGCGGGGAAGCTGGCAGGCCTGTGGCTGGTGGTTGCCGGCGTGACCGCGGCAGCCGCAGCGGTCACCTTCGCTGTCTCGTGGCTGGTCGCTCCGTCTCAGGACATCTCGACGGTCGCTTGGTTCACGGGTGAGGGTCTCGCCTCTGCCGGCCGCGATTACGTAACGGCCCTCGCCGGCTTCACCGGGTGGCTGGTCTTCGGCGCCACCCTGGCCGTCGTCTTCAGGTCCGCTCCCTTGGCTCTCGCGGTGGGTTTCGCCTGGGCAGGGCCGTTCGAGAACATCGTTGCCCAGTCCTGGTCGACCGGCTATCGCTGGTTCCCGGGCCAGGTCCTCGGCTCGCTGATTCGGGGTGGGACCGTCGAGCTCGGCTTCGGCCGGGCGGCGATCACCGCCGCCGCATACGTGGCGCTGGCAGCAACAGCGCTGCTCACGCTCATATCGAGAAAGGATGTGACCGCATGAACGCCGCACTGACCGCCACCCACCAATTCGTGGGTGGTCCCTGGTTCCCGTTGATCCCGCTGCTGTTCCTGACATTCTGGGTCACGGTGCTGGTCTTCGTCGGACGTCGTTGGGGGCGGCCCTCCCGACGCTCGGGCGAGGCCGTGCTCGCCGAGCGTTACGCCCGTGGTGAGATCACCGAAGAGGAGTACCGCGAACGCCGTCGGGTCCTGCGATGGACCTGAACCGGGAGTAGCCCCGTTTGGATCGCGGTGCCGGCCGCTCTCGACGGCTCGAGCCTGTCACTCATCGATGATCGTCCTCCACCGTTCCGCTGCGATCGATGCGACGTGGCGGACGGGAACGCCGCGGCCCTCAACGCCACGCTCCCGTCCCCAGTCTTCCGCGGCTTGGATGCTGGGGAAGAAGTCGACGAGGGGACACCACCCATCGATCGAGTTGGTAATCCCGTATCCGTCGGCGATGAAGATGACGAGGTCGGCCGGGTCGAAGCAGCCCTTGCGATAGCCGATCGCGAAGTCCCCTCCCGGACCAGTCGAGGTGATCGTCCCCGAGCCGAGGGCGCCGACGATCCCCACGGCGTCGAGGGCGCACCACGTCCAACGCTCGCCTGGCGGCAGGTCGAGGGTGTGCCGGGTCGGTTCGATACTGATTCCGGCAATCCCGACGATCCGATCCTTTCCGTCGAATTGGGCAGATCCACGTTCGGCGAACTGGGCGAGCACCTCTCGGACG
>Ga0326597_10010494_pt1 | contig 12336 bp, 9 predicted proteins | sample RVTome_12_FD_203789 | JGI IMG/M metagenome (GOLD analysis project Ga0326597, IMG submission 203789) | Soil microbial communities from uranium-contaminated site in the Upper Colorado River Basin, Wyoming, United States - RVT100D185 | ecosystem: Environmental > Terrestrial > Soil > Contaminated >... | reverse complement strand
CGCCGTTGAATTTCTCGTTCCCGCAGTCCACCCACGCTTCGCGCAACTCGCGAATCGTGAGAGTGCCCCGCTTTCCCTTGAACGTGAAGGTACCGGCCTCGAAACCTGCGGTGCCGGAGTCGCGCTTGAGCGGTCCGGCTGTGACCGGGGTGAACACGAATGTGCGCTCCGGGTACAGCTTTGACGCGATCGCGACCCGCTGCTTGACGGCGCCGGGCGTTGCCGCCGCCACGGACGCCAGCGTGACCGCCGCGATGAGCGCGACGAGCACGACGTATCGAGTCTTCATTTGGCTCTCCTTTCGGGAGATTCGGCTGTCGACCCGATGCTCGACCCGGCCCGTTTCAGGCACGTTTCAGGTGTGCAACAGCGGACGGCGTCAGGCGACGTCGACGAGCAGCGTGTGCGCGTCGAGCCAGATCGCGCCACGGCCTTTGGCGACGCGCGAGGCGACTCCCGTCGCGATGTCGACGACGAGGATGTTCTTCCGCTTGTAGTCCGAGCACACGATCCGGCCGCCGTCGGGCGACCAGGTCCCCGCAGGATTCGAGCCGCCTTCAGGGATGTGTCGCCGTTCGGTGCCGTCGACGTTGGATACGAACCGGGCCGCGCCGGGGCCGTCGATCTCGTGGCCCATCATGGTCACGAGCGAGCCGTCGGGGGACAGCGAACCGTTCCCCGCGTGGCCCATTGCCCTCGTCCGGACTGATCGGGACAGTGCTCCTCCCTCCGTCTGGTCCGAAGTGCAGCATCCGTTACGGGACGCTGACGAAGTCGTCGAGGAAGGACCGCGCCGTCTCCGTGTCGTTCCTGAACGCCCACGAGATCGCGTTGCACCGCCCGGTCTCTCCGTCGCTCACGGCGACCGCGACGTTGGAGTCCCCGAGGAAGTACGGGGAGCCCCCGTCTCCGCACACGCCGCCTTGCCCGGTCGCGTTCGCGTTGTTCAGCAGCTGGATCGTGCCGGGGAAGATCGCCGCGATCGTCGTCGTCACGGATCGTCGTTCGTTCGAGCCGTAGCCGACGACGGTGAGCGACTGCCCCTTCTTGAGCGACGCGAGCTGCTGGAGCGTGGGGAGCTCGGCCGGCCTGATCCCTCGCATGGGCTTGGCGAGTACGGCGATCCCGTAGAGGTCGGAGCCGTTCTTGGGGTTCGCGTCGGGGTGGACGTATCCCGCTGCGACGGTGCGGAACCCCGACCCCAAGGGGGGCCAGGGAAGGACCGGTTCGAACGTGATGACCGCGCGGCCGCCGATCGACTGCGCGAAAGCCACGGCGCCGGGGCAGTTGTAGTTGGTGAGGAAGGCCGTGGGCGAGATCAACACGCCTCCGCAGAACTCGAAGACGTCGCCGTTGGCGTCTTCGACGAGCATCACGCCCACGTTCTGATGCGCGTTCCCGTCCAAGCCGCCGCTCACCGCGCCGACGGATGGGATCGTCGTCAGCGTGACGGCGATGACCGCTGCCGCGATACCTGCTCTACGCATGGTTCCTCCCTTCGTCTGGGGCCGACGATGCGACCCTCGATCGGCACGCGCCTCGCGCTGAGCGCAGCGAGCACGACCGGACCTCGCCTTCATCTCAACGATGCGCACGTCGCGTTTCAGATTCGTTTCAGGCCTGTAACAGGTGCTACCGTCCCGCCCGGCAGGGAGGCCAGATGGAGTTTCCGGATCCTGGGACCGTTCGAGGTGTGGGACGGGGAGGCGAGGTTTCCCTGGGTGGGCCCAAGCCGCGTGCGCTCCTCGCCGGGCTCCTCCTGCATCCCAACGAGGTCGTTCCCACTGACCGGCTGATCGACGAGCTCTGGGGCGAGGACTCGCCCGAGGATGCCGCCGCCGCCTTGCGCGTCAACGTCTCGCGGCTTCGCAAGGCGCTTCCGCAAGACTTGCTGAGGACAAGAGCTCCCGGCTACGTCATCCGGGTCGAGCCCGACGAGCTCGACCTCCACCGCTTCGAGCGCCTCGTGGCGGATCCTGCGATCTCGAGGTGTGGGACGAACGCGGCGAGTCGCCTGGGGAAGAACCCCGAGCCGACTGAGACGTAGCGGCACGCGAACGCGCGCCGCCCGTCTCCTACAGTCGGCTACGGCGAGGTGAGGTAGCCCTGGAAGCGTTCCCGTCCCGTACTGAGGGTCCCGACGTGGGCACTCCGCCCGCCTCCGGTAACCCGAGCGTACTGTCCGGTCCCGCGCACGATCTTCCAGGTTCCCGTGGCGATGTTGTACGGGCCGCCGGCCTCGATCCACACATACTGGGAACGCAGCACGAGCGTTCCACGCTTACCGACGAACGTCCAGGCGCCGCAGTCCCAGGGGTAAGTCTCCTGCCCGTCGCGGTAGACCGTTCGCTTCGTCGGTTCCCCGTCGCAGCTCTGCTTACCCGCGTCGTTTTTGATGGCTCCGACCTCGAGCGGTGTGAGTGTGAAGGCGGACCCGGGATACTTCATGTCGATCTGCACCCGCTGCTTCGTCGGCGCGGGGCCGGCCGCGGCAGCCGACGCCAGCGTGACCGCCGTCGCGACTGCGATGAGCATGACCGTTCGAATCTTCATCTGTCTACCTTCCTTTCCGTCGCTTACGCGATGTCGACGAGCAGCGTCTGGCGATCGAGCCAGATCGCCGATTGACCTTCCGCGACCTGAGACGCGATGCCCGTCGCCACGTCGACGACGACGATTCCGTTCCGGTCGTCCGAGCAGACGATCCGAGTTCCGTCAGGCGACCAGGCTCCCGCCGGGCTCGCGCCCCAACACTCCCCGTAGACCACTCGCCGGTCGGTGCCGTCGGCGTTCGCCACGAAGCGACAGGGCCCGCAGTGGTGGTCGGCCTCCTTCGGGAAGCCCCCACCGACAAAGGTCACGAGCGACCCGTCTGGGGACAGCGAGCCGTTCCCCGTGTCCTCCAAGCCGTAGCTCGGCCTCAGGAAGACGGTGCTTCTGCCTCCCGCTACGGGCACCGTCATAACTCTTGGCGAGTACGTGGGGCCGCCCGAGTAGAGGATCGACGAGCCGTCAGGTGTGAACTGTGGAGACCAGACCTCGCGCGTGTGTCCGCTGATCCGACTGGAGTGGCCCGTGGCGACGTCGACGACGAAGAGCTGGCGGCGGTTCCCGGCCCACCTCGGGCCGTATCCGATGTAGGCGATGGACGTGCCGTCCGGCGACCAGGCGGGCGACATCGTCTCTCGCACGTCGTGCGTCAGCTGGCGAATCCCGGTGCCGTCGATTCGGGCGACGAAGATCTGAGGGTTCTCGTCGTCGCCGAACCCGACGTAGGCAAGCGTGGATCCGTCAGGCGAGGCGGCGTACTTCGTCTCCGGGCTCCTGCCGAACTCGGCGACCGACACGATGAGCGCGTCGGGCAGCGGCGTGGTCGTACCGGTGCTCAGGTCGATCATGTAGTCGACGTTCGGCGGGCGCGGCGCTGTTGCAGCGATTGCGGTGTTGATCGAGGCGTTGGCTCCTCGAGTTGCCGCAGTCTCTCCCGGGCGTGTCATCAGGATGACAGCCAGCGCCACCAGACCGATCGCCGCCGCCACCGCGCACGCTCCGATCTTCGTCCCCCTGCTCCAGCGGCGTTGTCGCCCGTGCTGCCGTTCCAGCGCACCGGGATCCGGTTCGTCCTGCTGCGACATGCTCATCGTGCTCCTCCTTCGTGCGGCAACGGGATCTCTTGCCGCGAAGGTTGCGCTCCGGGTGTTTCAGGGCCGTTTCAGACGCGCAACAGCTGTTAGCGTCTCGGCCGGCAGGGAGGCGAGATGGAGTTCCGGATCCTGGGACCGCTCGAGGTGGGACGGGGGAGGCGAGGTTTCCCTGGTCGCGTGTGCTCCGCTCGAGGGCGATCCTGCGCGCACTCCGCGAGCACGTAGCGGTCTGCCTCGGTTCACCGCCCCACTTCCTCCACGTACCCCCGGGTGTGCCGCTCCCAGAGCCCGATCGACTCCTCGGTGAGCCGCACACCGCTGTACGTCTCATCCTCGTACATCACGGCGGCGTCCTCCGGGTACGCCTTGGACACCCAACTGGCGAAGGGCTCCCACATCTGCGGCGAGAACTCGTCGATTCCAAAATCCATTCGAGCTTGAACGATCTCTCCGTCACGAACGGTGAGAAAGAAGGAGCTGCCGCTGAATGGACCTCGTCCAATCTCATCGGACCTGAAGTTGTGGAAGTCGAACGCGCAACTGACGCCGGTGCCAGAGGCCGAGCCGCCCAGTTCCTCACAGGAGCTGAGCGTCTGCTTGTAGCCCTGGGCTTCGAGCAGAGAGAGGAGCAGTCGAAATTCCTCCAGCGTCCCCTCCACACCTTGTGCCCCCACCGAGGAGATCATCAGCGAGATGTCAGCGTCGTCGGCCAGGTAGGTGATCGCCTGTTCCGCATCGAACGCGCCAAGAGCCTCGACGAAGCTCGTGGCGACTTCCTCAGCCGCCGGAGCAGATTCGCGACTCTGGGAGACCACGAAGGCCCCGATCAGGGCGAGGGCCACTGCCGCCACCGCCGCACCGATCAGAAGTCTCCGATCGAGGCGCCGTCTCGACTCCCGTTCCACCTCGGTTCGGTGCACGTCCTCGCTCATCTGCTGAGACATCTCGTACGTCCCCTTTCCGCATCTCGTCTGCTCGTTTCCAATCCGATAATCGAATCGGTCCGTTTCAGGTCCGTTTCAGACCCGCAACAGCCGTCGGCGCACCGGCCGCGAGACGCACGTCAGACGTCCAGCTGGATCGCTCTGAGATTGACGAGGAGCTCGTCAGGCCTGACGAGCTCCTCGTTGCGGACTTCGCGGGCGAGTGGCTAGACGAAGCGGATCGATTCGACGATCCGCTTGACCTCTCTCTTCAGCCTCGGGTTGGCTTGCTCGTCTGTCGCGGCCGCGATGAAGAGGCGCGTGCCGTCCACGGCGACGATCCAAACCCGAATTGTGTCGCCCGCCCCCGTCGTCGGCCACAACGCACCGCCGAACACGTCTTTCCAGCTGTAGAAGAACCCAGGGTCGCAGCCGACGTTCTCGCGAACGGTGAGCACCACGTGCTTCGCGGGGTGCCCGCCCAGGGTGACGTCCGAAGGCCCCTTGAGGAGCTTGGTGCCGCGCGCCGTCGACACTGCGGCCGCGAGAGCGGCGGCCGATGAGCCAACCGCTCGGCCCAGTAGGCGAGTACACGGATCGGCGTAGTCGCCGTCGGGGAAGCTCGTCCAATAGATGATCGCCTCTGCGCCTTGCGACCCCGCTACCGACTTGTTAAGCGAGATCGGCCCTCCAGGGGACTTGTCAGTGGAGATGCTGGGGAATCTTCCCCAGTTCTTCGTCGACACCCTGAACGAGAACCGAACACCCTTCTCGATCACCGTCTGCCTTCCGACGGGAGCAGCCGACGCAGCGGGCGGCGAAGAACCGGGTTGCAGCGTCGCCGCGGGCGAGGACGAAGCCGACAGCACTGTGGTGCCAACGACCGCGACGACCAGCCCGGCGGCAGCCGCGACCGAGACGGCCACGGCGTGTTGAGCTTTCATTCGTACCTCCTTCAAGACCTGATCCGCTTGCCTTGTCGAATCCGATGGTCGACCAGGTCCGTTTCAGGTCCGTTTCAGGCGCGCAACAGCTGTTAGCGTCCTCGGCCGGGAGGCCAATCAGATGGAGTTTCGGATCCTGGGACCGCTCGAGGTGTGGGACGGAGGAGGCGAGGTTTCCCTCGGCGGGCCTAAGCCGCGCGCGCTTCTCGCTGGCCTCCTCCTCCACCCGAACGAGGTCGTTCCCGCTGATCGGCTGATCGACGAGCTCTGGGGTGAGGACTCGCCCGAGGACGCCGCCGCCGCGCTGCGGGTCAACGTCTCGCGACTGCGCAAGGCGCTTTCACACGACGTGCTGACGACCAGATCGCCCGGCTACGTCGTCCGGGTGGAGCCTGACGAGCTCGATCTCCACCGCTTCGAGCGGCTGGTGGACGAAGGGAGGAGCTTGCTCGCTCGCGGCCTGGCGGCCGACGCGTCGGGGCGGCTACGCGACGCACTGTCGCTGTGGAGGGGCCCGGCGCTCGCGGACTTCGCCTACGAGAGCTTCGCTCAAGCGGCGATCGCCCGGCTCGAGGAGATCAAGCTCGCTGCGGTCGAGCTCCGGATCGGCGCCGACCTTGCGCTCGGTCGCCACGGCGAGCTGGTCGGAGAGCTCGAGGCACTGGTCGCCGAGCACCCGCTCCGCGAGCGCCTCCGGAGCTATCTGATGACGGCGCTGTACCGGTCGGGTCGCCAGGCGGAGGCACTGGACGCCTACCAGGAGACGCGCCGGGCGCTCGTCGACGAGCTCGGGATCGATCCGAGCCCGGCGCTCCAGGAGCTGGAGCGGGCGATACTTCGACAGGACCCGTCACTGGATGTCGAAGCGGCGCCACCCGCTGGTGTCCGGGAGGTCGCGGAGCGGTCGATTCTCGTCGGTGTCACGGATGAGACGCGCGTCGACGCACTGCTCGCGGTGGCCGAGCCGCTCGTGCGACACCCGTCTCGCGTCGTCATCCTGGCGAGGCTCGTGCCGGATGCAGCGGAGCTTCGGGTCGCGACGGCCTGGCTCGAAGAGCACCGGCTCGCACTCGATGCGCGGGGCGTGGTAGCCCGTGCGGCCTCGTTCACGTCGACGGCGCCGGGTAGCGAGCTGGCCCGGCTGGCGACCGAGCTCGACGTCGATCTGCTGCTCGCCGATGCGCCCGACGATCTCCTGGTCGACGGGGCTCCCGACGAGCAGCTCACCGCCGTCCTCGAGGACACGCCCTGCGACGTCGCGCTGCTCGTTCCTCGGGACGCGACGCCCGAGGGTCCCGTGCTAGTCCCCTTCGGAGGGGCCGACCACGACTGGGCGGCGGTCGAGCTCGGCGCGTGGTTTGCGCATGCCAACGATGCGCCGCTCCGGCTCGCGGGTGTGGCCGCTGTACCGGAACAGGGCAAGCGGGACGCGAGCCGCCTGCTCTCGCACGGCGCGCTCGCCGTCCAACGGGTCCTGGGCATCTCGGCGGAGCCCCTGCTCATTCCGCCGGGCGAGGAGGGCATGCTGGAGGCAAGCGCCGACGCCGGGCTGCTCGTCGTCGGGCTGTCGACGCGGTGGCACCGCGAGGGCCTCGGCGACGCCCGCCTCAGACTGGCCAGGGAAGCCGCCCCGCCCACGCTGCTCGTACGGCGGGGTCTACGCCCTGGCGGCCTCGCGCCGCCGGCCACGCTTACGCGCTTCACCTGGTCGATCCGACCTTGAGTCGAGCTCAGCTCGCGCAAGCCGGCTCGTAGGGCCGCCCTGGGAGAAACTCCTCCCACTCCTCGCGAGTCAGCATGCGGTTTGCGAGGTCGCATGCCCGGCGCTTCCAGGACTCGCGGTCGACGTCCCAGATGGCCCCCTTGCCGTTGCCGTGGGTCTCCAACATCTGCCGTCCGTCGGGGGAGAGGTCGATCATCGTCCTGCGGTCTCCGGCGGTGAGCAGCGGGCCGATCTGCGTTCCGGTGGCCACATCCCAAAGAGACGCGGCCTGCTCGAATCCGGAGATGGCGAGAGTCCGGCCATCCGGAGTGAACTCGAGGGTGAACGCTCCGTTGCCGCCCTGGTCGAGCTCGTGGACGAGCTTCCCGGTGCGGACATCCCAGACGCGTACGAGTCTGCCGAAGCCACCGACCGCGAGTAACCGGTCGCCGGGGCTGAGGGCGACGGAGAAGTCCTCGTCTCCCACCACGGCGGCGACCAGCGAGCGCTTGGCCACATCCCAGATCTCCGCGCCGCCTCCGTTTGGCTCGGCGAACGCGATCGTCGTCCCGTCAGCGCTGAAGGCGAGGTCGCTCGCGTTCCCACCGAACTCGCTGACGCTGGCTCCGGTTGCCACGTCCCAGAGCGTCACGCCGAACGTGCTCGCCGTGGCGAGTGTCGACCCGTCCGGGGTGAAGCCGACGCCGGGCAGAAGGGCCTCGCCCGCGCCGAGCGGACCACGGAGCCGCGATCGCGAGTCAACATCCCAGAGCGTGAGAGAGCCTCCGTCGGTCACTGCAGCAAGCGTTCGCCCATCTGGCGAGAAGGCGAGGTTCTTGACCTCGCCGCCCGTGTGGAGGAGCGGTCCCCCGATCGGCCTAAGCGTGCGCGCGTCCCAGAGCGCAACGCCCTGCTCCTTCAGGCCGACCGCGATCAGCCGGCCGTCCGGGCTGAATCTCCCCGGGTGGCCGTCATAGCCGGCTGCGGAGAAGGTCCGGTCGTGCGTGAACATGAAGGACCGCCCGAGCCTGCGGTCGCCTGTGAGATCCCAGGCGATGGCAGTGCCGTCGTGACTCACGGTGTAGAGCGTCTCCCCGTCGGGACTGAAGGCGGGCTGCTGAACGAAGTTCGAGTGGCCGCGCAGCGTTTCGAGGGGTGTCGCTGATTCGGCGTCCCAGCGAGTCACCGTCTTGTCACGGTTCGTCGACACGACCATCTTGCCGTCCGGGCTGAAGAGCACCCAGTTCGGGCTCCCTGCGAGATCGGCGGTTGCCGTTCGCACGGTGCCGGCACGGAGGTCGACCAGCTGCACCCCGTGCTTGATGCCGACCGCCGCGGTGAGACCGTCCGGGCTGATGGCGAGCGCGTGGAGGCCGTTCTCGATCCTCCGCGTCCGCGTCTTCTTGCGGCTCCGGAGATCCCACCGCGCCAGCTCACCGTCCTCGGACGCGGTGAGGAGGGAGCGACCGTCGGGTGTGAGTGCAAACTGAGGAGACGCGTACCAGTTGCCGACGTAGGCGCCGACGAAGGCGTCCGGCTCGATCGAGGGACCGATCGCCTTCAGCGTAACGGCGTTTCGGACGGTGATCTCCGCGTCGCCTCTGCTGCCGAGGTCGCTTGCGGAGCTGCCTGGGGCGACGACGACGACCAGCTGCGACCCGTCTTTCGTGAAGGTCAGGTGCGTCGCGACCCCGTCGACGGCTGTCTCGGCCAACTGGGCACGCGTTCGCGGGTCGAAGAGGCGAACGACGTGGTCGCCGCCGACCGCGAGCGTTCGCCCGTCGGGGCTGTACGCAAGGCTCGACTCGCCGGAATTCGTCGCCGGCAGCGGGTCCCCTATCTGCGCGTAGGTTCGCGCATCGAAGAACAGAACCTCGCCGCCGCCAGAGAGCACCGCGAGCGTCTTCCCGTCGGGACTGATTGTGACTCCCAAGAGCACGCCGTGCCGCTCGCCGGGACCGTGCATGACCCCGATCGCAGCGGGGCTGCGCCGGAGTGCGGCGAGCAGGTAGCCGCGGGTCTGGGGCGAGTCGTCGATCGCAACTGCCTGCCGGGCGAGCAGGAGCGAGAGGTCGAGGTCGTCCTCGCCGAGCGCCTGCGCGCCCAGACGCTGGACGAGCTGTGCAGCCTCCGCGTCTCGGGCTTCGCTGCGCTGGACGAGCGCGAAGATCCCGCCGGCGACGGCCGCTGCCAGCAGGACCGCGACTCCGACGAGCAGACCGCGCAGGCGCCGGTTGGTCCGCTTGACGTGTTTGGTCTCCTTCTCCGACGCCTCGCGGCTCTCGGTGACGAACTCGCGCTCGAGCTCGTTGACGTCGAGCGCATGCTCCGCGGTCCAGTCGAGCGCGGCAGCAAGGCGGGCGCCGCGATAGAGCTCGCCCTTATCGCGCCCTGCGGCATTCCACTCGGCCGCCGCCTGCGTGATGTGACGGCGAAGCCGGCGCCCTTCCGTGTCCTCTTCGATCCACTCGCTCAGACGTGGCCATTCGCGCAGCAGCGCCTCGTGCGCGACCTCGACATTTCCTTCCGACACGGTGACGAGACGGCTGTCGGCCAGGGTGCCGAGCACTTCGGCTACATCTGCGTTGCGCTCCAGGTCGAGCTCGGCCAGCGGGGCACGACGGCGCACGGGCGTCTCGCTTTCGCCTTCGCCGACCAGGCGCAGCATGACGGCGCGCACCATCGGTTTGCGCTCCTCGGGGATGCGGGCGTACGTGCCCTCGGCCAGCCGCGCGACGGCGCCGTGTACGCCGCCCGACTCGCGGTAGGTAGCCAGCGTGAGCGCGTTGTCCTGCCGCTTCTGCCAAAGCTCGAGAAGAGCGGTGGACAGCAACGGCAACGCGCCCGGCTCGCCCTCCACGTCCTCGACCAGCGCGTCTGCCAGTTCCGGCTCCACCCGCAGCCCCACGCGGCCGGCGGGCAGCTCGACGACACGCCGCAGCTCCGAGGCCTGCATCGGGCTGACCAGCACGTGGTTCGCACCCAGCAGCTCGGCGAGTCCCGGGTATGCGGCGAAGCGCCCGTAGAAGTCGGCGCGCAGCGCGACCACAACGACTGCGCGACCGTCCGGATCCGCGGCCGCGCGCGCAAGCGTGTCTGCGAAGGCCGCGCGCTCGGCGTCGGAGCGGCACGCGGTATGGACCTCCTCGAGCTGGTCGACGGCGAGGAGAAGGCGTGCGCCCGAGGGAAGCGTGTCGAGGGCCTCGGCGAGAGGATCCTTCGCTCCCGACACGAGCACGCGGCGAAGTTCCTCCAGCGGCCGCTCGCCGGGACGCAGCAGCAGACGCCGCCAGCCCTCGCTGCCCGGTAGGACTCCTCCCGCGAGAGCCGGGAGAAGACCTGCGCGGAGGACCGACGACTTGCCGCTGCCCGACGGGCCGACGATGCCGAGGAAGCCGGCGCCGACGAGACGGGCGACGAGCTCGGCGACGAGCCGCTCGCGGCCGAAGTAGTACTCGGCATCGACCGGCTCGAAGCTCGCGAGGCCCTTGAACGGGCATATCCCCTCAGCGGCCACGCGTGCCGGGGTGTGCGGGCCCGAGAGCGCTCGGGCCTGCTCACGTGCGAGCTGCAGGTCGAACACCTTGCCTGTCAGCTCGGCCTCGACCTCGCTCAGATCGCTCCGGCCGGCGGCAGCACGCGAGGCGACGTCGACGAGTCGGCGGCTCGCCTCGTCGACCGCGACTGCGAGCGCCGCCCGGGCGAGCTCGCGGCAGCTCGCATAGCGCTGCTCCGGCTCCTTCGCGAGCGCTCTGGCGATCACGCCGTCGAGCGCCGCGGGCAACTCCGGCCGCTCGGCGCTCGGCGCGGGTGACTCTGTCTCGAGGTGCGCGAACACCACTGCAAGGTCCGAGTCGCGCCGGAACGGCGGCTGCCCGACGAGGCATTCGTAGAGCACGCAGCCGAGTGAATAGACGTCCGCTCGCCCGTCGACCTCCTCACCGGCTATCTGCTCGGGTGCGACGTAGTCGATCGTGCCCATTAGCTGGCCGTCCTCGCCGATTCCGGCTTCCTCGGAAACCCTCCTCGTAAGGCCGAAGTCGGCCAGGTAGACGTGGTCGGAGCCGTCGGGGCGGGCTCCCGTGTCGAGCAGCACATTCGAGGGCTTCACGTCGCGGTGTACGAGGCCGCGCGCATGGGCCGCATCGAGGGCGCTCGCCACCTGCGCGAGGATGCCGATCGCGTCCGCCGGGTCCAGACGGCCGCGTCGGAGGCGCTCGTTCAGGCCACGCCCCTCGACGTAGCGCATGGCGATGAAGAGGATGTCCTCGGTCGTCCCAGCCTCGTAGATCGGGATGATGTTCGGATGGTCGATCGACGCGGCCAGCTCCGACTCGCGCAGGAAGCGGTCACGGAACGACTCGTCCTCGGCGAGGCTGGCAGCCAGCAGCTTGAGCGCAACCCACCGCTTGAGCCGCAGATCCTCAGCCAGGTAGACGACGCTCATGCCGCCCAAGCCGAGCAGCGACTCGATCCGGTAGCCGGCGAGCTCGGTGCCGACCCGCGGGTCGTCGCTCACTTGCACGTGCACATCCTCACTTTTCGGGGCACTGCCGGAACGATAGGACTACTCGCGAGGATGTGTAACGAGCCGGCATTACAGCACTGTTTCAAGCGCGTAACCGCGCCGCCGACTTCGATGGCGCGCTCGCGCGATCGTTCTACCACGCTCTCTCGAGCAAGTTCTGGTCGACAAGACCATAACTCTGTGTTACGGTAATAGTCGTGACGACCAGAACTACCGATCCCGGCATGCCGGCAGGCTACGACTCATCAGAGTTCCCGGCGTTCGCGGTGACGGTGGACGTGGTGATCCTAACCATGTCCGAGGCCAGGCTCCACGTGCTGCTCGTGCGTCGTGGCGAGGCGCCGTTTCAGGGGATGTGGGCGATCCCCGGTGGCTTCAAGCGCCCCACCGAGACGCTGGACGAGGCGGCGAAGCGGGAGCTTCGCGAGGAGACGGGCGTCGATGCGGCGAGCTTGCTGACTCAGTTCGGTGCCTATGGCGATCCCGAGCGCGACCCGCGAATGAACGTCGTGACGATCGGGTACCTGGCGGTCCTCCGCGACGTGGGGGCGCTCGTGGCGGGCACGGATGCCGCAGACGCCGCACTGGTGCCGGC